>OJEJ01000063.1_pt1 | contig 72312 bp, 63 predicted proteins | sample 1593271 | NCBI WGS metagenome assembly OJEJ01 (sample SAMN05416877, study PRJEB24817) | seawater metagenome | isolation source: Sea water | place: Canada:Atlantic | collected 2013-11
GTGGGATACTGGACAGATAATTAGCTTTAAGCTACATCAAGGCTGCATCATTACAAAGCCGACTGCCATCCTTGGCAGTCTTTTAAGTATTTTTAAAAATGTTAATAGCATTGAGCCTTAAGTTACGTATTACGTGCCTCTACTTCTTTCATAAAGCGTTCTCGAATGACGACAGGATCCATTGTTATTACTGGAACTTTTATATTACCCGACATACATTTACAGACAATAATTGTCATCTCGTTACTATCTAACGCCGCTTGCATGGTAACTGCAGCATCTTCTGCTTGGCATTCAACTACGTTTTCACAACCGCAAGCTGCAGCTACTGCTGACAATGAAGTTTTTTTCCCTGCATAGGTTGGTTGATCTCCAGTTGAACCATAGCTACCATTATCAATAATTAGTAATATGAAATTATTAGCAACATTATTAGCAATCGTCGGTAAAGTTCCAAAATTGGTTAGGACAGAACCGTCACCATCAATAGATATTACTTTGCCCTTTTGAGCTAAGGCTAAGCCGAGACCTATTGAAGAAGATAAACCCATTGTTCCAAGCATGTAAAAATTACTCGGTTGATCATCAAGCAAATGTAACTCTTGGCTAGGTAAACCGATATTACAAATTATTAAATGATCGGATATGACGGGTATCAATTGTTTTATTACTTCAGAGCGAATCATTATTAATATCCCTTCCAAAAGGTTGCATCAGTTAGGATAGCAACAGGTTTATTGCACATAAATGTATAGGCTAATATTGCATTGAGTTCACCCACATCTTTTTCATCATGAAAATGATAAGTAGGAATGTTAAGTTGAGCGAGTAAAGCTTTAGTGTGAACCGCCATTTCTACCTGACAAGCAACGGGTTCCCCAAGCTCGCCACGGTAACTGATTAGCATGGGTAATGGCATACGGTAATATTGAGTTAACGTCACTAAGGTATTAATAGTGACGCCAATAGCGGTGTTTTGCATAATAATGGCTGAACGTTTCCCACCCATATAAGCACCCGCACAAAGTCCAATGCCTTCGTCTTCTTTGTTTGATGGGATATGGAATATATCCTTGCTGGTCTCTATATTGTCGATCACGCCTGCTAATTGTTTACAGGGCACAGTGGTAACAAATTCAATATTATTGTTAACGAAGTCTTCCACTATTTTTGAGCTTATTGACATGGTTTTTCTCCCTATTTGTCTTGTACACAACTTTATTTTCTTCTATAGAAATATTTAACTCAATCTATATTTATTTTAAACTTAGTAAAATATAATTTAAGTTTCTTAAATTATTAGTATTGAATTATTGAATATTTATTGAATTAAGACTTGATCAAAATGCGTTTCCAAGAGATTGGCGTAAAACAATTTCTATCTCTAGCTCGAGACTTTGACAGTCCTGTTTACCATTAAGAATGTCGAGTAATAACTTTGCTGATGACTTGCCCATACGCCTGTGGGGAACGTGGACTGTCGTTAATTTTGGCTGCACAACTTCGGCCAGATCAATATCATCAAATCCAGTCACTGAAACGTCGTAAGGTACTTTTATACCCATTTCGTTTGCTCTAGTAATAGCCCCCGTTGCGAGTACATCGTTACCACACATAATGACGGTGGGACGGGGTTTGCGGGTCATAAAATCTTCAAACGCATCTGCTCCACTTTTTAATGAATAGGTTGTTGAAATAATGGCTAGATTTAATTCGGATATGCCTGAACTTTTCATAGCGTCGCGAACACCATTAAGACGATCGAGGGCGCGGTCATTAAATTCAGTATGTCCTGTAATCACAGCAATACGCTTATGACCAAATTTCAAAATTTCGTTGGTTATTTTGGATCCAGCTTTTCGATTATCAAACCCAACATTGAAGGAGTTAGAGTCTTCTCGATAATTCCATGTCACTACGTAGGGTATTTGTCTGCGCTGTAAAAAGTCATAGGTTTTAATGGGTCTCGCATGTCCTATTAATAATAGACCGTCTGCGCCTTGACTTATGAGGCTTCGAATCTGTTGAAATTCTCTTTCTGGATCGTACCCTGAACTTGCTATTAAAAGGGTGACATTATTCTGAGCTAAGGTTTCTTGAAAAGCCTGAATTCCACGTGCAAAAATGGCATTATCGATAGTGGGAATAATCGCACCAACGGTATTTGATCGATTTGAGGCCAGCGTCCGTCCGCCAAAGTGGGGTGTGTATCCCAACTCTTCTACTATCTCCAAAACTCTATCGCGCGTTGTTTCAATAACTTTATCAGGTGTATTAAAACATCTAGAAACAGTGGCTGTGGATACTTTAGCCATTCTGGCTACATCTTGTAGTGTAGGTGCCGAACTTCTTTTATTCATTGTCAATTATTAACCAGTCAATACCAATGCCAAAGCCTAATCGAATAGAATCAGGATACGTTCATTGTCTATCTTACATGTAAGCGCTTGCATTGCCTAATGTAAGCGCTTACACTTGACTAAAAGCGCTTACTTTGTACTGCCCTCTGTAGTGCTACTGTTGGCCTTTATTCCGAGTTACCATTTTGGGGGCTCTACAAATTGAATTTTATAATTTCTTTATTGAGGTAGTTTGATATGACCATAGAGTTTTTGAAAAAAGCAGACAAATCATCAACAACAGGGGAAGACGATACGCGTAAAATTGTGACCCAAATGTTGTCTGACATTGAGGCAGGGGGTGAAGAGAAAGCCATTGAATATGCAACAAAACTAGACAATTACACGGGTAATATTGTTGTTAATGCGGAAGAAATTGAAGCCGCTTCAGCTAAACTATCGCAGCAAGTCAAAGATGACATCCAATTTGCTTACGATAGAATACGCGGTTTTGCCGAAAAGCAACGAGCCGCTTTGGTTGATTTCGAAGTCGAGCTTTCCCCTGGACTCTTTGCTGGTCAAAAACAAATACCGGTTCAAACTGCGGGCTGTTATGTGCCTGGTGGACGTTACTCACACGTTGCCTCTGCCATTATGTCGGTAGCAACGGCTAAAGCTGCGGGTGTGGATCATGTCATCGCTTGCTCACCACCAAAACCGGGGGAAGGTGTTAATCCGGCTATTATTTATACAGCTAATTTATGTGGTGCAGATACTATACTCGCCCTGGGCGGGGTGCAGGGAATTGCCGCCATGGCGTTTGGCTTATTTACCGGACATGCGGCAGATATTTTAGTGGGTCCTGGTAACAAATTTGTTGCCGAGGCAAAACGTATGCTATTTGGTCGAGTGGGCATTGATTTGTTTGCAGGTCCTACTGAGATTGCCATTATTGCGGATAAAACAGCCGATCCGATGATTGTAGTGAGCGATCTGGTTGGGCAGGCAGAACATGGTCTAGATTCACCTTGTTGGCTGTTTACTTCAGATCGTGAACTGGGTAATAAAGTACTTGAATTGATGCCTGAATTTATTGAAAAACTACCTGAAACTGCCCGTATTGCCGCAGAAGCATCGTGGCGCGATTATGGAGAAGTGATTCTCTGTTCAGACCGTGAAGCAATGGCTCAAATCAGTGACCAGTACGCCGCTGAGCATCTTGAGGTTCAAACTGAAGACTTGGATTGGTGGGTTAATCGCTTACGCAATTATGGTTCATTGTTTGTTGGTGAAGAAACAACCGTTGCTTTTGGAGACAAATGTTCGGGTACCAATCATATACTGCCAACAAAGGGTGCCGGCCGCTACACCGGTGGTTTGTCCGCGGGTAAATTCATTAAGACTGTCACTACTCAACGGATGAGCCGTGAAGCGAATAGAGAAGTTGCCGCTGCTGCTGCCAGAATTTCTCGCCTAGAAGGCATGGAAGCACATGCCCGTACTGGTGATGATCGACTTTTAAAGTACTTCCCGAATGAAACATTCAATTTAAAGCCCTAAAGCCAGTTATTGCATGTTACCTGATCATTAAAAACTGCTCGCTGATATTGAAAATGAAATTACTGAGGTTGCAAAAGATTAAGATGGCTAATCGAATCGATCTTGTAAAAGACACTGAAATTGTCCTGCTCAGCGGTCATCCTGGCAAAACAATTACTTATTATGCCAAGAAAATCTTAGCAGACTGTATTATTGTTGAATCTCATAGGTCAGAGGTTAAAGACCTCTTTCTTGGTTCAACAGCGACTCGCATCATGCGCTTTACACCTTGTTCCGTGTAGGTGCTCCGTAAACAAACGACCTAGGTCATTTTATGAAATCCATTTTCGATCTGTCCGGTAAAGTGGCATTGGTAACCGGTGCTAGTTCTGGTATCGGTCAACGTCAGGCATATGCACTCGCAATGGCTGGTGCCTCTGTCATTTTACTTGGTCGACGTGAGGATCAATTGGCACTAACCGTTTCTGCAATAGAGGCTAGCAAGGGCCAAGCGGTCATGCTCAAGGCTGACTTGACTGATAGAAGTTCGTTACGTGAAATTGCTGAGCGATCCGCTGAACCATTTGGGGCTGTCGATATTTTGATCAATGCAGCTGGTGTTAACTTACGTCAACCAGTGGATGAAATTACGCTAGAAAGTTGGGATGAGACACTTAACTTGAACCTCTCAACTCCATTTTTTTTGGCGCGTGAACTGGTACCTAGCATGCAAGCCAAGTCTTGGGGACGAGTCATCAATATTGCTTCGTTACAATCCTCTCGGGCCTTTGCAAATGGCATGGCTTATGGTGCTTCGAAAGGAGGTATCGCACAGCTAACCCGAGCGATGGCCGAAGCTTGGTCATCAACGGGGATTAATTGTAATGCCATTGCCCCAGGATTTTTTCCAACAGGTTTAACGGCACCGGTTTATGACAATCCGGAAATGTTAGATAAGTTGGCTGCTCAGACAGCCATTGGTCGTAATGGTGAACTTCAGGATCTTGATGGCCTTACAACCTTTTTGGCTGCTACCGCTTCAGATTATATTACTGGCCAAGTTATTCACCTCGACGGTGGTTTCACCGCTAAATAGGACAAAATTATGAAAGCACTCGTTTATACAAACACACTTGAACTGCAGTACAGGGACGAACCAAAACCGACGCCTGTCAGTGGTGAAGCACTGGTTCAAATCGAGGCAGTGGGAATATGTGGTTCTGATATGCATGCCTATCATGGTCACGACGCTCGTCGTGTGCCACCGTTGATCCTTGGGCATGAAGCGGTTGGTGTTGTTCAAAACGGCCTTCAGAAAGGCAAACGGGTGGTGTTGAATCCGCTCATTACCTGTGGTCATTGCAATCATTGTCAAGGTGGAAGATCCAATCTGTGCGCTGAGCGAGAACTGATTGGCATGCGCCGAGCTGGGGCTTTTGCCGAGTACATTAATATACCCGAGCGCAACCTTCTTGATATACCGCAAGATATGGATTCGACTGTAGCCAGCCTTACCGAACCTGCTGCCACCTCATTACATGCTGTTTATTTGGCAGAAAAAATACTGCATCGGCCCCTTTCAGAGTGTCGAGCCTTGGTATTAGGGGGAGGATCAATTGGTGTATTTGCTGCATTAATGTTAAAGCACAAAGGCTGTAAAGCTATTTATTTGGGTGATACCAATGCGTTAAGAAGAGAAACTGCAGACAAGTTAGGTTGTGCGACTGTTTATGACCCATTGGGTAGTAATTTGCCCGAAGCCGGCAGCTTTGATCTGGTTATTGATGCTGTGGGCAGTGGTCGAACTCGTGCTGCATCTTGCGAGATGGTTGCCAGTGGTGGTGTTATCTCTCATGTAGGCCTACAGGATAATGAGCCAGGGCTTGATACACGGCGTTTAACGCTGGATGAAATTACTTTTCTGGGGAATTACACCTATAGCGTAGTCGATCTTAAAGCCGCTATTGATTTGTTATATAGCGGTGCGTTGGGTTCGCTCAATTGGGTTGACACACGGCCCCTATCTGATGGTGCAGCAGCTTTTGGTGAAATTCATGAGGGCAAGGCGGGTTCTCCAAAGATTGTTCTCAGACCCTGAGTTAGTGACAAACGGAAGATCAATAGCGCTGTGTAGTAATTTTAACGTACCTGATCATGGCTATGGATTAAGACTTAAAGTCCAGACGGTTATTGGCTTGGTTTTTATGCAAATTATTTTATCGAATGACTCCAAATAATGCTGGAATAGAAAAATTAGTCGTATTGGCTCTGATAAAGTAATGGAAACTCATCACCCTTTAACGGATCTCCATGCTGCAAAGTGACCTGGTTAAAAGGGGGAGAGGTAACAATATCTTGTTTGCGTACGAAGCGGGCGTCGTCGCCCACTAACCTAAGAGAAAACGCTCTTCTTTGACTGCTAGTGCTGTGATTAGCGGGTGCGCCATGCAGTGTCCGGTAATCAAATGCAACGGCATCGCCAGGCATTAAGTCCCAACCAATAATATTGTAGTCATCTCTATTGGCACTGATGTCAGGGATGTCTTCAAGAGCATCACTTTCGTTTAATGGTTGCCCATTAAAACGTTGAGGACGGTAAGATTTACCCCATTGATGCGACCCTGAAACAAACTCCAAGGTTCGCTTTCTTGGCACCTCGTCCAAAGGGATCCATAGACTGACAGTTTTAGGACCGTCAACGCAATAATAGGGCATATCATGATGCCATGGTGTCGCAAGGCTGGTCTGGGCTTCTTTAACTAAAATATGCTCGTGGAAAAGCTGAACCTTTTTACTATTCATCAAATTGGCCCCAATTTCTGCAGCGAGGGAATTGAAAATAAAGTCACGATACTGAGGGATTCGTTGCCAGCTGCAGTAATCAACAAAAAACCGTCCGCCGCCGTCGTCACTTTGATAGATTCTTGCGTTAGGATTTGGATTGGCTATGTTGGCAGCAATACCATCGCGAAGCGTCTCTACCCAGTCTACAAAAAAGCCGCGTAGAACCGTAGCACCTTCGTTCTGAAATTGTAGTAAAGTGTTAGGATCAAGTTCCAATTTCATTTTATGCTCCTGATCAACTACATTAATTCGTAAACGCATTAACAATTAAAATGCTTTGTAAAATTTGTATTACTAATAGTCTACACCAAAATAAATGACGAATCGTAGTGATATGAAAAAGTATTTAATGCGATTGTGATCAGGTATAAAACACGAGAAAGGTTTAAATTTAGTGTTATCAAACTGAATTTCAAGTTCAACTGCCTAGTTTAGAGGTGTTGCATGAGTTTGAATAAGAGGTTATTTAGCAAATAAAAGGGATCACATCACATAATTGTGTGGCTAATTCCTAATCCGTGATGGTATGAATTGATCAGTGAAATGTCGCTAGTTTTATTAATCAGCAATGATTGAATTCAATTTTAAGCATTATCAAACAGCCGAACTGTATAAAGTTGGTGTGAGAATTTTTGAGAACAGTCAAAAACCCATAATGAGGTTCGAATGAAGCAATACCTACTTAGCATTGACCAAGGCACAACGAGTACGCGAGCCATGTTATTTGATGAAAATGGCAAGGCTTGCTATACAGTGCAAAAAGAATTTACTCAATATTTTCCCCATGATGGCTGGGTAGAGCATGATCCTGAAGAGATTTGGTCAACCACACTATCAGTGGTTATAGACGCCTTGTCAAAAGCCAAGCAAGATGATGTTTCTGTTGCCGCAATAGGCATTACAAATCAACGTGAAACCACAGTGATTTGGAATCGAGCGACCGGTAAACCTATATATAACGCCATCGTATGGCAAGATCGAAGAACCGCTGACTATTGTGAATCTTTGCGGGCAAAGGACAAGGAATCAGTAGTAACAGCAAAAACAGGGTTACTACTAGATCCTTATTTTTCGGGCACAAAGGTTAACTGGATTTTAAACCATGTTGATGGTGCACGAGAACAAGCCAATTTAGGAGAGCTTGCTTTTGGCACGATTGATACGTTTCTCATTTGGCGACTGACGCAAGGCGCCGTACATGCGACTGACGCGACTAATGCGTCACGCACCATGCTTTTCAATATACATACCCAAAGTTGGGACAAAGCGCTGTTGGATTTATTAGAAGTACCTGAGTCACTTCTAGCCGAGGTTAAAGATAGTTCTGCTGACTTTGGTGTAACGAGCCAGGCACTTTTAGGCGTAGAAATACCCATTGGTGGCGTTGCAGGTGATCAGCAAGCCGCACTGATAGGGCAGGCCTGTTTTCAACCAGGCATGATTAAAAGCACTTATGGTACGGGTTGTTTCATGATGCTCAATACAGGAAGTCAAGTGATCGAGTCAAAGAATCGTTTGTTAACAACGGTGGCCTATCGTTTAAATGGTGTTACTACCTACGCACTTGAGGGCTCAATCTTTGTTGCTGGCGCAGCAATTCAGTGGTTGCGAGACGGTATTGGTATTATTGATTCAGCCGCTGATTCTGAAAAGATGGCTGCATCTTTGGCGTCAAATGCAGGTGTTTATCTGGTGCCAGCTTTTACTGGTTTAGGCGCTCCTCACTGGGATCCGGATGCACGGGCCGCCATTTTTGGCATGACGCGTGATACCGGGCCAGCGGAACTGGTGCGAGCCACGTTAGAGTCGGTCTGCTACCAAACGTCAGACCTGCTCAACGCCATGAACGGTGATGGTCAAGCACCACTCAGTATTAGAATTGATGGGGGTATGGTTCAGAATAACTGGCTTTGTGATTTTCTGGCAGATGTTCTGGATGTCGATGTAGAGCGACCACAAGAAACTGAAACAACCGCTTTGGGGGCGGCTTACCTCGCTGGATTACAGGTTGGCATTTTTGACTCCATTAATACTATTGCGAAAAATTGGCAGTCAGAATCCAAGTTTAAAGCGGATATGGACGAATCAAAACGAAGTTTGTTACTAGCCAACTGGCATAAGGCCGTTCGCAAAGTTACATCTCACGATTAAGAGAAGAGGGTTGTTGGATGAAATAAGTTGCTTATATTCGAGTGTTCTTCTTTAAATAGAAGCTCATAGCGAAAGTTTTTTATCGGCATTTCGAATTATCAGTTATATTAATAAGTGAGCTAATGCCACTAGAGTTTCTATTGAGGTTGATATGTTAAAAAAAAATCTAATGTTAATTATTTTTTTCCTACCACTGTCGGTCTGGAGTGGCGACGTTTGGTATGACTGTGAAGTAAAAGAGTTTTATCGCTTAAATGATAATGGCTCACTAAAAATAAAATCAGAGGGCTATCGAGGCGAACAATTTAAAGTTGACAGGCAACACAATGTCATTTTAGGTAACAAGATCAATACGCTATATAATAAAGACATTGTTTCGAGTAATCCGACCGATAAAGGTATTTATAGTCTGGTTAATTATAGCCGGAAAGATGATGGTCAAATAAGACGCTTGTCTTCTCTAACCGTTCAGGATTATGAAGACAACAAGCCGTTTGTATTTGCAGAAGGCAATTACATTATGACGGGTTTGTGTCACTAACCGTTTTACGTGACGGCTTGACTGCAGCGCACTGTCTATCTGTTAACCAACTAAACAAAAGTTAAAATAATGAATCAACTGGAACAATTACAGCAATTCACGACACTAGTCGCTGATACGGGTGACATAGACGCTATTCGGCAATATACCCCCGAAGATGCAACAACGAACCCCTCACTGATTTTAAAAGCGGTTAGTTTGCCGCACTATCAACCTCAGCTAGCTTTAGCGCGCGCTTTCGCATTGTCTGAAGGTGGAGATGCTCAACAGCAACTTGATAATGCTTCAGACAAGTTGGCTGTTTTAATTGGAAAAGAAATACTGGGCATTGTCCCAGGTAGAATTTCTACCGAAGTGGATGCTCGCTTGTCTTTTGATACACCCGCGAGTATTCAAAGGGCGCGCAAAATTATTGGGTTATACGAGCAGGATGGCATTGATCGAAAACGCATACTAATTAAATTAGCCTCAACTTGGGAAGGTATACAGGCTGCGGCACAACTTGAAAAGGAGGGTATTAATTGTAATCTGACGTTGCTATTCAGCTTTGCTCAGGCACAGGCCTGCGCCGATGCGGGTGTATTTTTAATTTCTCCGTTTGTGGGTCGTATCTTTGACTGGTATAAAAAGGCTGATAGCGTTGAAAGTTATGCTCCAGAAAAAGATCCGGGTGTGTTATCTGTCCAACGCATTTTTAACTATTACAAGACACATGGGTTTGACACTGTCGTGATGGGTGCCAGTTTCCGAAACTGTGATCAAATCCGACAGCTGGCTGGTTGTGACCGACTCACTATAAGCCCCGCATTAATGGAGGAACTAGCCAATAGCGAATTATCGTTAACAAAAACGCTGGACCAAGAAAATACGTTGACGGACGATATTAAAAATAGGCTGGATGAGTCAGTTTTTCGTTGGAGTCATAATCATGATCCAATGGCTACAGAAAAGTTGGCTGAAGGCATACGGCTTTTTGCAGCGGACCAAATAAAGCTCGAACACATCTTGTCTTCCAACTAGCAACGTTTCCCTAATGGTGATTTTTTAAAAAATAGGGCTGGCCATCTATAGATAGCTTGATGGTCAATAATTAATCCCTACGTTGTATTTCTTGACCCTTTGCCTGAATTTTCCGGCCTTTTGTTAAAGAGAAATTCTGGCGGTAATCCAAATAACAATCCATCTATTTTAATTCACCTCCTTTGTGAACTAATTACTTTATGCCTAAAAATAGGCCTAGCGAGCTGTTTTTGTGAACTAATTACTTTGCCATATGTCAACCTGAGTACTAAATTAACTCCACAATATTAGTCTTGGGAGTTCCTATGTACAAGTTACACAATATTATCTCGAAATTTTTGGGCAGTTATACGAAGCCATTTTCCCTGCTGTTGTGTCTTTTAGCACCGCTTGCTGTTTATGCTGGTGGCGACAGAATGGAATCACCTGAATTATTTTTCGGTTCAGCAAACGAATCAAACACATTTAACAAGCCTTCCCGTAGCCGTGCTGAAATTAATGAAATGTCAAATGCGGTTCAGCAGCGAAGTGCCGAACCGGCTGCAAAGACACGACTTATTGTTAAGTTCCGCCCAGGGACCAGTCAACAAAAGCGTGTGCAAATTCATGCGGAAATGGGTGTGCTTTTAAACCATCAACTAAAGGTATTAAACGATTTTGATATCATCGAATTAACATCAGGGCAAAATGCCGACGACGTGATTAGGCGTTATCAACAGCAATATGAAATATCTTATGCTGAGCCTGATATGCAGGTCAATACCATGTCAAGTCCTAACGACCCAAGTTACAGCGAGTTATGGGGTTTACACAATAACATGCAAACTGGCGGTACTGTTAACGCCGACATCAATGCGCCTGAAGCCTGGAACTTAACCACGGGCAGTGCAGCTGTTGTAGTGGCCGTCATTGATACGGGTGTGGATTATAATCACCCTGATCTAGCAGCAAACATGTGGGTTAACCCAGGTGAAATTGCGGGTGATAATATCGATAACGACGGTAATGGCTATGTTGATGATATCTATGGCATCGATACCGCCAATAATGATTCCGATCCATTCGACGATGCCGGTCATGGTACCCACGTTGCTGGCACCATTGGTGCAGTGGGCAACAACAGCTTAGGCATTGTTGGGGTCAATCATCAAACTAGTATTATTGCTTGTAAGTTCCTCTCTGCCTCTGGTGGTGGTTCAACTTCAAATGCCATTAAATGCCTAGATTACATGCTTGACTTGAAAAAAAATCGAGGGGTTAATTTGGTTGTTACCAATAATTCATGGGGCGGCGGAGGGTTTTCTCAAGCTCTCTATGATGCGATTGAAAAGCATGCGGATGAATCTATTCTTTTCGCCGCAGCGGCAGGTAATAGCTCTAACAATAACGATGGTACAGGGTCTTATCCCGCAACTTATGATCTTGCAAACATAATTTCAGTGGCCGCCACTGATCATAACGATTCACTGGCTTATTTCAGTTCTTATGGTAAGAAGACGGTCGATGTGGCAGCGCCAGGTGTCAATATTTTGAGCACTACACCCAACAATAGTTATGCCAGTTATAATGGCACCTCAATGGCAACACCTCACGTAGCGGGCTTAATTGCACTCACAAAAGCCTATGACCCTTCACTGACTAGTCAGCAATTAAAATCTCTCATCATGGTGTCAGGTGATCTGATTCCATCTCTCTCGGACAAAGTGCTTAGTGGTCGCAGAATCAAAGCCTGGGGTAGCGCTGATATTAATGGGGCAGCCAAAGGTGCGTTAACCTGTCAAAACCAACTGATGTCAGCACGGCTTGCCCCGCTAAATGATACAGTTTTACTCGCAGTCGGGAGTAGTTTGTCTCTGGAATATACCCAGTTAAACTGTTCTGTTCACTCAACCAGCGTAACGGTGACAGTGGCCCCAGGCAACCAGTCGATCACCTTAGACGACAGTGGTACAAATGGTGATCAAGTGGCTGGTGATGGCATACTCGGCGGCCAGTTTGTTTTGGCTGATACAACTAATTACAGCTTAACTTTTCCAGATAGTAGTGTTGTTTCAGTTAAACCGATACGCAACTATGAAGCAGTCAAAACAGTGACCTATGCTTACGAACAAATTGCGGGTACACGTCTTGATATGGTCGATGAGACTAAGCGCCAAATTCAGGTGCCTTTCCCTGTTAATTACGGTGGGTTTGAAATTGGAAATGCCCTCTGGGTGCATGACAATGGCACAATCGGTATTGCGGCTGATTACACGCCGTGGCGTAATAAAGCACTGCCAACCAACGCCTTTTCTTCTGCCACAATTGTTCCACTTTGGGACGACTGGTACCTCGGGAATAATACTGAAAAAGGTGTTTTTTGGCAGGTCACAGGCAATGCACCGAATCGTCGTCTGGTAATAGAGTGGCGAGCTGTTGAGCACTATAATATATGGGGCTCTAATATGGACTACGTTACTTTTCAGGTAATACTGTATGAAGGTAACTCAGATATTCGGGTTAACTATAAGGATGTCGATCTAGGTAATGCGAGTTATAACAATGGTGCAAGTGCAACCATAGGTGTTCAGCACAGTCCAACTATTGCTCAACAATACAGTTTAAATGCTGCGAATATTTCGAGCCAGCAGTCATTATTGTGGGAAATTGACGACCCTGACCGAGTTAAAATTAATGGCATTAGCTTGAGTGGTAATTTAAAAGTTGGTCAATCAGTCGGTTTCGCAATCACAGCAACGCCGTCAGCTGGGCAGACAATAACCCAGTATGACATTGATTTTAACGGTGACAGCAGCTTTGACTATACGGGGACTAGTTCCGTAGCCCAGCACATTTATACAACGCCAGGTATCTATAGTTATAAAGCCAAAGTAACCGATAGCAACAATGCCAGTGCCGAATTAACGGGCGTTATTACTATTATTGATCTCACTCTAGACGAAAAACTAGTCAAGGCAGTGGGCGATCGAGACCAACAAATCATTGCCGACCCGGCCATACTCAATTTATTTAATCAGAGTAGTGTTGATACCCAGTTGAATGACCGTGATGCTCAAATTAGAGCCGACCCGGCGATACTAGACTTGGTTAGCAAAGCCCGAATCGAAATTACCACGGCGAAGATAGCGGCCTTAGCCTCGAAATGGCATTTGTTGGCAAATGCTTTACCCATTACAGATCCAGTCACTCGCTTTGCTAGTACTCAAATTGTGCTTTATTACTTGAATGATGCGTATTACGCTTATTCCCCAAATGCCGACACACAATTGGCGATAGCGCAAAGCGGAATTTTAGCAATAACAACTGTACCAGCAGGAGTCGGGTTATGGATCAAAAAATAATGTTAAATCCTTCCAAGCCATCTTATTTTAAGCCTTTAGCACTATTGGTAATATGTGGAGCCATTGTGGGCTGTGGGGGAGGGGGAGGTATCGAAAGTACTTCGGTCACTATTATGGATGACACTGGCATCGTAGCCACTACTTCCCCCGTAACCCAGCAAGATCCCGTAGTCGTAATTCCTAGGGGCGAGTTTGTTTCGGGTAAAGCGATTAAAGGTGTTGTGGTGAATGCCGATGTTACAGCCTATGAAATTATTGATAATCAGATTGGATCTGACCCGCTGATCATCACTACCACTGATAATGAGGGTAATTATCAGTTGCAACTGCCGTATAAAGGGATAGAAATGTTGCACATTGTACTGAGTGGAAGAGCCGACGGCAGCACCACTGTGCGCTGTGATATCGCTGCAGGTTGTATGCAAATGGCATACTTTTACAAATTTGGAGAAAACTACCCAGTCGATTCAAGTTTTGTATTAAGTGCGATGTCAGAAACGGATGGCGCTGCGTTGTCTATACACATCACGCCGCTCACGCACATAGTAGCCGAGATGGTTAAAAACGAATTCGCTAATATGGCTTTTTTTGCGAAAAGTAGTTCAGGTAGTTTTTTAGCCAATGCAAACAAAAAGGTGGCGCTGGCATTTGGTTTAGACGATGTTCCGTTCACCAAATTAGTTCCTATTGATATTACCAATATTGGCGACTACGACAACCTACAGTCAAATCAGCTAAAGGCCATTTTAGTGGGTGCTGCAGTGTCGACATTGGACGATCCCACGAGATCAGATGATGGTATCGCAGACTCGCTGAATAGAGTCGTAGAGCTAACCAAATCAAATGAAACGCTCCTGCAAGGTGAGGCATTTAAAAAGTTCAGAGCTGGTGTAATGCAAACTGCTATGCAGTTACGTATTGAAAACCCGAACCTTCCAGCCAATACAGAGTTAGCGGAAATTGAAACGAAATTAAGACAAACGGTAGATACCAGCATGTTATTGGCTGATATTTTGAAGCCACCAGTATTTTCGATACTTGAATTAGCCCCACCTGCACTATAACAATAGGGTTAGGAACATCTCCAATTAGGGCAAAAAGTTAGTCAATGGTTAAGCGCTAAGTTGGCAATAAAGTCGACTTAGCGCTTAAGCCACGTAACCACCACTGAATTTTTCCCACCAATATTTTTTGTCAATCGTGTATTCACTCATTCAGCTCTTGATTGATGATTGAATGAGACTTGTGTTCTAAACGAATTAGCGCAACTGCTTTACTCAATGAAGTGTTTTCCTGAAAACCTAAGAAAAAAACTTAGCCAGAGAATACTGATTATCTGCATCGTCAAAATGAGTTAAGTGGATCAGCCATGGAGTAGAGTTTTATTTTCAAAGCTTTAAAATGGCATTAAGGTATTCTTCAGTTAAGACTAAGTAACTGATTATTAAAGGTAATAAAAACCATCAACGTTTTTCAAATAATACTTTTGTGCATTAACTAATACCTGACCTAGACTACTCTGCTAGGTTGAAATGGCATTAAAATCAAGCCGTTCAGATAAACCAAGCAGGTTATAAAACTGATAGTTACTTCTTAACCGGTTCTCACCTATGAAGGCCGATCCATCGTTATCAAAGGTGACATAACCATCCAATGTTTCTGGCTTTATATTCGCCTGTAAAGCGGCAGAACCCGGCTTCAAGCCAGGGCCGAACAATACAGTCGCTTTCAGGCCAGGGTAATCGTTGGCAATAAAAACCGCGTTTTCGACATTGTCGAGTAAAATGGCTTCGCCTTGTAAGGGTCCAAACAATTCGTCCAGTGGATCGTCACTATATAACTGGTTACCACTAATAACGATTTGATCAATATAGCCTTCGACATATTAATGGATTCGAACATGGACAGAGTAAAATCCTGAGATGCTTTTCCCGCCACTCAGGTTTGGGCCGTGCTTCGCACTAATGGTTTGATCGACTGTTGAGTGATACCTTGATCTATGTGCGATATGACCCATTGACTTGCAAACGAGGCGCATTGACTTCTTCGGTCAGCGGCGCCTCCACCTGACCTTCGCCAAAGTCTGAATCAGGAGAGACAAATAGCTCGATGATTTCGTCGACCAGGTTGGGAAGGGCACCACAGGGTGTAACACCTGCGGGAAGATTGGCTGCGTAAATCGTGGCACAGGAATAAGTAGCCAGCACCCTAGCCCCAATAATTCGAGCTCCGGAAATATACCTCTTTTAGGTTCGCATTCGACCCTTAAACTTCGACGTTGTTATTATGAACGGTTTATGAACGTTACATTTAAGCCATAAAATTGATGTTTTGAAGTTAATGTCTTAATTCTATGTAATAAAATATTGAATTTACATTTTTGTATCCGAAGGGTCAGTTAAAATTTAACTTTAGCTTTCTCCAAGACGGCATAAGCACCCTGAATAGTATTTTTCAGTTCAATTGACAAGGTGTTACAAACTGAAGTGAGCTTTTCCATTTTTCGGGTTCTTAAGCGAAGCATCGATACGGTTAATTCATGTATGGGGAAATAGGGACTATCAATGACTTTTAAGAGACCATGCTTGAGTTCGCCCTCTATGGATGAAAGCGGTAGCCAGGCCATGCCTAGGCCTGCCTGAGCGGAAGACACAATGGCGCTAGTCATTTCTGCGCAAAGCTTTTGTGAAAAGTGATGGGCTGACTTTGCAATTAGTTCTTGATGCACTTGTTGGCCAAGAAAAATATTTTCTGGATAGGTCACTATGGGTATTTGATCTTCTCCTAAAGTGATATTTTCTAGAGAATTTAGTAGTTTTGGTGAGCCAACAGGCACCAAAAAGTCAGTAGTGACTGGTGTTTTAACGACCAAGTCCTTGGGTATATCGAGTGTGCTTCTGGCGGTTTCATAGGCCAGCATAAGTGAGACTTCTTCTGTCATTAATAGCCGGAAACAGGTGCTTTGGTTACCTGACCTTAATTGTATTTGATGCCCAGATAGTAGTCCTTGGATTTGACTGATAGCCTTGGGTATCGGTACAGAGGATAGTGAGTGTAATGCGGCAATGGCTAATACTTGATTTTCTTTATAGCCACGCTTTAAGTTGCGGCTAACGCGCTTAATACTATCCAGTGCTGACTCGATTTCGCTGGTCATCTCAAGGAGTGATGATGTTGGCGTTGCGGGTCGACCGGTTCGGTCAACTAGCTTAGCACCATGATTAGCCTCTATTGCTTGTAGTCGTCGAGAATATGCTGACTGGGATATATTGCGAATTCGTGCGGCACGGCTAACATTTCGTAATTTTATCAGGGCTAATAAATCTTCTAGGGCTTGTTGATTCATCGATCTTCAGAATTCTATTTAGTATGCATATGTTGCATGCTATGCGCGAATAAATGCATTGCAAGCATATTTTTTTGCATGTTACTATTATTCTGATATTTAAAAACTAAAAGAGGAACGAGTATCAATGAAAAATGTAATTAAACTGGCAGCTCTGAGTGCTGTGATGCTAACAGGTTTATCGGGGCAGGCGATTGCTGATGCTGGTGATTCACGCATATTAAAACGAATTCAGGATCGGGGTGTAGTGACTATTGGTCATCGTGAAACCTCTATCCCATTTTCTTATATTGGCAATGATGAAAAGCCAATTGGCTATTCAATCGATATTTGTTTGAAAATCGTTGATGCAATTAGAGCTGAACTAGATAGTCCAAACCTAAAGGTCAAATATGTCCCTGTTACGGGTCAGACCAGAATCCCATTGATTGCGAATGGCACGATAGATATCGAATGTGGCTCAACAACCAATAATTTGACGCGTCAAAAGCAAGTGTCTTATTTATCGACTACTTTTATTACGGGCACAAAAATTGCGAGTAAGAAAGGTTCGGGTATTACTGAAATAGAAGACCTTGAAGGTAAAATTATTGGTATGTCAGCAGGCACAACCAATGAAAAAGCCATTAAAGCGGCAATTAAAGATTTAGGTCTCAATGTTAAAGTTGTTGGTGTAAAAGATCATAGCCAAGGTTGGTTGGCATTAGAGACAGATCGTGTCGATGCCTATGCTTCAGATGACGTTTTATTATATGGTTTGATTTCTAAATCGAAGAGCCCCGCAAAATATCAAGTGACAGGTCGTTTTCTATCTTTCGACCCTTATGCGATCATGGTGCCACGAAATGACTCTACGTTTGAACGATTGGGCCGTGTTGTTATGTCGGGTTTGATGGCCAGTGGTGAAATGGAAACTGTCTATAATAAGTGGTTTGTGCCAGGACCAACGGGTATCAACATGAAGTTATCAGATACTTTGAAAACAGCATTTGAAATTCAAGCTTTTCCTAACTAGTTAAGCACTAAAGGTATAAAGGAGGCATCGGTTAGCTTTACGATGCCTCCTTTTTTTATGTCACAACCCTCCATAAGGATGTGAAATATGAATTATGAATTATAACTGGGATTGGGGAATATTATTTCGCGAGCCCTACCTTGAATGGCTAATCGATGGCCTTGGTTGGACAGTGTCATTGTCATTAATCGCCTGGGTTATCGCCTTTAGCCTTGGTTCAGTGCTTGGCATTATGCGTACTTCAGTCAGTCCCGTCTTGCGTTTGATTGGTACTGTCTACGTTGAGATTTTTCGTAACGTACCTTTATTGGTTCAACTGTTTCTGTGGTTTTTTGTTTTCCCTGAATTACTGTCAGACGAGGCAGGCCGTTGGGTGAAGCGTGAAATGCCTATGCCAGCGTTAACAACCGCAATTATAGGTATCGGTCTATACACTGCGTCGCGGGTCTGCGAACAAGTCCGCTCTGGTATTGAAGCTGTTGGTATTGGTCAGCGTAATGCTGGCAGGGCGCTTGGTATGTCAGAAACCAAAGTCTACATCAATGTGCTTTTACCGAATGCTTACCGAATTATTATTCCACCATTGACCAGTGAATTTTTGACGATATTTAAAAACTCATCGCTAGCGTTAACTATTGGTGTGGTCGAGTTAACAGCCATGACCCGACAAATTGAAGAGTATACCTTTCAGGGATTCGAGGCGTTTACTGCGGCTACCGTGATCTACAGTGTCGTGACTTTTATCGTTATGCTGATTATGCAAACTATTGAAAAACATGTCCGGGTGCCCGGTCGTGTCAGTGTGGGGTAGTCAAATGATTGATTTTGACTATGACATCATCTGGAATAACCTACCTTTTTTATGGGAAGGAATGAAAGTAACTCTGTTGCTGACATTGCTGGCAATCGTGGGTGGGTTAGTACTGGGGACTGTATTGGCATTGATTCGGGTAGCGAAAATTCCAATACTGGCTTGGGTCGCAGCGGCCTATGTTAATTTCTTCCGTTCTTTACCGCTCATATTGGTTATTTTTTGGCTCTACTTTTTAGTGCCTCTCATCCTCGGACATTCAGTTGGAAGCTTTTATTCAGTACTGGTTGCTTTTGTATTGTTCGAGGCTGCTTATTATTCCGAAATTGTTAGAGCGGGTATCTCGAGTGTAGGCAGTGGCCAAATTGCAGCTGCAAGAGCGGTTGGTTTAACCTATCCGCAAACGATGCGCTATGTCGTTTTGCCACAGGCATTTCGGGCGATGGTACCGGTTTTGCTCACTCAGGCCATCATTTTGTTTCAGGATACTTCACTGGTTTATGTGGTTGGCCTGAAAGACTTTCTGGTTAGTGCTGAACTCATAGCCAATCGAGATCAACGTTTAATCGAAATGTTTATTTTCGTGGCGATTGTCTATTTTGTTATTTGCTTTTCTGGCTCGCTACTGACTCGCCATCTTCAAAAGAAGTTAAAAATATGATTGAAATTAAAAATGCAAATAAATGGTACGGAGACTTTCAGGTCTTGTCTGATTGCTCAACATCAGTCAAAAAAGGTGAAGTCGTTGTGGTTTGCGGACCATCGGGTTCTGGGAAAAGTACACTGATCAAATGTGTCAACGGATTGGAGCCAATCGACGATGGCGAAATTACCGTTGAAGGGATCAAAGTCAATGACAAGAAAACTGATCTAAACCAGTTACGGGCTCGTATTGGTATGGTGTTCCAGAACTTTGAATTGTTCCCTCACATGAGTGCGATTGAAAACGTCAAGTTAGGACAATTAAAAGTACTGGGGCGAAGTGCTGCTGAAGCAGAAGAAAAAGCATGGGCTCTATTAGAAAGAGTTGGCTTGTCTGAGCATGCACATAAGTATCCATCTCAATTATCGGGTGGACAGCAGCAACGAGTTGCCATTGCACGAGGATTGGCTATGAATCCCATCGCTATGTTATTCGATGAACCAACATCTGCGCTCGATCCTGAAATGATCAATGATGTGCTTGACGTAATGGTTGAGTTAGCCGAGGAAGGCATGACCATGATGGTTGTTACGCATGAAATGGGCTTCGCTCAGAAAGTGGCTAATCGGGTGGTTTTTATGGATGAAGGTAAAATAGTAGAAGACTCACCCAAAGATGAATTCTTTGGAAGCCCTAGAAGTGATCGCGCCCAATTATTTCTGTCGAAAATCCTAACCCACTAATCAATTAACCGAAGAATTTAATCTATGAAACCAATTGTCTATTGCAACGGTGAGTTTGTCGAAGAACAAAATGCCAAAGTATCTATCTTTGATCGAGGATATTTATTTGGTGATGGTGTTTATGAAGTGGTCCCTGTCGTTAATGGTCAGTTGATTGATAAAATAGAGTTTTTGGCGCGATTGCAACGCAGCCTTTCTGAATTAGAGCTTGAATGGCCTTGTAGCCAAATTGAATATGTGGCCATGCTCGAAACGCTAATTGAGCGTAACGAATTGGTTGAAGGCAGTGTTTATACTCAAGTCACCAGAGGCGTTGCGCCACGTGACTTTTCATTTCCTGACAACACGCCCACCACCTGCATGGCCTTTACGACCGCTAAATCTTATTTATCTAGTCCACAAGCTGAAGCAGGGGTTGAAGTTATAACCGTTGAGGATTTACGTTGGAAGCGCAGAGATATTAAGTCTATTGCGCTACTGGCACAGTGCTTAGCGAAACAACAGTCTAAGCGTCATGGTTGTTATGAAAGCTGGATGCTGGAAGATGGTTTTATTACAGAGGGTAGTTCTTCGACAGCTTATATTGTCAAAAATAATACAGTTATTACGCGTCCAAATTCAAATGATGTATTACCAGGCATTCGACGTCATGTGTTGTTGGAATTAGCGGCTGATAACGGTATAGCGGTTGAACTTCGTGCATTCACTTTAGATGAAGTATTGACAGCTGATGAGGCGTTCTTAAGTAGTGCAACAACCTTGGTGATGCCGGTTGTGACTATTGATGGGAAACCGATTGGCGAAAAAAAGCCAGGCTTAATTACCTTAAAGCTCCGTCAACTCTATGTGGACAGAATTAAAAAGCAAGCCGGTCTGTAATTACCTTTAACTGATTCAAACGGCTGCTTTTTGGCGGCCTTTTTTTTCTATAAGAACAATGACGATACCGCTCGAAATGATTAGCATGCTGCCGATCATTGAATAGTGGTCTGGCCAATCTCCCCAGACCAAATACCCTAACAGTAACGCTAAAGGCATCGAGCTATATTCAAAGGGTGCCATTAGGGACGCTTGGCCAATTCTATAAGACTGAGATATTAAATAACCGCCCACCGCAACAAAGAATCCACAGGCAGCAATTAAACCCATGTCGTCGATAGTAGGAAGGGTCCAACTGCGTAATAAAAAGCCGAGGGTTGGATTGTCTGGTGTATAGAACCGACCATCACCGACCGATAAGCCAACGATTGAACTAACGACAATAAAGGCAAGCTGGATATAAAACGTCATAGTTCCAGCTTTGTCTTGCATACCGAGCTTGCTCGTCATCATAACCATGCAGGCATAAGCAAAGGCGGCTATGATGGGTAATAAAGCTGCCATCTTAAATATTTCGGTGCCGGGTCTGAGCATCACTATGACCCCAGCGAGGCCTATAAAGATGGCAATCCAGCGATACAAACTGACTTTTTGGGCTAAAACTAACTGTGATAATAAACAGATAAACAAGGGTGCCGAGTAAAACAACGCAACAGTTTCAGCAATGGGTAAAATAGCCAGACCAAGAAAAAAGAATACGTTTGCCACTACTAGCATCAACCCTCTAATAAAGTGTAAGGCGGGTCTTTGGGTTTTGAGAATAACAAATCCACCTTCTAGCTGCACGATGACGATAACAAAAACCATAGCGAATAATGCTCGAAAAAGCATGATTTCATGCAAGGCGTAACTAGGGCTCAGAAGTTTTACTATGGAATCGCTAATGGTTAAAAGTGCGACTGCAACTATTAGGCAAAAGATGCCTTGGGAATTTTTTGTCATGGGTAACAGGTCATTTTTATTTGAGCTTTAAGTTTGTTTTTAAAACGATAGTGAGACTGCACTTGTTTTGCTAGTTTTGATAGTCATTTCGATCTAAAATATGTGGGTCCAAAATTTTTAACGTAAAAACTGTCACCTAAGGCAAATTACCATGACTCAATCTCACATCAAACCTGCTTCCCGTACTGTTTTTGACTGGCAGGACCCGATGTTCTTCGATCAGCAACTAAGTGATGAAGAGCGGTTAATTCGAGATGCTGCCCATGAGTATTGTCAAGATAAGCTGATGCCCCGGATAAAAGAGGCGAACCGTCATGAAGTCTTTCATCGTGAAATCATGACTGAGTTAGGTGAGCTTGGCTTATTAGGGTCGACTATTCCGGAAGCCTATGGTTGTGCCGGCGTTAATTATGTGTCTTATGGCCTCATTGCGAGAGAAGTTGAGCGCGTAGATAGCGGTTATCGCTCGGCAATGAGTGTTCAGTCGTCGCTCGTCATGCACCCGATATTTGCTTACGGCGATGAAGCGCAACGGCAGAAATATTTACCGTCCCTCGCAACGGGAGAGAAAGTTGGCTGCTTTGGTTTAACCGAGCCAGATGCTGGATCAGATCCGGGAAGCATGAACACGGTGGCGACTGTTGTGGATGGTGGCTATTCGTTAAAGGGTGCAAAAATGTGGATTACCAATTCACCGATTGCTGATGTGTTGGTGGTATGGGCAAAGCTTGATGGGGTCATTCGTGGCTTTATTCTTGAGCGTGGTATGCCCGGGCTGAGTACGCCCAAGATTGAAGGCAAGTTTTCTTTACGTGCGTCGGTAACCGGTGAAATTGTGATGCAAAACGTGTTTGTACCAGAAGAAAATTTATTACCGAATGTAAAAGGGCTGAAAGGCCCGTTTGGCTGTCTGAATAAAGCGCGTTATGGTATAGCTTGGGGCAGTATCGGTGCTGCAGAATTTTGTTGGCATGCGGCTCGCCAATACACGCTCGACCGAGTTCAGTTTGGACGTCCACTGGCCGCAACGCAGTTGATCCAAAAGAAGCTGGCTGACATGCAAACTGAAGTAACACTCGGGTTACAGTCTTGTCTTCAAATGGGACGTTTAATGGATGTTGATAACTGCCCAGTTGAATTGGTATCGTTAATGAAACGAAATAACTGTGGCAAGTCACTTGATATTGCTCGTTTGGCCCGTGATATGCACGGAGGCAACGGTATATCAGATGAGTATCATGTGATCCGGCACGTGATGAATCTTGAAGCGGTCAATACCTATGAGGGAACGCATGATGTTCACGCTTTGATTTTAGGTCGAGCTCAAACAGGGTTGCAGGCGTTCAGTTAATGAGTGGTGCGTTACATGGCTTTCGAGTGCTCGATCTGAGCCGAATTCTAGCGGGCCCTTGGGCCAGTCAAATGTTGGCTGACCTTGGGGCTGAAGTCATTAAGGTTGAGCGCCCACAATATGGTGACGATACCCGTGCTTGGGGGCCACCTTATATGCCGAATGCACATGGTGACGACACTACTGAATCGGCCTATTTCCATGGCGCTAATCGGGGTAAGCAGTCGGTTTCTATTGATATGTCAACGGCGCAGGGGCAGAAACTTATCCAAAATCTGGTTAAGGCCAGCGATGTATTAATCGAAAATTTTAAAGTAGGCGGGTTGAAAAAATATGGCCTCGACTACGATAGCTTGAAGTCCATTAACCCAAAGCTGATTTACTGTTCAATCACTGGGTTCGGCCAAACCGGCCCTTATGCTGAACGGGCTGGATATGACTTTATGATTCAGGCGATGGGTGGATTGATGAGTGTTACGGGTACTCCAGAGGGCGAGCCGATGAAAGCCGGGGTGGCTTTAGTGGACGTGATGACTGGTTTGTACGCCGCGAATGCGGTTCAGGCCGCTTTGATTCATCAGCTCAAAACAGGCGAGGGCCAGTATATTGATTTGGCCCTGCTAGATGTGCAGGTTGCGACCTTGGCCAATCAGGCAATGAACTTTCTCGTCAGTGGAGACAATCCTCAGCGGCTGGGTAATGCCCATCCGAATATTGTGCCGTATCAGGCATTTCAAACGCATGATGGCTTTATTATTCTTGCGATTGGAAACGACGCTCAGTTTAGTCGATTTTGTGAACTCACTGACGCTAACGCGTTAGCTAGTGATGCGCGCTATCAAATGAATGCGAACCGAGTCAAGAATCGCTCTTCGTTAATTCCATTGATAACTGATCTTATGCTTACACAGACGACTGATTGGTGGCTCAAACATCTGAACCAAAAGGGCATTCCAAGTGGCCCGATTAATAATCTGGACCAAGTGTTCTCTGATCCTCAGGTGCAATTTCGAAACATGCAGCTTGAACTTGATCATCCGACTGCGGGAAAAGTTGCCAGTGTCAAGAACCCAATTAATTTGTCACAAACGCCACTAGAATATAATCGATCACCCCCTACATTAGGCCAGAATACGGATGAAGTTTTGTCTCAGATTTTAGGCCTTGATCACGCTTATATTAGGCGTCTGCATGAAGAGAAAATAGTGTCTTAATAAGTGATTTTTTGAGTATTTTTTTCAATTTTTTGTGCTGTTACAGTCACATCATTTTAACTTAACATTGTCCTTCAGCAGTATTTCACTCGCCTTTTCACCGACCATTATTGCAGGGCCATTAGTATTACCCGATGGCAGTGACGGGAATATTGAAGCATCTGCAATGCGTAATCCTTCAAGCCCATGTACTTTGAGATTGGCATCAACCACACTGGTGGTTGGGTCGGGTCCCATACGGCAGGTGCTTGCAGGGTGATATACTGTGCCGCCCTGTTGGCGAGCATGATCCATTAATCCCTGATCATCTAAAACCTCAGGTCCCGGCTCTATTTCACTTGTAATGATCTCCCGCAGGGTGGGTGTATCGGCTAATCGGCGTAAAAATTGTATTGCCTCTAGAAGTTCCTGCTGATCATGTTCAGTCGCCAGGTAGTTAGGTTGAATTTCTGGTGCTTCAATAGGATCAGTCGACTTCAATCGAATATATCCCAAGCTAGTTGGGTGGCATTGAGATACACCGATACAAAAAGCGGCATACGAGTCTGGGTTTAATAAAGGCCGTGACCCTGGAGGCGTCTTTTGATAGCTGAGCGGAGAGAAATAGAGCTGCATATTGGGTCGAGTTAATTCGGCTCTAGTTTTAAAGAAGCCACCCGCATGATTGATATTACGAGATAATGGCCCACGCCTTGCTGTTAAATATTGTATTCCAGCCCAAAGCTTTCCCATCATTGGATGCAATTGGTTATTAAGTGTTGGTAGTTGGGATCGGTAAATATGGTCAATACCGTAATGGTCTTGTAAATTTTTGCCAACAGCTGGGCTGTTATGAATGACGGGGATATCTAGTTCAGATAGTGCTTGTGCTGGCCCAACCCCCGATAATAAAAGTAGTTGTGGCGTGTTGATGGCACCCGCTGAAAGAATGACTTCGACATCCGCTCGCACGGTTTTTGTTTTGCCGCTTTTAATATAATTAATGCCGACAGCACGCGACCCTTCGAAAAGAACTTTTGTGACCAGTGCTCTGGTTTCAATGTGCAAGTTATGCCGTTTTCGAATGGGCCATAAATAGGCGCGCGACGCTGACATCCGTTGGCCATTTTTAACATTGATATGGTAACTGCCAGCGCCTTCTTGGGTTGCGCCATTAAAGTCATTATTAAGTGGCAACCCCGCTTCCTGGCAGGCCGTCACATAATGTTTGTAAATTGGGTGTAAACCACGAGAAGAAGCGTCAATGTGTAGTGGTCCATTGGCGCCGTGAAACTCACTTTCACCCAGGCTATGGTCTTCCATTCGTTTGAATAGCGGCAATACACTTTGCCAGTCCCAGCCAGGGTTTCCTGCGGCACACCAATTGTCGTAATCTTCTGCTTGTCCACGGATATAAATCATCGCGTTGATAGAGCTGGATCCACCCAACACTTTTCCACGTGGCCAGTAGCTGGGTCGGTTGGCTGTATTAACGACGGGTTCTGTTTGGTACATCCAGTTAACTTGGCTATCGTAAAAAGACTTGCCATATCCGAGCGGCACCTGTAACCAGAACCGTCGATCATCGCCACCTGCTTCTAATAATAAAACTCGATTTTGGCCGTTGGCTGACAATCGGTTGGCAATGACACTGCCTGACGAGCCAGCGCCTACTATAATGTAGTCATAATCTTCAGGCACGAAATTCAATCCTTTTATTTATTATTTTTTTAATCATATGGTTGATGTTCCAGCATCAAATTTTGACTTAAATCTATGTTGTCAAATAGCTTGGGTCAAGTGTCACACTAAAATGTTACTCGTCTAAAACTATCGGCTGCAGGTCCATTGCAAATATCTGAAGATACCAATTTAACTAGCGTTAGGTTTTTTGTTTGACGATAGTGTCTAAAACTTGTTCAAGTGTCTTAACACCATTCACTATCTCTGAGGGTGGAATGCCGCTAAAACCAAGAACAAGACCTTTTTGATCAGTCGGTGCAATGCAATAGCGTTTGATTGGGGTAACCACGACGTTTTTTTCTAACGCCGCGGTTGCGATCTTTACTTCGTCTAAGGTATGAGGAATACGGGCAATTGTATGCAGCCCAGTATCGGTTGGTACAATATCAATTAGGCCTCCTAATCGTTCTTGAGCCGCGTCACAAAGGACTTGGTGGCGTTCTGCATAAATTTCACGCATACGTCGAATATGGGTTGCGAAATGACCTTCTTGCATAAAGGCCGCCACAACGGCTTGATGACTAGATGCTACGCCCTGTAATAAGGCTTTGGATACTCGATTGAATACGTCTACCAGTGGGGGTGGTGCCAGAAAAAATCCGAGGCGTAGTGCGGGGAAAAGGGTTTTACTAAAAGTACCAACGTAAATGACACGATCTAAGGTATCGATACTTTTGAGTGTTGGAGGTGGCTGACCACTGTAACGGAACTCACTGTCATAATCGTCTTCTATTATAAAAGCGTTGGCATTCTCAGCTGCATTTAGTAACGCAAAACGACGTTCTATGCTCATTGAAACTCCCAATGGTTGCTGATGCGCTGGCGTGACAAAGGCAAGGCGAAAATCTGGTGCTCGTCGAAGCCCATGCTCAACCATTAGGCCGTTCTGATCTACCGGAATGGGTATGAGCTTTGCCCCACTGGCAATTAAACTATTACTGGCACCAATGGCACCTGGATTTTCGCACCAAACTAGATCATTAGGGTCGAGTAGAACGGTTCCTATAATTTGGAAGGCTTGTTGTGCGCCACTGACAATAAAAATCTGTTCGGCCTCGCATTTAATGCCTCGGTTAGACAGTAAATGCGATGCAATTGCCTGACGGAGAGGGAAATGACCACGAGGATCGGCATAACCCATATTACTCTGATGATTGGAACGCCAGGTACGGGTTACATACTGAGCCCAAAGTGCACTTGGAAAGGCATCAAACGCGGGTAGTGCGGTGGTAAAGGCTTTTGTTTTATGCGGCAGTCGATCAACGAAATTTTCTAAGGCACGGGTAATTACACCCGATAGGCGCGGTTGTCGCATGGGTCGCTCAGAACCCTGTTTTTTAATGACTTCAGTTTCTGCTGGTCGTGTGGTCATCCACGCTTTGCTGACAAACGTGCCGGCACCGGTGCGCGACTCGATAAGACCTTCTGATGTGAGTATTTCAAAAACATTGATCACGGTAGTGCGTGATATTTTCAAGTCAATGGCTAGTGTTCGGCTGGCGGGAAGCCTTTCGCCTATATGCATTCCACCCGCATGAATAATATCGCGCATGGCAGAATATAGTTGGTGACTGACTGTGCCTGGCGCACTGCGATCAATTTCGATAGAGAGTAGTAAAGCACCCCCGGCACGTTTTATCATGATTCTAAACAGACCTTATTGAGTGGTTGAAAGCTAACGGCGCTTGAGTTATTGCGGCACCCTTAGATAAAAAATGGTATTAAAATAGATCCAAAATGGACCTTACCTGTTACTCAGTTTACGTCAAGATACTTTTTAAACATTAGTTGTAACTTTTAAAATATTTATTTTTTAATCATTATATAGATAAAACTGACCATAATTTAGCTTAAAAATAAAATCATGAAAATAAAAACTATCGAAACATTTAGCACCGAATTCGTCGGTTTCGTTCGGGTCACTGTTGATAGTGGTGAGCAGGGGTGGGGGCAAGTCTCTACCTACCATTCAGATATTACCTCGACAATATTGCATCGCCAAATAGCACCCTGGTCGCTTGGTTGGGATGCGACAGACATCAATGGGCTGGTTGATATTATTACTGATCGAGAGCACAAGTTCCCTGGATCTTATTTGCGAAGAGCTATTGGTGGACTTGATACAGCCTTATGGGATTTACATGCCAAACGTGAAAATAAATCAGTTTGTGAGTTGATTGGCGGTAATCGTACTCCGCTGCGTGCTTATGCTTCTTCAATGAAACGTGATATCACACCTAAAAATGAAGCCATCCGATTACAACGATTGCGCGATCAATATGGATTTGATGCTTTTAAAATTCGAGTGGGTTCGGAATGTGGTCGTGATGTTGATGAATGGCCTGGTCGTTCAGAAGAAATTATTCCGACCATGCGTAAAGCATTGGGAGACGACGTCGCTATTCTTGCGGATGGCAACAGCTGTTATTCGCCAAAACGCGCTATCGAAGTTGGACGTCTGCTGGAAGACAACGATTATGGTCACTTTGAAGAACCTTGCCCTTATTGGGAAATGGAGCAAACAAGAGAGGTAAAGGATGCGCTCAATATTGATGTCTCTGGTGGCGAGCAAGATTGCGATATTCCAACGTGGCAGCATATGATCGAGATGCGTGCAGTTGACGTTATTCAGCCTGACGTTTGTTACCTCGGTGGCTTAACACGCACACTGCGAGTTGCAAAAATGGGAGAACTAGCAGGGTTACCCTGTACGCCGCATTGCGCTAATTTGTCGATGGTTACTTTATTCACGATGCATTTGTTAGCGTCTATCCCCAATGCGGGGAAATATTTAGAATTTTCAATTGAAGGCGAAGACTACTACCCTTGGCAAGATGGACTCTTTGTTAAATCACCCTATGACATAGTGGATGGTAAAGCATCAATTCCTGATTTACCGGGTTGGGGTGTGGAAATAAATCCTGATTGGCTCGATAAGGCCAATTACCAAAAGAGCGAACTTTAAGATTAGATGAGAGATCCACAATGAGTGATTCGTTATTAACTGACGATTTTAAAACCACCCCTTATTGGTGGGAGAAAACACCACCGCCCGAATTATCTCTATTGGGCAAACCCAATATTGAATTGCCTCAAAAAGCTGACGTAGTCATCATTGGTGCTGGTTATACCGGCCTCAGTGCGGCATTGCAGACGGCCCGTGCCGGACGTCACACCGTTGTAGTTGACGCTGAAAATGCTGGTGCAGGTTGCAGTACCCGAAATGGTGGGCAAATTAGTACCAGTATTAAGCCAACACATAAAGCTTTGGCTGCAAAGTATGGCCCAGAACGCGCTTTCAACATTTTAAAAGAAGGTCATACCGCACTTGCGTGGTTAGAAGATTTTGTTTCAACCGAAAGTATTGATTGCCACTTCAAAGTTGTTGGTAAATTCCTCGGTGCACATAATCCTGCCCAATACGAAAAGTTAGGCAAAAAGCTAAACGATTCAATTAAAGGTCTTGAAACAAAAGCGTTCCTTGTGCCGCGTTCTGAACAACATCAGGAGCTAGGAACTGATCGATATTTTGGAGGCATAGTTTATCCCAACGTTGCGTCGGTTGATCCGGCCCGCCTGCATCGTGGATTGCTTGATCGTGTTATTGCCGCAGATGCCACCGTCATTCCCTTTAACCCTGCGCTCGATATTACCAAGGAGGGAGATGGTTTTCGTGTTACTACGAATCAAGGGTCTATCTGGGCAAAGGAAGTAATTGTTGCAAGCAATGGTTATACAGGCTCTGCCACGCCCTGGTTAAGACGTCGCATTATTCCGATTGGGAGTTATATTATTGGGACTGAACCATTGACTACAGGACAAATGGACCGGTTAATTCCCAAAGATAGAATGGTTGGTGACACCCGGAAGATGGTTTTTTATTATCGTTCGTCACCGGACCGACAAAGAATACTATTTGGTGGTCGAGTGTCTCATGCAGAAACGAATCCCCTCGTCAGTGGACCAAAACTTCATGCCAGAATGGTAGACATTTTCCCTGAGCTGGCTAAAACGCGCATTAGTCATTCTTGGGTGGGTTTTGTCGGCTATACCTTTGACTCACTCGCTCACCTAGGTAAGAACGATGGTGTGCACTATGCCATGGGCTACTGTGGCTCAGGTGTGTCAATGTCTTGCTATTTGGGTATGCGCATTGGGCAGCAGTTACTGGGGCAGCCAGAGGGTCAAACTGGCTTTGACGGCTTAAATTTCCAAACACGTCCGATGTATACCGGTACGCCTTGGTTTTTGTCAGCGTCAATTCAATACTATCGTTGGTTAGATAGACTTAATTTTTAATTATCGAGAACGTCGTGAAAATTGGTATCTTCGTTTGTTTATAATGGACCTTTGGCTATACCATTATCATAGATTAAATTCAGTGTTCAAATGAATACTATAAATGAGAGGGTAGGATGAAAACCAATACTAAAGGTATCAAGTTAGGGGCATTAATAGCGGCATCGCTTTTCAATGTAGGGCAAATACAGGCAGCAGATCCGATTACAGTTGTTTCTTGGGGTGGTAGTTACGGTAAAGCACAGGATGCTGCGCTTTTTACGGACGCATCGCGAAACTCGGGTATTGCTATAAATCGAGAATCTGGTGCAAGCATGTCAAAAACCTGTCTGCAAGTTGAGTCAGGATCCGTTAGCTGGGATCTGGTTATTACTGGTTCGGGTGGATCAGCTTCTGCGGCAGCAAAAGGCTGTTTAGAAAAAATTGATTATGATGTTGTCGACGTTTCAAACTTTCTACCGGGTATGTACACCGACTATTGTGTCGGAACTGACGTGTTTGCTACGGTTATGGCTTGGAATACAGACAAATATGGTCAGCCAGGTAGTTCGACAGCACCTAAGACGTGGGCTGATTTTTGGAATGTTAAAAAATTTCCTGGAACCCGCGCTTATCGTGCGAACAATGTTGATGGTGCACTAGAGCCTGCACTGATGGCCGATGGTGTTCCAGCAGATAAAGTCTATGAAGTACTTTCAACTAAAGCTGGTAAGCAGAGAGCTATTGATAAAATTCGTGAATTGAAGCCTCATATTGCAGTCTTTTGGGGTTCAGGTGCACAGCAAGCGCAGCTCATGAAAGATGGTGAAGTTGATATGATTACCGGTTGGAATGGTCGATTTGATAATGCCAAGAAAGACGGCGCTAAGGTTGGTTATACTTTTAATCAAGCGATGTATGATTTTGATTGTATGGCAATGCCTAAGGGTGCTCCAAACAAGGTTACTGCTATGAAATTCTTAGCAGAAATTTCTAAGGCGGAATATCAGGCTAACTTACCGTTTCACATTACTTATGGCCCAACCAACAAAAAAGCTTATGAAATCACGACTGCTTCAAAAGAGCTGATCGAGTCTTTGCCTTCGCACCCTAAGAATGTACCGCTCATGTTGCCAGTAAGCCTTGATTTCTATGCACAGCATAGAACTGAAGCGCTTGAGATGTATATGGAACTAATGAGTGAATAAAAATGTATGTAAGTATGTAAGGTAAGTAAGTAAGTAAGTAAGTAAGTAAAAAAAGTAAGTAAAAAAAGTAAGAAAATATCTCTTTTGCCGGGTGTTTTTCACCCGGCTTCTTTTCCAATATAGGTTCCTTCCTTGTCTATTCAATCTAATAATTTAAAGACTGAGTCATCAACAGCGTTACCCATTCATGTTCAGGATCTGACTAAGAAATACGGTGAGATGTTCGCACTGGATTCAGTTAATCTCGATGTTAAGAGTGGTGAATTTCTGACGTTACTCGGCCCATCAGGATCAGGAAAGACGACCTTGCTGATGGCCATAGCGGGATTTAATCGGCCGGATTCAGGCAGTATTCGATTTGGTGATGAAGAAGTTATACTAAAACCACCGCATAAGCGTGATGTTGGTATGGTTTTTCAAAGTTATGCGTTGTTTCCGCACATGACTGTTGCAGAAAATATTGCCTTTCCTCTCAAACTTCGTGGTGTTAGTGCTGCAGAGACTGCTGAGAGAGTTGCCACTGCCCTTAAGACCGTCCAACTCGATGGCCTTGGTGATCGTGATATTGAGCAACTGTCTGGTGGTCAAAAGCAGCGCGTCGCGCTGGCTCGTGCTTTTGTATTTCGTCCCCGTATATTATTAATGGACGAGCCGCTTTCCGCTCTTGATAAGAAACTGCGTGAACAAATGCAGATTGAGCTAAAACATTTACATGAGCAGCTTGGTGTTACCACTGTTTATGTCACCCACGACCAACGCGAAGCCTTAACTATGTCTGACCGTATTGTGGTCATCAATAAAGGCCAATTGACCCAGATTGGAACGCCGAATGATATCTATAATCATCCAGCCAATGCGTTTGTTGCTGACTTTATTGGTGAGTCGACGATGTTACCCCTCACCCATGATGGGTCTGGTAGCCTTTATTTCGAAGACAACTTAATCAAAACTAATTATAAAACAAGTGATGCTAAGGAATGGTCACTGGTGATACGCCCAGAGCGTCTGACTGTTGTTAAGGACGGACAATATGATCCAGAAAAAACCATTGTCTTTTCTGGTGTTATTCGCGAATTCATTTTCCAGGGTGAAACAGCGTTTGCGATGATGTCAGTGAACGACAAATATACTCTTTCCTTTCGCTTTGGTACTGATGCTTCATCATGGCAGAATGCCCTAAAACCCGGTGATTTGATTTCACTCGGTTTAAATCGAAGCGACGTTATTGTTATCCCCGGTGGCCGCGAATTATGAGTGTTCTCAATACCCCGAATCCAGATGCTGAAGATCGGGGCGTTGAGCCCTTAAACGAGAAGTCACTTAGAGCTCAGGATGTCCAAGAACAGCGATTGTTGTTGAGCCTTGCAACGCCCGCTGTGCTCGCGGTTATAGCGATTGTTGTGATTCCAGTTGGCTGGTTATTCTATCTTTCATTTACCGGCAGCGATGGACAACTGTCATTAGTAAACTACCAGAAAATGATCGAGTATAAGTCTTACGCACGGACCTTTGTGACTACCTTTGAGGTAAGTATTTTAACGACCTTAATCTGTATTATGATTGGATATCCGCTTGCTTATTTTCTCGCCATGTTACCCGAACGGTTGGCTGGTTTTTTTATGCTCGCCGTATTGCTCCCGTTTTGGACCTCTTTGTTGGTTCGAACTTATGCTTGGCTCGTGTTATTGCAAAAAAATGGTATTTTGAACGACTTTGCAATGTCTATTGGCCTTTGGGATTCGCCCCTAAAACTGGTCCATAATTTAACCGGCACACTGATCGGTATGGCGCATATTATGCTGCCCTTTTTGGTGTTACCACTTTACGGGTCGATGAGAAAAATCCAGCGTGACTTAATGCATGCCGCAGCTAATCTTGGTGCCTCACCCGTTCAAGCTTTCTGGAAGATTTATTTCCCTATGTCTTTGTCTGGCATGGTTGCAGGGTCACTCATTGTATTCGTACTTTGCCTTGGTTTTTATGTCACCCCGGCTGTGCTTGGTGGTGGGCGCGTGGTTATGGTGGCGACACAAATTACGGCTATTCTTGAGAATCAGTTTAACTGGGGTGCGGCAAGTGCGCTTGGTGTCGTTCTGTTAGTAGTGACTATGATTATTTTAACGATAGCTACAAAAGTATTTAAATTAGATGCTGTACTGTTTGGGAAGCGTTGATATGAATTGGCTCAAAAAATCGGCTTCAGATACTCAGCTAACCCATGGTGATCGACTATGGCTATATATTATTGCGACGATTGTCATGCTTCTTTTGGTGATTCCGACGTTAATAGTCATGCCAATGTCATTCTCTGACTCTCAGTATCTGGAATTTCCACCGTCTAATTGGTCGATGCGTTGGTATTATGAGTATTTTGAATCGTCGAAATGGATGAGGGCTACTGTGACGTCGATACAGGTTGGCACACTCACCATGTTACTCGCAACACCGATGGGTGTAATGGCGGCCTATGCATTGTTTGTTTCTGGACATCGAGCTTCTAAGTTATTATTTGCATTCCTGATTACGCCGATGATCGTGCCGGTTATACTTATTGCAATCGGCGTATTCTACTCTTATGGTCGCGTTGGCCTTAATAACACAATATTTGGACTGGTCTTGGCACACGCCGTATTGGCAGCACCGTTGGTCATGATTGTCATTACCTCCGCGTTACGAAACTATGATTTAAATCAGGAACGTGTGGCTAGAAGTTTGGGTGCGACGCGAATAAAAGCATTTTTTGTCATTACCCTACCACAGATTAAATTTTCGGTTGTGACATCAGCGTTGTTGGCTTTTTTAACCTCTTTTGACGAAGTCATCATCTCGATATTTGTTTCGGGTGGATCAAATGCAACGCTGACCAAACACATGTTTGCCGCACTAAGAGATTTTATCGACCCAACAATTGCCGCTATCTCTACCATTATGATTCTAGTCTCCACGACTTTATTATTAGCGACGCAGTATATTTCTTCTCGCGAGAAGTAGTCGATCTGCTCGGCTTGGGTAATTCTGAATTCAGCTGAGGTGCGCTATTAGTTATTTTTTAAACTGATACGACGTGGGGTTAAATTTTGACTGGCCAAGTGTCACTTAATCTATAGCCTTCAGGCCACGGGTCATCTGGATCGAGCATGATTTGATGCGTTCCGGTTATCCAGCCTCGTCCTCGGATTGAAGGGATGATGGCCTGTTTGGTACCGAGTTCAGTTTCTTCTACTATGGCACTCTCAAACTCTGATCCAATAATTGATCGACCTATCATTTTATCTCCTATCCCAAGGCTTCCTTTGGCAAACAGCACGGCGAGTCTTGCAGAACAGCCAGTGCCTGTTGGGGATCTATCTACTTTACCCGGATCAATAACAACGGTGTTATGACTGATAGCTGTTCCATTTTCGTAGCTAAGTGGGCGAGCAAACTGACAAAAAGAAATGTGTTGCCAGTCGGGATTGGTTGGGTGAGTGAATCCTAACTGATCATTAGCTGCAGCTGTAATTTTAAGCCCCAGACTTGCCAGTTCTTTTGCTTCATCTGGCTTGATATCGAAGCCTAATTTTTTGGCATCAACTATGACGAAGCTATCGCCACCATAGGCGGTATCGACACAGAGTGTTCCTAGGCCGACAACTTCTAAATCGACGTTAAGCTTGTCGGCAAAGGATGGGACATTATTGACTTTTATGCTTTGGGCTTTTCCATTTGAACAGTAAGCTTTTACTTTTATCAAACCTCCGGGTGCTTCCAAGTTAAACTCAGTGACTGGTTCTTGCATTGTGATGAGTCCAGTGTCGAGTAATACGGTGGCAACACAGATAGCGTTAGATCCCGACATGGGAGGTGTGTGTTCGGGTTCCATAATGATGAAGCCTTGCGCTGCGTCTGGGTTTTTGGCAGGTACGAGTAGATTGATATGTTTAAATACACCGCCGCGAGGTTCATTCAATACGAACCTGCGGAGCGTCTGGTCTGTTTCAATCCAGCGGGCTTGTTGCCACAAAGAGTCTCCAGGTGGTGAGGATACACCGCCAACGATGACATTGCCGACTTCCCCTTCAGCATGACAGGAGACTATATGAATAAGCTTGTTAGTTCGCATGGCTTTACCTCAACTGTATGGCGAGTGATTAGATTCAAACAAAATATTTTAATGTGGATCACAAGGTGTCTGGACTCTTAGACTTATTATTAGTTACTGATACTTGAAAGACTTGCTTTCGAGGACTGGCAGATCAGTATCGAGTACGTTAACTGTCCAGCTACCAGAACAATCGGGTAAAAATTCATTACTGGTCCATACTCCCCAGTGGTTGCCGTTAACTTCAAATTTTTTTCAAAAACTATAGTGTCGTTATAGGTCCATTGATAAGTGACGAGACGACCTTTGAGGTTTGTTAGCTCAGTAAAAAAAGAAATCTCAGTGTATGAGCTTGAATGGATGCTTTCAACTTGAATCACGGGTTCGTGATTATCAATTCCAATGGTGAATATAGCGCGAGTAACTTCTCCGCCAACCAAGTTCTGGGTAAAGAGGACAGTGACAGCAATAATTAGGGTTTTTAGGATCTCACACATGGTGATCTGCCTAGATTCTACGTTATTAAGACTATAGCAAAAGATAGGATGTTGCAGTCTGATTGGGCCATCAGGATTGATCTGACTAAGTTACGTTTGATTTGGTTTCTTGCAACATTAATATGAAGGCTTGTGAACTGAGTGATAAGGTGCGATTTTGGCGTGTCACGATGCCGAGCACTCGTTGAATTTCGAGTCCATGCATCTCCGAATTGTTAAGTGGCTTACCAATAACCGTATTGTCCAGCATGCTCGTTGGCAGCATACTCCAGCCCAAATTAGCAGATACCATTACTTTGATGGTTTCGAGATAGTTGGTTTCTAGAATTATCTTGATTTGGTCTTTATTATTTGAAAAATAGTTATTAATAATTTTGCGTGTGAAGGTACCCATTGAGGGTAAGATCGCTGGGAAGTCGAGCAGTTTTACTTGGTCAATATGATCATCATTGGCCAAGGGGTGATCGGGGGCTAATACAATCTGTAACGTGTCAATCCAGATGGTTTCTAAGTTGAGTTGCGCGTCTGCATTCTCAGGCAAAGTCACTATTGCAAGCTCTATTTCATTATTGGCAATAGCAACACAGGCATCTTCTGAGTCCATAAAGTGTAAGTCTAAATCGACCTGTGGATATTTAATTTTGAAATCACGCAGAATTTGCGGTAGGCGATGCAGGCCAATATGGTGGCTAGTCGCCAATGTCAGTGAGCCTGAGGGTCTGTCGTTTTGACCGTTAAGGCTTGACCTATAATTTTTGACTTCGTGTAAAATGCGTTCAGCATGAGGTAAAAAAGCTAAGCCATTGGGCGTTAGAATACTCCGCTTCCCTATCCTGTCGAATAGTGATGTTTTCATGCTTTGTTCAAGTTGACGGATGCGTTTACTGACCGCGGGTTGTGTAATGTGCAACCGCTCTGCGGCAAGTGTAAAAGACTCTAATTCTGCGATAGTGAGGAAAGCGGTTATTTGTGATAACTGCATAGCTATTCCGATAAGTTATTCAATTAATAAAAATTATGAATTAGAGTTATTGGATAAACAAGCGTAAAATTTGTTTTTGTAGGTCAATATTAATGTTAAGACTTAATTCACTAAAGATAATTGACGAAATTTTCAAACTTCAATATTAAAGAGAGCTTAATGATGTCCGCGCAAACGTTATACGACAAAATATGGGCAATGCACGAAGTGCGTCCTGATATCGAAGGCAGTGGCCTAATCTATATTGACCGCCATTTAGTTCACGAAGTGACTTCCCCGCAGGCGTTTGAGGGTTTGCAATTAGCGGGTCGTGATCTTTGGCGCAAAGAGTCCATAGTGGCTGTTCCCGATCACAATACGCCAACCATTGGTTTGGAGTTTGGAATCACTGACCCTGTGGCACGACTTCAAGTTGAAACTTTGGATAAAAATTGCGATACCCATCAATTAATCGAATTTAAAATTGGTGATGAACGCCGTGGTATTGTCCATGTTATTGGGCCAGAGCAGGGTGCAACACTACCCGGTATGACGGTTGTTTGTGGTGACTCCCATACTTCTACACATGGTGCTTTTGCCGCACTCGCCTTTGGTATTGGCACGTCTGAAGTCGAACACGTCATGGCGACTCAGTGCTTGATTCAAGGCAAGTCTAAAAATATGCGTATTACCGTTGATGGTGCCGTTGCTGACGGCATTACAGCGAAAGACATTGTATTAAGAATTATCGGTGAAATCGGCACCGCTGGGGGCAATGGTTACACCATCGAATTCGCTGGGGATGCTATTACTAGTTTGTCGATGGAAGGTCGAATGACTGTTTGCAATATGACCATTGAAGGGGGTGCACGGGCTGGTTTGATTGGCTGCGACCAAACGACGATTGATTATGTTAAAGGGCGGCCATTTTCTCCCACAGGCGAGAACTGGAATAAGGCAGTCGAATATTGGCAGGATTTGCATTCCGATGATGGTGCCGTCTTCGATCGAGAAATTCACATCGATGGTGCTTCAATCGAACCCCAAGTGACCTGGGGAACATCGCCTGAAATGGTCGTCGCCGTGAGCCAATTAGTACCAGATCCTGCTTCTGAGACAGATTTGGTTAAATCGGGTGGTATGCAAAAAGCACTGGAATACATGGGCCTAAAAGCGAACATGGCATTTAAAGACGTTATGCTTGATAAGGTATTCATTGGCTCCTGTACTAATTCTCGTATTGAAGATATGAGAGCTGCCGCCGCTGTAGCTAAGGGCCGTCAGGTTGCCGATACCATCATGGTGGCGATGGTGGTGCCAGGTTCTGGTTTGGTTAAAAAACAAGCCGAAGCAGAAGGTTTAGATAAAATATTCATTGATGCGGGTTTTGAGTGGCGTGAGCCAGGTTGCTCGATGTGTCTAGCGATGAATGCTGACCGACTTGATCCGGGTGAGCGATGTGCTTCAACGTCAAATAGAAATTTTGAAGGGCGACAAGGACAAGGGGGGCGAACGCATTTAGTCTCACCAGCAATGGCGGCGGCGGCGGCGGTGACTGGCCATTTTATTGATGTGCGAAAGCTCACTTAACCAGACTGCGCTCTACTTGAGGACATATTACAATGGATAAATTTGAAAAATTGACTGGAGTCGTTGCCGGTATTGATCGTCCCAATATCGATACAGATGCGATTATTCCTAAACAGTATTTAAAGTCGATCAAACGATCTGGCTTTGGGCCTACCTTATTTGACGATTGGCGGTACCTCGAGCCAGGCGAACCAGGTGGTGATCATGCGAAGCGTCGGATAAACCCAGATTTCGTATTAAACCAGAAGCCCTATGATCAAGCCAAAATTTTAATAACCAGGGAAAATTTTGGTTGTGGTTCATCTCGTGAGCACGCAGTTTGGGCACTCATGGACTTTGGTTTGAAGGTTGTTATTGCACCAAGCTTTGCAGATATATTCCATAACAATAGTTTCAAGACAGGATTACTACCAATTTCACTCACGGCCGATCAGGTTGAACAGCTATTTCTAGAGTTGAATCAACACGTTGACTCTAGTTCAGGCTATAGTCTGACGATAGACCTAGCTGCGCAGGCTGTAATAACCCCAGCAGGTGTCAGAATGTCGTTCGATATTAACGAGTTCCGTAAACATTGCTTGCTTGAAGGTCTGGATGATATTGGATTAACGATGCAGCATGCTGAACAAATAAAAGCCTTTGAATCGCAATATTATTCAAAGGCTCCTTGGCTTCTTTAGGTTAATGTTGCTAAAGAGAACTTGAGCTTTAGTTTTCAGGTTTTTCATTTTAGATTTAAGTTTAGGTTGAGTTAAGAGATTAAGAAAAATGACGAATAAAATTGCAATCTTACCCGGTGATGGAATAGGCCCTGAAATTATCGCTGAAGCGGTTAAGACGCTCGAGTGTTTGAAGCAAAAATTTGGCTTTGATGCTGAGCTTGAATCGGCTACTTTTGGTGGCGCAGGTTATGATGAATTTGGACACCCGTTACCTGATTCGACGCTGGCACTTTGTAAAGAATCTGATGCAATCTTGCTCGGTTCGGTTGGTGGACCAAAATATGACCAACTAGAGCGAGACTTGAGACCTGAGCGAGGCTTGCTTGGGTTACGGTCAAAACTCGAATTATTTTCAAATCTGCGACCCGCTATCCTCTATCCGCAACTGGCCAGCGCTTCGAGTCTCAAGGCTGAGATTGTGTCGGGTCTCGATATCATGATTGTGCGTGAATTGACGGGGGGCATTTACTTTGGTCAGCCTCGTGGTATTCGTGAATTGGATGATGGTCAACGTCAAGGTTTTAATACATTGGTTTATAGCGAAAATGAAATTGAGCGGATTGCTCGTTCAGCTTTTGATATTGCCATGGTGCGAAATAAGCAGCTGTGTTCGATTGATAAAGCAAATGTACTTGAAGTGTCAGAGTTGTGGCGCGAAGTGGTTATTCGAGTGGGACAGGATTATCCAGAAGTAGAGCTGTCTCATATGTATGTCGATAACGCTGCGATGCAGCTGGTTCGAGACCCTAAGCAATTTGACGTGATGGTCACGACCAACCTGTTTGGTGATATTTTGTCAGACACAGCGGCGATGTTAACGGGATCTATTGGCATGCTGCCCTCGGCCTCACTCGATAAAAATGGTAAAGGTATGTATGAGCCTATTCACGGTTCTGCCCCTGATATAGCAGGAAAGGGGATTGCGAATCCTTTGGCAACCATATTGTCAGTTGCCATGTTGTTACGTTACAGTCTGAACCAATCAGAACTCGCTAATCATATCGAATCAGCCGTTGGTAATGTATTAAATCAGGGTTTTAGAACAGCCGATATTGCCGATGGTGGTAACTCTGTTAGTACCGTCGAAATGGGTGATGCCGTCGTCGCCGCGTTGGGTGCCATAAGTTAGGCTAAGGTATTTGGTGTTCATAATTATTTATTGAGAATAGACAAAAAATGAAAAGAATAGGATTCGTAGGTTGGCGTGGCATGGTTGGGTCAGTGTTGATGCAACGTATGATTGAAGAGAATGATTTCGCCAATATCGTTGAACCAGTATTTTTCACTACCTCGCAAGTGGGCCAATTAGGCCCTGATATTGGAAAAAGTATTCCAACGTTAAAAGATGCCAATGATATTGAAAGCCTCAAGACAATGGATGCAATAGTTACCTGTCAAGGTGGTGATTATACCAGTAAAGTCTATTCCGACTTGAGAGCCACTGGTTGGAAGGGGTATTGGATAGACGCGGCATCGACGCTACGGATGCAGGATCACACTGTTATAGTATTGGATCCGGTTAATCGTTCGGTGATTGACGATGCCTTAGCCGCAGGCAGGAGGGATTTCATAGGGGGTAACTGTACAGTTAGTTTAATGATGTTGGCTATGGGTGGTTTACTTGATCATGATTTAATCGACTGGATTAGCGTGATGACCTATCAGGCTGCTTCTGGAGGTGGTGCCAAGCATATGCGTGAACTAATTGCTCAGATGGGCAGTACCCACGGTTGTGTCAAACACCTACTAGATGACCCAAAGTCAGCGATTCTAGAAATAGACAAAAAAGTAACCGAACATTTGCGTTCAGAGCAATACCCGACCGATCAGTTTGGTGTGCCGTTAGCGGGCAGTTTAATTCCTTGGATTGACGTCCAATTAGACAATGGACAAAGCAAGGAAGAATGGAAAGGCGGTGTTGAAGCAAATAAGATATTAGGGCGTTCTGACAACATCATTCCTATCGATGGTCTTTGTGTTCGTATCGGCGCTATGCGTTCTCATTCGCAGGCATTGACCGTCAAACTGAAAAAAGATGTGCCAATAGATGAGATCCATCAAATGCTGGCCGAATCCAATGAATGGGTAAAAGTAATTGCCAATGATCGACAGTTGACGATGGCGCAGTTATCCCCCGCAGCAGTGACCGGTTCGTTAGATATTCCTGTGGGTCGATTGCGTAAAATGAATATGGGTAATGAGTATCTTTCTGCCTTTACGGTTGGTGATCAGTTACTGTGGGGTGCGGCTGAGCCTTTACGACGTATGTTAAAAATTATACTTGAGCATTAACAATATGGAACAAGGCAAAATTGCAATTACTCATGCGGGTGAAAGCTTAGCTGAAGCAATACTCGAAAAATTAACTGAATCAGGCCTCACTTCAGACTCAGTCGTTATACTTGGTGATGAATCTAAGGTGGGAGTGAAGCTGGCATTTGGGGGCAGCTATCTTGCGGTTGAAGACCAGTATGAATTTGATTACTCAGCATGTTCATTAGTTTTATTGACTCAACGAGATGATAAGATATCGCAAAATCTCGAGACTCAGAGTGCATTAGTCTTGAGCCATGTGCACGGCGATGGCCAAGGTTTAATTTATGCCGCCACTAATAATGCTGAACTCGACATTTCATATACTCAACAGAATATACAGTTAGTATCAGCCGAGATGGCTTGTTTATTAGGGGTCTTGCCTGCGTTGAATGCACACTCGGCGATTTCGACCATTAATACAACGTTTCTTCGCAGTGTTGAATCCAAAGGCAAGGCTGGAGTTGATGAGTTGGCGGGTCAAACGGTCGAACTACTTAACGGTCGAGACATAACGCCAGACGTCTACCCGTTACAAATTGCGTTCAACATTATCCCTGCAATGGCAATACCGGCTTTTAATGACGATTTAGCTCGATTATTGGGTGACGACAATATCGAGTGTGCTCACCAAATTATTGATGTCCCCGTATTCCATGGATTAGGCGCTTCAGTTCAACTTAGTTTTCAATCTAAAGTTGATTTAATACAGTGTGAAAAAATACTTAAAGAGTTAGATAATGTAGTTTATAAGAAAACAACTTCGAGTCCAATTACTGATTGTAATCAATCATTTAGTTGTACTATTAGCGGTTTGGAGCAAACCGATAATAAAACCAACAGGATACAGTTTTGGCTAGTTGCTGATCCATTAAGATATGGGCTAACGACTAATTACGTTAATGCAGTGGATATTTTGTTAAAATCTTTTTTGTAAGTTATAGTTATCCAAGAGTTTATTTTCTTGACGGCTCAAAAATCTTATGAAAAAACACAGTAGGGAGCGTGGAGACAAAACGTGCGTAATCTGAGACTAATTATTACATTTTGGTTGGCAAGCTGTGCAATGCCAGGGATTAGCTTTGCGCTGGGTTTAGGTGAAATTAATGTCAGTTCATTTCTCAATCAGCCACTGAGAGCTGAAATTGATGTTATCTCGGCTCGGCCAGGTGAAATTGATAATTTATTGGTCAGTTTAGCGTCTACAGACTCCTTCGCTCGCGCTGGGTTATCTCGGCCTAATCATTTAACTGATTTGCGATTTGAAGTTAAAAAACAAGGGGGTGACCAAGCAACTATAATAGTCACGTCAAACAATGCTGTTACAGAACCTTTTTTAAACTTTTTAGTTGAGGCCGATTGGTCTCAAGGCAAGGTGCTGAGAGAATTTACGGTTCTGCTTGACCCTCCATTTTTTGATGGTAGCCAGTCCTCAGACAATGTTATCGCTGCAACTAATGAAGACGAAGTTGAACCCATTGAGAGCCCAAGTGCAATTAATGCAATCGAAGATAATGCAACAGAATCTACTGAAGCTCCGATTACTGCTGCTGACATAAGTGATGCCAATGTTGAGAGTGTTATTGTTTCTAAAGGAACGTCCTTATGGTCTATTGCAAGCCAGTTTAAAGACTCTGAACACAGTATGGCGCAGGTAATGCTTGCGATGCAACGAGTGAATCCTGACGCTTTTTTAGAGAGCAACATTAACAATTTAAAAATTGGTGCCGTCTTTCGTACACCGACTGTTGATGAGTTAAACCAGTTAAACAAACAGGAAGCCTATGCCCAGGTCATAGAGCAGCATGGTCGTTGGGATAAAACGTCTGGAAAAACAATTGACCCCGCTGTTTCTATTGCCAGTATTGATATTGGGAGTGATGATGTTGAGGTTAAACAAAATGCAACGGTTGATTTTAGTTTATTAACGCCAGTTGATAGTGATTCTGAATCGGCAGGTCAGGGCGAAGATGGCAACGAAAATAACGCTTTAAAAAACCAATTAGCTCTAGCAGAAGAGCAGCTTGACGCCTTTCAGATTGAGAAGCAAGAGATGCAGTCACGTATTGCAGACCTTGAAGCACGATTGAATAAGTTTGATGAATTGCAGAAAATGCTCGAAATTGAGGATGATAGCTTGGCTCAATTGCAGGCAGATCAGGCTATTGATTTATTAGAGGTAGAGGCGTTGCAAAACAAATCCTCGATGATTTCTGAAGGGGTACTAGATACACCTGTATTAGAAGAAGTTGCCAAGGATAAAGACCTGTCCTTACTTGACCGCATTTTACCACCCGGCATTATCAAGCTTATTCCCTCTATGAGTTGGTTCTATAGTAATCCTAATGCATTTTGGGGGCTGAGCGGTTTAGTGGTGCTATTGTCAGGTTTATTTTTATACCGTCGATCCAAACGTAATGAAGATGATGGCATAATCTTAAGCGGTTTGGATTTAGATGAATCACCGTCCAGCTTAGACGATGTCACAATGCCTATTGATCTTGCGCAAAGATCCGTTGGTGCTCATGACGACTCTTTATCGGCTAAACCAATGTTTCCGGATAGTGAAACTGAGCTTACTGATGAAACTAGCGATAATGCTGTTCCATCCGAACAGGATGATCTACTAAACGAAGTTGATGTTTACTTGGCTTATGGTCTTTATGATAATGCGGAAGAATTATTGGCTCAAAGTCTGGACGATAATCCAGATCGCATGGATTATCGTGCCAAACTACTGGACACTTATTTCGCCACGAAAAATGTTGATGGTTTTTCCAAAGAGGCTGCTTTACTGAAGTCTAGTGGCCGTTCAGCTGATCAATATTGGGATAAAGTTCAAGTGATGGGGTATGAACTGGCTCCCAATAATTCATTATTCTCGGCGGGTAAAGATAGCAATATTCACATTGCTGATTTGGATGTCGTAAAGCCTGAAATGACTGATTTCGAAGTAGGTGTTAGTCAAGGCGATGCGGATGACCTTTCTAACAGCGATTTTAATCTAGACGATGAGATTGATGATGTTCAACCCCTTCAAGCCGGTGCGGATACTCTTTCGAAACCAGATAGCCCTGATTTGAATGACCTACCTCAACTTGACAACAATTTTTCTGACGAGTTAGAAGTACTTGAATTCACACTAGACACTGACACCGAAGATAATGATTTCGACGATTTGAGTGACACTAACCTTAAACCCTCTCTTCCAGATGTTGAAACTTTAGAAAATGATGCGTTAAAAGATAATTCTTTAGATTTTGATTTGGACGGGGCTGAAGATTTGTCTTCTGAGAGTGAATCAGGATTGTCTGTTGCAGAAGGTGGCTTGGATCCGGCTGATGACATCGAAAATCTTATTGATGAAAACATCAATTTAGCTCAGTCTGGCAATAATGTTAATTCAGATGTTGATGATATCTCGCTCTTAACTACTCAAGATTCAGATGAATACATTCAGTTTGATCGAGATGAGCCTGACGAGGCATATGATTCTGATTCACTTGGCCTTGACGATACTAATGATTCAAATGAAATTATTCTGCCCAGCGAAGTTGATATCAATGATATAGGCGATTTAATGTTGCCAGATGATGTTGATGAAGTGGCTACCAAGTTAGATTTAGCTCGCGCATTTATTGACATGGGTGATGCAGAAGGTGCTCGAGATAGCTTAGAAGAAGTCTTGGCTGAGGGTTCGGGTGAACAAAAGGCGGAGGCAGCTGAACTATTAGCAAATATGTAAGTTATTGTTTAAATAGGAGCGTTTTTCATAATTGATTTAACTTGAAAGTGGCTTAATATTGGTCCTTAGTCTTATATTCGAGTGTGACAGTAGCGTTATTACTTTTCGGCAACTGCATCCTTGGTGAGCACATAATTTACACTCCCAAACCGGTTCAATAGAGGGGTCTTTAGTTGCCTTTACGAATGCAATGAAGGGGCGATGACAGAAATTCATAGGTTAATCAGTGACAAAATACGCACTCGGTATTGAATACTCTGGCACTGGATTCAGTGGCTGGCAGCGTCAAAAGCATAGTAAAACGATTCAACAAGCAGTGGAAAATGCACTCGGGTTCGTGGCTAACCATGAAGTCAAATTAATGTGTGCAGGCCGAACTGATTCGGGTGTTCATGCCGTTGAACAAGTGGCGCATTTTGAAACAGACGCTATTCGAGACAGCAGAGCTTGGGTTCTTGGTGCCAACTGTAAACTTGACAAAGGCATTCGATTAAAATGGGTAGTGCCCGTAGCGGATGACTTTCATGCTCGCTTTAGTGCGATAGCCCGTTCTTATCGCTACATTATATTGAACACCAAAGTGACCAGCGCCCTTTTTTTTGACAAAGTAAGTTGGGAGCATCATCCGCTCGACCATGATAAAATGCATGAAGCAGCTCAAAATTTGATTGGTGAGCATGACTTTAGTGCTTTCAGGGCTGCAGGTTGTCAATCAAATACCGCTTATCGAAACGTTCATGACATTACTGTTAAACGCCAAGGTGAGATCATTTTGTTAGATATTAAAGCCAATGCTTTCCTATATCATATGGTGCGTAACATTGCGGGTAGTCTGATAGAAGTGGGGAAAATGCAAAAGCCAGATCAATGGTTTTCTACCGTATTTGAAGGAAAAGATCGTTCAAAAGCGGCTAATACAGCATCGGCAGAAGGTTTATACTTTGTCAGATCTCATTATCCGGAGCAATTTAAGCTACCCTTTGCCGGTAAAAAGCCGGTTTTATTTTAACTATTGAAGCCAGTCACTTATGGAACCAAGCACATTAATACACAGTACCATTCGGCCTAAAGCTCTTCAGACTAGAACACGAATAAAAGTTTGTGGTATCACAAACTTTAGCGAAGCGCTTTTGATTGCTCAGCATGGCGCTGATTCTTTAGGTTTAGTTTTTCATCCTAAAAGTCCCCGCTTTATAGGGTTAGATGCTGCACGTAAAATCCGCGATGCTATGCCTCCGTTTGTTACTATTACCGCTTTGTTCATGGATGAAACAGAGGAATGGATCGAACAGGTTTTATCGACTATTAACCCGGATTGCTTACAATTCCATGGTGATGAATCTGAAGCTGATTGCGTTCGTTGGAAGCAGCCTTATATCAAGTCTATATCGATGGGGAGTGCGGTCAATGTTGAGGCTTATGCGGCACAGTATCCTTCAGCGCAGGGTTTCCTTTTTGACAGTAACGCTGTTGGCCTACAAGGCGGTTCTGGTGATACATTTGATTGGTCAAAAATACCTTTATCATTTGATCGTCCGTTGTTACTTGCTGGAGGCCTTAATCCATCGAATGTTGCAGATGCAGTAACTCAAGTTCGGCCTTGGTGTGTGGACGTCAGCTCTGGTGTTGAGATTTCAAAAGGATTGAAAGACTTAAACTTAATTAATCAGTTTTTTCAAGAGGTTGTGCGTGGCGATGCAAATACATGACCCAGAACTAGGTTGGCTCTAAACTCAAATACTTTTTAAACGACTTGATTAGTTGTTTTTAGTTTTAAAAGAGTAGAATTTGAAGACCCCGGCACCATTTATGTATGTATAATTAATACTGAGTTAAAAGGTAACAGCAATAAAAGTTTTTTAGCCCGTTATTAATAGGGCTTTTTATGGTTTTAAGGTCGGCAACAGTGAAACAAATAGGGCCGACATTCAGTTTCCAGATTGTTACAAAAAATGGAATCAAAAACATGCTGTCTAAATTAATGACGGGTGTAAAAAATCGGAGTGCCGCATGAATTGGTTTGAGAGATTACTGCCGTCAAAAATACGCACATCGGGTATTAGTGATAAAAAAGGTGTGCCAGAAGGTTTGTGGGCTAAATGTGGTAGTTGTGACGCTATTATTTACAGGGCAGAGTTAGATCGATGTCAGGAAGTTTGTACTAAATGTAATCATCACATGCGTGTTCCGGCTAGACGCAGGTTAGATTATTTTTTTGATGCAGAAGGTAAAGTCGAAATTGCGGCCAATTTGGAAGCTGACGATGTACTTAAATTTAAAGATGATAAAAAATATAGAGATAGGCTATCTCAGGCTCAAAAGCAAACGGGTGAAAAAGATGCGCTAGTCGTCTTGCAAGGCTCGGTTATGGGCGTCGAGATGGTTGCCGCAGCCTTTGAGTTTAAATTTATGGGTGGTTCGATGGGTGGTGTTGTTGGTGAAAAATTCGTTCGTGCAGTGAATGCCAGTATCGAAAATAATATCCCGCTCGTATGTTTTACTGCAAGTGGTGGTGCCCGTATGCAGGAGGCATTGTTCTCTTTATTACAAATGGCTAAAACAAGTGCCGCACTTACTCGACTCTCAAAACGAAGGCTTCCTTATATTTGTGTTTTAACCGACCCAACGATGGGAGGAGTATCGGCTAGTTTAGCCATGCTAGGTGACATTCATATTGCCGAACCCAATGCATTGATAGGTTTTGCTGGCCCTCGCGTGATTGAACAAACTGTTCGAGAAACCCTTCCAGAAGGCTTTCAGCGCAGTGAGTTTTTACTTGAACATGGTGCGGTTGACATGATTGTTGACAGGCGTGAACTCCGTCAAAAGATTAGTTCGCTTTGTACTATGATGATGGGACAAGCAACGCCTTAACATAGAATTTCAGTTGCCTGCTTTTTAAACTTTGAATTGATTCTCAGGCCGTCCTTCACCTAACATCAAATAACTGCAGATGCGCTTTAACACTTTAAAAGAATGGCTTGATTGGCAACTTCTCCTACATTTTAAATCAATAGACCTTGGTCTTGAACGTGTTTCCACGGTAGCTAACCGTCTTGGCATCAATAGAATAGCCAATAAAGTGATTACCGTGGCGGGTACGAATGGTAAAGGTTCTACCGTAACTAGCTATGAAACGTGGCTACATAATGAAGGGTATTCGGTTGCGAGCTATACCTCTCCACACTTATTGCAATATAATGAGCGAATTAAAATTAATCGTAAGATGGCGACCGATGCCATGCTTTGTAACGCATTTGAAGCAATAGACCAGGGTAGAGGTGAAATTCCACTCACTTATTTCGAATTTGGAACATTGGCAGCCTTGTGGCTAATGCAACAGCAAGAGTTAGATTTTGCAATATTGGAAGTAGGCCTCGGTGGACGGTTAGATGCGGTTAATATTGTTGATGCTGATCTGGTCCACTTGACCAGCATAGGTATTGACCATCAAAGCTGGTTGGGCGATACGCGAGAGAAAATTGGTTTCGAAAAAGCCGGTGTATTGCGGGAGGGCATTCCTGTTGTTTGTAATGATAGTGAGCCACCGCAATCGGTTCTGGATGAAATGACGCGTCTGAACTGTCACAGTTTGCAATATCTGCGTGACTTCGACATGCAAGCAACGGATACACTGGGTTGTTATCTTTGGAAAGGTTTCGATGTTGAATTAAATTTAACTCCAGTATTGCCTGGCGTACATCAAGTGCAGAATCTGGCGGGTGTTGTTGCAGGCCTGTATTTATTGTTAGGTGGCAGTCAAATCAGTGCCGTTAATGTAGATAAGAATTTTTTTGGCACCGAGTTGATTGGTCGCTTTCAACAAGTAGAAACGTCTTTACCCGCCCATGTATATGTCGATGTTGGGCACAATCATGATGCTGCCAAAGCACTGGCGAAAAACTTGACTCTACTAAAACCAAAAACGGGTCGGCTTATCGTGCTTCTTGGTATGCTTGATGATAAAGACAGCATGAACTTCGTTTTGGAGTTGAATAAGGTAGTCGACGACTGGTGGTTACTAACACTCGACTGCGACCGAGGGCTCAGTGCAGAAAAGCTCCAGCAGCGAATACACTCTTGCGTGTCAGTAAATGAATGTTTTGAAAACGTCGAGCATTCTTTAGATCATGCACTGTCATCTTTAACTAATCAGGATATAATGCTAGTGACTGGTTCCTTTGTAACAGTCGAACTTTTTCTTCGGGCGACCTCGAGAACTAACACTAGTTAAGTTTAACCATGGATCAAAATACAAAACAAAGACTTGTGGGTATTAGCGTTATATTTGCGCTGGCCGTTATATTTTTACCCATGGTCCTTGACGGTTCTGGCGTCCAAAATAAAAAATTAATGATCGATATCCCGACTCCATACCCTCTAGATAAAAATCCAGAGTTTGAGCAGAAAATTGTTGAATTGCATGCCAATGTTGATGGCTTGCCAACTATACAGTCAGGTGTTATTGAGGAGCAATCCCCTATCAACAGTGAGAGGGCGGATGAGCCACTAGTTGTGCTTTCTGATGCAGTTAAAAGCAACTCTGATAAAAAAGGAGGTAAGTCAGAGCCAACCGTTTCAACGACATTATCAGCTTCTCTTAAAGTTAAAACGAAAGCCGATAAAAAAAATTCTGGTGGTGAAAGCTTTGTCTTGCAGGTAGGGAGCTTTAAAGACCAATCTAAAGCCATATTGCAACGTGACAAACTGAGGAAGGCAAAAGTAGCCTCTGTCTTTATAGAAAAATTTGACGCCAACTACCGAGTTAGATTAGGGCCTTTTGTCAGTCGGAAACTATCAAAAATTGCGCAAAATAAAGTTAAGGCAAAATATAATATTAATGGTTTGATTATGGTCTATGAGCAATGATTTTCCAATTACCACTTAGTCTATTTTTGTTTTTTCCAGCTTAAAAGTGATGTCTATGAGTTGGCTTGATTTTATTATTATTGGCATTGTCGCTTTATCTGCACTGATCAGCCTAGTACGTGGTTTTGTAAAAGAATCCATCTCATTAACCAGTTGGGTCTTAGCGGGATTCATTGCACTACGTTATTTCGAGCCCTTAGCACAGTTACTTGAACCTTACATTTCTTCCCCTACAATCCGTTCCGGCAGTGGATTTGGTATTCTTTTTGTTTGTACCTTAATTGTTGGTGCTATTGTTAACTATATAGCCAGTCAAATGGTATCTAAGACAGGGTTGAGTGGTACTGATAAAAGTCTGGGAGTAGTTTTTGGTGCAGCTCGAGGTGTGTTAATTGTTACCATGGTTGTATTGTTAGCTCAATTAACACCTATGCCGGCAGAGTCATGGTGGCAAGAATCACGGATGGTAGAATATTTTGTTAATCTTGCCGTTTGGATAAAAGAAATTGTGCCGAAAGATATAGCAAGTCGATTCTCATTATAGAAGATAACATTGTAGCGATGCTGACATAGCAGCTTCGACTATATTCTCGCAATTACGATTTACTTACTGGGTAATTAAATCCATTTATTATATTTAAGAGTTTAAAATCATGTGTGGAATCATTGGAATTGTTAGTCGTCAATCAGTGGCACAGATTATTTACGACGGCTTATTAGTGCTCCAACACCGAGGTCAAGATTCAGCCGGCATTGTGGTATCAGATGGTAAGAAGCTCTGCTTGCGAAAAGATAATGGCCAAGTGAGTGATGTTTTTCATACTTCACATATGCTCCAGCTGGTTGGTAATATGGGGATTGGTCACGTACGATATCCGACGGCCGGTTGTTCATCATCAGCCGAAGCTCAGCCTTTTTATGTCAACTCCCCTTACGGTATTACGCTCGCACACAACGGTAACCTAACCAATGTAGATAAACTTAAGCAAGAGCTTTATGAATCCGATCTGCGTCACATTAATACAGAATCTGATTCTGAAGTGTTGTTGAATGTTTTGGCACATGAGTTACATAAGTCGAGCTCTTTGAATTTATCGGTTGACGATATTTTTACTGCGGTTACTGAAACGCATAAACGTATTGAAGGTGCCTATGCCGTTGTTGCAATGCTGACAGGCAAAGGTATCCTTGGTTTTCGTGATCCACATGGTATCCGCCCCGTCGTTTATGGTAAACGTGACACAGATGATGGCGTTGAATACATGATTGCATCTGAAAGTGTCGCTTTACAGGCGTCAGGATTTGAATTGATATCTGACATCAAACCAGGCGAAGCGATTTATATTGATGCTGATAACAATTTGCATCGAAAGCAATGTACTGAAAATCATGCTCTCAGCCCGTGCATCTTTGAATATGTTTATCTTGCTCGGCCGGATTCAATTATTGACGACATTTATGTCTACAAAGCACGCTTACGCATGGGAGTGAAGCTGTCTGAAAAGATCCTCAGAGAAATGCCGAATCATGACATTGATGTTGTCATTCCAATACCCGATACCAGTCGTCCTGCGGCGATAGAGTTGGCTTACCATCTGGGCGTGAAATTTAGAGAGGGTTTCATTAAAAATAGATATATTGGGAGAACGTTCATTATGCCAGGGCAAAAATTACGAGAGCAATCTGTCAGGCGTAAACTCAATGCTATCGACATTGAATTCAAAGGTAAGACAGTCTTGTTGGTCGATGACTCCATTGTTCGAGGCACGACGTCAAAACAAATTATTCAAATGGCCCGTGATGCAGGCGCTAAAAAAGTCTATATTGCATCAGCTGCTCCAGCTGTTCGATATCCAAACGTTTATGGTATTGACATGCCTGCGGCGGAGGAGTTAGTGGCCAATAACCGCAATGATAAAGAAATAGCTGAACGCATTGGTGCTGATTGGTTAGTTTACCAGGATCTCGACGATTTAATTGATGCAGTGCAAAAAGGTAATCGTGATATTAAAGAATTTGATTGCTCTTGTTTTAACGGCAAATATATTACAAAAACCATTGATGGTGATTACCTCAATAAAATCAAAAGCATTAGAAATGATTCCGCAAAAGATGGTAGTGAAGAAAATGTTAGTGCTGCTGGCTTGCATAATAATGCCTGACCGGATATGAAGCGATGTTGTGGCAGGAAATCAGCAATCAAATAGCCTCAAAATTAGGCGGTAATGCGGCATTGATAAATGAGCGACCGTTCATTTATATTAATACCTCAGAACAGTGCTTACACCATGTTGATATTGAACCAGAATTCACCCAACGTTACTCAATATCAACAGCCGTAGCAGGCGTGGGTAATCGAAACGACAGCCATAAAACGCCGTCTGGTATTCACCGTATCAAACAAAAAATTGGGACCGGTGAGGCACTTGGCACAGTATTTAAGGGCCGCCTACCGATTGGTCGAATCACTAGCCAAACCGATAATCAAGATGATGATGAAATTACGACGCGTATTTTATGGCTAGATGGGATGGAGCCAGACATCAATCTAGGCGGTGTCGATGATACCTTTGCACGCTACATCTACATTCATGGAACTTCTGACGAAATGCGAATCGGACAAGCGGTTTCACACGGGTGTATCAGAATGAAAAATTTAGAAGTCATAAAGCTTTTTGATGACGTGTTAATCAATGATTTAGTTCTTATCAAGTAGCTCAATATTTGAAAAACTCATTTATAGACGTTGCACAGACAATTTTCGACTTGTATTAAATTGGATTTTTGAGCATTAGTCTATTATCTTGACAGAGGCAAGTCTTCACCGTAGTGTCCTGATTAGCGCTGATTTGTTTCTCGGCTTGCAGGCGCTGACAGAACCAATATGCAAAATGATTCTGTATTAAAAATTTGCTAAAGAGGGCGAGTGTTGAGTTTCATCGCATTCTAGCTTCCCTTCCGAGTTATTTATTTTTGGAGTTAACTCGTGACAAATCCAACTGAACCCACCCACCGAATCAACCCGCCTGAACCCTATGGTTTTGAAACCCTTGCGATTCGCACGGGACACCGTCGTACTCAGGAGCGTGAGCATGGCGAACCGATATTTACGACGTCTAGTTTCGTTTTTGATAGTGCAGCACAGGCCGCTGCTAGGTTTTCGGGTGATGAAATTGGCAATATTTATGCCCGTTTTACTAATCCGACTACGCAAAATTTTGAACAACGACTGGCCGCAATGGAAGGCGGTGAAAGCTGTATTGCGACTGCTTCAGGTATGTCTGCGATAATGGCGATCTGTGTGGGTCTGTTGAAATCAGGCGATCACATTGTTTCATCAAGATCAGTATTTGGAACGACAACGGTATTATTTGAACGTTATTTGTCAAAGTTTGGGATTGAGACGACGTTTGTTAATTTGACTGATATTGAATCTTGGAAAGCTGCGATTCAATCGAATACACGATTATTCTTTTTAGAAACACCATCAAATCCGTTAACAGAAGTTGCTGATATTCAGTTATTGGCTGACCTCGCTCACAACAACAATAGTTGGCTTGTGGTGGACAACTGTTTTTGTACGCCTGCCTTACAAAAACCACTCACTTTCGGGGCAGACTTAATTGTACACTCGGCAACAAAATATCTCGATGGACAAGGCAGAATTGTTGGGGGAGCAGTGGTTGGCAATAAGCAGTTGGTGGGTGAAGACTTGTTCGCTGTTGTTAGGACTACAGGTCCAACCATGAGTCCGTTTAATGCCTGGAACGCTTTGAAAGGATTGGAAACATTGTCTTTGCGCATGAAGGCACATTCTGAGCAGGCGATGATTCTAGCCCAGTATCTGTCTCATCATCCTAATATTGAACGTGTCTTTTACACTGGCTTGTCTTCGCATCCTCAGCATGAATTGGCTAAACAACAACAAAGTGACTTCGGTGGCATTGTTTCCTTTGTTGTTAAAGGTGGTCGTGAAAAAGCCTGGAATGTCATTGATCAGACCAACCTTCTATCTATTACTGCCAATCTGGGTGATGTTAAAACCACTATCACTCATCCTGCAACCACAACCCATGGCCGGTTAAGTGTTGAACAAAAGGAATTAACGGGCATCTCGGATGGTTTAATACGCGTGGCAGTAGGCCTCGAATCAATAGACGATATTATTGTTGATTTGAGCCGAGGTTTGGACTAAAAAGGTGATAAAACTCAATCTATATCAGCAGACTGAGGACGCTTTATTAGAGTCTAACCCAAGGCGAAAGTGTGAGCTTACTTTTGCGCTCGCGGCACTTTGGCAACAATCCAAGTTACCCCGTATTAGTCAGGTTGACGGCATTGTATTCAAAATTCTAGCGCTCGATGAACCCGGTCAACCCGTGTTACCTGAACTAGTAAACCCTAGGCACTTGAAGCGGCGAAGTATGTCGAGTGCGGCAGGTCGTATTGGTTTTTTACATGCTTTTGCTCACATTGAATTTAATGCGATCAACATAGCGCTAGATGCGGTGTACCGGTTCCGAGAAATGTCGGATGAATATGTCAGCGACTGGTTGCTGGTAGCTAGTGAAGAGGCTAAGCACTTCCTGTTACTCGATGACTGCCTGACTGAGAGAGGTTCATTTTACGGCGAACACGATGCTCACCGTGGATTATGGGATATGGTGTGTAAGACTCGTCATGATATTTTACATCGCATGGCACTAGTGCCCCGTGTCATGGAAGCGAGGGGACTAGACGTCACGCCATCGATGATCAACAAGTTTAATCAGGCGAATGACTTACGAGCTGTTGAGATTTTAGAAATAATCTACAGAGATGAAATTGGCCACGTCCGAATTGGTAACTTTTGGTACCAAACTTTATGTGATGAGCGAAAACTTGATTCTACCCAAACATTTAGCGATTTAGTTGATTTTTATATGGATGGAAAGTTGAGAGGACCATTTAACTACCCGGCTAGATTAGAGGCAGGATTTGAAAAGTCGGAGTTGGAATCATTGGAACAAAAAGAACTCAAATTAATAAAAGTGTAAAAGAAGTCCCTTCGGGCCAGAGTTTCAAATCAGTTCAAAATATGAGGTGAGAATGGATCAATAAGGCAATAACAAGCATAAAGGCAGATCATCAGCGTTCGGCAGACATGCGTTTGGTCAAAATTAATATACCAGTTTTCAGAATGTCGATATTTATTTAAAAGCCGAAAGCATACATCCGACTGGCAGTTTGAAGCATGCTCTGGCAGTACTGCTCGCAGCAAAATTATGCAGATAGAACACTGTGGTGGAAGATGCCACTTTGTCAAAAATCGTTGCAGATGAGATTCGAACTGACCTGACTAGCAGGTAAAGTAAGTGGCTATTTTATAGATCAATTTACCTCGGCCGAACGCGCAACCGACTAGCATGGCAATAATATCGCTAAAAGCATTTTCTAACAAATGGAGCAAGAGCCCCACCCCATTCCACATACTATTGTGATGAGTGCTGGTACTGGTGGAACCTCGCCACGCTGGGACGATTCTTTTGCTATCGGGATTATTCGACCCAGTTGGTGGTGGTAGACCCAGAAAGCTCAGTCGTCTTTGATTATTATTATAGTCGTGACGAAAGCCTCTGTGTTGATGCCAGTGGTCGAATTGAAGATATAGATCGCCCCTCAGGTAGAGCCTTCATTTCAAGCGGACGTGGTTAATAAAATGATACGAGCTCCTGATGCTGCCGGTATTGCTTCTATGCTTTGGCTGGAAGCCTTGATGGGACGTAAACCGGGTGCATCAACTGGCACTAATCTATGGGATGTTTTTCAGGTTTCTTGGAAAATGTTGCACAGGCAACAGAGTAGATCTATTGTAACTGTGATGTGCGACAGCGGAGAGCGTTATCTGGATGCAGTCAATGGCTGGCTAGTAACATGAGTGATTTGCAATGTTATACTGATCAGTTACCGTTTTGAGTAAATCACTAAACGTTAAACTCTCGGATCAACTAATTTTAAACCCTGAGACCTTTTCCAGCTGATGTAACTGGGTTGTGGGTTCCAGTCACCCAGTACAAAACGTTTTTGGTTGTTGGGGTAAATATGAACTGCTGGTCGATGAGTGTGACCATGAATAATCAAATCGACTTCCAGCTGAGTAAAACATTGAGACACCGCTTCGGTATTGACATCCATAATCTCAATTGTTTTTTCTTTCATCGCTTCGAGACTCTTTGCGCGTAACTCAGCTGCAATGGCCTGTCGTTCAACTAGCGGTTTGAGTAGAATCATTTCCTGCCAGTCAGCGCTGCGTACTTTGCGTCTAAAAGCTTGGTAGTCGTTATCATCGGTGCAAAGTGTGTCGCCATGCATTAATCCAACCCGTTGCTCACCAAGCTGTATGATTGTCGGATCTTTGATCCGTGTTAAGCCAATAGCACTGGCAGTTTCGTCACCGAGTAAAAAATCTCGGTTACCGGCAAGGAAGTACAATTCAGTATTTTTTGATAGTGCTTTTAGGCTGTCAATAATAGTTTCATGGACTGAGTTATGGTCATCATCACCAATCCATGTGTCAAATAAATCACCTAAGATATACAAAAACCGGGCATCTTTTGCCCGGTTTTGTAAAAAGTCGAGCAGGTTACTGGTAATCTTTGGCTTACTCTCATCAATATGACAGTCAGATATGAAAAGTGTTTCATCATTCATAAATCAAGCGCCTTAACTTAAACACCGAAGTTCCTAGCAGAGTATTGCCGTCAACAGTCTACAGTCGGCTTGCGCCAGTGATAGTAATCGTCTCTAACGGTACATCTCCATGCCCACCATTGTTACCAGTTGCAACCGCAGCCATCAAATCGACAATATCCATGCCACTGGTGACTTTACCAAATACAGCATAACCCCAACCTTGGGCTGTTTCACTTGAATGGTTTAAAAAGCCATTGTCAGCATGGTTAATGAAAAACTGCGATGTAGCTGAATGAGGATCGCCAGTACGAGCCATAGCCAAAGTGCCACGATCATTTTTAAGACCATTGTTGGCCTCGTTCTTAATTGCCGCATGCTTACTTGGCTTGTCGGACATATCTGCCGTCATGCCGCCACCTTGAACCATGAAGTTAGGGATGATGCGGTGAAATATAGTTTCGATAAAATACCCGTCGTCAACATAGGCTAAAAAGTTTTCACCCGTATTGGGTGCATTAGCCATATCGACTTCGATGGTGATATTACCCATAGATGTTTCTAACATAACGGATACATTCTCGGTTGCTGTCTCTGTCATTTCATTATTGCCTTTAGTTGCTGATTTAATAGTAGAGAAAAAGACGAGAGACGCGATCGCAGCTATCACTACCAGAAGTGGGAGGTGCTTTTTAGTCATCATAATTTCCGCTGGATTGAAGATTTTGTGAATTCTACTGTTTTGTGGAGTTAGATGGAAGGATGAGGTTAATTGATTAGTATTTAATTGTTACACCATTTATCGAACCCGCTGTTATAAATCGACTTTAAAGCAGATTGACTTGAATGGGTATTTTATTAGTTTCCCTAAAACTCGCGATATCTTAAACTGTACTACTTTAATCAACAATTGGCGCAACCAACATTCAATGCTAAATATATATAATAGTTTAACTAATCAAAAAGAAGAGTTTAAACCTATCGTGCCAGGGCAGGTAAGCATGTACGTTTGTGGCATGACGGTCTATGACTTTTGCCATATTGGTCACGCCCGAGTACTAGTTGTATTTGATGTGGTTTATCGATATTTGCAGCATCTTGGATACGACGTCAATTATGTGCGGAACATTACAGATATTGATGACAAAATAATCAATCGAGCCAATGAACGTGGCGAAGATTTTTACCGTCTCACCCAACGCTTTATTGATGCAATGCACGAAGATGCCGATGCCTTAGGTGTATTGCGACCCACTAAGGAGCCACGAGCGACCGATAGCATCGGTATCATGTTAAAGATGATTGCTGAGTTGGTAAGCAATGGTCACGCTTACCAGGCGCCTAATGGCGACGTTTACTTTTCGGTAGCTAAATATAAAGATTACGGACAGCTCTCTGGTAAAAAAATAGATGAACTGCGTTCAGGAGAACGAGTCGAGGTTGATACCCAAAAGAATGACCCTCTCGATTTTGTTTTGTGGAAGTCTGCTAAGCCAGGTGAGCCAAGTTGGCCATCGGATTACGGTGACGGTCGACCCGGGTGGCATATTGAATGCTCAGCAATGTCGACACAAATGCTGGGTAATCATTTTGATATTCATGGGGGAGGACAGGATTTGCAGTTTCCTCATCATGAAAACGAAATCGCACAGAGTGAATGCTGTACGGGTGAAAAATTTGTTAATTATTGGATGCACAATGGTTTTGTGCGCGTAAACGAAGAGAAAATGTCTAAATCGTTAGGTAATTTTTTCACCTTACGAGATGTGTCAAAAGATTTTAAAGCGGAAGAAATTCGTTACTTTATACTCAGCAGTCATTATCGAAGTCAGCTGAACTATTCTGAAGACCAACTCAATAATGCTAGGAGTGCCCTCAAACGCTTTTATGGCGCTTTGTTAGGCGCTGAAATATGCGAGCCACTAAGCAATACAGATTATCAAAAACGCTTTGAAGCAGCGTTAAATGATGATTTTAACACTGCAAATGCGGTTGCTGTATTATTCGATTTAGTCCGAGATATTAATCGAGCTAAAACTGAAGACTCAGCTACGGTCAATGCATTAGCCAGCTTGCTAAAGTATTTAGGTGGTATTATCGGTTTACTTCAAAGTGATGCTGAGTCTTACCTAAAAGGGCAGGTGGGTGATTACTCTGGTTTAAATGACGATAAAGTTGATGATTTGATCAAGCAAAGACTGGATGCAAGAGACAATAGGGACTGGGCTTTAGCTGATCGCATCCGAGATGAATTAACCGCTGCGCGAATTGTGTTAGAGGATGGCGTTGGTGGGACGCGATGGCGTCGAGGTTAAGTGTAATTGTGTTAGAGGAAATAATTTAATAGAATGTTTCTAATCTCATTAGAAAAAAAGATGATAAAAACTGTAATGTTCAATTGACTGGAATTTTTGTTCAGCGTATTATCTCGCGCCTTGCTGATTGGCAGATTTCGGGGTGTAGCGCAGCCTGGTAGCGCAACTGCTTTGGGAGCAGTGGGTCGGGAGTTCGAATCTCTCCACCCCGACCAAATAAGTAAAGATAGTTAGATTGTGAAATGAAGGTCATTTACCAGGTGATCTGATCAAACTAACTAATTTTTAAATATCAACCTAACGGTTGATGGCAGGACGCCGGATTTCGATTGAACTCAATACTTGAGAGATTTTTAAGCTATAGTTCAGTCGATTCAGGATCAGGGTTACTGCGCCCGTAGCTCATTTGGATAGAGCATCGGCCTTCTAAGCCGAGGGTAGCAGGTTCGAATCCTGCCGGGCGTGCCATTTTATGGTGGGCGTAGCTCAGTTGGTAGAGTGCAAGATTGTGATTCTTGTTGTCGTGGGTTCGATCCCCATCGTCCACCCCATATTGACCCAATACTTGTTAGTTGATTCTAACTAACAAGTATTGGAAAAATCGAAATAGATAGTCGACAGTTCATTTTGAACTATTGATCACCAATTTATCTTACGATACAAGCGAGTTATGTGCGAGAGTGGCGGAATTGGTAGACGCGCCAGATTTAGGTTCTGGTATCTTAGGATGTGAGAGTTCGAGTCTCTCCTTTCGCACCATTTTTTATTCAACCCTTTTTTATGTCAAGTGAATAAAAGTACTAGTCCAGTTTAATGTAAGCCAGTACACTCATTGGCAATAATATCCCTTCTTATAGAAAAAAATCACGAGATTTTATCATGCAAGTATCTATCGAAATGCTCGAAGGCCTCGAACGCCAAATGACTGTTCAAATTCCTTCAGACACGGTAACACAGGCAGTTGAAAAAAAGCTTAAAGAGCTTTCAAAGACTGTTAAAATTGATGGTTTTCGACAAGGAAAAGTCCCCTTGAAAGTGGTTCAGCAAAAGTTTGGTGGGCATATTCGTCAAGAAGTAGTTGGCGACGTACTTGAGTCATCATACCAACAAGCACTTATGCAAGAAAAAGTTCGTCCGGCAGGCATGCCCAACATTAAATCAGTTACATCAGAAGAAAAAGAAGATATGACTTATGTAGCTGTCTTTGAGGTCTATCCTGAAATTGAAAAGATACATCTTGATTCTATCAGCATCGAAAAGCCAACTGCAGAAATTGGCGACGAAGATTTTAATGACATGATTACCAAGTTACGTGAGCAACGTAAAGACTGGGCAGAAGTAGAGCGTGCAGCAACTAAAGGTGACAAAGTCACCGTAGATTTTGAAGGCAAAATAGAAGGTGAGCTTTTCGAAGGTGGTGCTGGCAAAGATATGGATGTCGAAATCGGTGCAGGCCAAATGCTGAAAGAATTTGAAGATGGTTTAGATGGTATTTTAGTTGGCGAAGAAAAAATTGCGGAGGTTAATTTTCCTGAAGATTATCATGGGAAAGATGTTGCGGGTAAGAAAGCAGCGTTTACTCTCAAGGCAACCAAAATTTCCGAACCCGTTCTACCAGCAGTTGATGCTGAATTTGCTAAGGCATTTGGCGTTGAAGATGGTGATATTGAAAAGATGAATGCTGATATTCGAGCCAATATGGAAAAAGAGCTGAAACAACGTTTGAAATCTGAATTAAAAAATGCGGTTATGGTCGGACTGTTGGAAGCCAATGAAATTATTGCGCCAACAGCGCTAGTAGCTGAAGAAGTTAAAGCATTAAAAGAGCAAGCCGCGCAACGCATGAGTCAAGGACAAGGCATGGAATCTTTTGATACCTCCAGTCTACCCGATGAGCTTTTTAAAGAAGAAGGTTCAAAACGAGTAAAACTAGGATTATTGGTCAGTGAAATTATTAAAACGGCTGAGATTAAGCCTGATGAATCGATAATTGACTCTACTTTGAAAGAAATGGCGCAATCATACGAAGATCCTGCCCAAGTGGAAGATTATTATCGTCAAAATAAGCAAGCTCGTGCAAATCTTGAAGCAATGGTACTTGAAGATCAAGTTGTTGATCATATATTGAATCAAGCGAAAGTAACTGATAAAGCATCAAGCTTTAAAGAATTAATGAATGGTGACGCTTAATTAAAAAGGCGTCAGTTCAAAGCTTGATATTTAGTACACGGTCATAACATGGGCCAAAAAAATAACGAGATTGTAAAATATGAGCGAATTTAATATCACTGGTGGAATTACTTCTATGCTTTCAAAGATGGATAATACTCAAGCAAATATGGTTCCAATGGTAGTCGAACAGTCTGCCCGTGGTGAACGAGCTTATGATATATATTCTCGCCTTTTAAAAGAACGAGTCATATTTGTTGTGGGTCCAATAGAAGACCACATGGCTAATTTAATTGTTGCTCAATTGTTATTTCTTGAATCTGAGAATCCCGATAAGGATATTTCTTTGTATATTAATAGCCCAGGTGGATCAGTAACTGCGGGTCTTGCGATTTACGACACAATGCAATTTATCAAACCTGATGTTAGTACCTTGTGTACTGGACAAGCTGCAAGTATGGGCGCTATATTATTGTCTGGTGGCTGTGCTGGAAAACGTTATGGATTGCCACATTCAAGAGTAATGATTCATCAACCATTGGGTGGTTTTCAAGGCCAAGCGAGTGATTTTGAAATTCATGCTAAAGAAATTCTTGCTGTTCGTGGAAGACTAAATAAATTGCTTTCCAAACATTCTGGCCAATCAGAAGACGTTATAGGCAATGATACCGACCGTGATAATTTCATGAGTGCCGAACAATCAGTCGAATACGGGTTAATGGATAAAGTTTTAACTTCACGTGCCGACCCTGAAGAATAAAACAAAAAAGTACTTTTTCAGTTGTACTTGCCATAATGGTCTAATACCATGGGATATATGTACTACTTAATTAACATTAGGAATTAGTTTAGCACCAGATATCGGTTGTAATTATGAGTGAAGATAAAACAAATAATAAAGATGAAAAGCTTCTGTATTGCTCTTTTTGTGGCAAGAGTCAGCACGAAGTAAAAAAGCTGATTGCTGGGCCTTCTGTTTTCGTTTGTGATGAATGCGTTGATCTTTGTAACGACATCATCCGAGAAGAAATACAGGAAAAGATTGACGATACCGAAGGCAAACTACCCATTCCACATGAAATATTCGACGTATTAGACGAATATGTTATTGGCCAAAGTCGTGCAAAGAAAGTTCTTGCAGTGGCCGTCTACAATCATTACAAACGCCTTGAAGCGGGTCACATAAAAGATGAGATCGAACTATCTAAAAGTAATATTCTTTTAATTGGACCAACTGGTTCAGGTAAAACTCTTCTAGCCGAAACACTGGCTCGTTTGCTCAATGTACCCTTTGCCATTGCTGATGCTACAACCCTTACTGAAGCGGGTTATGTTGGAGAAGATGTTGAAAATATTATCCAAAAATTATTGCAAAAGTGTGACTACGATGTTGAAAAGGCTCAGACAGGTATTGTCTACATAGATGAAATTGATAAGATTTCAAGAAAATCTGATAATCCATCTATAACACGGGACGTCTCTGGTGAGGGTGTACAACAAGCCTTGTTAAAGCTTATTGAAGGAACAGTGGCCTCAGTGCCACCACAAGGGGGTAGAAAGCATCCGCAGCAAGAATTTTTACAGGTCGATACCAGTAAAATCTTATTTATTTGTGGTGGAGCATTCTCTGGTCTAGACAAGGTGATCCTGAATCGCTCTGAAAAAGGTGGTATTGGTTTTGGTGCAAGTCTTAAAAACCAAGATAAAGAAAAGTTATTTGGTGAAGTTATCAGTGAAGTTGAGCCAGAAGACTTAATCAAATATGGCTTAATTCCAGAATTTGTTGGTCGTTTACCGGTAGTGGCAACTCTTGAAGAACTTGATGAAGTTGCTCTTATTAAAATCCTCACTGAACCTAAAAACGCCATAACAAAACAATATCAGAAAATGTTTGAACTCGAAGGCTGTGAAATTGAGTTTCGCACTGATTCATTAAGCGCGGTTGCTAAAAAGGCCATGGAAAGAAAAACAGGTGCTCGCGGCTTGAGAACTATTCTTGAAAACACGTTGCTTGAAATTATGTATGATCTACCGTCAATGGAAAATGTAAGCAAAGTTGTTGTTGATGCATCTGTAATTGAAGGTAATTCACAACCTTATATTATTTATGAGGGTGGTGAGTTGCATAAGCGAGTTGCTTCCGACGACTAACAGGTTACTGAACTAACAAAACGCCTCCTATTTAAGGGTTGAAATGGGAATTATCAGACCCACATTATAATGACACTTAAGATTAGAGGCGTTTATGTCAGACATCGAAAATACTCCGCTTGCCGAGTCAGAAAGTAACCAATTAATCCCGGTACTACCGCTCCGAGATGTTGTTGTTTACCCCCACATGGTAATTCCACTTTTCGTTGGACGTGAAAAATCTATTCTGGCACTTGAAGCTTCCATGTCAGACAATAAAAAAATATTGTTATTAGCTCAAAAAAATGCAGAAGATGATGACCCAGCGGCTAAAGATTTATATCAGATAGGCACACTCTCCACTATTTTACAAATGCTCAAGCTGCCTGATGGCACTATTAAAGTGCTGGTCGAGGGTGGTGATAGAGTGGTAGTTGAAAGTATTTTAGATACAAACGAATATTTTTCAGCGTCTATTCAAATTCAAGACAAAACTATTTTAGCGGAAGATCGTGAAGCGGAGGTTTTGCTTCGTTCGGTTCTTAATCTATTCGATCAATACGTCAAACTTAATAAAAAAGTACCACCTGAAATTTTAACGTCACTATCCGGTATTGACGATCCCAGTCGTCTCGCTGATACCATTGCAGCTCACATGTCGTTAAAGCTTAGCGAGAAGCAAGAGATTCTTGAAATACAGAATCCTCGTGTACGTATTGAACACATCATGAGCAAAATTGAAGGCGAAATTGATTTAATGCAAATCGAGAAGCGAATTCGTGGTCGTGTAAAGCAGCAAATGGAGAAAAGCCAGAGAGAATATTATTTGAATGAGCAAATGAAGGCTATTCAAAAAGAACTAGGTGATATGGAAGATACTCCTAATGAAGTGGAAGATCTTCAAAATAAAATTGAAAAATCTGGCATGTCTAAAGATGCCAGAGAGAAAGCTGATTCTGAACTGAATAAATTAAAGATGATGTCTCCGATGTCTGCAGAAGCAAGTGTGGTAAGGAATTATATTGACTGGCTAGTCTCTGTCCCCTGGAAAAAGAAATCAAAAATCCGTCGTGATCTAGCGCAGGCTGAAAAAATTCTTGAAGAAGATCATTATGGTTTAGAGAAGGTAAAAGAAAGAATTCTCGAATATCTTGCAGTTCAACAGCGCGTACAAAAACTTAAGGGCCCAATATTATGTTTGGTTGGTCCTCCAGGCGTTGGTAAAACATCAATTGGCCGCTCTATTGCTAGAGCGACTAATCGAAAGTTTTCCCGTATGTCATTGGGTGGAGTTAGAGACGAATCTGAAATTAGAGGTCATCGCCGAACTTATATAGGATCAATGCCTGGAAAGATTATTCAAAATCTGTCCAAGGTCAAGGTTAAAAATCCTTTATTCTTGCTGGATGAAATTGATAAGATGGCAATGGACTTTCGTGGTGATCCAGCTTCGGCCCTATTAGAAGTTTTAGATCCTGAACAGAACAATACTTTTGCAGATCATTATCTAGAAGTTGATTTTGACTTGTCTGATGTCATGTTTGTAGCGACATCTAACAGCATGAATATTCCAGGTCCTTTGCTAGACCGAATGGAAGTTATTCGAATACCCGGTTATACCGAAGACGAAAAGCTCAACATTGCGATGAAGTACTTGGTTCCAAAGCAGATTAAAGAGAATGGGTTGAAAGAAAACGAAATTGTCATAAATAAGAATGCTGTTTTGGAAATAATTCAACGTTACACTCGCGAAGCCGGTGTTCGTAGTCTCGAGCGTGAAGTATCAAAAATATGTCGAAAGGTTGTAAAAGATTTATTGCTTCTTCCATCCAGTAAAAAAATAACGGTTGATGCAAAAAATGTAGAAACTTATTTAGGTGTCAAGCGTTTCCGTTTTGGATCTGCGGAAGAAAAAAATCAGGTAGGACAGGTTACAGGGTTGGCTTGGACGCAAGTGGGCGGTGAATTATTGACCATAGAGTCTGCAGTCGTTGATGGTAAAGGAAAGTTTGTTCAGACTGGTCAGCTGGGTGATGTCATGAAAGAGTCAATTCAAGCAGCACTCACTGTTGTCCGTAGTCGTGCACGTGTACTCGGCATTAATCCTGAATTTAACGAAAAAAAGGATATTCATATCCATGTCCCAGAAGGGGCTACTCCCAAAGATGGGCCAAGTGCAGGTGTTGGGATGTGCACGGCGTTGGTATCTGCTTTAACGGATATTCCGGTGAAGGCTAATGTAGCTATGACAGGTGAAATTACACTTCGGGGTGAAGTACTTCCTATTGGTGGTTTGAAGGAAAAGCTGTTGGCTGCCCATCGTGGCGGCATTACAACGGTTCTAATTCCTGATGAAAATGAAAAAGATTTGGCTGAAATCCCCAAAAACATTGTTGCCAACATAAAAATTATTCCGGTTAGATGGATTGATCAAGTGTTAGAAGTTGCTTTGGAATATCAGCCAACGCCCATAGATGAGCCTTTGGCTTCTTCTGGCGACTCGTCAAAAACAGAGAGTAAAGATGAAAAGTCCTCTATAGCAAGGGCTCACTAAGCTTTAAAGTTACTAGTAGGTTTAAATTTCTTTTTTTTTGGTTATTTATCTTATATAGGTTGACCCTAAAGCTTACTATTGGTTTAATCAACTGGAGGTAGTTAATTTTTTATTCCATACTTAACTTCCTAAAAAAGGAATTATTAAGTACTTTTAAGGAATTTATTAAACCAAAGTAATTACTTTAATACTGTAATAAGATTCATAAATAAATATCACATATAATTAATAAACTAAAGGGTAAATTCTAATGAATAAATCAGAACTAATTGATGCAGTTGCAGCCGCGGCAGATTTAAGCAAAGTAGACTCAGCACGTGCAGTTGATGGTGTCATTGCAGCTATTACTCAACAGCTTAAATCTGAAGAAGCAGTAACCCTTGTAGGGTTTGGAACATTCCTTGTACGTCAGCGTGAAGCACGTGCGGGACGCAATCCACGTACGGGTGAAACTATCCAAATAAAAGCATCGAAAGTTCCTGCATTTAAGGCTGGTAAAGCTTTAAAAGACGCAGTAAACTAGCGCTCCTTTAGTGACCTGGGTGCTTAGCTCAGCTGGGAGAGCATCGCCCTTACAAGGCGAGGGTCGGGGGTTCGATCCCCTCAGCACCCACCAAAAAAAGGAGTGGTAGTTCAGTTGGTTAGAATACCGGCCTGTCACGCCGGGGGTCGCGGGTTCGAGTCCCGTCCACTCCGCCAACTTAAAAAGCGCCCTTTTATAGGGCGTTTTTTTTAATTTAAATGTCCGCCCAACAAAGTGAATAATTATCATGTTGCAAGCGATTAGAGATAAGACCACTGGCTGGATAGCCTACGTTATAGTTTTTTTAATTTGCGTTCCGTTTGCATTGTGGGGTGTTAATTCATATTTAGGTGGGGGCGAAGTAACGCCGCCGGCAACCGTCGATGGTCAAGCCATTTCCCAACAAAATTTTGATACAGCATATGCCAATTATCGTCGCCAATTGGAACGTGCTTTTGGTGGTTCTATTCCTGATTATTTTGCGGGCGAAGGGGTTTTAAAAGAACAGGTTCTAACCCAATTAGTTGAGCAATCAGCTCTCAGTCAATATGCAGAGAAAAAATATTATCGTATTGGAGATGTAGACTTAAATAAACTTATTCGATCCGTTGAGGCATTCCAAACTGATGGCATATTTAATCCAAGCATTTATCAATCTCAAGTTGCCTCTTTAGGTTACTCCACTGCTGGTTTTGAACAGGAATTTAGACGAAGTCAATCAATTGAACAGCTGCAAGCAGGCTTAAATTCAACTGCTTTTTCTGTCAATTCTACTGATAAGCAGCTGTCGAGTTTGCAAAACCAAACGCGTAAAGTTCGAGTATTATCTCGACCAGCTCAAAATAATAAAATACAAATAAGTCAACCCGAAATCGAACAGTATTTTGAAGAGAATAAACTGAATTTTATGACTCCAGAACGACTTAAAATTGATTATATCGAACTTAGTCTTGACGGTATTAAAGCTTCATTAAACGTAACAGATGCCGAACTATCAGATCGGTATGAGCAATCAAAAAGTGCTTACACCACACCTGAGTATCGCGCTGCTAGTCATATTTTATTAAAAGTTAATGCTGAATCATCCGATGAAGAGAGTGAATTAATCCGACAAAAATTAATATCAATTCGATATCAAATATCTCAAGGCGGTACTTTTAGTGAAGTTGCTAAGCTGAGCTCCGAAGATCCTGGTTCTGCTGAAAATGGGGGCAGCCTTGGTGATATCGAACTTGGTATGATGGTTAAGCCATTTGAAGATGCCTTATTTGAAATGACAGTGGGTGACTTGAGTCAGCCTGTGAGAACTTCATTTGGATGGCACTTAATTCAATTAGATGAAATTAACGGGGGAGAAATCAGAGCTTTTAAAGATGTGAAAGTCGACCTACTTGATGAAATACGGACAGAACTTGCCGAAAGTAAAATTTTTGATCTATCGGAAAGTCTCGCAAATCTTGCTTATGAGCAGTCAGATTCATTAATGCCTGCTGCCGAAGCGCTTGGTTTTCCGCTTCAAACTTCTGATTGGTTTGATGTTCGTTCCGGTCAAGGAATAGCATCTGAAGCTAAAGTTAGAAATGTAGCTTTCTCTGATGAAGTCCTGTTACAAGAGCTAAACAGTGAAGCCATTGAACTATCAAATAATCGTGTTGTTTTCCTTCGTGTAAATAAACATCAATCAGCAACTCAAAAAGATGTTGCTGAAGTAACTGATCAGATTGATTCTATTATACGTCAAACCAAAGGCCGTAACGAAAGTCAAGAAGTTGGAAAGCAAGTACTAACGGCTTTGTCTAGCGGTCAATCGCTTGAAGATATTGCAGGTGACTGGGGGGCCGCTATTGTTGATAATGGGTTTGTATCAAGGGATAGTCGTGATCTGGATAACGAACTGCTTCGGCTAGCCTTTTCAATGGATAAACCCGACAGTTTTAAACGTTTCGATGGTTTTTCACACCCTGATGGACGATATTCAATTGTGGAATTATCTGCTATTTTATCAAATGGGTCTGATCAAGACGCTACAAAAGCCAAAGCTTTAATTGCATCCCGATCGGCCGCTGACTTTCAATCAATTGTAAAGCTATTAGCTGACAGATCAGAAGTAGTGAGAGCAATTGTTCAGGACTCGCAGTAATCTTTTTATCTGATCTAGTATTATATAATCTACAATTAATTGACCAGCATAGGTGACTATGCTGGTTCTTTAAATCACCGTATGAATTCCAATTTCAACTTTTTCACTCAAAATGACTTCTGCTATTAATCTTTGAGCACTTTTGTAATATTACAGTTTCAATTATTTGATTGGTCTGTTTCAGTACTCTTAACTTCAAAATACCGTTCAGTTTACGAACTGATTCTTTTTGTTCATATTTTGATTACGAATATTGTATCTATAAATATAATTACTTGGTCTCAGACCTCTAGGCTATAGTGCATCCCTGTTTTTATTCACAGTTACAGGGATGGGAATGTACGCTTATAACCAAATAGATCAGACACTAGTAGATGAGCGAGTCAGTCAATTCCGTGATCAAACAGCTCGTTTTTTAGCAGGAAAGTTAGATGAAGAAATCTACAAACAGTTACGCTTAAGAAATGGTTTATATGTTCAACGACATGCTCCTATGCTGCGTGTTGCAGTACCCTACGGTGTATTGGATTCAACCCAAATGCGGACACTAGCAAACATATCTCGTAAGTATGATAAGAATTATGCTCATGTTACTACTAGGCAGAATTTCCAATTTAATTGGCCATCTATTGAGAGTGTTCCAGATATTCTTGCAGATCTTGCTAAAGTGCAGATGCACGCTATCCAGACCAGTGGCAACTGCATTCGTAATGTGACTTCCGACCCATTAGCAGGAGCTGCTGCTGATGAGGTCGAAGATCCAAGAGTATGGTGTGAAATCATTCGACAGTGGTCTACTTTACATCCTGAGTTTTCTTATTTACCACGAAAATTTAAGTTTGCTGTGAGTGGTTCAACTGAAGATAGAGTTGCACTTCAGGTACATGATATTGGTTTACAGGTATTACGAAATGCCGAGGGAAAAGTGGGTTTTAAGGTTTATGTTGGTGGTGGTATGGGTCGTACTCCTGTAATTGGAAAAGTGATAAGGGAATTTTTACCTCGAACTGACTTTCTGACTTATCTGGATTCTATCTTACGTGTTTATAATCTATATGGCAGAAGAGATAATATATACAAGTCCCGTATTAAGATCCTTGTCAACGCCATTGGTATTAATAAATTTCGTTGCATGGTGGAAGAAGAGTGGGCGCAGGTTCGTGATTCAGAATTAAAACTTACCAATACTCGCATTAACACAATAACAGATGCGTTTAATTTTATTCAGTATCAGGATTTACCTGCGACCAATGAATGTCACGAACAGAAACTTTTGACCAATCCGATATTTGCATCTTGGTGCCAACAAAACACTCGTATACATAAAAAATTAGGCTACCGTATTGTTTATATTTCATTAAAGAACCATGGACAAGCGCCAGGGGACGTAAATGATCTACAAATGGAGGGTATCGCTGATCTTGCCGATGAATTTAGTATGGGGGAAATTCGTACAACCTATTCACAGAATATGGTGTTGGCTCATGTTGAGCTAGTCCAGCTATATTCACTTTGGAGAAAACTTAATAAACTAAAATTGGCAACACCGAACATTGATACCGTAACTGACTTAATTTGCTGCCCCGGATTTGATTTTTGCAGTCTGGCTAATGCGACTTCAATTGATGTTTCTGATGATATTATGGCGCGATTTAAGAAGTTAGATCGACTCTATGATGTAGGCGAGTTAAACATTAAAATTTCAGGCTGCATGAATGCCTGTGGACACCATCATGTTGGACACATTGGTTTACTGGGAGTGGATAAAAAAGGTGAAGATTGGTACCAAATCACGCTTGGCGGTTCTGCATCCAATCATACAGCGTTGGGTAAAGTACTTGGGCCATCCGTAGAGAAAAGTAAGATAGGCGATGCAATTGAAACAATCATTGAAGTTTATCTTGAGTTAAGAGAAATTGATGAAAACTTTATACAGACGCTTAAACGAGTTGGACGTCACCCATTTAAGGAGAAAGTTTATGTCGATAGTAATTAATAATCATCAGGTAATAGACGATGAATGGTTGGATATAACTAACGAAGGTTCAAATTTCGATCAAGCACAGAAGGTTATTGTTAGTTTAGATCAGCTTAAAAAAAACTTTGAGCCATTTCGAAAAAAATTCAAATCGCTTGCAGTTATGTTGCAGGGTACTGATTCAGTAGAAGATGTTGTGCCTTACCTAGATGATGTACAAATGGTTGTTTTTGAGTTTAAAGTGTTTGCAGATGGGCGAGCTTTTAGTCAGGCTAAGTTACTTAGAGATCGTCATTGCTATCAGGGCCAAATTCGTGCAGTGGGTGACGTAATCCGAGATCAGTTATCTTTCATGGATCGATGTGGTTTTAGCCAGTTCCAATTGGCTAAAACAGAAAACACCAACCAAGCTATACATGCTTTTAATGATATTTCTAACAGTTATCAACCTGAGTTAGTTCAGGCCGCTAATGGTTAGTTGATAATATTACTCATCGAACAATCGAGACAACACATCAAGTTGAAAAGGTCTACCTCGCTCGTTTAGCGAGGTGCCCATAATTTTTGCCTGTAGCATCAATTTAGAGTCATTTTTACGATAAATGTCCTGTAAGAACTCAAAGCGAACTTTTGTTATCTGTTTTATATTACTGCTTATCTCAAAGCTGTCCCCACTTTTAAGAGAGTCTCGATAGTCTAACTCTGCTCTGACCACTACCAAATTAATTTTATTGGCTACCATTTCAGAAAAATTAATCCCTTTAGATATCAAAAATTCATGCCGAGCATGCTCAAGGTAGTTTTGATAGATGCTATTATTGACTAAGCCTTGCATGTCGCATTCATAATCTCTTACTTTAAATTCAAGTCTGTGTGTGTAATTCATATGATTTAATGTGCATTTTAAAATGGATTTATACTTTTTTTTGTTAATTAAGATGTCAACGAATGTTATGTAATTACTTATGAAATCTTACTTTAGACTCCTCGCTTTTGCAACGTTGCATATTGAAGAGCATCTTGTATATAAATGAAAACCAAATGATAGATTAACTAAAAAAGTATATTATTTTTTTAAAAAAATGTTCGGTTTTAATACTGTCTCTTATACACATCTCCGAGCCCACGA
>OJEJ01000064.1_pt1 | contig 71462 bp, 68 predicted proteins | sample 1593271 | NCBI WGS metagenome assembly OJEJ01 (sample SAMN05416877, study PRJEB24817) | seawater metagenome | isolation source: Sea water | place: Canada:Atlantic | collected 2013-11
AGATAGCGTAGCGTCTCGTGGGCTCGGAGATGTGTATAAGAGACAGAATAAATAGTTTGTCCTTGAATCAATCACAAGGCGTCTCTATGCATGCTTATTTTTATACATAGCAGCGTCAGCAACTTGAATCATTGCTTCTACAGATGAATCTGCGTCATGCTCAAAAAGCTCTAAACCCACACTGTATTCAATCCTATAGGGTTTATTCATTGTTTTATTAATGTCTTCGATGGTCGCAGCAAATCTATTGAGAAGGTTTTGCGCTTGGCTTAACTCAGAGCCAGTGAGTACGGCTACAAACTCATCTCCGCCAAGGCGACCAATGACATCACATTCGCGAAATGTTTCTAACATGATTCGCGCAAAAGTAATAAGGACAAAGTCACCTTCATGATGGCCATAGGCATCATTAATCGCTTTAAATTTATTTAAATCAAATAGTAAAAAAGATATTGGTAAGTGATTCCGGCGGCAAATTTTCAAATTATGATTGGCGAGCGTTAAAAAGCCGCGTCGATTAGATATCATTGTTAACTCATCCAGCGTAGCTAATTGAATTAACTTGATTTCTTGTTCAATCATGCCACCCAAGTCTTTAAACAACTGTTGTTCCTCTTCATCAAAAACTCTTGGTTGAGGATCGAGTAAGCATAAAGTACCTATATTAATTCCGGGCCTCAATTTTAAAGGGTAACCAGCGTAGAAACGAATATATGGCGCTTCTGCTACGAGCGGATTGTCTATAAAACGCTTGTCACTAATGGCATTTGGAATAATGAATAATTCATCCCCATTAATTGCATGTCCACAAAAGGAAATATTTCTTGACGTTTCAGAATGTTCGAACCCCTGGTTAGACTTAAACCACTGCCGATCTTTATCAATTAGCGACACAAGTGCAATAGAGACACCAAACATTCGTTTTGCCATTCGAGTTACACGATCAAAACGTTCTTCGTGAGCAGTGTCAAGAATTTCCAAGGTTTTTAAAGCATGCAGGCGTTCGGCTTCATTTGATGGAATTTGAGGTTTAATCATAATTAGGTTTAACGTTGAGATATATTCTGTAATGCCACTTATAGTACTAATTGAGAATACTGCATAACTAACCCTTAATGAATTGTTCACACTGGCTAAACAATAGAGTCAAGTGGAAATAACTTCGACTAACTTTAGGGTATGAGAAAATGATCCTGCCCAGATATATCCAATTATTTAATTATGGATACATTTTTAGATCTTATTAAGGCACTGGTTGGGGAGAGATATTAACTAAAACGTATCGTTAAGAATGGCAGTCAATAAGCATTCGATGCGAGGATATTAGGTGCATAACATTTGTTCCATGTGAAATCATAAAATGGATTTAGAATCTATAACGATCTATTAGATACCTGGCTCTATTGATTAAATAAACTGGCCCTCTAATTTCTCAAACCGATTAACTATATTGTTGAGCAATGAGCACTTTCTTATAGTTGCAGTGGCTCATATAATACGTTGATCTAGTGTGTACTTTTTAGACGGAAATTTATGAATCAAGATACTTTACCACTCGAACTTCGAAAGAAAATACGATCAGGATTATTTACTGGCAATACCTCGGGTTACTCTCAGGGTTTTGTTCAGGGTAATCTGTGTGTTTTACCTGTTGACTGGGCCCATGATTTCTTGCAGTTTTGCCAACTCAATCCAAAACCCTGCCCCCTCGTGGGAATGTCTTCAAATCCTGGCGACTATCATATTCCAAGCTTAGGTATAGACCTTGATATTCGAAGCGACATACCAAGTTATCGTATATTCGAACATGGCCAATTGAAGCAAGAGTTAAATGACGTTACAGACTACTGGCGAGATGACCTTGTTACTTTCGTGTTAGGTTGCTCATTTTCTTTTGAAGAGGCTTTGATTGCAGATGGCCTAGAAATCCGAAACGTAACCGAAGGCGTCAATGTCCCAATGTATCGGACAAACATTGATTGTGTAAGGGCTGGCCGCTTTAGTGGTACGATGGTCGTTAGTATGCGACCTATGTTAGCAGCTGATGCTATTCGAGCAGTTCAAATTTGTACTCGATTTCCCTCCGTTCACGGTGCCCCGATTCATTTTGGGAACCCTCATTTAATTGGTGTTCAGGATATTAGTTCTCCTGATTTTGGTGATGCTGTGACTATAAAAGAAAACGAAGTACCTGTATTTTGGGCTTGTGGTGTAACGCCCCAAGTCGCGCTTGAGCAGGCTAAACCTCCCTTTTGCATTACTCATTCGCCAGGCGCAATGCTCGTGACCGATTTACCCAATAGCCGACTCTCAGTCCTCTAACAAGAGAATTAAATGTTATTACTCAATTGTGATTTAGGCGAAAGTTATGGGTCTTGGACAATGGGCCGTGATGCTCACGTCATGCCGCATATTGATCAGGCCAATATAGCTTGTGGCTTTCATGCCGGCGACCCACTCATGATTCAAAAAACATTGGCTCTTGCCAAGCAACACCATGTTGTAGTGGGTGCTCATCCGGCCTACCCTGATCTGGTTGGCTTTGGTCGTCGTTCGATGAACTGTTCACAATCTGAAATAGTTGCATTAATCAGCTACCAACTGTCTGCCATAGACGGTATGGCTAAAAGCCAAGGAATTGAGCTATCGTACGTCAAGCCCCATGGTGCATTGTATAACGACATGATGTCCAAAGACTCGATTCGATCCGCTGTTATCCAAGCTATTGCCAGCTACTATAGACCCGTAAAACTCATGCTTTTAGCCACCAATGCCTCTGATATTCACCGGATAGAAGCCAAAGAGGCTGGTATAGAACTGTTATTTGAAGCTTTTGCTGACCGTTGCTATGACGATGATGGTAAATTGCTCGCTCGGAGTCAAACTGGCGCGGTCCACAACAGAGAAAAAATGCTCTCGCAAGTCAAACAGATTTGCAAGCATGGAACGGTAACGTCTGTGAGTGGTAAAACACTTAATCTATCGCCCGATACCCTCTGTGTACATGGTGATAATGATGAAGGTATTTCTGCTATCGTCGATATACGCGCTTTAATTCACGCATAATATTAGCCATTAACACTGACTTACCATGAAAATTGAAATTGCCGGCCATGATGCCTTTATTATTTATTTTGCAGATAACGCGAGTGCAGAAGTTTCAGCGTTAATACAAGCTGCCGTGAATAATTTAAAAGCCCAGATGGCTGAACTTCTCATCGATTTAGTGCCCTCATATGCGTCCTTACTCGTTATTTATGACATCAATCTTTGCGATCATTTTGAGGTTTTAAAGCGTCTAAATTCGGCACTATCTAATCTCAGTTCAGTGGATACAGTTTCTGGCGAATTAATCACTTTACCTGTTTATTATAGTACTGAGTCAGGCCCAGACCTCACTGTAATTGCAGCGCAAGCCAATCTTAGTATTGAGGCCGTAATTGATATACATCAGCAGGGAGAATATCGTGTATATGCCATTGGCTTTGCACCTGGTTTTGCTTATCTTGGTGAGGTTGACCCGCGTATTGCCTCACCCAGATTAACAACCCCTCGAATGAAAGTACCTCAAGGTGCTGTCGCCATTGCAGATCGTCAAACCGCTGTTTACCCAGCGCCATCTCCGGGGGGATGGAATTTAATAGGACTATGCCCCACTCGTATGTTTGATCCTGATAAAACGCCAACTATGCCAGTGCAAGTTGGCGATAGAGTTCAGTTTAAAGCAATCGATTATGATGAATTTGTCTTTCTCGGTGGTGAATTGGATACTGAACTATGAGTCATTTCATCGTTAAACAACCAGGACTTCTTACCCTAATCCAAGATAGAGGTCGCTATGGTGCACATAATTTAGGACTAACCAATGGTGGGCCTCTAGATCCGCTAGCATTTGACTGGGCTAATCGATTACTCGGTAATAAGATCAATGATACCTGTCTTGAAGTCAGTTTTGGTGGCCTAACATTAGAATCACAAGTCGATAGCTGCATGGCAATAACTGGTGCCGAAGTGGCCTGTAAGGTCAACGGCAAATTGATAGAGCAATGGCGCTCTTATCATATTAAAAAAAATGACCTAATTGAATTTGGCTATACCACTGCCGGCGTTCGTGCCTATCTTGCAGTCAGTGGTGGATTTAAGATACCGCCTAGTTTTGGCAGCAGTGCCACAGTGGTTCGTGAGAATGTAGGTGGACTAAATGGTGAAAAACTTCAAACAGGTGATGAATTGCCTTGTTCTCCTGAATCATTCGGGACCTGTTTGTCAGTAGCCGAAGCTGATAGGCCCCAGTATGGCAATCAAGCCATTCTTCGAGTTGTTTTGGGTTATCAACAACAGGCTTTCAGGACCTTGCAAAAACTCAAGTTTTTTAGCTCTCGTTATACTGTAACTGATCGCAGTGATCGAATGGGATTTCGACTCGAGGGTGAAACCATTCATACGGATATGGTCAGCATGCTGTCTGAAGGCATTTGCCATGGTGCAATCCAAATTCCGGCAGATGGTCAACCCATCGTGCTGATGAATGATCGACAGACTATTGGTGGTTATCCAAAAATTGGCTCAGTGATTCCTATCGACACCGCAAAACTGGCTCAGCTACTACCAGGTTCGAGCATTACATTTGAAGAAATTAGCCTTGAAGATGCGCACAATATTCACACTTTACACCTGTCGTGCTATCAAAACTGTACTACTTTAGACCATTAAACTGAATTAACATTATGAGCAGCAATCAAACCGAGCTAACGCTAAGCCGACGTATAGAAGATATTTTAGTCGCGCGTAATTTACGTGGCATGAAATCAGTTCAGCCTCATCTTGAGTCTGGATATTGTTTGCGGGCTGCAATACTGTTACGCCATTGCAGAGGGAATGTTTTCATTGGTACCGGCTTCCCCGTTGTAGACACTTTCGAAACCGATGGACCCGTTGGCTCTATCGCTTTGTATGAGTCACTTGAAGCTCTGGGTGCGAACCCTATTATTGTTTGCGGTAAACCCATTTCAGCGGCCCTGTCGAGCAAATATCGGGTACATGAAATTCAGGTAGGCGATCATGACCAAAAAGAACAGGAAGCTCTTGATGCATTAGAACAATATCAACCCGAGGCAATTGTATCAATAGAACGTCCGGGTCAAGCGGCTGATGGTGGATATTATAATATGCGTGGTGAAAGTATTAGTCCTCGAACCGCTTGCTTCGACACTTTTTTAAATTTAAGCCAGTGCCCAACCATAGCCGTTGGTGATGGCGGCAATGAAATTGGCATGGGTAATGTCAGTGAGGCTTTAAAAGATCTAAATATCGTTCCATGCATCACTACTTGTGACGAATTGATAGTTGCCGATGTGTCTAATTGGGGTGCATACGGCATTATATCCTTCCTCTCCATTTGGAATGAGCGTGATCTTTTAAAGGAAATTAACCCGCTTAATATACTTAAGTATATTTCAGCACTCGGCAGTGTTGATGGTGTTACTCGAATCAATCAATTAACTGAAGACGGATTGGCAGTGACTGAAGGCGAGTCTGTTTTACTCGAGTTACGAGAAGCTTGCGGATTTTCAGTTCAATAAACATGGCTCAAAATAAATCACTAAAAACTGGTATAGAATTCTCTTTAATGTGGCTCTATTCCACGTCATTCCACTTCTGGTCTACTAGCGTTATATCTTAGTCTTCTGATTGACCTTTCGTTAATCATATAGCCTCAATTTCTTCTTTGATTATCAAGGTTTATTATGTCAATTGCATATCTAAATGGTTCTTACATGCCAATCGAAGAGGTGAAGATCTCACCGCTTGACCGGGGTTTTTTGTTCGGTGATGGTATTTATGAAGTTATTCCCTCTTACCATGGAAAAACTGTCGGTTTTGATCAACATATCTCTCGTATGGTTGAAGGTCTTGGCGAGCTTGAAATACAACATAAATGGAACCACAACGAATGGCGTGAACTATGTACGACAGTCTGTGAAAAGAATGGTAACGCCAATTTAGGCATCTACCTACATGTTACCCGAGGAGCCGATATTAAACGTAACCACGCTTATCCTTTAGATATTAAGCCGACCGTATTTGCTTTTACTTTTGAAATCGCTGAACCACCAAGCCCTAATCGTGACACAGTTAAACCTTATACCTGTTCTACAGCGTCAGATTTACGTTGGGACCGATGTAATATCAAGTCTATATCTTTGCTCGGTAATGTCATGCATTACCAGCAGGGTCATGTTAAAGGCGATGGTGAGATTTTACTTTATAATGACAAAAATGAACTTACCGAATGTGGTGCTTGCAATGCGTTTATTGTTAAAGATGGTGTTGTCATTACACCCCCAATAGATAACCAAATTTTGTCGGGCATTACGCGTGCGTTAGCACTAAAAGTCATCAAAGATGATGGTTCTATCCCTGTAGAAGAGCGCATCATCACAATGGATGAAGTTAGAAGTGCAGATGAAATTTGGATATCAAGTTCAAGTAAAGAGCTAATGCCCGTTACAGAACTTGATGGTGAGCCAGTGGGTGACGGTAAAGTCGGTGTAATCTGGGAAGCAGCCGCCAAACTCTATCAGGCAGGAAAGTTCGATTTTTAAGCATGTGTGCTTTTTAAAATTATTTCGTTTGTGCAAGGATCCAAATAGCGAATAACGCCTATCAATCAGACTGTAGGACACAAAAAAAACTATTTATAAAAACTTAAATTTCAGTAAGGGCTTAGCTTTTTACAACGAGATTAACTTATATATAAGTAGGATTTTACACTTAGTCTGAAATTATTAGACCTGAAATATTCAAATAACTCGACTATTCAATAATATTTTCTTTTGAATAGCCATTTTGTTCAAGAATACGACGTAGTTTGCGCAAGGCATCCATTTGGATCTGCCTTACTCGTTCTCTCGTTACACCGAGTTCCTCACCCACTTCTTCAAGCGTGCCCCGTTTATAATTGCGTAACCCAAACCGACGAACAACGACACCCCGTTGCTTTTCATCGAGTTCATCTAACCATTCATCCAAGTGATCCAGCACCGACTCGTCTTGTAGTATAGAAGAAGGATCTGTTTTATTTTCATCTGGAATGATGTCAAGTAAAGGTCGTTCTCCATCACCTCCCATGGGGATGTCTAAGGAAGATACTCTATCGGCTAGTTTGAACATTTTAGTAACGTCTTTTACTGGCTTATTAAGTAACTGAGCAACATCATCAGCAGTGGCCTCACGGTGAAGTTCCTGCGTTAACTTACGAGCGGCTCTGAGATAGGTATTGAGTTCTTTGATGACGTGAATTGGCAAACGAATGGTGCGCGTTTGGTTCATTAAACCACGCTCAATTGTTTGTCTTATCCACCAAGTAGCATAGGTAGAAAATCGAAATCCACGTTCCGGGTCAAATTTTTCTACCGCTCTAATTAATCCTAGGTTACCTTCCTCGATCAAGTCTAGCAATGCGAGACCTCGATTCATGTAACGACGTGAAATCTTAACAACCAGCCGAAGGTTGCACTCTATCATTTTGTCCCGAGCAGCAGCATCCCCCTTGAGCGCTAAACGTGAGTAATAAACTTCTTCTTCCGCAGTCAAAAGTGTTAAAACTTCTATTTCTTTAAGGTACATCCGGGTTGGATCATTATCAGACGTACGGCGCGTATTGACCTTTCGACGCTCAACCGGCTTCCGGCGATCAGTTGTTTTTTCTTCGTCATCCACATTTTGTTTATCACTGTCGTCACTATCAAAGTCGTCAGCATCACGCTCATCATCTTCATCAGCGGTTGTAATATCCTCAGTTGCAGTCTCGTTCTGCTTCAAATCTGCAGTAGTCATAGGGCTATCATTAACTTGGAGACCGTCAATTAATTCCTCAGTCGGAATTTCGGTATTCCCAATTAAAGATTTAATTGACGACGTTGTCATTAAAGCCACTCCAGGTTGATGATTTTATCGTTTGCGTCATCATTTTAATTATTTGGCAAATAGTTCATTGGATCAACAGGCTTTCCATTTTTTCTAATTTCAAAGTGCAACTTGGCTAACTTATTTTTATGCAACCCCATTTTTGCAATAATGGCGCCAGCCTTTACAACACTTCCCTCAATCACTAGACGTTCCCTACAATAAGCGTAGGCACTTAGATAGGTGGCATTATGTTTTATAATGATCAGATTACCATATCCAACTAAACCATTCCCACTATATACCACTTTACCTGAAGCAGTTGCTCGAATCGGCTGTCCTAATTTACCACCAATATCAATACCGCGTCGATTTAACTGTTGAATAGAGAATGTGTTGAGGAGCTTTCCTTTAACTGGCCAAAGCCACTTTGTTGGGGGAGGAGCCGTTAGTATTTTTTTAACTTCGAGTGATTTAGAACTTGATTCCAAGTCTGATGATCTTGAAGCGTTGCCTGATGTGTTTTCAACGGCCAGTTGAGAATTATTTTTTGTACCTGGATTATGCATGATCAATCGTTGACCCACGTAGATGATGTCCCCGTCTGATATTTGATTCCAACGACCTAACGTTTTAGAATCTAAGCCATAGCGCCAGGCTATAGAATATAATGTGTCACTTGGCTTTACCGTATACCAGCCATGGCCAGCGTGACGCTTACTTTGTAACTGGCCAGATATACAGCCCGATACAAATATAGTGATTAACAAAATAGCGCAATAATGGATAGCTCGATTTAATACTGTGGAGCGCCAAACAAACACTATTTCTGTAGTTGATTGCATGTCGAAGCTATTGTTTCTGATTAAACATTAAGCCCACCACTGATAAATTCCGATAGTAATGATCAGAATAATGACGATCACCCAACCTATGCGTTCTATGGAATGTATTAATTTATTTTCAATTGCAGGGCCAAAAGTTGCTAGACACCAAGCGACTAAAAAAAATCTAGCGCCTCTTCCAATTAGGGACGCCAATAAAAATGGAATAAATGCTAACCCTAATGCCCCGGCGGATAAAGTAAAAATTTTATAGGGTACAGGGGAAAAACCAGCAATCAAAACAGCCCAAAATCCCCATTGATTAAACCAATGCGTCACTTTATCAAAAGTAGCTTGATAGCCCCACTCAACTAGTAAAGGTTGTACTTGCTCGAACAGAAATAGACCGATTAGGTATCCAACAATGCCGCCACACACCGACGCTATTAATGTGATTCCTGCAAAAAAAAGGGCCTTCTCTGGCCGAGCCAGTGCCATGGGTGCAAGCATCACGTCTGGGGGGGGGAAAGGTAAAATAAACGATTCTACAAAGCTTAATAACGCTAAATACCACGGTGCTGATTTCAGTTTTGAAAAACGTATAACCACATTATAAGTATTTTTAAATAGTTTCATTAGCCAAGCCCTGACAATAAAGGGACAAATGACACTTTTTCTACTGCTTCGCTGATTAGGCCGTTAGGTGTTTTGGTGATTTGCATCAAAGTTTGATCATTACCGTCATCGAATGGAAGCAGCATAATACCGCCATTAACTAGTTGGTGGGCTAACGCCTCGGGTACTTCTGAACAGGCTGCGGTCATGATAATACGGTCAAATTGATAACTGGGATTTGGCCAACCCATATTGCCATCCGTATGGCGCAGTTGAACGTTATAAATTCCGAGCTCTGATAGTCGCTGCTTGGCTTGTTTGTGCAAAGCGGCAATACGTTCAACGCTATAAACTTGAGGGAAAATACTCGCCAGTACCGCTGTTTGATAGCCACAACCCGTGCCAATTTCTAATATTGAGTTGGGAACACCTTCAGAGAGGAGACATTGGGTCATTTTAGCAACCGTGTAAGGTTGTGAAATAGTTTGGCTGTAACCGATAGGCAATGCTGTATCTTCATAAGCACGATGAGATAACGCCTCGTCAACAAACAAATGCCTAGGCACGATACGCATAACATCTAGCACTTGGTTATTGACCACGCCAAGCCCTCTTAAGCGGTCAAGCATACGGTCACGAGTACGTTGTGACGTCATACCACTACCTTGAAGCTTTTTATTACTTGAAACCACTAAGTTAAATTACCTGACAAGCATTGCAAAGAATCGAACCTGTCGTATTGAGTTAAACAGTTCGATAGCGTTATATCCGAGTATTGCATCAGCTCTTTTTGATACAAACCAATATCAAACCTAGCACTCTACGACTCTTTTATTAGACCAACATAATAAATAGTTAAACTATATGAATCCGCCATGCCCACTAACCACCAGTAAATAACATGTTTTAAGTGGGGGTCTATTGAAGCAAGGTCAGATATATCAGTGTACAAGAGTTAAGTCGCTCAACATTCATTTATGAATCGCTTCTTAAATCACTTTTTAACATTAGTCTTTTTAAATAGCGTTGCAACATGATACTTTTAAGCTCAACTGAACGTCATCAAAACATAAATTTCAATACACTCGAATTTACGAATGACGATGACTGCCTTGACCGTGCCAAAGTACCATAGGCCCCTTCGCAACATAGGGCCATAATAGGTGTTGATTATGAAAGCTAATCATACAAGATCGATATATTAGCACGCTAACAGCCAAATAATTATCTTAAGCCACTGCATAATCATTATCCAGCCTATAGTTTGAAATTAATCTATGGTTTTGTTCAAACTCCCTGTCTAATTTATCATTGTAAATCATCTCCTAAGTGATGCGAGTGCAACTTTTATACCTGGGCGATTTTAGATAGAATATCGGAAAGAGTTCAGTTATCTGTAATCAGACAACCATCAGCCATTTTTGGCAATGCGATACATCAATAAAAAATGAAAATTGAATTCAAAAGAGAGTTAGAATAATAAACTAATTCCATCCTTTGCTGCGATTTATTGATCTAAATAGATGACATTTAACTGAGGTCTGTAATAAATATAACGAAACTAAAGAACCCTGCCAATAATACCTCCTCTACGTTTGTAATAAAAAATTAGGGGTAATTAAAGGTAGATTCGAGGAATACTTAGAGTTGGATTCGAGCAATATGAACGGCAAACTAACAGATGAAACTAGTTTTTCTGATTTAATGGCTGATGTTAATCAGTTAGATAACAACCAGATAAATATTTATCAGGATCAAATTAAAAAAAAGGTGCCTGCTAAGAAAAAAACTATGCTTTCTAAAACGACTGATTTTTCGAACATTGACTATCAAACTATGGTGGCAATTGATGGTAGTTTTTTTCATTCATCTATTTTAAAAAAACAGCAGAAGAAAATTCGTCAGGGTTCTATTTTGGTAGATGGGAGCCTCGATTTGCACGGCTGTAACCAACAACAGGCGACTAAAAAATTATTTGTATTTATAGAGCAGGCACTATCACTCAATTTTCAATTTCTAATTGTGGTGCATGGCAAAGGCAGCCGGTCGGAACATCAAGCCGTTTTAAAGCCTCTCGTTCACCACTGGCTAGCTCAACAGGCAATGGTTTTGGCCTGGTGTTCGGCACAGCCCAAACATGGTGGCAGTGGTGCAAGTTATATTTATTTGAGCCAAAAGAGTCAGGATTGAAGCCTTTTATCCGGTTTAATCTTTATTGCGGTCCAACACCTCTTACTTAAAGTCAACCTACGATTAAAAATTAAGGCTGAGAAAGCTTTTATAGATGAAATTTTTTAACATGTCCCATTTCAATTGATCGAAATTCTTCCAATTAAATCGGATAAAAATAACTTATCCAAGGAACTGTTCTGCTTCATATAGCACGTTCATGCCCGAAGATTTTTTGGATGCGTTTTCACTGATATAACGTCGCCATTGTCTGGCATTAGGTTCTCCATGGAATAGGCCAATGATATGTCTCACCATTCGCGTCAGTGGCTGTCCTTTTTCTAACTGGGCTTCGATATATGGATAGTAAGATTGAAGCACTTCAAACCTAGAGATGAAACGCTCTTTAGTCTGCCCAAAAATCTGTGCATCAACCTGATGCAGTAAATAGGGATTGTGGTAAGGCTCACGTCCCAGCATTACCCCGTCGACTAATTTTAAGTGCTGTTGCACTTCATCAAGATTTTTTATTCCACCATTGATAATGATTTCAGTGTCCGGAAAATCCTGCTTCAAACGGTAAACCCATTCATAACGAAGGGGTGGAATGTCTCTATTTTGTTTTGGGCTTAAACCTTGCAGCCAAGCATTTCGTGCGTGAACAATCAATGCATCCACACCCGCTTGAATTTGAATTTGAACAAAATTCCTAAACACATCATATTCATCTTGTTGATCAATCCCAGTACGATGCTTAACGGTTACGGGTAGATCGCCTGCGCTACGTAAGGCACTGACACATTCGGCAACAATACCCGGATCAGCCATTAAACAAGCTCCGAAGCTTCCTGATTGGACTCGATCACTCGGACATCCGCAATTTAAGTTAATTTCGTCAAAGCCGTAATCGGTACAAATTTTAGCAGCTTGATAAAGCTGCTCTGGATTGGACCCTCCCAACTGTACGGCAAGAGGATGCTCTTCAGGACTAAACCCTAGCAGGTAGTCTTGATCGCCATGCACAACGGCAGCAGCGGTCACCATTTCGGTATATTGCAAACTACGCTGCGATAATAATCGTAAAAAATAACGACTATGTCTATCCGAATAAGCCATCATCGGCGCAATAGAAAAGCGCCGATTAACGGCTAATTTATCGTCTGATTCAAGAAAGACTGAGGTATCAAGCAATTCGTTTAACCTCCTGTACATTGGGTAACTGCGATAACTTTTCAATAATACTCACCAGATCATCAACACTTTGAATCTCGATAGTGAGTTTGGTATAAACCATTTGCTCCACCTTATTAGTCTTGGAATCGATATCCAACAAATTAATTTTTTGATTAGCCAAAATACTACTAATATCTTGCATTAAACTGGTTCGACGAAAAGCTACCAGAGAAATTTCCACAGGATAAACAGCGTTTGAGCCTTGGCCCCATTCAACCTCAATCAAGCGTTGCCGCTTGTCTTCGGGTAATGCCAGCATGTTAGGACAATTGTGTTTATGAATCGTAATGCCTGACCCGGTCGTAATAAACCCGATGATCAAATCACCAGGCACTGGCTTACAGCATTGACCAAATTGAGTCATTAAATTACCAACCCCGTGAATACTCACTTCATCCTTTGAAGTCGGTGATTTCAGCTCTGTTTTTTTAACTTTCTTAAAGGGGTCATCACTTTCAGGTTCACTTTGTAAAAAGCCAATAATTTGAGCTGAAGTGATAAGTCCACGACCGATATCTGCATAAAACTGGTCAGCTTCTTTGCGTTTAAAATGTTCGATTAGCTTTTTTATATCCGCGTGATGGATAGAATATTTACTCAAACCTCGATCATAAATACTCTTACCATCTAAAATATTTTGTTCGAAATCCTGATGATTAAACCAACTTCTTACCTTTGATCGGGTACCTGCTGACTTAATGAACCCAAGGTTTTTGTTCATCCAATCCCGACTGGGTCTACTTTCTTTAGTCGTTAAGATCTCAACTTCATCCCCAGTATGGAGTTCGGTTGTTAAAGTCGCTATGCGACCATTTACCTTAGCACCACGACAGCGATGTCCTACTTCAGAATGTACTGCGTAGGCGAAATCTAACGGAGTACCACCATTCGGTATGTCCATAATATTGCCCTGCGGCGTGAAAACATAAACCCGCTCATTTGATAGTTCAGTCGATATATTAGAAATAACATCTGATATTTCTTCACTCGATCCATCCAGCATATCCCGCATCGCAGAAATACTATTTTCCATCTTAGGATCAAGATTGACACCTTCTTTATAACGCCAATGCGAAGCAACACCAAACTCTGACTTTTGATGCATTTCAAACGTGCGTATTTGAACCTCAACAATTTGTCCATTATCAGCCACGATGGCTGTATGCAAAGATTGATAGCCATTTACCTTCGGGTTAGCGACGTAATCATCGAACTCTTTAGGTACATGTTGCCAAGTCGTATGCACCACACCTAACACCGCATAACAGTCAGCGAGTGAACTGACCAGAATTCTAACCGCTCTGACATCAAATAGTTCATGGAATTCAAGATTCTTGCGCTGCATTTTGCGCCAAATGCTAACAATGTGTTTAACTCTCCCGCTCACGGACGACTGAATATGTTGTTGCTTTAAAAGGCTATCCAGTTCGGTTGAAAATTGTTTGATAAACACTTCTCGTTCGCTGCGTTTTTGCTCTAACAAGCTCGCTATTTTTTTATAGGCTATCGGCTCAATCGCCCTAAAAGCTAAATCTTCCATCTCCCATTTGATTAAGCCCATGCCGAGACGATTCGCTAAGGGAGCAAATATGTCGATGGTTTCCTGTGCGATCATTTTTCGATCTGTGTAGTCTTGATGTTTTAGCAGCGTTAAACGCTCCACCCGGTAACAGAGTTTTATCACCATGACCCGAACATCGCTAATGATTGCCATTAACAGACGGCGTAACTTCTCAGCCTGCTCGGGGGTTTTTTGTTTGGGCTGATTTGAGCTTCGTAAGTGATTGAGTTGACTCACACCGTCGGTCAATAACGCCACTGTTTTACCAAACCTTGCCTCTACAAAACCAGCCTCAAACGCCGGCATTTGGGGATCACTGAGCAAAGTGGCCACGACCACTTGTTTATCACAGTCCATCTCAAGCACTCGCATCACTACATTGATACTATTAGGCTCACTTTTGTCTTTCCGATCAATATTAATTGCAGTCTCGAATGCTTGTGCGATGTCATCATCCCAAGCAATTTTCTTACTGATCTGGTTGATTAGCTTTTGCTTGTTGATCTTATCTGACATCAAGCCTGAATTCGCGTCTGAAATAACAGAATCTACAGAATTTTTAGTTTTAGGCGTTAAAGGATTAGACATTATTAATTTAGAATTTAGCGTTATCAGTTATGAATGCTTGCTAGATGTTGTTAATGAAAAAGACTCATGATCTGAGCGTTTTCATCGGCGAAACATGGTAAACCTTTCGACTGACTAGAGTACCCACTGTGGTTAAAACCAAAGTTGATGAAAGTATGCCATAAAGCCAAATGCTGGATGAGAAATGATACTCAATATCAAAAAATTGCGCACTAATAACCCAGCCAGCTATGCTCGCAAAAAGCGCCGCAAAAAAACCAATTAAAATACCCATTAAAGTAAACTCAAAGATATGAACTTTATAGAGCTGACCAATATTGGCAGACAGTGCGCGCAATAACGATGATTCTTGCTCGCGTTCTCGTCGTCCAGTTTGAATCGCGGCCATCAGTACAATGAAAGCGGACGCCATAGCGAATAAAAAGAAGAACTCTAAGGCACTAGTCGCTCGGCTGACGATGCCTCGGATACGTGACATCAATTCGGTGATGTCGAGCAATGTCACTGATGGGAAGTTTATAATAAGCTGTTTCAATTCTGCTTTTTTCTCCTCCTTAATTAATGCACCCAATAACCAAGTTTGTGGCTGATTTTCGAGTAGCTGTCGATTCGACATTAAGTAAAAATTAGGTTTAAAGTTTTCCCAAAGCACAGTTCTGATACTGGTGATAGGCGCTTTTATGGACTCTCCAGCAATATCAAACGCCAGTATATCGCCAAGTTTCAAGCCTAAATTTTTGGCTACTCCTGACTCAATCGACCATTCTGGAGTAGCACTATCGTTGGCAACCCACTGCCCTGATATGACTTCATTATCATCGGGTAACTGGTCCGAATAACTGATATTGAAGGTGCGTTTTAATAAATTAGCCCCACGCGGATCCATGAACTCAATATCCTGCACTGATTCCTCATTGATGTGTGTTAGGCGTGCCCGAATTAAAGGATAGGATTCTGACGATGCAATATCGCGCTGTTGTAAAAAGTGCTCAATAGCAGGTACTTGGTCTGTTCTTAAATTAATCAAAAAATAATTTGGAATTTCATCTGGCAATTGCTTTTGCCATGAGTTGAGAAGTTCATCCTTAACCACACCAATCAATAGTATAGCCAATAAAGCCAGACAGAAACCTGACATAACGGCCAATGCACCGCGAGTTTTGGTTTTTAGTCGGCTTAATAGATATTGACGTAACCAAAACTGTCTTCTACCTGTGAATAGGAGGCTGTTAATCATCAAATAGAAGATGGCTGGCAATACTAGCGCCACAGCTAAAATCATCACCAACGTTGCAATCGCTAACTTTGAGCTTTGCACTAAAACAATTAAAACGAGGAAAACGCTAAAAATAGCAGTAACAATAATGACAATGTTACGACGGATCGATCGATTGCTGTGACTTGGTCGAAATACCTGCATTGGTGGAGTGGCTGTTGCATTAAACAAAAATGGTAAACTAAAGCCTATCAAACTAATAAACCCAACAATGGCCGCATTAGTGTAGGGCATTACGGTACTAATGGCCGGTAACTCTTTCCCAAACCAGGTATCCAGCAGCCATTGCAATGGGTACTGTGAAAACCAACCAATCACCAAACCGAATACCGTCGCTATTACCCATACTTTGACTAATTGTTCGGCGTAAAAACGCATTAAGCGTGTCTGTGATATGCCAAAGGCTCTGAGCATGGCTACTTTAGGGGCTTCCTGGTTAGCCGTATGCCGCGCCGTAATGGCAATAGCAACCATTGCTATAACTAAAGTGAGTACGATCGATAAGGCAAAAAATTGGCGCGTTCGATCAAGAGCTTGGCGCATTTCAGGGCGTGCATTTTCTAGGTCTTGTAGACTTTCAGCAGCCTTCAAGTTAGGTTTTATCCACTCAATGAATTCATTTATTTTTTCGGGTTCACCGGAGAAAAGCAATCGGTATTTCGCTCGACTGCCAGGAACAATTAACCCGGTAGATGTCAAATCATCAATATTCATTAGAATTCGAGGTGACAAATTAAATACACTACCCCCTCCCCTGTCAGGTTCAAAGGTTAATATCCAATCACTTTTAAACTGCGCACTGCCAAGTGTGACAGGACCCAACATTAGTTGCGACAACTTCGGGTCGACCCAAATCTCACCTACCTTTGGACCCTGCCCCACTTTTAGTTTATCGCCTACATAATCTTTCGAAATTTCTAAATGTCCACGCAGGGGGTAAGCATCATCGACAGCTTTAATGGCAACTAATTGAGGACTATCATCGATAAAGATGGCGGTCCTGAAGCTAATAATATTGGCCACATCTAAACCAATTTTTTCTGCCTGTTGTTGATATTCTGAACTAATTGGCTCACCTGATACGACGACTAAATCAGCAGCTAATAATTCACTCGCCTGACGATCTAGTAACAAGCTAATACGCTGAGTTAGAAGCTGACTAGAAGAAACGATGCTGACAGTAATCACAGTCGCAACCAACATTAACCAGTAAGATTGAATACCCGAAGATTTTATTTTTAACATCGACTAACTTTGACCTAAGCGTGTATTTTGCGTTGGGTCTAATGGAATTAAACAACCTGAATCAATCAAAATTTGTCGATCACCCCTTTCTGCCAATTCAGTTTCATGCGTCACAAGTACTAATGTGGTACCCGATTGATCTCGGAGACGAAACATCAAGTCTGCTATTTGCCGACCTGTTTTAGCATCAAGATTGCCTGTTGGTTCATCAGCAAATAGAATTTTTGGCTGCACTGCAAAAGCCCGCGCAATTGAGACACGTTGTTGCTCACCACCAGATAGGTGATCAATCAAAGTGTTTTTCTTAAGTTCAAGGCCCACTTGTTGTAAACTATGCCGCGCACGGTCGTAAGCATCACTGTCGCCCCTTAATTCTAGTGGCAACATGACGTTTTGGAGTGCGGTTGCACCTTGTACCAATTGAAAGGATTGGAATACAAAACCCACTTTGCCGGAACGAATTGCTGAACGCTGCTCTTCATTTTTGTCACCTAGCGAATTCCCAAGTAATTCGATATCACCTGAACTTATTTGATCAAGACCAGCCATAAGACCCAGCAGCGTTGTTTTTCCTGAGCCTGAGGCGCCTTTTATAACTAGGGCTTCTTGATACTTCACCTTCAGCGAAACATCTTGCACAATGTCGAGCATACCATCCGGTGTTTTGACGGTTTTAGTTACACTGTGGAGAGAAATGCAAAAGTTACCCTTATTCATCAATTCAGTCATCAGTTTGATCTTTTTACTCCTGTATCAGACTTCTGTTTTTGCTCAGAATTCTGTTACTAAAATCCTTATTTTAGGTGATAGTTTAAGTGCAGCCCACAATATAACAATGGATCAAAGTTGGCCGTCTTTGTTTAGACATAATATAGGGGTTAGATTTCCACAAACAAGGGTAATCAATGCCAGTATTAGTGGTGAAACAACTTTTGGGGGCGTCAGTCGACTAACCAACTTATTGATGCAGCACCAGCCTTCACATTTGATAATTGAGCTGGGGGGAAATGATGGATTGCAAGGCTTGAACTTCAAGCAAACAACAGCAAACTTAAATCGAATGTTGATCATGGCTAATGCGGACAATATTGCAACAATGATGATCGGTGTCCGTATGCCACCCAATCTTGGTACTGCATATAATCAACGATTTCAGACAATATATGAATCAGTAGCCAGTCAGAACACCGTCTATTACCTGCCTAAATTCTTGGAAGGTGTTGCTGCTAGTGATCCAACTTTAATGCAAAGTGACGGTATTCATCCCACTGCACTGGCCCAACCCATCCTAGCGAAAAAAGTCTATATTGCATTTTTAGAAATGCATTCAATTTATTCTGAATCTCAATAAGTGTCCAATAGCGTTTCTAGTTCGTAGAGATTGGTAATTTCAAATTCTGGTAGGGGTAAAGATAGAGGCCACTGATGGTCTTCTCGATTAATCCAAACGGCGCGTAAGCCGGCTGCTTGGGGCCCAATGACATCGTATTCAGGATGATCACCGACATAGAGTATTTGATCTGTCTGCACATTGAAACGATCGGCAAGCGCCTGATATATACGTTTATCTGGTTTTGCAATCTGCATATCAATAGCACTAACTGTATGTTCCATTAAATGACCGAGTCCCACTTTTTCGACATTGGCGTTACCGTTGGTAATTGCACCAAGGCGATACTTTGAACTTAGGCGCTCTAATGCGGGGAAGACATCATCATAAAAAATCACCTGTTGACGTGCATTATAAAAAACATCAAAACCCTTATCAGCTACTTCACTCACATTATATTGATTATCAGTCGCTAACTTTTTTAAAAACTCATGTCGCATCATCGACAAATCAATCGAATATTTTTTATCCTGAGCGGTGAACTGCTTGCGTAAATCAACTAATTGTTGAGGATTATGATTGGTAGTTATGCGTGGGTAATTTTGACCTAACCAAGCATAAAGAGTTTCTTCGGCATGTTGAATTACAGGCATACAGGGCCAAAGGGTGTCGTCTAGGTCGAAAGCTAAAATGGTTACTTTGTTTAGCAAAATAACTCCTTAATTTAAGTTGTTGTAAAAATAATATTCAGTCATGTGATAATTCTAGTGAAGTTATAACTTGAAACCAAGGACACTTTTAATCACAAATGAAAGGATTATCAATGATTAATTTAAATTATCGTCTATCGCAATCAGTTTAACGCTTTAATTCACGGGTGATGTTCATTACTATTGCTCTTAATTATTATTTGGCCCATTACAAATGCAACCATTAGTTAGGCATAAAACGATCGCAGTAAAAGTTGGAAATATTAAATTGGGCGATGGTGGGCCGGTTATTGTCCAGTCGATGACAAATACTGACACTGCGGATGTTGATAAAACGGTTGAACAAATAAAATTACTCGTTAATAGCGGTTCAGAGCTCGTGCGTGTCACCGTTAACAATGACGAGTCAGCGGCTGCAATTCCTCATATTGTTGATCGTTTATTGACAGATGGTTATGAAGTACCTGTTATTGGCGACTTTCATTACAACGGACATAAGCTATTAAAAAAACATGATGACTGTGCTAAATACTTGGCCAAGTACCGTATCAATCCGGGTAATGTTGGGCACGGTAAAAGACGAGATAAGCAATTTACTGACATGATCGAAGTAGCTTGTAAGTATGACAAGCCAGTTCGTATTGGAGTAAATTGGGGCAGCCTTGATCAGCAACTATTGGCTGGTTTGCTTACCCGAAATGCTAACCTTGCTGATCCCTTGGCATTAGCACAAATAAACCGTCAAGCGGTGATCGAGTCGGCATTAAATAGTGCACAGATGGCGACAGACATCGGTATGGCTGAAGATAAAATTATTATTAGCTGCAAAATGAGCCATGTTCAAGATCTTGTGACTGTTTATCAGACTTTGGCACAACAATCGAATTATGCACTTCATCTAGGACTCACGGAGGCTGGGATGGGAGATCAAGGCATTATTGCCTCGACAGCAGCATTGGCTATTTTATTGAATCAAGGTATTGGTGACACGATCAGAGTTTCTCTTACGCCTGAGCCAGGTGGCTCACGTGATCGTGAAGTTAAAGTGGCGCAAAAAATTCTGCAAACGCTCGACTTAAGAGCCTTTTCACCGACGGTTGTTGCCTGTCCTGGCTGTGGCCGAACCACCAGTGAGTACTTCCAAGTATTAGCCAAAAATATTCAACAACAACTGGATACTTCAATGCCAGAGTGGAAGCACAAATACCCTGGTGTAGAATCGATGAATGTGGCAGTTATGGGTTGTGTAGTGAATGGTCCAGGTGAAAGTAAACATGCCAACATTGGGATTAGTTTACCCGGAACTGGTGAACAACCCGTGGCACCTGTTTATGAAGATGGTGAAAAAACAGTTACTTTAAAGGGTGACAATATTGCAAATGAATTTATGTCTATGGTGAATGACTACGTTATTAGTCATTACGCTGTTTAAGAATTCTTTGGTTCTTCAGCTCATCACTTCATTGTATTCAAGACCATTGAATCTTTTTCTTTATGAAACATAAAAAGTACGTCATTAAAAAATTTATCACCGAACTAAACCTTGATTTTCACCGGCTAGTTTAACCAAATAAAGTACTTTATCTGCGAGTTTAAAAGATTGATCATAACTATCAGTAGTTAAAGCCATAGTGAGACCAATACAAATTTCTATTCAGAACGTTAGTCAACCAGTCAATATAGACAGCCTTTGATCACTATAACAAGTGTCCTCACATTTATTACAGCTTCTAAATCGATTTGGACAAGAGCTCCATCAAATTCATCGTCACCATATCGGCAAATTAAGTCTTTATTTCTAAAGGCTTTCAGCATAACTTGACCAACATAACGTAACATCTGATGACTAATATCATGCCTAAAGCTATCGTTAATTGCTTTAAACTCATCTAAATCTATGACTACTATCGACATTGATTATTAATTATGTTTTCCAAGTCAACTTCTCTAGGCAGGCATTTTCCCATTGATTTTTAGTAATTGAGCCCCGTTGATAGATCAATATAGGTAGACTGGAGGGCGTTTCGATAGATAACAGCGTGCTTTACTGGATAAACTAAGACACATAAAATTCTTCCAAGTCCCAAATGTCTTCACTTGAAAAGTTGTGGTGACAAAATAAGGTTAACTCGCCTATCGATTCATTTTGGATAATCAGTCGATGGGTTGCGCTTTATAAAGCCTCATCTCCTTGACTTAAAGAGGTGCCTAATTTTGCTAAAGTTATAACTAAAATCAACGTGAGAGACTTCTAATTGACAGTCTTGAAGGTCATTTCATTGCCTACGCCAAAAGATAAATTATAGGTTCAGCAATCGTAGCCGATAGGGTTCATAGAATGACAAATTTAAATTCATTTTTAATTAGAAAGACAACACTAGCGGTTCTATTCGATCAGTCGAATTAAGTGCGGCAGTCCTTTACCCCCTGTGGATAAATATTGCCATCATGCAAATTTCAAATCGCCATCCTAACGTCTCTTTAAAAGGAAATGTACCCGCCACATCGCTTGATGTCCTTAACCGATTACAACAGCTTGGTTCTATTACAGCCAATGTTGTGAGTGTGATGAATAAAGAAGCACTTCTGTCGACATGCTTGGGTAAAATAAGGACAAGCAATGCGCTTGATCTAAAGGCGGGTGATACTATCCAGATCAGGCTAGATGCAAACAATCAAAGCCCTACTTTAAAAGTAACTCTTTTACATGAGCCATTAACTTTGTTGGCGGCTAACAAATTCTTGAAATTATTACCGTTACTGCCAACTAACCAACCTGTGCTGGCTACCGTAGTTTCTCAACAAAGCAGCAAAACAATACTGCAATTTAAATCAGTACAAACGTCAATACCTTTACCAATTAAACTTAAACCGGGACAGTTAATTACCTTAGTTTATCATGAAGCATTTGAAACCATTGAGATAAAGCGAGTCGATCATCAAAGAGTGTTAAAATCAGCATTGTCTCAATTGATGCCAGGTCGTCCCCAACCCTCTATAAATAAATCACTGCAACCATTGTTGCAATTGGCAAAATCGGTTTTAAAAATCAATTCTGAGCATACGTTAGCAGCGCAATTACCAAACAAAAATCAGCGTTTCATGAAGCCGGCAATCTCTAACTCGGATCGTACTTTGCTCAGCAGTCAGGTTTCTGCAATGGCGTCAGAACTTAAACAATTGATTCATTCGTTACCAACAATATCCTCTTTACGTTATCGTGACATTCAACAATCGGTAGAAATTGCAACTCTTAGGACGTTAGGACCTCAGCCGAATAAAGGCTTATCAAATTCGAGTTTACTTTCTCTATTACGACGACTACCACAGACCGAACAAGGTCTTAATCAATTAATTCAATCACTTTTAAAAACCAACCACAGACAAGCAGCCTTAACAGGTCAGCAACTGAAAGAATCGCTAACAAATGACCAGGATCCATTGCTAACACAATTTAAGGACGCTATAAAATCAACTGAACAATCACTCAATCAACGATTATATCAAAAAACCTCACTTCGTTTTCAGCAGGAGCTTCAACAACCAATAGCTTTTAATTTAAACATTCCCTATTTGGAACAACAAGAAGTGAAATCTTTACAGTTAAAGATTCGTCAAAAAAATAAAGAAGACAATGTTGAAAATCAGGCGTGGGAGGTTCGGTTAAGTTTCGAATTTGATTTACTCGGTTTAATTTCCACTCATATTTCATTAGATGGCGACACTTTGTCCACTAATTTCTGGGCTGTTAAAAAAGGCACCAAAAATATGATTACTGTTGCTTTACCTGAATTTAAGCAACAGTTAGTTAAATCTGGGTTTAACCTCGGCTATTTCTTTTGTTATTTGGGGCAACCACTGCCAGGAGATGATAATAGCTTTAGTCCAGTACCTGATTCCTTACTCAATATAAAGGTGTAAAAATGACCCAAAAATTTGCAATCGCACTTGAATATGAGGGCAAAAATGCACCCATAGTGACTGCCACAGGCCATAATGAACTGGCTAACGAAATATTAGAGTTAGCCCGTCAAGCTAATATCCCAGTGCATGAAGATGAAGCGTTATCCTTATTACTCGCTCAACTAGATTTAGGGGATCACATTCCAGAAGCACTCTATGTTGTAATTGCAGAAATACTCAGCTTTGCTTATAGGCTATCCGGTAAGCACAAGGATTTTATGGACTACTTGTGATCACTAACTAAACAAACCCTTTAGTTCTAGTAATCAGACTATACGAAGGCATCAATAATGCGCTTTGGATCTTTTTTATTTGGTTTTTTTTTCTCTACACGTGTTTTTTTAAATTTATCGTCTGCAGGCTTTTTCAACGCATCTTGCACTATTAGCGTTTTTGTTACGATATTGATTAAGGGTTCAGTCATATTTAAATTAGCATCTCTAAATTTTTGAGATCGTACCCCACTCGGCTTCACTCAAAAGTTTATTCAGGTCGACCAAAATTAAAAGTTTATCACGCCAACTGACAACACCATCGATATATCGAGAGGACTCATCGTTACCAACATTTGGGGCTGTTTCAATTTCATCCAATTTTACATCGACAACTTCAGCAACACTATCTACCAAAACACCAATGATTTGTTTATGCGCTTCTATAACGATAATCCGAGACATACCCGTTCGTTCGATTGATGCTAAACCAAATCGAGTGCGTGCATCTATCACGCTCACCACATTGCCACGCAAATTTATAATACCAATGACGTAATTTGGCGCACCTGGTACGGGTGCAACTTCTATTTCACGGAGAACTTCTTGAACCTGCATAACGTTGATACCATAGGTTTCATTATTCAGTTCAAACGTAACGCATTGAATTTTAACCGGGGTATCTGTTACAGGTTCACCAGCCATTTTACTCTCCAATAATATCTATATAGTAAGTGAATCGACTGCAGCAACAAAATATTAAGTTTTTTTCAAAGTAAATATCTTGATGAAATAAAAGTTCACTTACTCTAGGTTGAAATTTTCACCGAGTTGATAATCCTGTATGGATTCAACAAGTGAGCCAGTGACTCTTTAATAATACCTTGTATGGTGTTATTTTCCGGTGCTTTGTACCATTGGATGTCGTCGTATTCAAGGGAGATAACATCCTCTAAGGTATCACAAGAAATGGCGACTTTTTTATCTGATAACATTAAAACATAGCCTGGTTTTTGTATTCTTTCCGCAGTAATCCCGAGTACGATTAAACTATCTAACACTTTAAGATAAGTGTCTCGATATTTTAAAATACCTAACACCTCATCACCTGACTGAGGCAGCTGAGTTAATTTATCTGTCCATTGCACTACACCCATCATTTCGATCAATGGGATTGACAATAGGTTATCACCCACGCGAAACATAAGGCATCGAATCGGAAACTGCTTGATATCGAGCACGTGACAGGGTTTATTGTGATTCAGCTTCAAATCGATACTGACTCTAGATTCGACCTTTAACGCTGACTCTGATTTTCTAATACCATTTAAAGGTTCAACGCCATATAATTTATCTAATTCTGATAATTGCTCCTTTTTAAGGGTTGGCTTTTCTGTCACAAACTCTGACGTAAGAGTAAATTCTATTAACTCATGCTTAACTATAGATTTATCAAACTGATCAATACGAATATTATCTGCAGCTAAAACAGTTGCATCATGCAGCATCTCATCCAAATAACTGACCAGTGCATCGGTTTGTTTAATCAAACTATTCGTCACTGCTGCGCCCACTATTTTTGCTTCGGTCATCAACACCAATCAAAAAATTTAGTAACTTCAGATAGGCTTGGCTCCCCCGAGAATTAAATGCTAATTCTGATAATGGAACGCCTGCCTTACTCGCATCTCGAAACTTAGTATCAATAGGAATAGTTGACCCCCACACCTGAAATCGATACTGGTCTCTCATTGCTTCCAATGCACTAAGAGAGGCTTTGGTCCTTTGATCGTACATAGTGGGAATTATCAGATAGGGCGTCTTTCTGTGTTGTGACTTTTCAACCATGTCTAACGTATGGATCATTCGATCCAAACCATTCAGAGACAGGTAATCTGTTTGCGCCGGTATCAGTAACTGGTCACAGGCTGCCAGTGCATTAATCATCAAAATCCCTAACATTGGCGGGCAGTCAATAAAACCAAATTGAAATTTGTTCGCAACAGCTTGTATCGCTTGGGACACAATAAGGCCTTTACCCATTCCAGTACCCATTTGGCGATCTAATGTTGCCAGTGCTGACGATGCAGCTAGTAAATAAGTATTCTTTATGGGCGTCGGTAATAACATTTTTGCTATTTCTGATGGATTCGTTGTCGGTTTCGAAAACAAGGAGTATAAGCCAGTCTCCATTTGGTCAGGATCATAACCAAGATAACTGGTAAGCGAACCATGAGGATCTAGATCAACCAATAATAAACGCTTGTCATTACCACATAGATGACCCGCCAACGACACCGCTGTTGTCGTTTTTCCAACGCCGCCTTTTTGATTAATAACAGCCCAGGTTTTCATTTTTTAAACTTATACCGATTTTCAGTGAATTCAATATGGATAATTATTAACACGACCACTTTTAAAGCTAACCGTTGTTTTAAGCAAACCGTTTCAGAAGACCCTGAACATCTAAAATAATAGCGATATTGCCATCACCTGTAATAGTCGAACCTGCCATACCAGGTAAGCCGAGCAACATAGCACCCAATGGCTTGATTACGACCTCTTCCTGTCCAATCACTCTATCAACGACCAAACCAACAGACGTATTTGCGACCTTCACCATGATGACCTGCGATTTATTAATCTCAAATTCAGTCGTGTCAGTATCCTTTAGCAACCAACTTCTCAAATAGAATATAGGGGAGGACTTGCCTCGATTGAGAACAATCTTCCGCCCGTCAACTACACTCAGATTTTTGGCATTCAATTCAAATATCTCAATCACATTTGACAGTGGCAATGCAAACTTACGCGTGCCCAATTGAACCATTAAGGTTGGTAAAATTGCGAGAGTTAACGGCACCTTGATTGTTAGTGTTGTCCCCTCACCCAAGATCGATTCAATATCAATTGAACCATTCAGTTGATTAATTTTGGTTTTTACAACATCCATTCCAACACCGCGGCCCGATACGTCAGTAATTTCTTTCTTCGTACTGAGGCCCGGCATGAATATTAAATCGAAACATCCTTTATTATCTAATCTAGAGGCACTATCAACATCCATTAAACCTTTTTCGATGACCTTATTTCTAAGAATTTCGGGATCCATACCAGCACCATCATCACTTATTGACAGTAAAATATGATCACCTTCTTGCTGCGCGGTAAGGGTAACAATACCCACTCTAGATTTTCCAGCAGCCTTTCTTACTTCGGGAGACTCAATACCATGGTCGACAGAGTTGCGAACAAGGTGAACTAAGGGATCTGCCAATGCTTCAATTAAGTTCTTATCAAGATCGGTTTCCTCACCTTTCATTTCTAGTTCAATTTCTTTATTGAGACTGCGTGCCATATCCCTCACTACTCTAGGAAACCGTCCAAACACTTTTTTAACTGGTTGCATACGTGTTTTCATTACGGCGGTTTGAAGATCACCCGTTACCATATCTAAATTCGATATGGCTTTATGCACGCGTTCGTCTTCAAAAGTGCCTCTTAATGTGATGAGTCGGTTACGCGCCAACACCAATTCACCCACTAGGTTCATAATGTCATCTAATCTAGCGGTATCAACTCTGACAGTCGTCTCAATCTGCACGGCCTTAGGCTTTGATACTACGGCATGTTTAACGGTAGGTTCTAAAGTGTGAACAGGCTCAGGATCATTTACCTGTATAAATTCTTGATTGGAGTCAGGTTGTCTAATTACATTGGGCCCTTTGCCTTTTCCATGAATATGGTCCAATAGAGATTCAAATTCATCGTCAGATATTTCATCTGCTTTTATTTCAGGTTTTGAAGCTAACGACGTTTCTTTTTTAGATATTGTGCTTTTTACAATTGAATTTTTTGGCCCAGCACCAACACCATGTAGATCATCTAAGAGTGCTTCAAATTCATCGTCACTAATTTCATCACTATTAGCGGATGGCGTTTTATTATTGCCCGCAGCCAATTTAGGGTTCTTTTCATCTTCAATCTTGCTTTTAGATTCATTGTCTTTTTGTAAGATATTAAGTAAGTTTTCAAATTCTTCGTCCGTAATTTCACCTTCACTTTCAACAAAATCGCTGACTGCATCATTTGATGTTATAACAACATCATTTTTTGCCTCTACAACACCTGTTGAAATCAAATCAATATTTTGCATATTCATCAGGCTCAACAAAAGTGCAGGATCTGCTGCAGTTGGGTCAACACCATTACGAACTTCTTCAAACATTTTATTGACTTCATCAAGGACACGAAGAAAGGCATCCATCATGGCAGAGTCAAGTATTAACTCTCTGTTCCGTAATAAATTAAAGACATCTTCAGACTGATGACAGACCTCGACTAGGTTAGTCAGGTGTAGAAAACTGCCTCCCCCCTTAATAGTATGGAACCCGCGAAATATAGAGTTGAGTAAATCATAATTTTCTGGTGAGTATTCTAAATTAACCAACTGCTCATTTAACTGCTCGAGTATTTCTCCTGCCTCCACGAGAAAGTCTTGTAAAATTTCGTCATCAAAGTCGATTGCCATCTTTCTCGTTACCTAAAAATCGATCCTAAAAGCCTAAACTTGCCAACAGATCGTCAACATCACTTTGAGATGACACCACTATTTTTTTGTCTACATTAGGTAATTGAGGCCCCACAGCTATTTCGCCATTGACAGCTTTAGACTCCTCTTTTTTAGATGCAGGCGGAGCGTCAGCTAAGCCAGTGATAGCGACGAGTCGAACCAGTTTTTCTTCAACTTCCTTTACCATAGTGACGACCTGTTGGATCATTTGGCCAGTGATATCTTGATAATCCTGGGCCAACATGATGTCAGTCATCTGTTTATTAACGGTCGAACTCTGTACTACAACCGATTCAAAGAACTGAGTAATTTGATCACTTAAAGAGGTAAACTCATCCTTTGACAGTTCACGATTACGAAATTGTGACCAGCGATTTAGTACTGTAACTGCATCAACTGAAAGACCGTTCATTACGGTCATTGCCTCTTCAGCCGCAGCCATTGTTCTGTGGGCTGCTTCGTCGGTTTTAGTTACAATAAAGTTGAGTCGTTCCTTTGAATCTGGAATATCTTCGTTAGCTAATTGGGCGATGCGTTCATCATTTCCAAAGCTCGTAATGGAGTCATGAATTTCACGTGTTAACATGCCAAGCTCTTGGTACAACGAAGATTCACGCAAAGTGGTCAGATCACCCACAATGTGACAAATGGCTTCCTCATCATTTGACTTAATCGCCACATCCAACGATTGTAAGCGGGTTATATAAGCTTGAGTCAAACAACTAATTTCCATCTCTCTCGGTGTCTCTTCGTTACTCATTTTTCGAGACGGTCAAAGATCTTTTCAATCTTTTCTTTTAACGTGACAGCAGTAAAGGGTTTAACAACGTAACCGTTTACACCGGCGCCAGCAGCAATTACTATTTGTTCTCTTTTGGCCTCTGCTGTCACCATTAATACAGGCATATTACAAATATCAGGGTCCGCTCTAACTGATTTAAGCAAAACTAATCCATCCATACCTGGCATGTTCCAGTCAGTTACTAAGAAATCGAACTTACCTGTTTTCAGCATAGGAAGTGCTGTTTGACCATCGTCGGCCTCTGATGTGTTATTGAATCCAAGATCACGTAATAGATTTTTAATAATACGTCGCATGGTCGAGAAATCGTCCACGATCAGAATCTTTAAATCTTTATCCATTTAATTAAATCTCCGTGATGACTTTGTTGAATCAGTGGTTTAATCACATTCATTGGCTATCGGCTATTAATCGATAGAGTTGAGTACTATTTTTTAAATAGACTATTTCTAAGGGGACTTCATAGTTAAACGTTAATTTAATCAAAAATTATCGAAACTATCGGGTTAAAAGTTGAACAGTGCAGCTTTACTAGTCCACTTGCCAGTCGGACATTTTTGCTTTAATTCTTAGTAAAGCCTGACCGTGAAGTTGACAAATTCTAGACTCTGTTAAGTCAAGCACCTCACCTATTTCTCGAAAATTCATTTCATCGTCATAGTACATAGACATCACAAACTGCTCTTTTTCAGGCAATTTTTTTATACTGTTGACGAGTTGCTGCTGATATTCAGATTGACTGAAAGATTCTTCTGGTGTTATCTCACTAGAATTAGGCATGACAGAATCATTGACGTTCTCTTCTAATGCTTCAATACTAAAAATTTTGGCTGAGGAGGAGTCAATTAATATAAGATGATAATCACTCAGAGACAAACCCATCAATGTGGCAACGTCAGAGCCGTTGGCATCCTGCCCTGTATCATTTTCTATTTTTTGAATGGCCTCTGTAACAGCCCTAAATTTTCGATGTACTGAGCGAGGTGTCCAATCAGATTTTCTAATTTCATCAATCATTGCGCCCCGAATCCTTATGCCAGCAAAGGTTTCAAAGCTTGCACCCATTGAAGAGTCAAAGTTACTGGCCGCTTCTAGAAGACCAACCATGCCCGATTGAATTAAATCATCAACTTGAACCGTTGGCGGTAATCGGTTTAATAGGTGAAAAGCAATGCGTTTGACGAGAGTGGCATGCCGGACAATTGAGTCAGACTCATGTAATTTAGCCACCTCATTGTACATGGCATGACCATTCATAAACGACTATCCTGAGTGCTGTAATTGACAAGACGCTCAATAAAAAATTCTAAATGGCCCTCCATGGTCTTGGGTATCGGCCATTGTAAAGCCTTCTTCGCTATCTGTCGTAAAGCCATTGCTGAAGGGCTTCTTGGATAGGTTTCAATGACACACTTTTGTTTTTGAACTGCTTTTTTTAAATAATCGTCGTAGGGCACCGAGCCTAAGAAGTCGAGTGTGGCGTCAAGATATTTTTCTGAAACTTTAAACAACTTCATATAAAGCTCACGCCCTTGTTGAATACTATGAGTTTGATTAGCTAAAACGTGAAATCGAAGAACACCAAAATCTCGATTCATAACTTTTATCATTGCGTAGGCGTCGGTTATTGAGGCGGGTTCATCACAAACTACAACGATCACTTCTCGTGCCGCTCTGAGGTAACTGACAACACCATTTGATAGGCCAGCAGCCGTATCAATCAACAATGTATCAACGGGTTGAGTCAGTTCTGAAAAAGATCGAATTACTCCAGCATTTTCTGCTGGCGTTAAATCGGACATTGAAACACTACCAGAGGATGCTGGAATGATTTTAATTCCACCAGGCCCATCAATAATGATTTCCTCTAGGGTGCATTCGCCTTGTATCACATGAGACAAGTTGAGCTTTGGACTGAGCCCTAGTAATACGTCGATATTAGCCAACCCCAAATCAGCATCCATGACAATAACATTTTCACCATCTTGGGCCATAGCGACCGCAAGGTTGACGGTTATGTTGCTTTTGCCAACGCCACCTTTCCCACTGGTAACCGCCATAACTCGAACAGGTTTCGAAGCATTCATTTGTCTAATCCCTTGAGCTTGATCCATTATAGTCCTGCCTCTGCCCGTGTCTTGTGTATATCCTTATTAGCGCTTTGGTTTAATAGTTTATTAAACCGAATGGCCAATGTTTCTTGATCTTCCGTCTCACTATAGGCTTGCATTAGCGCTACAGCTTTACTAATCATTCGATGGGCTTTTGCGGCCTCAAGATCTTCAGGGACTCGCTGCCCTGTGCCACAGTAGCTGAGTGGAAGTTGATGACGAATAGAGGCTGTCATTACACCGCCAAGACTGCCAGCTTCATCAATTTTTGTCACAATGGCCCCTGCTAACTGGACTTTGCTGAAACATTTAATCGTCTGATTAATTGCAGCCAATTGAGTGTTGGCCGACAACACTAAATAAGGTTTAACTTGTGGTGCACTATTTTGTAACTGATGAAAACGCTCACTTAACCGTAAATCATGTTGACTCATACCTGCAGTATCAATTAAGACAAGTTTTTTATCTGCAAGCATATCCAGTCGGTCGCTCAGTTCCTCACTCGTTTTAGCGGTCAACAACGGGAGTTCAAGCAGCCTAGCAAAATGCTGCAACTGTTCCTGGGCACCGATTCTAAAATGGTCAGTGCTGATCATGGCTACAGATCGCTTACCATGGATGTGTGAAAAACGAGCGGCTAGTTTCGCTATTGTTGTGGTTTTACCCACACCAGTGGAACCCACTAATGCAATGCGTCCACCATCTGCTAAAATGTCTGTCCTGTTCACCGGTAAACACTTGGCTAATATGCCTAACGCCTGCTGCCAGACTTTATGGGGGTCTTGGTTTAATTCATTGAGGTGAGAAATAATGATTTCACAAATGTCTGATCCCAATCCTAAATCAGACATCAGTTTTAGCAACACCGTACGGACTGGGTGCCGCTTAGCAAATTGATCCCACTGTAATACAGATAATTGACTCTGCATCAAATCACGCAATCCTTTCAACTCTGTCCGGACTTCGTCAATCAATGGCTCACCACTATTCAAATTCGCCTCTTTAACTATTTTGCGTTCAACCGAGTCATTGGTATTAAGTTGTGTTTTCTGACTATTATTTTGACTCGATTTGATCGGCTGTAAAGGTTTTGGTTGAACATTAATAGGGAGTGATTGAGATTTATTAGCATTGATAGTTTTTTTAGCCTGTGCTGCAGCCGCTCGCTGAACAGCAGTCATTCCTTCAACATTGACGATTGAGGTTGTTTTAACACCAAAGGATGGCTCTACCGGTCGAGATAAAGAGTTCTGTTCAGATTGAGGATTGATTTGTTTTGATCCAGGCATTTTTTCAGCACGTTCAAAAGCCTGTTCTAACCAAGCAGGTGGCTTTGCCGGTGTTATTACTTTTTTTCTTGGAACTCCCGCTACAGGACCTAATATTGGTTCGTAACGACCATCTTGTTGATCAGTGACTAAAGATCCAACCCAAGTGTCGGACGCTAGATCGTTGCTAGTTTGTCTTTTGTCTAATGGTTTATTGACCTGTACGGTTGAATTTAACTCACTGGTCGTGGAGCGCAACTCAGCTATATCAGAAAGTGAACTTGTCGATTGCATACGACTAATAGCTGATTCGTCATAATCAATAGCTGAAATAATTTCAACGCCACCCGGAACTTTCTTATTACCCAATATAACCGCATCAGCACCCTGTTCTAGCTTGACCAGTGACAAGGCTTCTCGCATAGTTGGGGCAAATGTTCGTTTAATTTTCATAATTCATCCTCGACTTCAGCCCACTATTTAAACTAACCAGTTAATCCTGATTGTGGCGCACCAATACTGGCAATCACTTTTAATTGTTTATCGTCTGGAACTTCGTCATAGCTCAGTACGTGTAACTCTGGAATCGCATGTCTTACCATGCGTGCCAGAAACGATCTTAAGTTTTGTGACAGTAGCAATACGGCGGGGTCACCTTTTGCTAACTGGTTTTCAGTCGCTTCGCGTAATGAACTGTGTATCATTTGTGTCATCCCTGGCTCAAATGCCCTAACAGTTCCATCCTGTCCTTGTACCGATTGTTGCAATATCTGTTCCAAATTTGGATGAAGTGTCATAATCGCTAGCTCTGATACCATTCCATAGATATTCTGAACGATTAAACGCCCGAGACTAATACGAACATGCGCCGTCAAAATGACGGCATCTTGACTCCGAGTCCCCTGCTCTGCCAATGTTTCGGCGATCGTACGTAAGTCTCGAATGGGAATACGTTCCTGTAACAAGTTTTGTAACACCTTAACAATCACCCCAAGCTCCAACACTTTAGGCATCAGGTTATCCACTAGCTTTGGCGCACTGCGTTTAAGCACATCAATTAATTCCTGTACCTCTTCGTGGCCAATTAATTCGTGTGCGTTGTCCTGCAGTAGTTGACTCAAGTGGGTTGCGATAACGGTAGAGGTATCCACTACGGTATAACCCAAAGTTTGGGCATGGTCACGTTGAGCAGGCTCTATCCAAACTGCTTCAAGCCCAAAAGCTGGATCTTTAGTCGGTGTGCCCACCAGTTCACCATAAACGGTGCCAGGATTGATGGCCATGTCTTGTCCTGGTTGAACCTCAGCCTCTCCCATCGGTACACCTAATAGACTGATTCGATAGGTATTGGGTGACAGGTCCAGGTTGTCTCTTATATGCACGGGCTGAATCAAGAAGCCTAGATCCTGAGACAGTTTTTTACGTACTCCTTTGATTCGAGTCATGAGTTCACCTCCTTGTCTTTCGTCCACTAAAGGAATTAAGCCGTAACCCACTTCTAAACCAATAATATCGACGGTATGAACATCATCCCAGCTCAAATCTTTTTGTTCGGACCTAGGTTCAATTTCAACAGGTGCCGTTTCAACTATCTCAACTTGCTTTTGCTTTTGATGCAACACGTAGGCCATTCCACCAGCAATGGTCGCAATCGTTAAGAAGGCAACGTTAGGCATACCGGGAATGATGCCGATCAAACCCATGATGACTGCAGAGACAATCAGTGCCCTAGGATCGTTAAACATTTGGCTGAAAACCTGACTCGACATCGATTCAGAAGTCGATACGCGGGTGACAATAATTGCAGTTGCGGTCGATAGCACTAAGGAGGGAATTTGCGCTACTAGACCGTCTCCAATCGTCAGCAGCGTATAGTTTTTCATTGCAACGCCAGCGGCTAAATCATGTTGAAAGATGCCAATCAGTAAGCCACCAATCATATTAATAAACAAAATCAGGATGCCAGCAATGGCGTCACCACGAACAAATTTACTCGCACCATCCATCGAACCATAAAAATCAGCTTCCTGTGACACTTCGCTGCGACGGAGGCGAGCTTCATCCTGGCTGCATAAGCCGGCGTTTAAATCGGCATCAATTGCCATTTGCTTGCCAGGCATCGCATCCAAAGTGAAACGTGCACTTACTTCAGACACACGGCCCGCTCCCTTTGTGACGACAACAAAGTTAATAATGACCAGAATCGCAAACACGACCAGACCCACGGCATAGTTACCGCCAATTACGAAATCGCCAAAGGCTTCGATTACTTTGCCTGCCGCAGCACTACCAGTATGGCCTTCGAGTAAAACTACTCGAGTTGAGGCAATATTCAAAGCCAGGCGAAGTAATGTAGCGATTAATAATATGGTTGGAAAAACGGTGAAATCGAGCGGTCGCATGGCATATACCGATACCAACAAAACCACAAGCCCAAAAACTATATTGAAGGTAAACAACATATCAAGCATTAGTGGTGGCAATGGGATAACGACCATTGCGAGCATCATGATAACGATGATTGGCGCCGCTAGACCCTGTCCATTAATGGACTTTAAATGCCCAAGTACTGATCCACTGGCCATCGTTAAACCTCCTCTTCAGGTGACATATAAGAGTTAGGGCGTTTTGGCATAACCAGTCCCTGCTGTCTTGCCGTTCTTAGCTGAAAAACAAACGCCAGTACCTGAGCTACAGCAAAAAAAAGTTCTCCAGGAATTTCTTTTTTTAATTCACTTTGAGCATATAGTGCTCGTGCTAAAGGAGGGGCTTGAAATATTTCAACTTCATTTTCTTGGGCGATTTCCCTAATACGAAAAGCAATTAAATCTTTACCCATTGCCACCACGATTGGTGCAGTCATACTTTCATGGTGGTATTTCAAGGCGATTGCGTAATGGGTTGGATTGGTAATAATGACATCGGCATCAGGTACCGCATCCATCATTCTTCGTTGCGCCATTTCTTGTTGCATCTGTCGGACCTTAGATTTGACCTCAGGCTTGCCTTCAGTATCTTTCATTTCGTCACGAACTTCTTGCAACGTCATCTTAAGGTTTTTAGAGTGGTCCCAGAGCTGAAATGGTACATCAATAGCAACAATCAAAATAAGACTGGAAGACACGACCAGAAAGCACATGCCAATAAGCCAAGCACCTTGATGCAATGCAGCGCCTAATGGCAAAGCACTTAAACCCAAAAATTCATATTTATTAGCCCACAAAAAGATAACCGCAATGGATGACACACATACAAGCTTCAACAAGGCTTTAACTAATTCCATTAATCCTTTAGTGCCAAACATCCGTTTAAAACCACTAATCGGATTAACCCTACTGGCTTTGAATGCCATTGAATCTGCACTAAATGACCATCCACCCAGTGCCATAGGTGTGAATAGTGCTACCACTGTCATTACAAATAGAAAGGGACTAATGCCAATAAGCGCATCAAACACAGTTACTTCCATTCTTGACAGCAAACTTTTAGTGTCAAAAATTTCAGTCCGAGATAAACGAAGCCCCTTTTCTATCATCATCGAAATACTGCCAATCATGTATGAGCCAAGCGTCAGTAAGCTAGCTGATCCAATCACCATAATTGCCATGCTGTTCAAATCTTTGGAACGCGGAACCTGACCTTTTTTCTTAGCGTCATCTAACTTTTTGGGGGTTGGGTCTTCTGTTTTTTCCTGTCCACTTTCACTTTCTTCAGCCATATCACAAGCCCCCAATGCTTTGAGATAACTGCATCGCTTCTAACATCATCTGATTAAAGCGTGGTAAAAACCCAGGCAGTATCAACATTAAGATCACGAACCCAAGAAACATAGTAATAGGAAAGCCTACTGAAAATATATTCAACTGAGGCGATGCGCGGGTCATAACGCCCAGACAAATCGTCACCACTAGCATAGAAATTATGGCCGGTATGGCAACCCAGATTGCGCCGATAAACATTTGACTACCCCAGCTGGCGATAGCCCAGAAACTTTCCCGCTCTATGCCTGTGGGCGAGATAGGTAATGTTTGAAAGCTATTTACGACAAGCTGAATGAGCATCAGGTGGCCACCGAGCGCTAAGAATAATAAGGTCCCAATGATCACCATCAGTTGGGCTATGACGGGCACACTGACGCCATTATTGGGGTCAATCATAGAGGCAAAACCGAGTCCCATACTCATCGCAATAACTTCACCTGCAATCATCAGCGATCCGAATACAAGCTGCAGTGTAAACCCCATGGCGAAACCGATAAGAATTTGCTGAACCGATATAAACAAACCCGCTAACGACAACGCTTCCACTTCCGGTACTGCCGGCAATAAAGGTAAAACAAAGACTGAAATGGTTAAGGTTGCTATTATTTTAATCCGTTTTGGTACCATTCGAGTCCCTAACACAGGCATTGACATTAGCATGGCGCCTATACGCATAAACGGCCACATTAATGAACCAACAAATGCTGTAGCCTGTGCGAATCCGACGTCCATTAATTAGCCTATTAATCCTGGAATATCGAGATAGAGCTGACGGCTAAAATTGACTAATAAGTTCAGCATCCAAGGGCCTGCAATTAAAATGGATAGTAATAACACCAAGAGTTTAGGAATAAAACTCAGCGTTTGTTCGTTAATGGACGTTGCCGCTTGAAACATACCAATGAGCAGGCCAATGGCCAATGCCGACAGCAACATAGGAGCGGCAATCAGTGCGATCAGATAAAGTGTTTTCTGTGATATGTCGATGACTGTGTCGGGTGACATGATTAAGTCGCCACCAGAAAACTTGATGCTAATGTACCCATTATGAGTGACCAACCATCAATTAAAACAAATAACATTAACTTGAAAGGCAAAGAAATAATCATCGGTGACAACATCATCATTCCCATCGACATCAGAACGCTTGCTACGACAAGGTCAATGACTACAAATGGAATGAACACTAGAAATCCAATTTGAAATGCTGTTTTCAATTCACTCGTGACAAATGCAGGCATCAATAGGGAGAGCGGTGTGTCTTCTGGAGATTGAATCTCAGTAATACCCGCAATGTCAGCAAACATTCGAATATCATCTTCACGAGTTTGTGCCAACATGAATGATTTAAACGGACCTACGGCTTGGTTAATCGCATCAATGGCCGATAGATTTCCGTCCAGATAAGGCTGAATTGCTATAGTATTTACCTGGTCCAACACGGGCGACATAATAAAGAAAGTCAGGAACAAAGATAAGCCAAGCACAATTTGATTCGAAGGTGTTTGAGCCGTTCCAAGCGCCTGACGAAGAATAGATAAGACTATGACAATTCGGGTAAATGACGTCATCATCAGTAAAATCGCTGGTAACAGCGTCAGCACTGTCATTAACGCCAGAATCTCGAGCTTTACCGTATAAGTAGCACCATCACCCACCCCACCATCTACCGATACTGCTGGAATACCGGCAGACTGAGCGTAAACTTCAGGAATTAAAAGTGAAGCCAATATTAGCCATACTAGCTTCATTTTTCTCCAATACTTGCGAGTAATTGAGCGAATTTACTTTGCACGATTTGAGTTGACCTAGGCGCTAACGCTTCTGCATCCACCGCTTTAGTAAGCGTATGCAATTTATCCATTCGACCCGAACTAAGCCCTACTAAAATTTGTTCACCGCCGACTTCGAGTAACACCACTCTCTCTCGCGCACCCAAATTGAGTCCTGCAATCACCTTGATCAATCCAGTTTGACTTTGTGGTGTTAGATTCATTTTTTTGATAATCCAAGCCAACACGAATATAACTAAAACTACTAGAATCAACCCCCCCGTTAACTTTAACAAATAAGATGAGGATAATGGCTCTATAGAACTAGTTTTTGAAGCACCACTTTGCTCAGCAAATAATGTCATCGGCAGTAACCAGAAGCTAAAAATTAGCGTTTTCATAGTTATCAAACTACTCGCCTTAACGTAAATTTTTAATTCGATCAGCGGGACTGATAACATCAGTTAACCGAAGACCAAATTTTTCATTGACCACAACCACTTCACCATGAGCTACAAGCGTTCCGTTAACAAGCACATCCATTGGCTCTCCTGCGAATCGGTCTAGCTCAACTACCGACCCTTGATTGAGCTGTAAAAGGTTACGGATACTTAGTTGAGTGCGCCCTATTTCCATTGCGATAGTGACGGGTATATCCAGTATAACGTCTAACTTTACATCACCACCCAACTCAGTTGATGCACTAATGGGTGTTGCTTTTACCTGCTCGAAATCATCGTTTATAGAACCCGTTTGCCCCTGCTTTGTTATAGCATCAGCCCCTTCACCGGACGATGCGTCCTGGTCATCGATTTCCTCAGTTTCATCGCTCATTAGTTTCTCCCAATACAGAGTGTTAACGTTAAATCAGAGTCTAAATATTAATTCAATTAAACTCGTTCCTTCTTAGGGTCAGATAGTGGTTGTTTATTTACCACAGTGGCATTTTTTATACCTGAATTTTCTGGATCGTAAATCTCAACGATACTCTCAATCTTGACCGCAGCATTACCCTGATGAACGCCATATTGGCCGTGCATAATCGGCATGTTTTCAGCCAGCAACATCACTTGATCAGGCATCTCAATAGGAATGATGTCACCCGCTTTAAAATTAAGGAGGTCAGATATTTTTAATGTTTTTGAAGCAAATATAGACTGTATCGAAATTGGTGCATGAAGCAGTTCTTCCTTCAACAATACAGCCCATCGTCCATCGACGTCTCCTCTATCACTTTGCACACCGGCATCCAGCATCGTTCGGATAGGTTCAATCATCGAATAAGGATAAACAATATGAATATCGCCCCCACCGCCTTCAAGCTCTATACGAAAGCTGGAAACAACTATGACCTCTGTAGGAGTTACAATATTAGCCATGTGAGGATTAACCTCATGATTGTGATAGGCATAGTTCACATTCATCACTGGCTCCCAGGCTTTTACTAAATCATCGAAGCACATGTGCACGACTTTTTCGATAACTCGCAGCTCAGTCGCTGTAAATTCACGCCCTTCAATTTTGGCGTGAATACTGCCATCACCACCAAAATAATTATCAACTAAAATAAACACCAACTTTGGGTCCATCATGATAACGCCAGTACCTCGTAAGGGTTCCATTTTGAACAGGCTTAAACTGGTAGGGACAAAAAGTTTATGGATGTACTCAGAGAATTTAACCATCTTGATCCCCTGAACTGAAATCTCGGGTGTTTTGCGTAACATAGCAAAAAAACTCACACGAAAATAACGAACGAATCGTTCGTTAATCATTTCAAGTGTTGGAAGTCGCCCTCTAACAATTCGCTCTTGGTTGTTAAAGTCGAATGAACGAACTTCTGCAGGGTCTAAAATATCATCACTAGAGGTATCAACCTCACCATCATCAACACCACCTAACAATGCGTCAACTTCATCCTGACTGAGAATATCCGTACTCAAAACAGGTACCTATTGCATTACAAAGTCGGTAAAGAAGACGTTATCTACTTCCCCACCCGAACCAAAGTTATTAATGACTGACTGCACCATATTGAGTACGTCTTTTTGTAATTTTTCTTTACCTTCAGGCGCACGAAGTACTAAAGATTTTTGCTTACCGAACAAGACAATTAAATTGTTTCTAATTAACGGTTTGTGTTTTTCTAAATCGGCTGCCACGTCTTCATTAAAGGTTAAAATCTTCATTGAAATCTGTAGAAAACCTACTGAATCTTCAGGGTCAAGATTGACCGTAAAGGCCGGCTTAAGATCAACATAGAAAGGGTCTTCCTTAAGCTCTACTTTAACTAGGTTTTCTTGCAATTCACCTGCATTATCTGTCCCTATTAAAATTAAAGTACCAGCTACTGTGCCACCGATTAGGAGCAAGGCAGCGACTACGAGTAACATGATTTTTTTCTTGTTTCTGCCCTGATTGTTGGCTGCACCGGCTTCTTCTTTATCTACCATTTATTTTCCCCTGTTCAATGCTTATAGTCGTTGCCTATTCACAATCTATACAAGAGTCATGCCAATATTTATTACCGTTAAATTTCAACAACTTAAATTAATTCTTTATTCAAAGACATTTTTTTGACCCGATTAATCTCCATCTAGAGACAAAAAAATGTCACCAATAATTGTTTACTTTTTTTAGATCTCGTTTAACTGTTAAATGCGATAAGAACTGTCTCATGACATAAATTTAAAACACTATTAAGAGCTCAATAATCGTTCAACCTGAACGGTATCCAAATATAAGATTTCACTCTGATTATCAGTGGGATAAATCTTTACTGTGACAGTTTAAGTTAAAGAAGTTAATGCAATGTACCGTAAAAAGACTGACTAATTTAAATTAATTAGCCCTATCGTTTTTAACAGTATTAAAGAGCCTATTAAACCCATTGTTAGCAGGCAACAGAGGTTAGGCCCAGTTTTCATCAACCAATATAAAATGGAGCTTTGGTTAGTGAATTGGTTAGGCGAAAAAATCAACTAAAGAGTCTGGTAAGTTTGCCTGCACTGTCATTGAAAGTTTATCAGCGTCGGGCGCCACATCGGAATCTAATCCATCGTTTGCGTCAGTACCGTTTCCAAACTGAGCCGCATTTTTTTGTTGATCACTTTGATGGGATACATCTACATTAACATTTTGATACCCTGCATCCTGTAGAATCTCTCTTAATCGATAACTGGCACTATCAACCATATCTCGTGTTTGGGCGTGCTGCGTGTTAATAGTTACATTAGTAACGTCATCTTTTACCAGAATTTGAATATCCATTTTTCCAAGCGAGGGTGGGTCAAGACGAATCGTTGCTAAGTGCTGCTTTTGATTGAGCATCAAAGAGACACGATCACCCAGTGCACTTCCCCATTCAGCCGAACTATTGGGGTTAGTCATCAACAATTTTTCAAGATTACCGGACAAGACTGAAGTCAAAATGGGGTTAGCGTTAATCGGATTAGCCAATGTAGATTGTAAACGAGTGCTAGCCGAATCAGATGCTGAGTGCTGCAAAGCATTAAACGCAAGTGTTTTAGTGGTTAAAAAATCAAATTCGTCATTGTCCAAAAATGGTGCGTTGCTTTCAAGCTGAACACTGTTGCTTAGAGTTCCTTGGGGATTAAGTCCTTCAGTAATAGTCTGAACAACACGAGTGGCCTGTGACGATTGTTGTAATGGTTTAATCCGGTTATTTCTTTCGAGCGCAACAGGGGCACTTAGGTCAACCCAAAACGGCAAAGAATTTCCATTTGCGGGCAAGTTTTCGCCGATACGAGTAATTGTTGCCTGATGATTAATTAAGTCTTCATGAATAGCGAACTCATTACCCATTTGAGTTACATCGGTAATAGAATTTTCATCAGCCATTAAGTCGGTTGCATTGTTTTTGATTTCCGTACTTTCAGTTAGTAGTAGGCTGCTACCAGCATCTGCAGATAAAGTCTTCTTCATCATTAAACCAAAGTCTTCACTATTAACATTTTTGGCAACGTCGATTTTTGATGATATTGTTGTATTTAAATTTTTTTCTGATGTTGGCACTGCATTTAATTTTATATTAGTGAGTAATGCATTCATTATTTTATCCAGTCAGGAATTTAACCGTCTATCCTCCTCAGGAGTGAATTTATAATTTTAGACCCCGATGAGAGAGATGCTGTTTAGTCTTCATGCATCATATGTGCCATGTCACAGCCCTGATAATATTTATTCTAATTTCGAATTTTACGTTGATACAATTCATCCATCACTTTTTGTTCTATTTTTTCTTCCTTGAAACGTTCGACCTTATTTAAATTATCAACAGCCTTATGCATTGCTTTTAAATTGACTCGCGTTAATTGCCAAATCTTCCACTTATGATCCAATGCCTGTCTTCGCATGGTCACAATTTCTCTCTGTTGGATAATAGTTTGATCCAGTTGATCGATAAAACGTTTAAACTCCTGTAACTCGAATGAAGAATAGGTAACATTTTTTATCGATTGCTTATGCATATATTCAGTTTTATAAGATTTTAACTGCTTTACTTTTTTTAACTCGATTTCTAATTCATTTTTAGAGGTTGTCATAGCTTTTAAGGCTAACTGTTCTTTTTTATTAGTGTGAGAAACTAGTGGTTTGAGACGATCAGTTCGCTTCATAACCGACCGACTCTAATGGTGGCTGAACGGGTTGTGGTGACGACAACTCGGTGGATATTGGATCGGATGGTCTGAGAACAATTTCTAACTGGGAGTAGCTTTCAGAAAAAGCAACCGGTTGCTTCATGTCTTGAGACAAAAAAGCTTTGAATTCAGGCTGCATGTTAACCGCATAATCAATGCTGGCGTCCGTTCCTGGTTGGTAAGCGCCTACATTGATCAAATCACGATTTTGTTGGTAACGACTGTAAGTACTTTTAAAGGTTTGCATGAGTCTGAGATGCTGTGGAGAAACGATATGAGGGGCAAGACGACTAATAGACGCTTCAACATCGATAGCCGGATATTGACCCGATTCTGCTAGTTCACGAGATAATACAATATGTCCATCCAGTATTGCACGAGCAGCATCAGCAATAGGTTCGTTATGATCATCACCTTCAACCAATACGGTATAAAAAGCGGTAATAGAACCTGCATCACTTGCACCATTTCCTGCTCGCTCTACTAATTGAGGTAACTTGGCAAAAACAGACGGTGGATAACCTTTAGTGGCCGGTGGTTCGCCAATGGATAAAGAAATTTCTCTCTGAGCTTGTGCAAAACGAGTGAGTGAATCCATTAGCAGTAAAACGTGCTTACCCTGGTCGCGAAAGTATTCAGCAATGCTAGTTGCCTGCATCGCACCATGAACTCTCATGAGGGGAGATGCATCAGCTGGGGCTGCAACGACGACTGATTTTTTTAACCCCTCGTCACCTAAGATTTCTTCTACGAATTCCTTCACTTCTCGCCCTCGTTCACCAATGAGTCCAACAACGACAACATCGGCTTCAGTATATTTCGTCATCATACCCAGCAGTATACTTTTACCCACCCCACTTCCAGCAAACAAACCCATACGTTGTCCTCTGCCTATCGTTGATAAAGCGTTGATGGCCCGCACACCGACATCCAATACATCTCGGATGGGGCTACGATTAAGTGGGTTGATTTTTTGCCCTTCTAAAGGCGTTTTATACATTGAGTAAATCGGACCTTTGTTGTCCAGTGGGTGACCCTGTCCATCGATAACCCTACCCAACAATTCAGGACCAACTGAGACATCTGATGAATTTCTCGTGGGAATAACTCTAGCGTTTGGGACTAATCCTCTTACTTCACTAATGGGCATCAAGTAAAGAATTTCACCAGAAAACCCGACAACTTCTGTTTCGACTCGATCACCATTTTCAGTAACAACATCGCATCGAGCACCAATAGGAGCCTGGCAACCCACTGCTTCCAACGTTAAGCCCACCATTCGAGTGAGTGTGCCCTCAACAACTGGCATACCCGCGAATGTTCCGCGTTTGGCCACTCGTTGAAGTGCATTACACCATTGAACGATTGCCTCTTCAATTAATGGTTCGGCTTGTTCAGGTTGGTTAGGAGTTGGATCCATTTTTGCTATTTAATCTTCTTCACGATTACCACCAAGCACTAAAGAGGCCAATGCTGCAAGTCGGTTTTCCAATGTCGCGTTGATGTTTGATGATTCTGATTTAATTTTGCAACCACCTGGAGTAATCATTGCATCTTCAATGAGCTTCCAACTTTGCTCTTCGTTATCAGCTTCAATCAATAATGCCTCTCGAACTAAAACGGCATCTTCTGGGTGTAAAAATATACGAATGGCCCGTGCGTTGCCAGGTAATAATTCAACTAAATCACGGATCAATCCAATAATTTCCCCGGGTTCAATTTTTAGCTCTCGCTTCACCAATTGTTGCGCTAGGCTAACAGCCACTTGACTTAATTGTTGCTCCACTTCTTTATTAAGCGACTTGATTGGGTGTTCTAGAAAGTTAATAAGCTGCAGTAATCGATTCTGAATTTCAATAGACTTGGTAGAGGCTATTTTCAATCCTTCTTGATACCCCTCGTCTTGGGCATCTTTACGCCACTGTTCAATTTCATTGGCCGTTGGAATACTCCGACTTTGTTCCTGGCTAGAGTCAGCCACAACATCACGATGTCTAATCACTTTATCAGGACCCGCCGTCATATCGGGGGCTTGCCACTTTTTGGCTTGACTCATTTAAACCATTTCCTCACCACCGCCACCGAGTATCAATTCTCCAGATTCTTCCAACCGGCGAGCAATGGTTAAAATTTCTTTCTGGGCTGCCTCAACTTCACTGAGCTTAACGGGCCCTTTGGCCTCCATGTCCTCTACTAACATTTCAGCTGCGCGTGACGACATGTTTTTAAGAAACTTCTGTTGAAATTCATCTTCAATTCCTTTCAAGGCGAGCGTTAGCAGGTCGGTTGATACTTCACGCATCATCGTTTGCATACCACGGTCATCAATCTCTCGAAGGTTATCAAATACGAACATCAGGTCTTGAATCTTAGTCGCAAGATTTTCATTGTCAGCTTTGAGTTCTCCCATGAGTTTCGCTTCTATTGAGGGATCTAATAGATTTAAAATATCTGCAGCGGTCTTTTCACCACCCACCATCGATGACTTAACGTTTTCATTATCACTAAAATACTGTTCCATGATCGAATCTAGCTCCTTGATAGCGGCCGGTTGAACACCATCGAGTGTTGCTATGCGCATTAATATACCTGACCGCGTATTTTCGGGCAGGTGGGTTAATACTTTTGAGGCACTATCTGGCTCAAGATAAGACATTACAATCGCAATAATCTGAGGATGTTCAAACCGGATAATTTCAGCGATCGATTTAGGATCCATCCATTTCAATGACTCTAACCCATTACTACCGCTACCCATCAAGATCCGATCAATCACGTTACCAGCCTTATCACCCAGCGCCTTCTCAAGCATACTGCGAATGTAATTGTCAGTGCCTATTCCAAATGCGGTTTGGGATTCAAGCATTTCTAAGAAATTATTGATGACATGCTCCACCATAGGACGAGATATATCATCCATATTAGCCATGGTTGAGCCAACCATCTGAACTTCTTTTGGATCCATATGACGAAGTATTTCTGCAGCAACCTCTTCGCCAAGCGTCAACAGCAAAATACCGGCTTTTTCACTACCCGATAACTTTTTTACTGCATTGTCTTTTTTTTGGGCTTCGGCCATTACTATTCACTCACCCAATTTTTCATCACATTGGCCACGCGCGCTGGGTCCTCTAATACCAATGATCGTGCCATGTCGACTTTTTGATCATAGGTTGCGTCCTTTCTTCGCATGTTCGCAGCTTGATTATTGGGGTCTTCAGATAAATGGGATAACGCCATGGGGTTCCCTTCTCCTCCTTGAGATATTGAGGATGCGTTACCCGTGTTATTATTGGTTGCTAGTGCCTGAGATTGGGCGTCAACTTCAATTCTATTGGGTAACAGTGTTCTCAGAAAAGGTCGTCCAAAAATCAAGTAAATGATCAGTAGGCCAATTGCGCCAAACACTTGTTTTGCTAGGTTAAGTATCCATACTTCATGTAAAATGCTTTTCCACCAAGGCATTTCAGCAATAACTTCTGGCTCTATCTGCAAGAATGACGTGTTAATTACACTCACTGAATCACCCCGGTTCACATCAAAGCCAATCGTTTCTTTCACTAGCGTAACAAAACGTGCAATGTCCTCATCTGAATAAGCTGTTTTTTCGGTGCTGCCATCAGCCATAATGGTTGATTTATCGTCAATGACCACCGCAACTGACAGGCGCTGAATAGAACCAACTTGACTATTGGTATGACTGATAACCCGGTCAACTTCAAAATTGCGTGTCGACGAACTATTTTGGCTAGTGGGTGTCGTTTCTTTGACTTCAACTGTATCTTGGTCAGTCTTTGCTTCAGTGGTGGCTTCAACGGGTGGCTTATTACTTAAAGCGCCGGGAATACCAAGCACATTAGACAAACTGGTATTTTTTTCTTCCGATATTTGTTCACTTCTAATAACACTTCGTTCAGGATCAAAAGCTTCCCTCGTTGATTCTATTACAGCAAAATCAAGTTGTGCTGCGACTTGCGCATTTACCTTACCGTTACCGACTATTGGTTGTAGTAATTTAATAATTCGGTCTGCCATATTATCTTCGAGCAAACGAGAATAGTCATATTGTTTGTTTGTTTGCGCCATGCCGGCATCATCATCCTGCGTCAACAAACGACCAAACTGGTCTACAACGGCCACTTCACCACCCTCTAACATAGGGATGCTAGCTGCCACCATTTGAACTATTGCATCGACTTGTCCTGGACTTAAGACTCTCCCTGGGTAGAGCTTAATAACGACAGATGCACTCGGCTTGATACGATTACGTATAAAGATTGACTGCTTCGGGATTGCTAAATGTATGCGAGCCTTTTCAACACTGCGGATAGACTCGACTGATCGCACAAGCTCAGCTTCTAGTGCATGATTGTACCGTGCGGTTTCAATAAATTGACTCGTACCTAAGCCCTGATCCCCTTGTAACATTTCCATCCCTAAGGTAGTTGCACTGGGCAAACCTTGGGCAGAGACTTTTAACCGAGCCTCAGGCAGCTTGGCCTGATCCACCATGATGGAACCTGAGCTGGCATCCAATTTAAAATCAATATCATTTGATCTCAACAAATCAACAATTTGTGCCGTATCCTGTCCTGACATATTACTATAAAGTGGCGCATAATTAGGTTCTGATGTCCAAAGAGCAACAACGGTGCCAATGGCTACTGCAGCCGCTAATCCTATTAACCGCCCGAAATGACGAACTGCACGAGATTGTGCAAAGGCATCAATGGGATTCATCGATGAACCAGTCGAGACTCCTCCGTTATTTTGACTCTGCATTGGCTGTTGCTTTACTCCTGTTTCAGCCATCAGGTTATACCGGCATATTCATAACATCTTGGTACGCATTCAGTAGCTTGTTACGGACTTGAGTCAGTGCTTCGAATGAAATCCGTGATTTTTGAACTGCAATCATCACTTCCGATAAGTCAACGTTATCATCACCCATTTCAAATGCTTTCTTCATATTACCAGCATCCATCTGAGTTTCGTTCACCTGGTTAATGGCTTTCGACATCAGGCTTGAAAAACTCTTGCCATCGTCAAGTGTTGGATTAACAGGCTGCATTTTGCCTTGTGATATAGATTCAAGTGATTGCATTTGGCTAATTAGACTAGCTTGGCTAATATTATTCATTACTATCTCCTTCAGTCATCTTCTTGACGAATTGAATGGGGGATTGCCCCCTCTGTTTTGATATCAATTTAAAAAGTAATTTTTTTGACTTTTTATTCATGAGTATCGCCATTTATCACTATTTAAATGATGCATTGCAACATTCAAGCCAAGTTTATGTCATGGATAAACTTGGCACTTAGGTCAAAAAAACTTTCTGCATTAAGTAATGAAGCTAAGTAATTGTTTGGTTCAAAAATGATCGATAATAGTGATGTGAAAAAACTCTGTAACCCTTTTTAGACAAAATGTGACTGATAAATCTATTTAACTCACATTCAAAAAGCGTGAAGAAATTAGACTATGTATTTCCTTTGGGACATCACATATCGATTATCAAATCATATTTTTTAAATTTATTATTCAGTCACTAGGGCACCTGCATCACGTAACCGAGCCAGTTTGTAACGTAAGGTTCTGGGACTGATACCTAACTTTTCCGCCGTTTTTTTACGACTGCCTTTAAACCCTCGAAGGGTGTCAATAATGACTTCGGTCTCTCTATCGCGTAAATCATTATGTAAAATACCGCTATCGTTATTCGATAAATTCATAGTCGATTGACTGGTGGTGTCTAACGACGATGATTCAATCATGATATCAGACACATTAATATCATTGCCCTGTTTGAGAATGAGCGCTCTCTGAATGACATTATCGAGCTCTCGTACATTGCCACTCCACTGATGTTGAAGTAGTCGTTCACAAGCCTCCTCTGAAATTTGAATTTTTTGCCCAGCAGCACGGTTATATTGTTCAAGAATTTTTTGCACTAAGGGCATAATGTCACCTACACGTTCGCGTAATGGCGGAATAGTGATCGGAAAAACATTAAGACGGTAGTAAAGATCTTCACGAAATCTCTTTGCTATAACTTCTGCTTTCAAATCTCTATTGCTGGTCGCTATGATCCGAACATTAAGCTGTATCATTTTCGAACTACCAAGACGTTCGACTTCCTTCTCTTGTATCACTCGTAGTATTTTAGCCTGAAGCGCAAGATCCATCTCGGTGATCTCATCCAGCAATAAAGTCCCCCCTTGTGCTTGCTCAAATTTGCCAGCACTTGATTTTACGGCACCAGTGAAAGCTCCTTTATCGTATCCAAACAAAGCTGCTTCTAACATATTTTCAGGTATAGCAGCACAGTTAATGGCAATAAATGGTTGAACTTTTCGATTAGACTGCTGATGAATATAACGCGAATACACTTCTTTTCCGACCCCACTTTCGCCGTTAAGTAAAACCGTCGCTTCTGTCTTGGCAACACGGCTCGCCATTTTCAGAGTATCAATACTGTTGGAGTCGACGGCAACTGGCGCATCATAATCGTCACTGGGTTTAATCATTTGCTTTTTTAAGGTGCTTAACAAATTATTAACGTCAAATGGTTTTACAAGGTAATCAACAGCACCTGCTTGCATTGCATCAACAGCTTGCGGTATGGAGCCATATGCCGTCATCAGAATCATTGGAATATTGAGCTGTTTTTTCTGAATGGAAGCGAGTAATTCATATCCGTTACCCGGGCTCATTTGGACATCGCTTAATACCAATGAAGCCGTATCAGTTAATAAAAATTGTTCTGCTACTTGGCCGTTTTCGACGTCTTTAAAACTGATTTTATTCAATTCAAGCATGTCACAAATGGCTTCACGTAAACCTGCATCATCTTCAACAACCAGTACATCTACCATTTTAAATATCCTCTACTAACGGCCATTTTTTATTTATTCGCCTGCATGACTAATTTGCGATTTCAAACCTTGTAAATAAGGCAATTGGATGCGAAAACGAGTACCAACACCAGGACGAGAAGCCACCCGAATGATTCCCTCATGTGATTCAATCACGGACTTGACAACGGCAAGGCCTAAACCCGTACCATCGATTTTAGTGGTAAAGAATGGGTCGAATAAATGTTGCCGCATTTTGGCGTCCATACCACACCCTCGGTCATCAACAAGGATCATTAATTGTCCCTTTTTAGACAGCACAATTTTGATGCTAATCTTTGGCTTCATATCTGATGCGTCGAGCGCATTCATACACAGGTTTCCAAGCGCACCTAACAGTGCATCCTGATTACCCTGTAACCTTAATGATCGATAATTATTTGATACGGTCAGGCTGGCGTCTTTTTGTTCCAGCATGGGAACAAGCTGTTCTTCTAGTTCAGTGAGCAATGAGCCAACAGAAAATTGGCTCATATTAAATTGACCACCATGAGCAAATACCAACATGTCATTGATTATTTTTTCAATGTGTTTGATTCTAGCCAGTGCCTTCTCACTAAATTGTAAATGGGTATCTTGGTCTAGGTTACTTTCAACTATTTGAGATAAATACAACATGGCTGATGAGAGTGGTGTTCTAATTTGATGTGCCAAACTCGCCATCATTTTCCCCATCGTCATCAAATGCCGATTTTGTTGAGCCGTGCGTTGCAGTTGACGGTTTTGGCTAACATCACTGAGCAATAAAATTTGACCCGGTGCATACCCTAAAGGTTTAGTCGAAATACTAAATTGTCGGCCATCTTCAGTTTGTAACTCACCTTGATCAAGATGCGGTAAAAATACTTGTTGAACTATTGAACGCCAAGGTTGTTGTAAAACTGAACCACCCAGAATTTGACTAGCCGCAACGTTCAGCTCGACAATGATACCGTGTGGATCTAATACCAGAACACCACCAGGAATGGCATCAATTAATGATCGTAGGTGTATGACCTGTTGGTGACTGTCGTTTTCAACACTAGCTAAAGTTGCAGGATCATTTTTTTCATTACCACTGGGAAAATTATCAGTGGGTTGATGCGATAGCCTTTGAATCGAATGGGCCGTTTGATTGAGCTGTACAACGCTCGCATCGAGTGATTCAGACAGGTGATTGAATTGGTTAAAAGCTTGTAACAAGTTTTCAATAGGTGGGCTAATCGGTAATTTTTTAGTGTTCACATAGGGCTATTAGCAAGACTCAATCCAGAACAATTTAATGCAATAGAAACAACTAGTTAAATAAATTGACAGATCATGTCGCCAGTTTAATGACGCTAATCTAGTCGCTCTATTTCATATTTGCGCATTTTCTCAACCAAAGTGGTACGCCTTACACTGAGCATTGTGGCCGCTCTGGCAACCACGTGATTAGTATTCACCAATGCTTGTTCGATTAAACTTATTTCAATGTCCGTGAGATGTTGCTTCATATCCATACCATTACTAGGCAGCTGGCTGATATGATGAGATTGATGATAGGTGGGCGAAATTGTTTCATCAAAAATGGGATCGATATCAACACAATCAGTGGATTGATATTTTTCAGGTAAATTTTTTGTATCAATCACGGTATGCGGATAAAGAATCGCTAATCGTTCCAACAGATTGGCTAGTTCACGCACATTGCCCGGCCAACTGTAATGCTGCAACATAGTAATTACTTTTTTACTCAAACGAACTGACCCTCTGTTTTCTCGTTCCATGCGCGATAATACTTCTTGTACTAAAAGCGGTATATCTTCCACCCGCTCTCGTAAAGATGAAACTTCAATTGGGAAAACATTGAGTCGATAAAAAAGATCTTCTCGAAAAGCGCCTTCTTCAATTAGAGTTTCCAATCCTCGATGGGTAGCCGCAATGACTCTAACATCTGATTTAATTGATGTATTACTGCCCACTTTTTCGTAACATCGCTCCTGCAAAACTCTCAGCAGCTTTACTTGCATCGGTAACGGCATATCACCTATTTCGTCCAAAAATATAACCCCCCCCTCCGCCAGTTCAAAACGGCCTTGCCTAGCACTAATCGCCCCAGTAAAAGCACCTTTTTCATGTCCAAACAATTCACTTTCAAGCAGTTCAGCCGGAATAGCACCACAGTTAATGGGAACAAACGGCATACTGTTACGTGAGGAAAGAGCATGAATATTACGCGCAATAACCTCCTTGCCGGTACCAGATTCTCCCAGTATGAGCACCGATGCATTGGTATCAGATACTTGATCAATCATTTGGTTGATGCCTTCAATCGATGCACTTACACCAATCAGTTGTTGGCATTCCCGATTATGAATGCGTTGTTCACGTCGATTGTGTAATCTCACTTTATCAAGCACACGAGACATGGAATAGTAATCAAATTGGAGGCTAACCCCTGCAAGATAAGGCAGTTGTATTAAGATATCGAGCTCAGATAAGTCGGCTTTTTCAGCCACAAGCACTATTGGGTACTGACATTTATCTTGCTTGTTACGTTGCAGAAAATATTGGGTGATTTCTGCAGATTCGACACTAAAAATGGCAAGGTAGCCGTTTAACTCATCCGATGAAGTGGCAAGTAGTAGTGCAGATGTAATTAAGGTCGCTTTAACTTTCATAAACTCTAAAAGAGTCATGAAAGCATGCCCCCTAGCGTCATCAGTATCGACTACAAGTACCTCATTAGTAACAGGATAACGCAAAAAAACCTCGTTTATTATGTCTGTGGATTTTTTAGGGCTTAAATTCGCCTAGACCTTCAACAATATATTTAGTAAAAAAGAGTGTAGTAGAAGATGTCAAAGATATGTCGAGTATTATAATTCTTATCGAAAATAAATGGAAAAGTGCTGTTGACTCCAACCAGTCGAGCTTTAAGCGGTTGCCTGAATGATATATCGTTAAGCCTATGATTATTAAAAATATGCACCCAAGTGTTATGACTGATGATTCTGGTAGGCCTGAGTTGCCTTTGACGCATGCATAGCCTTTCGTTGTTGAAATTTGATGGTTTGTTTAAAAACAATGAGTTTTTCAACCACTTGTTGGTTCAAATTTTGTAGATGGATCGCTTTAATATGATCAATTTGCTCGACAGACTGACTAAAGGCTTTTTCAATTAATGGTTGTCGTTTCAATTCAAGCAAATCAACCTTTTCAAAATTTTGATTGTCGAGTGCTAACAGGACGTCATCGGTCAGTTCAATGGCTAGAGTCAGTGCTAATTGGTTCGCTGATTTTGACACTGGCATAACCTAACCGATCGCCTGAGCTTCACGCAGTTTTTCAGGCACTTGATCCCAGGCCCCTTTAATCTCCAGCAATAGACGGATAGTCTCATCTATCTTCTTCGGGTCGTTGTTGGTATTGGCTTGACTAAGGAGGAGGATCATATATTCATACAGGTTGTCTAAATTTTGGGATAGCTCGCCACCCTTTTCGTGATCAAGGCAACCGCTGAGAGCACCAATAATAGAAATCGATTTACTAATTAACTCACCTTTAGCTTGTATATTCTTTTGCAGAATGGCGCCTTTAGCTTGAGCCGAACGATCTAATGCCCCCTTTAACAATCGAGTAATGAGCTCATGAGGACTCGCAAAGTTAATCGAACTATTGCTAGCAGACTGGTACTCATTAAGGGCTATTTTTGCTTGACCGTACATATTGAATTCCTATTTAATTTCTTTATTTATCGGCTTTTTTTACCAATTCTTTAAGCCAAATAACGATTAATTATCAGAATTTAATTTAGGCATGTTTTTTAGTTGCGTTGTCAGGAATGAACTGGTGGTTTGAAACCGTGCAACCAAACCGTCTAAAGCAGAAAACTGAGCAATGAGACGGGACTCAATGGATTCAATGCGTAAATTTAAGGTAGCACGTTCATCAGAAATATTGGTTATTGAACTCGTTAACGAACTCTCACGCGCGCTAACAAAGCCTGTTTTGTCTAGAAAACCTTTTAACAAGGTATCCAGAGTATCGGCAATGCCCCTCGAAAAGGATACATTGCCCTGAGGTCCTGTGTTATTGGCATTAATACTTAAATTGAGACCGCTACTATTACCCGTATAGCTTGATAGTGACTGCCCGCTGCCTCGGGCAGACTGATTATCTATTTTACCCACGGTATCTAAACCTGGGGTACCCGCGCCAACCGTCATTCCGAAATCAGCGCCAACATCAGTATCGACCGAAGTAAACTCGATATTAGATACTGAGCCAAAGCGGTTAGATTGAAATTGAAATTGATTGTTTGAATCGTAATTAACGGTAACTGACGCTCCAATTAATTTCAAATTGGCCGAGTCATTAATTTGTGCCTGCAAATGCGCAGCAAGGTCTGCACCACTGGTATAAGTTCCCTGAGCCAAGATAATTGAGCTAACATTTGAGCCATTTACTTTTAACTTAAATTGGTCATTGTTGGCATCTACAACTAAAGATGTGGCGACATTACTCGAATAAGAACCCTGAGTGGCGACCGTGTCGATATTAACTGAGTAGGCCCCTGCTTTTGTTTCACTTGAAGCGCTGCCGTACTGAACATCGTTGTCCGTTGGGCGACCCTCGGCAATAAACAATGATTTGACCAGCGCAGGATCACTCGCAAGCACCTCATCGAGTTTTTTATTATTGATATTGATGGTGCCATCGACATAAGTCGAAATTCCAATATTACTTAAAGAACGAATATCACCCGACAAACCGTCAACCGGACGGCTGAGTGCGTTACGTAACTGATTGGCAATACTGCGAACCGTAAAGTCTCCAATTAATACGCCATTAGAAGTCGAACCCAGGGTAAAGTCAGTGAGTGAATCAATCTGTGTCACTAGGTCATTATAGCCTTGGACAAAGCCAACAATTGACTGTTTCACCTTGGCTTTGTTTTCAGTTACATCTAAACTAACCCGCTTGCCTGTTTCAGCTTTCAAGAGATTTAACGTTACCCCGTCAATGGCACCAGACACTGAGTTTGTATCTCGCGTAATACTTAAACCATTGACTAATAGAGCAGCATCTTTAGCCACCGTCGTTTGGATCGCACTCCCTTGGGCATCACTATTAAAAGCAAAACGAGACAAGCCGATATTATCAATATTATTTCCATCGGCATCACCCGTTACGCTAATTTCCATACTATTTTTAGCGCCTGTATTGTCTGATGTGAGCACCATACGAAAACCCGAACCATCATTAACAATAGAGGCCTGCACGCCATAACGACCATCGTTAATGTAGTCGCGTAATCCCGACAGTGTCGTATTGTTATTGGCAGCACTGACAGCGATAATTTGCGTCGCCTTAGCGGTATCGGCGGCAAAGCCATACGTGTCGGTCGACGTAGTGCCAAACTTAATGTTCAGGCTACCAGTACCCACAGAATCATTAATTGAACTGAAACCAGCATCAGCGCTGGTGGCCAGGGCATGCGCACCTGCCAGTGATGTTACCTCAACCGAATATTGACTAATGTCGGCTGTATTAGTGACAGTGGCGCTAAATAAAGTGACGTCAGACTGAGTGGCTGACTTGGTGTCAAACGTGCTCGGTGACTTCAAGCCAATCAAACTATTTTGGAATAAGGCGAGGGAACTTCGCAGAACGCCAAAAGCTGACAATTCTGTCGTCAAACGCTGTTCTTTTAGGTTTAACCGACTTTCAGCCGGCGCACGCTCGGCTGCCACCAAGCTATCGACAATACCACCCAGATCTAATCCAGAGCCCACACCTAATGAACTGATACTTGCCATATTTATAACCCCACTATTACTGCCATGCTCAGTTAGCCAGACAATCCAGCTAAACAATATCAACATCTAAACCATGGTTGTCTTGATACAAACATGCAGTTATCGAGCCAACTCATCGCGTGTCTATTGACTAAACCCTCTTTTTTAAACAATTAACAACGCAACTGACTTGTTATTAGCCTGACACTGGTTGCTATAAAAACTGAGCTTGTTTGTTTAATTTCGAACAAATACCACGACAGGAAAAAACTTAAAGTACCGGCTTAAATGTGGTCAGAAAACAATAGTCCTTGTGGTAATCCGCCGTTGGCATCTGTGCTCTCTTTGATGCGATTAACCATATCCAACGCTTGTTCGGTTGGAATTTGTCTAATGACACTTCCAGACTTTGAGTCTAATACTTTTATCACCGTCCGGTTAGAGTCAGCGTCAATACTGAATGATAGGTCGCGTTGGATATTTTGCATGGAATGGTTAATAAAATTAACCGAATCTTCCAGGCCCTCAGCCGTTGTGACAGACGCTACGGATAGGTTGGTTTGAATTGGCACTGTTTCAGTTGGTCCAATTTTTGACTGAGGAAAAACAATCCTCGTTTTAACAGGTGAGTTTTGATCACCAGTCAATGCTTTAATGTCTCCACCCCGAGTCCCAGTGGCCAAGGTGGCATCAATTATACTTATAATACTGTTAGTCATGTTAATCCTTAACAATTGTTTAAATGACTAACCCCCCAAGGGGGGGGGTAGTCTATCCTTGGCAACATCGCTATTTTACTGGAGCAGTGCTAATACGCTTTGAGGCGCTGCGTTAGCTTGCGACAACATCGCAACGCCCGCTTGTTGTAAAATTTGTACTCGAGTTAACTCGGCTGTTTCAACCGCGAAGTCAGTATCACGAATTCGGCTTCGAGCCGATGAAAGATTTTCGACATTAGACGCTAAGTTTGCAATTGTAGAGTTAAAGCGGCTTTGTAGTGCACCTAACTCGGCTCGAGTACCGTTAATGGTCTCCAACGCAGCATCAACTGAGGCAATCGCTGCGTTTGCACCTGCCGCTGTAGCCACCGTGGTATTCGCCATCGTTGTGCCTGTCGTTACTGCTGCTGTAATAGCGGCAGTAAAACCGGCACTGGCTGGAACGTTACCAGCTATAACCAAATCATTGCCAGCGCTAACAACTGAAACTGTGCCACGTAGAGTTTCAGTGATGCCTGCATCACCTGCCAAGCCCTCGGCGGCGTCGGCATCCGTACCTGTTTCAACCAGTAAAATATTGCTTGCATCGTCTTTGGTGATGGTTAAATTAGCGCCTGTATAAGTTGCTGTATAGCCTGTGAGCGCACTTATTGCGGCAGCTACTTCACCACCAGTGATTGTGCCATCTGCAGCACCTGTAGAAAGGTCTATCGCATCACCATCGATAGTTAAACCATAGTCTGGTGCGGCAACTCCCGTCCCAACTGAACTATTAAACACGGTAGTCGAAGTATTGGTTGCAGTGGCAGTCACCGAACTAGAGGTTGCACTAATAGCCGTTGCAATTAATGAAGCATCGGCAGCCACAGCTCCTACATCGTTGCCATTAATAATTAAATCACCAGCAACCAATGCTGTAGTGACTGCACTGCCTGTTATTGTGGCATCAGTTGTTTGACCAATATCGGCTGTTCGTGAACTCTTAATGGCGGCCACGTTGATTGTTTCACCGGCGTTTGCACCCACTTGAAATGCCCGTGAAGTAAAAGTGCCATCTAATATTTTATTACCGTTAAACGAAGTGGTTGACGCTATGCGATCCAGCTCTGAAGTCAGTTGCGTGACTTCTGAGTTGAGTGCTGCCCGATCCGTGTCACTATTGGTGGCATTTGCGGACTGCACGGCGAGCTCTCGAATCCGCTGTAAGATATTGGTTGATTCTGACATTCCACCTTCTGCAGTTTGTGCCAAAGAAATACCGTCGTTTGCATTTCGCATGGCCTGATTCATTCCCCGAATTTGGCCGGTCATTCTTTCTGATATAGCCATACCAGCCGCATCATCTTTGGCACTGTTAATGCGTAAGCCTGATGACAAACGTTGCAAAGATGTCTGCAATGCACCCTGGGACTGATTGAGCGAACGCTGCGTGTTGAGTGACGATACATTCGTATTTACATATTGAGCCATGTTATTCTCCTGACGTTTTCTTGCCAATTTGCGTTATCGTAAAAACGCGATTTTAATAAATTTCAGGCTTAGTCAGCGCTTCAATTGCTCTGAATTGCCTGGTCAATGGGGTTAACGGCCGTGATACGAGAAGCTTTAGGAGAAAGTTGAATGAATCGTCCATTATGAATGATTTGCTGGTTACTCAACGGCTGTATGAACCCTTGCCCTACGCGACTGAGTCGGTTTTTTTAAATAAAGATCGGGCTATATTGAAACTAATATTACTCGCAAGCAACCCGTGTTTGTAGCCCATTAATCACTATTGTGTGGTGCAAGCTGTCTGGCTTTAAAGGTTGGTTATAACCTAATACCCATGCCAACCCTAGTCATTCGCGTGCAGAACGAGCGTAGCCTAATAACGCCAATAATTACCGTAGATAGTTAAATAATGAGGAGCTGGTAATCCGTGAGAAAACAGCCTGAGCGGCTTCAAGGGTGGCTTGTTCTAGTGTGAGCTGACTGATGGCCTCTGCCAGGTCGGTATCTCGTAGCGTCGATAACATGGCTTGGGTGACAAAAATGTCGGCTTCATTGGCCTCTTTCTGGCTCTCTAAGGCATTTAACCGGCCACCTATTGAGGTTCTTACTTCAAGTACCTTATTGAAGAAGTTATCAAGGTCTTCTAAAAACATGGCGTAGTTTTCAGTTCGCTGTGCAGTGCTATCAGACTTATCGAGGGTATCCGCCAAGGTTTGAATCGACTCAAATGGGTCTTTAAATTGCCCTGAACTGGTCGTAAACACATCGCCACCAGTCGTTAACGTTGGCCCAACGGGTGAACCAGTAATAGAGAAGCGTACTCCACCCACATCGATACTGTCGCCAGGTTCGTAGGTTGCACCAGTAACATCGTTCGCTGGCGTTGCGGAGTCTATGACATTGTATTCTGTGGCTGAAGTGAAGGTTATCGTTATATTGCTCGGTACATACGTTGCGGCATTAAATACTTGAGCGGGTGAGATCACGCCAGATCCCGAATTACCAGTAGCGGCGGATTCGTTTAAAGCCATTTGGCTGGGTATTTCGAGGAATATCTCACTGCCTGAGTTATCCACTTGTACCTGTCGTGATTCGCTAATTTGTAACGAGCGAGTCCCCTGATCACCCTGATAGGTAACATGCTCTATAGAGCCCGTTTTACTCGCTGAGAATGGCTCAGCCCGGCTTTGATAACCGGCAAATAAGTAGTCACCACTGGCGTCTTTTGTGTTGGCTAATCCAATTAATTCATCTAGGCGTTGTTTAACTTCAACACTGATAACATCTCTATCGCCTTGGCCAATGGCTCCGGTATGGGCTTGAATAGATAGTTCTTTTAAACGGAAGCTGACATTCTCAACAGAGATTAGGATCGTTTCTTGAAGTTTCAACCGATTTTCGGCGATAGAAATATTTTGTTGGTACTGCTTTTGCCTCTGAATGGTTTGGTCCAAACCGAGTACTTTCGAGGCGGCCACGGGATCATCCGACGGGTTAATTAATCGAACACCAGTAGATATTTGTTGTTGCAATTTAACCAACTTACTCTGTTGCTGGCCAAAGGCTTCAATGCCTTGAAGATAAAACTGAGTGGTTGGAACCCGCATGATTACCTCGTGCTCTGAAGGAGTGTATCGAACATATTTTGTACTGCACTAATAACTTGTGCCGCGGCTTGATAGGCTTGCTGAAAACGAATAAGATCAGCGGCTTCTTCATCTAGATTAACGCCTACAACTGCAGCGTTTCGGCTAACCGCTTGGTCGAGTAGCAGTGCATGTGCTTCGCTTGAAACGTTAGCTGCCTGAGTTTGAGATCCAACAAATCCCACAAACGTGCCGTAGTCATCCTGAAAGCTGGTCGTGCCTCCATTGAGTATTAGTTGGTTTTGCAGATTGGCCAATTTCAGTGCATTACGGTTATCACCAATACCACCTAGGTTTGATTGCACATCAAACTGATCGCCCGCAGCAGGCACTCCATTTAAAGTCACTTGCCAACCATTGGCTTCAATTTGCATTTCTTCCGAATAAGGAATAGCAGTTGATGCGGCATAGGTAACGCCACCGGTTTGCACTGCTGCATCAGATATAAAGGAGGTTGCCGAAGTAAAACTAAAGTTCACGGACGGTATTGATGTTCCAGTCAACAATTCTGTTGAATCTTTAACCGTTCCAGTACTGATGTTCGCGTCACCCAAATTACTCAAAGAATGACTGGTCCTGATTGGAGCCGCAGCCGCAATCAGCCTTGGATCGGTCTGCACAACATTAAGTGACTCGGCACCAGCCAGTGTTGGCTTCAGGGTAAAGTAATCGCCCATATTCGCTGTACCACTAATATTCAGTGTTATACCTTCGAATACCGACCCATGCGTGACGGTTGCTGTAGTGCCTGTGTCAGAGGTGATTGTCCAGTTGGTCCCATTATAAATAAGGTTATAATCGTTGGCGGTCAACGCACCAATATCTGTGATTTGACCGGTCACTTGGCCTGAGCCTGTGTTGCTAGTGGCGTTGAATATTTGGGGTTCTGTATAGCTAAAAAGATCTTGTCCAAGGTTACCATTTAAGTCCATGCCTTCGTGCATCTGTGAGTTGACCGCTTCTGCTACGCCAATAGCGGTTCGTCCGAGTGAATTTCTGGCTGTTGTCAATAGGGCTGACTTAAAATTGAGTAACCCACCGAGTTCCCCTCCTTGTAAATGAGCACTCAAATCAAATTCTCCGACGGTGCCATTGTAGACAATAGCGTCTTGCTCAGGATCACTGGCGTTGGGCTGGACTGACAACGTATTAATCGTGGTGCCATTAAGCATTGATTGTCCATTACCAATGAATATTGACATACTGTTATCCGCGCTATAAACCACAGAAATATCGACCTTTTCCGCTAGTTGTGTGAGCAATCCATCTCGTCTGTCAAGTAGGTCACCCGAGTGTTGAGTGGCACTGCTCGATCCGTTGATTTGTTGTATCGATGCATTAAAATTACTAATCGCCGATACAATGGCGTTAATTTCGTCTACTACTGCACCAATCTCCGTTCTTGTGTTATCCGCTAACTGTTCGAAACGATTACCAATATTATGAAACCGTTCGGACAATGATTGCGCACTACTCACCATAGCCGATCGTGCTGTACTCGAAGAGGGATCATCGGCAACATCTTGGATTGAACTAAATAAATCATGTAAAGCCGGTGATATGCCACCTTGAGGGTCTGCTAAAACATCATCAATATGGCCAGCCAGTTCAGCGAACTTGGTTAAGCGAGAATGTACTGTTGTGACATCGCGCACTTCGGTGGATAGGAACTGATCATAAGAACGCTGTATCGATTCGACATGCGCACCCGTCCCCATAAATGAATTGCCCATTGAGGTAGGCGTGTTAGCATTAATTTCAACCGATTGCCGACTAAAACCCTCGGTGTTGACGTTTGCGATATTATGACTCGTAGTCGCCAAGGCACGTTGAAACGACAGCAACCCTGAGACAGCCGTATTGAGCATATCAGCCATGATTAATCTCCTGTTCCTGATGCAGTTCTGAATTCAGGCTGTCTATCGAAACACTGAGGGTTTGCCCCTGCATAATGTTGATAATTTTGTCCGCATATTGCGGGTCTGTCGCATAACCACCGTGCTGAAGTTCTTTCAAATAATGTGCATCATTACCCTGGTGATCAAGCGCATTTTGGTATCGTGGGCTGGCCTGAATAAATTGGACATAGTCATCGAGTGCTTCAGGAATTGATTCGTAGGTTCGAAAATGCGCCATTTCAGTATGCATCACACCCTCTCGAAACTCGAGCGTTGGCTTAATTAACGTTGGGCCATTCCATTGACCACCCGCTTTAATACCAAATAAATTAAACGCTTGCTGCCCATCAGGAAATCGCATGCTGTGTTTACCCCAACCCGTTTCCAAAGCTGATTGCGACACGAGTGCCTGCACACTGATACCAATGGCATTGGCGGCCTTTTCGGCATGTGGCCACAAGTCCTTAACAAAATCATTCGGGTTATGCCAACGCTGCTCAGAGCCAACTTGTTGAGCCAAGATGGCATCCAACTCGCTCGCTGGTAGGTCATCGGTTTTAAATTGATGCACTTTAACGGCTGGATTTTGTGCTTTATAGGCATCAGTTTGAAACAGGCTTGGTAGCAGAGTAGGCATCATTGGAATGGTCGTTAGATCAGAAGGCAAAGGCTCTTTTGATTCTAATGGGTAGGCTACTGTTTTATTTACTTGGGATAAATTTAATTGAGGGTGATCCACTTTGGAAGCACGCACTTCAGCAGAATTCGCTTCAAGCTGATCCAAATCAGGACGATTAACCAAAGCCATATGAACTGTTGGCGACCTTGTCCCCAGAGGCAATAAATTGCCACCTTTGCCGGATATTAGTGTCAGCGGGTCTTGCGCTGAATGATCCTTAGCAGTGCCATCAGCACTGACTTGATCGCCACCAGGCAAGTGCTGTAATAGCACTTTAGCAATACCCAAACCGCCTTGTTTGGATAGGCTTAATGCCAGTTGTTTGTCATACATTTCTTGATAAAAGTCGACCGTTGAGCTCTGGCTTGATTCATTAACCGAGGTTGCAGACCGCATAGAAGCTAGCATTTGCTGCACAAATAAACTTTCAAATTGCTGTGCAACCGCTTTGGTGGTCTCACTAGACTGATTTCTGGCACCCAGTTTCATTTCAGAATACTGGTTCTGGTTCAGATAAAAATCAGTGGGTGACGAGACGCTCATTGGTGAACTCCAAGATGATAAATAATCATATGACTAGATCAATATAACGATCAGATTACTATTAGCTCTGCACTTAACGCGCCAACTTGCTTTAAGGATTCTAAAATAGCCACTAAGTCACCTGGTGAGGCCCCTACCTGATTAACCGCACGCACAATTTCACTCAGGGTTACGCCCTCTGGAAAGCGAAACATTCGGCTGTCTTCCTCTTCTACTTGAATATCCGTGTCAATTTTGAGTGCCGTAACACCATTGCTCAAAGGTTGTGGCTGACTAACCTCTTGTGAGTTGGTAATAGTCACTGTTAAGTCACCATGCGATACGGCTGCTGAGTAAACCTTGACGTGATTACCGATCACGACCGTACCCGAACGCGAATTAATAATAATTTTGGCTGCAGCCTCACCCGGCTGAAATTCTAGGTTTTCGATGAACGATACAAAACCCACCCGTTGAGAAACATTTTGAGGAGCATTGATAGCCACTGTAACGCTATCTTGTGCAAATGCATTATTCGGTCCCAAAACATGATTAATGGTATCGGCTAAACGTTTAGCCGTTGTAAAGTCGGGCCGCTTTAGGTGCAACACAATATTATCGCCACTGGCAAACGGGTTGGCTATTTCACGTTCGATACTGGCGCCATTGGGAATGCGCCCAACACTCGGAATATTAATTTTAAGTGATGATCCATCTGCACCTTCAACCCCTAAGCCACCCACAATCAAATTGCCTTGAGCCATTGCGTAAATATTGCCATCAACACCTTTTAAGGGTGACATTAACAAGCTGCCCCCGCGCAAACTTTTGGCGCTACCCAATGAGGACACGGTAATGTCGATCGTTTGTCCAATTTTTGCAAACGCAGGCAGATTGGCATGAATCGCAACTGCGGCAATATTTTTGACTTGTGGATTAACATTAGCCGGTAAAGTAATACCATATTGGCCCAGCATGCTCTTTAAACTTTGTACCGTAAAAGCCGTTTTATCTCCCGAACCATCCAAACCGACGACGAGGCCATAACCCACCAATTGGTTATTTCTAACCCCTTTTATTGATGTAATATCTTTAATTCGTTCAGCCAAAGCAATGCCTTGGGTGGTAACCAAAATGAGAAATATGAATAGTTTGAAAATTTTCATGAGTGCCGCCTGATAATGGATATAAGTCTCGCCTTCAGTGTATATTTTTACAATATTCACTGAAGGCCAAAAAGCTTATAGTGGAAATGATGGGCTATCGAATAATCGACTTAACCAACCTTTGGTGTTGGAGTCGTCAATGGCGCCACCACCGCCATAAAAAATTCGGGCGTTCGCTAGCTTTCTGGACTGAACCATATTATTCGCACTGACATCTTGCGGCCTTACTAGGCCAGACAATCGAATATATTCCGCCCCTTGATTCAAGCCAATTATTTTTTCACCCCGGACCGACAATGTGCCGTTGGATAAAATATCAGCAACGGTGACAGTAATTTCACCCGATAGGCTATTGCTTTGTGCGCTATCACCACTGCCCGTAAAATCGGTTTCGGCCTTTGCCGAGTTGGTCAAAAATTGATCATCCTTAAATGTTGGAATTACCCCTAAAATAGAATCGACAACTGTTCCGATTTCGCTATTTTTAGATGTATTGGTTGCGGCTGATTTAGATGCGTTAGTCGACTCTGAAAGATTAATACTGAGTAGATCCCCAATTCGGAATGCCTTGCTATCTTCGAACAGTCGAACCGATCGACCCTGCTGAAATATAGAACCATTGGGTAACGGCTGAAAGGCCACAGAATTTAAATCAACTGGCGCATAATCAGGATCAGATTGGACCGCACGCTGTGGAGTTGCACATGCATTTAACAGCATTATTATTAATATCAGTCCCACTATTTTTATCGATGGGTTCATCACATCACCTAAACGTTGTTATTTAGGAACTGCATCATACCGTCTGCTGTTGAAATGACTTTTGAGTTCATTTCATAAGCTCGCTGGGTTTCGATCATTCCCACCATTTCTTCAACGATATTGACATTTGACGCTTCAAGTGCGCCCTGACGTAAATTACCCAGACCCGTTAGCCCCGGAGTACCTGCCTGAGGCGCACCACTGGCTGCCGATTCGACAAATAAGTTTTCGCCAATCGGCTGTAAGCCCGTCGGATTGATAAAACCATTGAGTTGAATATTACCCACCGTTGTCTGAGCCGCCTGATTGGGTAGTGAAACGGTGACAATACCATCCGTACCAATGGAAATAGATTGGGCATCTTGTGGAATGGTAATGCCTGGCTGCAAAGCGTAACCGCTAGCGGTAACCAATTGCCCTTGATTAGAAACCTTGAAACCACCATCTCGACTATAGGCCTCAGTGCCATCAGGCATCAAAATAGGAAAGAAACCTCGACCATCAATAGCGACATCTAAAGAGTTGTCGGTGGTGGCGATGCTACCTTGTGAGTGCATTTTTTCAGTGGCAACAACTCTTGACCCACTACCCAACATTAAACCCGTTGGCAGGCGGGTATCCTGCGATGTTTGGCCGCCCACTTGACGTATATTTTGGTACAGTAAATCTTCAAAAACGGCTCGCGACTGTTTGTACCCAGTAGTACCGACGTTGGCTAGATTATTCGATATAACCGATAACCGCGTTTGTTGCGCGTCAAGTCCGGTTTTTGCTACCCATAAGGCTTGATTCATTTTTCATCTCCGTTAAAGCGTTACGAAGATATATGCAGAGAACGTGCCAAAATTTTTATGGGCAGTCTTTAGGGGTGGGGACGACCAATCAGAAATGCCGCGTTAACGGGTAGGGAGAAATTAGGCGTAATTCGAGCAACCATTGAGACTGTATTAAATAAATCTACCAGGAGGTCAAATTTTTATAAGGCTCATACTCAAATATATAAGCCTTATAAACGGAATAAGCGACTACTATGGCCGAGCTAACTCTTCCTCATCTATTTCAGGCTCTATAAGATCAACCCGAGAAATACCCAGTGACAGGGTTGTTGATGTGGCGACATAAATAGACGAATAGGTTCCAACGAATACACCAATAATAAGTGCTAATGAAAAGGCATGAATGACTTCACCACCAAGAAAGAACAATGAGAACAACACTAACAATGTGGTAAAGGAGGTCATTAAGGTTCTTGAAATAGTTTGGTTAATGGAGATATTGGTAACTTCTTCTGGTGTCCGGTTACGGATCTTACGGAAATTTTCACGCACTCGATCGAATACGACAATAGTATCGTTTAAAGAGTAACCAATAACGGCCAATATAGCGGCCAAAACACTCAGGTCAAAATCAAGACGAAGCAGAGAAAATATACCCAATGTAATGATGACATCATGGATTAACGCCGCAACTGCACCCAAGGAAAAACGATACTCAAAGCGCACTGAGACGTAAATTAAGATCGCAATCAAGGCATATAAAACAGCGAGTCCACCGTCTTCCGTTAGCTCTTCACCCACTTGTGGACCCACATACTCAACTCGTCGTTCTTGAATTGACTCATCGGTCATGCTTCTTAATAGTTTGATCACTTCTGAACTGGTTTCAGCTTCATTTTGACCCGTCTTAGGTACTAACCGAATTAATACTTCACTGGCGCTGCCAAAATGTTGAACGACTGCATCGTTATAGCCGTTAACGCTTAACACATCACGAATGGGCTCAAGCTCTACCGGCTGTTGGTAACCCACTTCAATAATACTACCCCCAGTAAAGTCAATACCTACATTGAGTTTAAGCGTTGCCAGACAGACAATAGACACGAGGATCAAGATGACTGACAAAATCATGGCTGGCTTTCGCAATCCCATGAAGTTAATTTGCTGTTTTGATATGTGCTTGGTTAACATGATCATATCTCCTAAATTGCCAGCTTGGTGACAGCCTTACGGCCATAGATCAAATTAATAATAGCGCGGGTACCAAATATTGCGGTTAGCATTGAAGTTAAAATGCCTATCGATAATGTCACCGCGAAACCTTTGATCGGGCCCGTTCCAAAACCGAACAGAATAACGGCAGCAATCAATGTAGTAACGTTCGCATCTGCAATCGTTCCAAAGGCTTTTTCATATCCACTAAAAATAGAAGCTTGGGGCGAGTTACCCATTCTCAACTCTTCTTTAATGCGTTCAAAAATAAGTACATTGGCATCAACTGCCATGCCGACCGTCAGAACAATACCGGCAATTCCCGGTAACGTCAGCGTTGCTTGAAGTAAGGATAAAACAGCCACAAGCAATACAAGGTTCAGCGTCAACGCTAGATTTGCCACTAAACCAAACACCTTGTAGAAAATGGCCATAAACAACAGCACAGCGGCAAAACCAATTATTACCGACAAAAAGCCTTTTTTGATGTTTTCCTTACCTAGACTTGGACCAACAGTGCGTTCTTCAACAATCAGCATGGGCGCTCTTAATGCACCTGCACGTAATAATAAGGCAAGATCACGCGCCTCGCGTGTGCTGTCTAGCCCTGTAATTTCAAAGCGTTTACTCAGTTGAGATCGAATCGTAGCGACGTTGATGACTTGAGAAACAGTGGTTTTAATTCTTTTCTCTTCGCCATTCACTTTGCGGAACTCATATTTATCTTCTATAAATACAACGGCCATCGGGTTGCCGATATTGTCGCGAGTAACGTCACCCATTCGATCAGCACCCTTAGCATTCATCGTAATAGTAACGTTCGGTGTGCTGCTGCGGGAATCAATACCTGATGCAGCACCTACAATTTGATCACCCGTAACAATCACACTGCGCTTTAATAACACGGGTGATTTGTCAGTGCGCTCATATAAACGTGTGCCAATGGGGGCTCGACCTGTGTCTTTTGCCGCGGTCCAATCAGTAAAGTTGCCGTGTACCATACGAAATTCTAAAGTAGCGGTGGCACCTAAAATTTCTTTTGCACGGACTGTGTCCTGTACTCCAGGTAATTGAACTACGACTCTATCTTCACCCTGTCGTTGAATTACTGGTTCAGCGACACCCAGTTCATTCACTCGGTTTCTAAGTGTTGATATGTTTTGCTCTATGGCAAGTTTTTTCTCAGTTTGCAATGCCGTCGGGTTCAGTGACATTTCGATGAAACCATTACTGGCGTCATCACGAGTGACAAAAACAAAATCCCTGAATTGATTTTCGATCTCTAATTTAGCCTTATCACGGACCGACAAACTGGCAAATCGTAAATTAATCATGGTCATATCTGATTGAACCGATTTGTAGCGGATTTTTTTGCTTCGCATAAAGGATTTAATTTCACTTTCTGAACGTTGCAGTGATTTTTCTATGGCTGAATCCATATCCACTTCCATAAGAAAGTGCACACCACCACGCAAGTCGAGACCTAAATACATTGGTAACGCATTCAGCTCGGCCATCCAATCTGGTGTTGCAGGTGCCAAATTAAGCGCAACAGAATAGCGACTGTCTGTGTTTTGAAGCACTCTTCGGATTTGGCTCGAGGCTCTTAGCTGCTCTTCTTCATCGTCAAAACGAACGCGAAGATTAGTGACGTTTAGCTCTATCGAACGAAACTTTATGCCTTCAGCGACAAGAATGTCTCGCACATGTGACAACTCACTTTCATTGATCAGATTGACACGATGCGAAATTTGTACCGCGGGATCTTCACCATATAAATTAGGTGCGGCGTAAATAACACCAAAAAAGACAATAATAGCGAGTAGCAAATATTTCCATGCAGAATATTGATTGACCATAGGGGTTACAGCTTCTTAATTGTGCCTTTCGGTAAGACAGTGGCAACAGCATGAACTTGAATTTTAACTTCAACTTTATCGGCGATTTCACACGTAAGGAAACTTTCATCGACAGCGTTAATTTTGGCTAACAAACCACCCGTGGTAATTACTTCGTCTCCTTTCTTTAATGCTTCAACTAGATTCTTATGTTCTTTTGCTTTTTTTTGCTGTGGACGAATAAGCAAAAAATAAAAGATAGCAAACATCAAAACTAAAGGAATAATTAGTTCAAAAGTACCACCCGACTGTGCGCCAGCACTCTGGGCCATTGCATCATTAATAAAAAAACTCATACTTTATCTACCTGTTGTCTAAATGGATTTATTCGTCTTCGTCAAGAGTCGGCATAGTAATTGCCTACCCCGAATCGGCGCGTATTATGGCACTAGCTTAGTCTTCTCACAAGTCTTCAAGTGTACCGACCCGAAGTCTTAGATTTATTCCCTATTCGGGCTATTATTTTGAATGAAACTGTTCATAGAACTCGTCACAAAAGCGATCGTATCGGTCCTCTTCTATGGCTTGTCGAATACGGCTCATCAATACTTGGAAGTAATAGAGATTATGAATAGTGTTGAGTCGAGCACCTAAAATCTCCCCACATTTATCGAGATGCCTTAGATAAGCCCGTGAGTAATTCTGGCAGGTATAACAGCCACACTGTTCGTCAATGGGTAATATGTCGTCGGCGTAGCGCGCATTTCGAATACGAACAATTCCGGTATGAGTATAAAGGAAACCTGTTCGGGCATTTCGGGTGGGTATGACGCAGTCAAACATATCAATACCACGCCGCACGCCTTCAATCAGATCCTCAGGCTTACCAACACCCATTAAGTATCGTGGCTTATCTGTTGGCAAGTATGGCAAACAATGGTCAAGTGTCTCATTGCGCTCATCCGCTGGCTCGCCAACTGATAGGCCACCAATGGCATAGCCGTCAAATCCAATTTCAGTTAAACCCAAGGCCGATACACGCCGTAACTCTGGGTAGATGCCCCCCTGAACAATGCCAAACAGAGCACTGGGGTTATCCGCGTGCGCAACCTTACTTCTGGCCGCCCAACGGAGTGACATTTCCATTGATTTTTGCACAACGTCAACTTCAGCAGGGTAAGGTGTACATTCATCAAACACCATAACAATATCAGAACCAAGATCTCGCTGAACCTGCATCGAAACCTCGGGGCTAAGAAATATCTTAGATCCGTTGACAGGGGAATTAAAATGCACACCCTCCTCTGTAATTTTACGCATCTTTGCCAAGCTAAACACTTGAAAACCACCAGAGTCAGTCAGTATGGGACCCTGCCAGTTCATAAAGTCATGTAAATCACCATGCTGCTTAATTATGTCAGTGCCGGGTCGAAGCATTAAATGAAAAGTATTACCCAGAATTATTTGTGCACCTAATTCGGTTAATTCTTCTGGTGTCATAGCCTTCACTGTACCGTAGGTTCCAACAGGCATAAACGCGGGTGTTTCAACCACACCACGATCGAAGGTAAGTCGACCTCTGCGGGCAGTACCCAATGTTTTATCCAGTGTAAATTTCATTGATGGTCTCTAAATTTAGTTTGCTTTAATAAGCTAATAATATGATCGAAGCGTTTATTATGACTTTAGCTGGCTAAAATCAATCTTCATGATTGACTTTTTTTGATTCGATCAACATGGCGTCACCATAACTGAAAAATCGATATCGTTCGTCAACAGCCTGTTGATAAGCTTGTTGAATTAATGCTGTCCCAGCAAACGCACTCACTAGCATTAGTAAAGTTGATTTAGGGAGATGAAAATTGGTAATCATTGCATCAACGGCCTTGAACCGATAACCGGGCGTAATAAAAATGGAAACATCGCCTTCAAAGGCTTTTACCAAACCATCAGACGCTGCCGCTTCTAGACTACGCACGACGGTTGTACCAACGGCCACCACTTTATTGCCTCTTGAGTGAGCCTGAGAAATCGCATCACACACAGACTGGGAGACATGTACCCATTCTGAATGCATAACATGCTCATCTATATTTTCAACTTTGACCGGCTGAAAAGTACCCGCCCCAACGTGTAATGTAATGTGGGCCGTTTCAACGCCCTTGCTTTTTAATCTAGCAATGAGTGGTTGATCGAAGTGTAGCCCCGCTGTCGGTGCAGCAACAGCCCCTGGATTTTGGGCATACACGGTTTGATAGCGTTCTAAATCCTCATCATCGTCTGCGCGTTCTATATACGGTGGTAATGGCATATGGCCATATTGATTTAATAAGGTTAGCCAGCTTTGGTTGCTATCCTGAATTAGTTTAAACAATGACCCCTCTCGCGCTGCCATGACGCAACTAATTTGGTCTTCTAAAAGTAACACGGCGCCTGACTTAGGGGACTTACTAGAACGCACGTGAGCTAGCAATGTTTTATCATCCAGGACTCTTTCTACTAATACTTCGATCTTGCCACCCGTTTGCTTTTGGCCAAACAAGCGCGCGGGTACAACTCGAGTATCATTGAAAACAAGCAAATCTCCAGAATTTAAAAAAGTAGTAATATCTGTAAATTGTCCATTGACTATATCAGCCGTTAAAGGTGAAATCCGTAAAAGTCGCGAAGCACTGCGTTGCGCCAATGGTTTCTGAGCAATTAGCTCGTTTGGTAAGTGGTAATCAAAATCGCTGATTTGCATAGGGTGTGCTGTATGAGTAGAGTTGATTAAATTGTACCCACTGGAAGATTTATTTAAAATTAGGATACTTAAAAAAACGTATGATACGGTTCATCAAAGAGATTGCTACTGATTCTAAGTTTCTACTTTATTATTGCCGTAAGGCCTACCACTAACCAACAAATTGCATTAGAATCCTTCCTCGCTAAATCAGTGTAGCGAAATTAATATACAAAATGAATTAAAAGCACTGCCTGCAACGAGTGACTTTCAAATTCCAGTGAAAATGTCGTAAGAGTCAACGTTAATGCCGATGTGATGGAATTGGTAGACATGAGTGATTCAAAATCACTTGCCTTCGGGCGTGGCGGTTCGAGTCCGCCCTTCGGTACCATTAACGAGTTTTACGACGTCCAGTAACATTCTCAAATATCACTATAAACCCTATTTTATATAGCTCTCATGGCTTATAAGAGTTTTTACTGTTCGTTGACTTCCTGAACATTTGTTGATTTAGCCAATTCGATTAGGCAAATACCAACAAAATAATTGTACAAAAGCTATCTGGAGAGCTCACAGCCGTTCGGGTGAAGCAAGCCAACCGAAAGATAGAAATTTCAAGTGACCTCTATGGGAAAGGGCTTAATCTGGAAGTTTGGCCGAATCATTCTAAATATTGAAGACTGTACTCCCAAGGTGGAATAGCAGGAAAAGGCCAAAGGCCTATTTCTGTCTCTTATACACATCTCCGAGCCCACGAGACGCTACGCTA
>OJEJ01000067.1_pt1 | contig 68660 bp, 64 predicted proteins | sample 1593271 | NCBI WGS metagenome assembly OJEJ01 (sample SAMN05416877, study PRJEB24817) | seawater metagenome | isolation source: Sea water | place: Canada:Atlantic | collected 2013-11
CTGTTTCCTCTATTAGATAATTGATATCACCTAAAGAGCAATCCCACTGCTTTGCCAGTTCTTCGACGGTAAAATAATCTTTCTCGTAATGATCATCCAGCTTAAAACCCACGACACTCTCCCTGTGTAGCCTTCAAAATAATCTCCAAGCCAGGCGGTGAAGGTGACCCCTTTTCGCTCCGTCGAGCTAGACTTGGAAAACTCCGTTTATTTTTTTGCTTTGTGGATCGGCACGATGTCGGCACCCGCCTTTAATCCATCCAGATAATCGCTATACCATTGCATCATGTCCGTACGCTCTGCGAGGTACTGTGATCGATTGTAAGCCGCCCTAACTTTGTTTCTTTCACCGTGCGCCAGTTGTCGCTCAATCACGTCTACACGAAAACCCGACTCGTTCAAAATGGTGCTGGCTGTTGTTCTAAAGCCGTGCGCGGTGGCATCAAACTTTAACCGCTTTCGAATGGCATAGGTTAAGGTATTTTCACTCATGGGCTTTCGGTGATCATGTGAGCCGGGGAACACTAGGTCATAATTACCGGATAGTTCTTTCACCAGTTTCAACAGGTCGATGGCTTGCGTCGAAAGCGGGACTATATGTTCTTCATCCATTTTCATCTTTTCGGCCGGTATGCGCCAGATTGCTCTATCCAGATCAAAATCTTTCCATTCGGCAGAACGCAGCTCGCCAGGGCGGACAAAAGTAAAGGTGATTAACTTCAAGGCGTGCTGGGTCAGCAAATAGCCTTGATAGTTGTCTAGTGCGTTCAGGTAGGCTGGCAGTTCATCAAGCTTTATAGATTTGCGGTGTTTTACCTTGCGAGTTTGTATCACGCCCTTGAGCGCATCTACGGGGTTAAATTCTGCATGACCCGTTTGTATGGCATAACGGAAAATTGAGCTGATACGCTGTTTAATACGCCCCGCAACATCGAGTGCGCCGCGTTCCTCAATTTTTCTAATGAGATATAAAACATCTGTCGTCCTAATATCTCTGATCGGTATATCGCTCAGGTGCGGTAAGACATCGGCTTTAATAGTTTGCCATACCCCTTGCGCATGGCCTTTACTCCATCGACCCGATTCTTTTTTGTGCCATTCTTCTGCTATCGGTTTAAAATTGCTGCCTGCAATTGCTGCCTTCGATTGTCGATTATTAATAACCGGATCAATCCCTTTGTGTATGAGTCGCTTAGCCTTTAACGTAGCGTCTCGCGCACCACTCAGCGTTACCACGGGATAAACACCCAGCGCTAATGTTTTCTGTTTGTTTTGATATCGATAGGATAATCGCCAATACTTTGAACCGTTCGGTCTGACTTCTAAATTGAGGCCGCGCCCGTCAGCTAATTTATAAGTGCCTGCTTTAGATTTAGCCTGTTTAATCTTTACAGCTGATAATTTACCGCTAAAAGTTTCTACTTCTTTCCTGTCCATTTTGTTGGTACATCCTTAAATCGAACTCAGATACCAACAAAGATACCAACAACTATTCAGGATGTCAAAAGACACTAAAAAGCGCTATAAGTCGATAGAATGGCTTTAAATAAGGGTTTAGAAGGATTTAAGGATGCTGCAAGACGTTAAAAAACAAGGAAATGGTGCCCAGAGCCGGAATCGAACCGGCAAGCCCGTTAGAGCGGCAGATTTTAAGTCTGCTATGTTTACCAATTTCATCACCTGGGCGTGATTTCGTGCTGCTGTCTTAGCCTTTAAGACAAAAATATGGAGGCTGAGGGCGGAATCGAACCGCCGTTGACGGCTTTGCAGGCCGCTGCATGACCACTCTGCCACCCAGCCAATGGGTGCTTTTACATATTACGTTATTTCTGAACTAAAACCAAAAAAAACCTCGACTGGGTCGAGGCTTCTTATTTGGAGCGGGAAACGAGATTCGAACTCGCGACCCCAACCTTGGCAAGGTTGTGCTCTACCAGCTGAGCTATTCCCGCGAAGAGGCGCCATTCTATAGAAACACTAAATAGTGTCAAGCCACCATGGGCATTTAATTAAGTTATTTTTCAACCATTTTCTGTGATGACTGGCCATGCAGCTTTAAGATAAAGAACCATCGATATTATAGTGAAGATTGCGGCCAAATAATAAAAGCCAAGCCCAATTTCAAACATTGAATAACCAAAAATGGTTTCAGCATAAATCATTAGAAATAATGAGAATAGCTGAGCTGCAGTCTTAACCTTTCCAATAAACGACACTTTTATAGTCGCTCGGCTACCCAGCTCTGCCATCCACTCTCGCAAGGCTGACACGGTTATTTCTCGTGCAACAATAATTACGGAGGGCAAAGCAACATAAATACTGGGATTAGCCTCTACGATCAATATGATCGCCGCAACAACAATGAGTTTATCTGCGACTGGATCAAGAAACGCGCCAAAGGCAGACTCTTGTTTGAGCATACGCGCCAAATAACCGTCAACCCAATCTGAAAAACAAGCGACTCCAAAGATGGCTGCAGCGACTTGATTAGCCCAATTGAACGGCAAATAAAATACGATAACAAAAATCGGAATTAATGCGATACGTAAAAGTGTGATACCGGTAGGTAGCGTGATTTTCATGATGCTATTAGGAAACGAGTCAATTCAATTTGGACAGTCTAGCTGTGACTAGTACTGATCGGATGGCATAAAAAAGAAATTATGCATGAAAAGTATCATAGATCACTTGCGCGGTCTCTCGATTAATACCTTTGATCTTCATTAGCTCTTCTATACCTGCTGCTTGAACGCCCTGAAGACCACCAAACTTGTTGAGTAGCAGCTGTCGCTTTTTGGCACCAATGCCTGGTATCTGCTCTAAACGAGATGTGTTTCGAGTTTTGGCTCTAGCTTTACGATGACCAGTAATAGCAAAGCGATGTGCTTCATCTCGTATTTGTTGAATCAGCAGTAATGCTGGAGAATCCATTGGAATATCCATTCGGGCATAATTTTCATCAATAATGTCTTCGTACCCTGCTTTTCTATCAGGACCCTTTGAAACGCCAAAGACCCGCATGTTTTGTTTAACTGAAAAAATATTCAGATCTTCCATGACGTCTAATGCCACATGGAGCTGTCCTTTACCTCCATCAATTAATATAAGATCAGGCAAGAGGGTTTCGTTGTCTTTACGCTTGGTATATCGTTTTTCAAGCACTTGTTTCATTGCAGCATAGTCGTCCCCTGCCGTAACGCCATTAATGTTGTAACAGCGATACTCTGACTTGACGGCTCCCTCTCGATTAAATACCACACAAGATGCTTTTGTTGACTCACCCATGGTGTGACTAATATCGAAGCATTCTATTCTTTCAGGCGCAGATTCAAGGTGTAGTTCTTCAATTAAGGATTGGAAACGTTTATTTAAATGGCTCGCTGATAACAAATGGACCCTAAGTGATTGTTTTGCATTATTAACTGCATTTTCTAGTGCGTGGCGACGTTTTTCTCTAACACTATTTGATAGTTTCACTTTCTTTTCTGCTAAGTCACTCAGGGTAACTTCTAATGCCGTTTGATTGGGCAATACGTGACTAACTATAATTTCACCCGGGGACGGATGGCGTGAGTAATGTTGCATGATAAAAGCTTCAATCAACTCAGGTTCAGCCGCATCAAGCTTTGTTTTGCTAATGAAGGGTTTATTACCCAGCGATGTTCCATTTCGAATCATAAATAATTGAATGCAACACACATCTTGTTCTACTGCGCAGGCGATAATGTCAATATCCGTACGAAAATCGGTTACAAATTGTTTTTCAGTAATGCGTCGTAACATCTCGATTTTATCGCGAGTTTGCGCTGCCTGCTCGAAATCCAAATTACGGGAATAATCCTCCATTAGAGTGACTTGTTGGTTTATTAAGGTGTCATTTTCACCTTCTAAAAAAAGTCGTGCCTGGTCAATTTGTTTTCGATAGTTTTCTTCATCCGTATGATCAACGCAAGGTCCAGTGCAACGTTTGATCTGATATTGCAGACAAGCCCGGCTGCGATTTTGCATAACGGCATCTTCACAGTTGCGTAATTGAAATATCCGTTGAACATGCCCTATGGTATAGCGTATGGCCGCAGCACTTGGGAAAGGACCAAAAAATGTGCCTTTAGCTTTGTTGATTTTACCTCGATAAATTTTCAGACGAGGATATTTATGATGAGTCAGGCAGATGTAAGGATAACTTTTATCATCCTTGAACAGAATATTATAACGAGGGTTAAAGTTTTTTATTAAATCATTTTCGAGTATTAATGCTTCGCTTTCAGTTCGTGTATTAATGACTTCGATATCATTGATATTACTAACCAATGACATAATTCGAGAAGAGAGACCCGTTCTTCTAAAATAACTCGATAATCGATTTTTTAAATTTTTGGCCTTACCGACATATATGACTTTTTGCTGGCCATCAAGCATACGGTACACGCCTGGCTTTGTACTGACAGACGACAGAAAAGATTTGTAATCAAAAGGTTGAGGGTTGATTACTGAACTCTTTATTTCAAGGTGAACTCTCGCTGAGCCTTCAGGCATCAACAGAAAGCTTCATATGATTAAGAGATAGCAAAGTCAACCATGCCTTGTTCAACCGCGATTTTAAGCATGTCCACTTCGTTATGCACATCTAGCTTCTCTAGTAATCTCAGTCGATAGGTACTGACTGTTTTTGGACTCAGACAAAGCTTTTCGGACATTTGCAGATTAGTCAAACCATGGCAAATCATCAGCATGACTTGAAATTCACGACGAGACAGTCTATCTATTGGGTTTTTTTCGTTGCCAGGCAGAAGTGATAGCGCTAGTTGTTGTGCTATGGCAGGGGCAATGTAAGCCCCACCACCATTAACGATATTGAGTGCTTCTATTATTTCAGACACGGCACATTCCTTCGTCAAATAACCTTTTGCCCCAATTTCTAACATGCGTTTAGGAAAAGTTTTTTCAGTATAGACGGTGAGTACAATAATTTTTTGCTTGGGGTCTCTCTCAAGTATACGACGACAGGCTTCAACACCACCAATTCCTGGCATATTGACGTCCATTAAAATAACATCAGGTTTAAGACTGAGAGATAAGTCTAAGCTCTCCTCACCATTAGAAGCCTCGCCGACTATCTTCACTTTTTTACTGTCTTCAAGTAAACGTTTTATGCCCGTTCTGACAAGTACGTGGTCATCAGTTAATAAAACAGTAATCATAAAACAAAACTCTATTCAATATTAACTAACTATAACACGACGTGACTACTCTATGTAAGTCAATTCTGAGTATTTGTCAAAATCTAAAAGCGCACCAAAACAGAACCCCAAGTAAATCCACCGCCAAAGGCTTCTAACAACAACAATTCATTTTTCTTAATTCGGCCATCTCTAACCGCAACATCAAGTGCCAATGGAACCGAAGCTGCCGAGGTGTTGCCATGCTTATTAACAGTGACCACTACCTGATCCATCGACATCTTCAGTTTTTTAGCTGTGGCAGAAATAATTCTTATATTCGCTTGGTGTGGTACTAGCCAGTCAATATCTGATTTCATCATATTATTAGCAGCGAGCGTTTCATCTACGATCCGACCGAGTGTATTAACAGCAACTTTAAAAACCTCGTTGCCCCGCATTTCAACAAATGCCAAACCTGCTTTAACTTGATCGTACCCATCAGCAATGCCATAAGGTACTCTCAGAAGGTCTTCGTACTGACCATCAGCATGTATGTGTGTAGACAAAATACCAGTTTCTTCGCTGGCTTCGAGAATAACAGCACCTGCTCCGTCACCAAATAAAACACACGTTGCCCTGTCTTCCCAGTTAAGGATTTTTGAAAAAACTTCTGCACCTACCACCAGCGCCTTTTTACTACTACCTGACTTAATAAATTTTTCAGCAACTGTGAGCGCATAAACAAACCCAGAACAAACAGCCTGAATGTCGAATGCGGGGCATCCATGGATACCGAGTCGTGCTTGCAATATGCACGCAGAGCTGGGAAAGATTTTATCCGGTGTTGAAGTTGCCAAGATGATCAAATCAATATCAGATGAGTCGATGCCGGCTGCTTCAATCGCTAAACGTGATGCGCCTTCTGCTAGGTCAACAGTTGTTTGACCGTCAACAACAATATGACGTTGCTCTATACCCGTTCGCTCTCGAATCCACTGATCGTTAGTATCAACAAATTTTGCGATATCATCATTAGTCATCACATTTTCAGGTAAGTATCCCCCTGTGCCTGTAATACGAGCGTAACTCATTACTCCACCTCTACCATCTGTGCCAGATAAGACTCAACCTCAAACGAAATACGTTGCGGCACTTCATTTTCGATTTCAATACTGGCAATTTTTATTGCATTGACAAAGGAGCTTGTATCCGCCCCACCATGGCTCTTCACTACAATCCCATTCAGCCCAAGCAAACTTGCGCCGTTATACTGACCTGGATCAAGTGTCTTTTTTACTGCGTTCAAGACAGGTAACGAAATAAGCGCCAGCAGCTTGGTAAATAAATTCCGTTTAAATTCGGTTTGCAGAACATGTTTAACTAAAGCAGCCAGCCCCTCACCCGTTTTAAGTGAAACATTACCTACAAATCCGTCGGTTACTACGACATTGACTGTGCCTTTATAAATATCGTCTCCCTCAACAAAGCCACGGTAGTTAATGTTCGTTGCAGCGATCAGCTGACTTGCCTCTTTTATGCTATCACTACCCTTCATTTTTTCTGAACCAATATTCAGCAACCCTACCGTGGGGTTTTTGATACCCTCTACTGATTGCGCCAGCACTGATCCCATCACTGCAAACTCTAATAGATTTTGAGGTGTACATTCAATATTTGCACCCAAATCAAGCATGTAAGTTTGCCCAGTGATCGCAGGCAACATCCCACAGATTGCAGGACGGCTAATACCTTTGATAGTCTTTAATACAAACTTACTAGTCGCCATCAGAGCACCCGTATTGCCTGCACTGACACAAGCCTGGACTTTTTGCTCCTTCACAAGGTTAATGGCAATCCGCATGGAAGAATCTTTTTTCTTTTTTAAGGCGTGAGCTGGTGCTTCGTCCATTCCAACCACTTCTGATGCATGTTGAACACTAATTCGTGTGTTGCCTTCAAGCCCATTCATTCTTAATGCTTCAATTAATGAAGTGGAGTCGCCAACAAGAATCAGTTGTATGTCAGGTATCTGGTCGAGAGCAATTTTAGCCGCAGGTACAGTCACGATAGGACCGTGATCACCACCCATGGCATCAATTGCAATAATTTTTTGTTTCATTGGATAGGATCAGCCAGACGACGTAAATAAATACGGGCAGAAAAATCCGCCCGTATATCGATCAAGAGTTAAGTAACTTTTCAGTTACTCTTCGTCGTTATCCACCTTGTCTGCAATGACTTGACGGCCACGGTAATAACCATCAGCGCTGATGTGATGACGACGGTGAGTTTCACCTGTTGTAGGCTCTACTGAAAGAGTTGATTCACCAAGTGCGTCATGAGAACGTCTCATTCCACGTTTAGACGGTGTCTTGCGACTTTTTTGAACAGCCATATATTTCTCCGGAAATTAAATTCGACTAATTAATTCTAAATAAAAACTTTAATGCTTCGTTTTTAACTTTTTTAACACTAAAAACGGATTTTCTCTATCAGTTTCTGTCTGAACATCGTCCGATACGTGCCAATATTCATTGCAACGACCACTCTCATGAAGAGCCACTAATGGCAGGCCCAGTATTAATTCGTCCTCTACAACGTCAAAGACATCAATATTGCCGTCTTCACTGTACAACGTATCAACACCACTTATCTGAACAATATTGTCAGACGCATCGATCAAAAGCTCAAAGTCCAACTCGACTAACTGCAGGACGGGTTTAAGACATCTCTGACATTCAATAGAGAGTTCTGCAATGACATGTCCTTTAACCATTGATCGATCATACTCGCTGTCAGAAAAGGTGAATCTAACTTGAATTTCAGCCTGATCAGATTTCAACATTTCGGTTAAACGACTCAGTTCATCTAGGGCTATAACACCTTCATGATAACTGCGCTGGGATGATTCTTTTTTGAATTGGTAAAGTCGATTTAGTTTAGCTTGCATAAAACGCGCGATTTTACAGGGATAGCGCCAAGCTTGTCTATTGATATTAACAAAATACTCAGTGTTTTTATGGTTTTTCGAAATGCTTTTAATATACTCTGTCGTGTTTTTAATATGAAGCTAAAGTTGCCAAGCATCTTGCCGAGTACTTTAGGGTTCGATTTTAATTTAGTCATTTGTGAAGGGTCGTTCCATGCAACCAAAGATAATACTCGCCAGCAGTTCACCTTTCAGGAAAGAATTATTAGCTCGACTTAACTTAGACTTCGAATGCCATTCACCAGAAATTGATGAATCTCAGTTAATGGATGAAACTGCCACTGACTATGTCTGTCGATTAGCGAAGGAAAAAGCGCAATTAATTAGCAAGAACCATCCAAGCGCTATCGTTATTGGGTCTGATCAATGCGCATTGAGGGATGGTCAAATTCTGGGCAAACCGGGTAATCATACAAATGCGATGCAACAGTTAAAAGCAGCTCAAGGAAAAACGGTTGTATTCCACACGGGACTTTGCGTCGTTCAACAAGACACCCGTTTTTGCGAAGTTGACGAGGTGCTATACCAAGTTAAATTTCGAACCCTACACGATGCACAACTAGCACATTATCTAGAAGTAGAAAAACCCTACCAATGCGCTGGAAGTTTTAAGTCTGAAGGCTATGGCTGTTGTTTATTCAGCTCCATGCAGGGCGATGATCCCAGCGCATTAATTGGGTTACCACTGATTAGGTTGGTCACCATGCTCGAAAACCTCGGTGTCAATGTGGTTTGACGACCCTTTCAATAGCCCATCCAATTGGGTCCCAAAACATTTAATTTATTTTCGCATTAAAGTAACTTTGAATTTGCTGGCTTGCAGCCGTACCAATTCTTTCAGCGATACGATCAAAGAATTCACCCTGGGGAGTGAAATCGACCACCTTCTCTACTTTAACAATATCTCTAGAGACTGATTTTGTCGTTCCATAATCGTCAACTAGGCCCAGTTTAATTGCTTTTTCGCCCGTCCATATTAAACCGCTAAACAACCCTTCCTTTTCAGTTAATCGTTCCCCTCGTCCATTCTTAACGGCCGTTATAAAATGCTGATGCACTTCATTAAGCATTTCTTGCAGATGAGTTTTTTGGCTATTATCTTCGGGTAAGAAGGGGTCTAACAAACCCTTGTTCTCGCCAGCCGTTAATAACCGACGCTCAACCCCAATTTTTTTCATTAACTCGACAAAACCAAAATTATCCATACGGACTCCGATAGAACCTACCAAACTAGATTTATTCACATAGATATTGTCAGTCGCAGCAGCTACAAAATAACCCCCAGAAGCAGCAATATCTGACACGACGGCATAAATCGGAATTAATTGGTGCGCTTGTTTTAACCGTATAATTTCATCATAAATATAGGCAGATTGAACGGGTGAACCGCCTGGGGAATTTATTTCTAAAATAACCGCTGCTGTATTAGGGTTTTTAAAAGCAGCTTCTAATCCCGCAATAATATTGCTGGCGCTCGATTTATCATTCGCAGAAATGACACCTTCTAACGATACCAATGCGGTATGATTATCGCTGCCATTAGAAATCGAATCACTAGGGCCTGTGACGCCAGAGGATTCAATCAACAAATAAAGCGGGGGCGTTAAATAAACGAAAAACAAGATAGTAAAAAATATGCGCCAACGACGTCTTCGCCGCTGCTCATTCACCGCAAAGAAAGCAAGGTCTTTTACCATTTTCTCATAATCATTTGATGGAACTGTATAACTGTCTGTTTTTTGGGATGAGCCAAACATTTTGGTTACTCGCAGATAAAGTCGCTATGACACGTAAATTGAAGGATATAGGGTATACGTAGGATAATTAAAAACAGGCTATATCATTTTTCTATTTTGGGTTATTAATCAATTGATTAAAAATGACTGGCGTATCTGCATTAATTACTAACTCATCAGAAAACTCCGTGCGCGGTAATTCAAGTCTACTGGCATGCAGCATCAACCTTTTGACACCTTTTTTCTTCATCGTTTTATTAAAATCAATGTCACCATACTTAGTGTCACCGATTAATTCATGACCCTGCGACTGACAATGAACTCTTATTTGATGAGTTCGGCCCGTCATTAATTGAATAGTTAAAATGCTATAGTCTTGTTTTTGCTGACAATCAACAATCTTTGTCAATGCACTCTGCCCTGCTGGATCGACTAACACTCGGCGCTCTCCATTGGGTAGAGTTACTTTTTTTAAGGTAACGCTTATCTCTTTTTTATTTTGTGACCAACAGCCCTTCACTACTGCGAGATAAGTCTTAGTCAGCGTGTTATCTAAAAAACAACGCTGCATCGCTAGTAGTGACTGGCGATGCTTGGCCAACAATAAACAACCACTCGTGTCTCTATCTAGACGATGCGCCAGTTCGATTTCGGTATCTGGACGAAGACGACGCATAATATCAATAACCCCAAAGTTAATGCCCGAGCCAGAATGAACAGCCAAACCAGAAGGCTTATTAATTAAAATGAGATGCTTATTCTCAAATAAAATTGCCTTTTCAACGCTTTCAATCAAGGCAGGTGCTATGTAACTATCAGCATCATGAGTTTGGTCAATACGAACGGGCGGAACGCGCACAATATCGCCCATTTTTAATTTATATTCAGGCTTACAGCGCTTTTTATTAACCCGAACTTCGCCCTTGCGTATAATTCGATAAACCCGTGTCTTAGGAACCGTCTTCAAAGTTTTTAATAGAAAATTATCTAACCGTTGATCAACCTGAGTATGATCAACTTCGACAAAAGACACGCCACTGGTGGCGGAAATGGTATCGGGATTTGGGATATTCGTATTCAATTGATGGCAGCACTCATAAAGTATGGTATATTAAGATTGTGTATTGTACTGCCTATTTTCACGGCAAACACTACTAAAACAAATTTTTATAGGAAGCAATTCATTTGGCTGGATCATAGAATTCAGTAATTGGTTCCTTAAGAAGATTATCCCTGAGACTATTCAATGAAATATTCTTTACAGGGCACATTTACTGACTCAGGCTCTATGTACAGTCTCTTCTATAGTTTTTTACTGATTAAGAATATTGAACTGATAAGTGGTTCGAAAAAACCACTACAGCTATGCGCTGTGTCCGTTCTAAAGAAAACAAAGACCCCATCAGTAAAACTAAGAACAACCAGTACTGAGCCTTTAATTGAAGGCAAATTCAAACATGAAACGTATTTTAATCAACGCCACGCAGACCGAAGAACTTCGAGTTGCCATGGTCAACGGGCAACGTCTTTACGATCTTGATATAGAAGTCCCTTCTAGGGAACAAAAAAAATCCAACATATACAAAGGTAAAATCACCCGCGTAGAACCAAGTCTTGAAGCGGCTTTCGTTAATTATGGCGCTGATCGTCATGGTTTCTTGCCTTTCAAAGAAATTTCAAAACAATATTATCGTGAAGGCGTGAGTTCTGAATCAGGCAAGGTCGGCATCAAAGATGCAATCAAGGTCGATCAAGAAGTCATCGTTCAAATTGAAAAAGAAGAGCGTGGCAATAAAGGCGCGGCACTCACTACTTTTATTAGTCTAGCTGGCCGTTTTTTAGTTGCGATGCCACAAAATCCTCGTGCTGGTGGGGTCTCTCGTCGAATTGAGGGAGAGGATCGAGATGAATTAAAAAAAGTCCTTTCTGAACTTGAAATGCCCGATAATATGGGGGTCATTGTTCGTACCGCAGGAGTTGGTCGATCAACTGAAGAAATGCAATGGGATCTCGACTACCTCAATCAAGTATGGACCGCCATTGAGACCGCAGGTAGTGAAAAGCCTGCCCCTTTTTTAATTTATCAAGAATCAGATATCGTTGTGCGAGCCCTTCGTGACCATTATCGTGCTGATGTCGGTGAAATATTAATCGACTCTCAAGAAGCTTATCAGCAAGCACATGACTTTATGTCAATGGTCATGCCAAATACTATTTCAAAGCTGAAAAAATTCGATGAAGATCTACCACTTTTTAATCGTTTTCAAATTGAAAGCCAAATAGAATCCGCTTTTTCACGTGAAGTCACACTGCCCTCTGGCGGTGCCATTGTTATAGATCACACAGAAGCTTTAATTTCTGTTGACGTTAACTCGGCGCGCGCCACCAAAGGGAGTGATATCGAAGAAACCGCTAGACAAACTAATCTCGAAGCTGCGGATGAAGTGGCACGTCAGTTACGTATACGCGATTTGGGTGGCCTAATAGTCATTGATTTTATCGATATGATGCAAAACAAAAACCAACGTGAAGTTGAGTCCCGTCTGCGCAATGCCGTATACGACGATCGTGCTCGGGTTCAAATTGGTCGTATCTCGCGGTTTGGTTTACTCGAAATGTCGCGTCAACGATTACGCCCATCACTAGGTGAATCGAGTCAAATTGTTTGTCCAAGGTGTATTGGTCAAGGCAGTATTCGTGATGTTGAATCGCTTTCCCTAGCTGTATTGCGTTTACTTGAAGAAGAGTCATTAAAAGATAACACAGGGACTATCCTGGCTAAATTACCAATTGAATGCGCGACTTATTTATTAAATGAAAAGCGTGATAAAATCGATGATCTAGAGATGCGTCGTAAAGTTAAACTTGTTGTTATTCCAGATCCAAATTTAGAAACACCACACTACCTGATTGAACGAGTCAAAGATAACGACACCCATCGTCATGAGTCACATTACAAAAAGTCATATGAATTAATAACAGAAGAAGATGTTGTTGATTTAGTTGATATCGCAACTAATAAATCAGCACCTGGCGAGGTTGCAGCAGTTCAAAGAATTGAACCGCCAGCACCAAAACCAGCTGCCAAACCTGTGTTGGCAACCGCCTTAGAGGGTAGTCCTGGAATTTTCCAAAAAATATGGGGCGCATTATTTGGAACCAATGAGGAAAAGAAAGAAGAGGCTGATCACAAGCCTTCTCGAACTTCGCGAGACAATCGTGGATCACAAAATCGCAGTCGGCGTGGGAAGTATAAAGGTTCACAAAACCGCGATCGTAATAGTAACTCTAATAACAACAATAATAGCGGATCAGAAAACAGAAATAATTCTGACGCTAATAAAAAAGATACTTCGGAAAAAGTGAGCAGTAACAATCAAAACCAAAACCAAAACCAAAACCAAAACCAAAACCAAAAAGATGATGCAGCGTCTGATTCACAGGAAAACAAGCCCAAAACAAAGCAGAATCGTTCGCCAAGATCTCGCGGTAACCGTTCTGGAAATCGTCAAAGTCGTTCAAACAATCAACGAACTGAAAAGTCAGATGAAACGGTAGCTCAAGAAGAAAGCAGTCCATCAAACAATACCCATGACCAACAAAAGCCGGTAAACCTTGAAACGCCCAAGCAAGAGAATGTTATAGAAAAAAATAGGGTCAAAAGCAACACGCCGGCTCCAGAATCAAAGGCTGCTGTTGCGCCACCACCACCTCCGCGCCCTAACAAACCAAAAACAGAGCCCGTTAAAGCACAATCAAATGTCGAGTCTGCAGCACCTGCAACAGGATCATTGGCTGAAGTTCAAATGGAAACTCAAACACTAAAACCTTCACTTGCCCCAATTAAGCAAGTAGAGACGAAACCCATTGAAACAAAGCCAATTATTACGGCGAAGCCAAAGCGTGCAGAAGCTAAAAAAACTGTGGCTCAAGTGGAAGATATAAAGTTATCTCAGCCTACTTCAGCTGAAGCCACACAAGTTGCAGCTAAGCCATCAGAAACAAAGGCTGGAGAGATCAAACCTGCAGCGACTAAACAAGTTGAAACCAAAACGTCGCCTTCTGCCAGTTCAGTAAGTGAAAATAAACCAACAAAAACTCGCGCTCCAGCACGGCCTAAAAAGAAAACAGCGGTACGTGCAAAGAAAGAACCTTCAGAATCGGCTTCAACCTTACCGAACGTGCCTATTAAAACCCCCAAAACTGCAGAATAGTAAGTCTGTTATAGTAAAGTTGTGGGTTAACTCATATTGACTCACAACTTTAACCCTCACTAGTGACATTCATTACTATTAAATATTTGCTATTTTATAATCTGTCAACCTCACTGAATTGATTATAAATTTGACCGTTTTCTGCTACTTACAAAATAGCTGAGTTAGCACCAACTGACATTATTGCCGTTTTCTTTAGCCGAGTTAAGTAGTTTTAATAATGGCATTGCTCTTGTATTTAGACTAATCAAAGGTTGGTCTCCCTCTTCTTCAACCAGATCATTTTCATTAGCGAGATTCTTTTGGAAATTAGTCAAGGCTTGGTTGACGTCTTTAGCGGCAATAGCGCCGGGCACGAGGTGCCCAAAATCAATCAACTCAAGCATAATCTTTCCGACATCATTTAGCATCGTGATATCCGCATAGGACTTTGTTGTGAAAGTAATTGGCATATAAGCCTCCAGTTAGAGGTTTTAAGTTTACCTCTTTTAGTTAGATGATAGTTTAAATACACGGCAAAGTTGATAGAATCCACCTCATACTTTTAATAATAATGGCTACTAAATCAATATGAATAAAAGCTTGCTCACAAACTTAATTGCTCTATTGGTAACAATAGGAGCTTACTTAATTCAAAACGACATTCTATTTTCCATCGGTATTTTTGCTCTTTCGGGAGCTATGACTAATTGGTTAGCAATTCATATGTTATTTGAAAAAGTGCCAGGGCTTTATGGCTCTGGCGTTATTCCTAAACACTTTAAGGAATTTAAAAGCGCTATTCGAAATTTGTTAATGGAACAGTTTTTTAATGAAGAAAATATCGATCGATTTTTAAATAAAGGGGAACCTTCACAGTTTGCTCAGCATTTAGCTCCCGTCATTCAAAAGCTAGATTTTTCACCGGCTTATGACACTTTGGTCAAAACAATTATGGAATCATCTTTTGGCAGCATGCTTTCAATGTTTGGTGGACAAGAAGCATTAGTGCCCTTGAAAGAACCTTTTATAGAAAATATGCGCCTGGCTATCATTGACATAAGTTGCACAGAAGCTTTTTCAACACTGCTAATCGAAGAATTAGAACAACCCAATATGGCAATTGACATTCGAAGCAATATCGAAGATATAGTGAATAAACGATTAGATGAGTTAACGCCTCAACTAGTGAAGATGATAATTCAAGATATGATCAAACAGCATCTAGGTTGGTTAGTCATATGGGGCGGTTTGTTTGGTGGACTCATCGGGTTGATTAGCGCCTTATTGGGTGTGCTATAGAGCCCAGCGCAAACTCTTATTCACTGACGAACCGAATGATGTTCTTGTCATTTGGTTCTACCTTCTCGCCTAAACTAATAAAGCCAACTCCGAAAAGCGTTAACTCCTCCCGTCGCAGGAATACAGACTGTCCTTCTTGGGTTTTAATAAACGTACCGTTAGTGCTTTGATCAATGATCACGAACTTCCCACGTCGATGTTCTAATTTGGAATGATGCCTTGAGATTAAATCGCCATCGACAAAAAGATCGCAGTCACTGCCTCGACCCAAAATGTATGATTTGGTGTCAACTGGAATCTCATACCGTTTGTTACGGTAAGTCAGGGTTAGCTTTTCGCTTTGCTTTTTTCCCGCTAAGCTTGTGAAGCTACTCGCTGGTGCCATGCTAGTAATATCGCTATCCTCTTCCCATGAAAAAAGATATATGTCGAGCGGTTCACTCTTGCCTCTAACACTGATACGGTCAAAAGGCCGCATACTAGAAGATAACGCCGTATTCTTTACCAATAAAGCCATTTCTTTGGTGCATAGGATTTGTCGTGCTTTTGCCATACTAGCAATTCGTGCAGCGACATTGACAGTATCACCAAAGATATCATTCGTCTCTAGAATAACACTTCCAAATTGCATCCCTATTCGAATCGAGACATCGGTGGTTTCTTGGTTTTTATCATCTTCCATGACGACCTGAATTTTTTGAGCGGCCATTAAAGCTAAATCAACATCAGTAAAATAAACAAGAATTTCGTCGCCAATTGTTTTTACCAAATGACCTTGTGTATCTCGAGTTATAGCGATCAGGGTATTTAAAGCATTCGATATGCGCTCACGGGCTAATTCATCCCCCATATTTTCATAAATATTAGTACTGTCGGCAACGTCGGCAAACATGACAACGCAGCTGATCGTTTTTCTCATCATTATTTATTATCCATAAGCTAACTTAAATAGGTCTCAATGGACTCCAATAAGTCTATCCTTCCATTTAAAAAAACAACCGCACAACAAAGTGTTGTAGATCAGGTGTTCTTTATATTGTTATAGCATGTCTAATCATTATAAGGTCGCTTTCTCTTACATTACAGTTTGGAAACATAATCGATGGCTCTCAAAATTCGTTTCAAAGTTTGTGTCCTACCAATTACTTCTACCGTTTGATCTATGGGAGGAGAAAACGACCCTCCGGTCACAGCAACCCGCAGTGGTTGACCCACTTTACCCATTCCAACGTCTAGTCGTTCTGTAACCGCTTGAATTATCTGGTGAATAGATTCGGCACGCCAATCGGTCAGTGATTCGAATCCCTCACTGAGAGACTTCAGTGGCTCTAGCGAATCAGCTCGGAGGCCTTTCTTAGCTGCCTTGGCATCGTACTCATCAAACTCTTTGAAACAATATAAGATACTCTCGGTGAGTTCGTTAATGGTCGATACCCGTTGGCGATACAAATCTACAATCGTATCAATGTTAGTGTTATTGGCCACGTCAACCTTAATAACTTTTAAACGCTGCTTAACAAGGCCAACAATATTGCTTAAAGGTAAACTCATCATGTACTGCTGATTGATCCAATTAAGTTTGTCTGTATTAAAAGCAGCGGCCGATTTATTAATATCTTCTAAAGCGAACAGCTCAATCATTTCTGCAATCGAAAATATTTCCTGATCACCATGCGACCAACCTAATCGAACCAAATAATTTAGGACCGCTTCAGGCAAGTACCCATCATCAAAGTATTGCATCACGCCAACAGCCCCGTGACGCTTAGATAGCCGTTTGCCATCATCACCCAAAATCATCGGCAGATGCGCATACTCAGGACAATCGGCCCCAAGTGCTTTTAATATATTGATTTGACGCGGTGTATTGTTTACGTGGTCATCACCCCGCACAACGTGGGTAATATTCATATCCATGTCGTCTACCACAACGGTTAAATTGTACGTTGGGGTGCTGTCAGTTCTTGCGATAATTAAATCATCAAGTTCTGAATTACTGACGGTGATAGTACCTTTCACATGATCCTTAAAAGTGACCGAGCCTTGATGGGGATTTTTAAACCTAATGACTAAATCTTGAGTGCCGTCGGATAATAGCCCTAGATCTCTACAACAGCCGTCATAACGAGGTTTTTGTTTGGCTGCCATTTGCTGATCTCTCAGAGACTCCAACTTTTCTTTTGAACAAGCGCAATAGTAAGCATCACCTTTATCTAACAGCTGTTGGATTATTTCTTTATATCGATCAAATCTTTGAGTTTGATAAATAGGTCCCTCGTCATGATCAAGCTTGAGCCACTTCATACCATCAAGAATCGCTTGAACCGATACTTTACTTGATCGCTCTAAATCGGTATCTTCAATTCTCAATACAAATTCTCCCCCCATTTTCTGACTATAGAGCCACGAAAATAATGCAGTACGAGCACCTCCAACGTGAAGTAATCCGGTAGGGCTAGGAGCAAAACGAGTTTTGATCATTGGAACTCTCTAAATCAAGCAATGGCTGTATATTCTAACAAAATACCATTAATTTGAAATGGCCGGACCGGTATTAAGTAGCCTAAAAAGCCAACGCTTAAAACTTCATCAAATAGCGTTAATGAAATGCTTTTTACAATGCTTTGGCAAAAGAAAAATTATACGGACTAATTGAGGATGTAATGAAGCAACTGCATGCAGATGAGGGCGTAAATACCCGCCAAAACATCATCAAACATAATGCCGAAACCACCTTGGAGACGTTTATCTGCAAGTTTGACCGGCCAAGGTTTAACAATATCGAAGAATCGAAAAAGCACGAATCCTGCAGCAATCCACTGCCAATTAAGCACCGGCACAGCAATCATGGTAATCCAAAAACCTATCACCTCGTCCCATACAATACCCGGGTGGTCATGGACATCTAGCGCCCTGCTGGTTAGATGACAAAAATAAACGCCTAAAAAAAAACCCACTACAATAATACCTAGGTAAATAGACTGCGGTAAATTAGCAATCAATAGATATAACGGTATGGCCACCAATGTCCCCATAGTACCAGGTGCATAAGGTGATAGCCCTGACCCAAATCCTAATGAAACGAAATGAATGGGGTGACGTAACAGTTTAGCTGGAATGGGTTTATTCAAAATGCTGATATCCTTGCCAATTGTTCAGGTTCTCTGTTTTATGATTGCCAACTAGCTCATAGTTTCTGTCTGTGATTTCACCAATGTGAGTTAGTTTACATTGAGGATTTTTATCGTTCCATTCATCAATAACGTCTTTATGTTGGGTGGGTATTGTAAAACAAAGCTCGAAGTCGTCACCGCCCGTGAGAGCATAGTTGTATTCCTGCTGACTACGAATAAAGTCGTTAACCGGTAAAGAATCAAGTCTGATCGTAGCACCTTTTTGACTTTGATCTAAAATATGACGCAAATCACCCACTAATCCGTCGGATAAATCAATCGCTGCACTGGCATAACTTCCCAGAAAACCAGTAAGCTCAAGTCTAGGGCTCGGTCGATTAAGGGCTTCAAGGCAGGGTTCGATTAAGGTGGCGGGTAAGATCACTCTTTGCTGTAAATAGGCCAATCCCAGTGCAGCATTGCCGAGCTCTCCGGTTACCAGTATTAGGTCACCTAGTTGTGCTCCTTTTCGATTGACGTAATTATTTTGATCAACTAGGCCAGACACTTGAATCGAAATCGAAAGGGGTCCTCGGCAGGTATCCCCTCCAATTAATTCAATTTGATACTGATTCGAGGTTTTTTTAAGGCTGGCTGAAAATTCACTTAACCATACCTCGTCAAATTTTGGTAGCGTAATTGATAGTAAAAACCAAGCTGGTGTGGCCCCCATGGCGGCAAGATCGCTTAAATTAACTGCCAACGACTTATGAGCAATATCTGACGCACTGGTTAGCTCGGGAAAGTGAACGCCGCTAATAAGTGTATCAACGCTCATGACCAGTTGTTTGCCGACAGGTACATCAACAACCGCAGCATCATCACCCTGAGACAGCACTACAGGAAATGGAGATTTTCCTGTGTTAAAGAAAAACCGTTCAATGAGTGAAAATTCATTTTGAGAAACTGTCATTAGAATGACTTTAAATAGCCATGGGTTCTAATCACGCTTTCGTTTCATGCGGACGTAATATTTTTGCTAAAGGGTCAAGCACACCATTGATAAATTTGTGACTATCATCCGCGCCATAAACCTTGGCAAGGTTAACCGCTTCATTAATCACCACCTTGAAAGGAATTTCTAGGTGATTGATAAACTCATACGTTGCGATTCTCAAAATATTAGTTTCAATGGGATCAACATGGTCTTCGAAATTTTCAATGTGCTGGCGATAATGCTCATCAAGCGTCGTTATGCAGCTTGGAATTTCAAATAATAATTCGAGAAAATAAGCTTTATCTCCGGTGGCTACGCCTTGCTCTTCAATATAGTGGTCTTTTATCCACTCAAGATCCTCACCTGAAAGTTGCCATTGATATAAAGCCTGCAAAGCTTTGTCACGAGAATGCTTGCGTTTTTTAATAAACCGCGCTTGTTCTGCGGCTACTTTACTGCCCATTTTGTTGATATTTTTTTTATCTTGATTAGTCATTGAAGTCGGTTAACCGATTTTCCTCAGTAAGCTGATCATTTCCATCGCGACCATTGCCGCTTCAGCACCTTTATTACCGGCTTTGGTACCTGCTCTTTCAATGGCTTGCTCAATTGAATCAGTTGTTAATACAGCGTTCACAACAGGAATCGAATATGTCAAAGCGAGAGAAGATAAAGCGCTAGCGTTTTCGCCTGCAACAAAATCAAAATGGGGCGTTGAGCCACGAATAACAGCACCAATGCCGATAATGGCATCGTACTTTCCTGAAACCGCAAACTTTTGAACAACTAATGGCATTTCAAATGCGCCTGGTACATGACTGACAGTGATGTCAGATGACTTGATACCGGCACGTTGAAGGGTATCAATTGCTGCCTGTAATAAACTTTCAACAATAAAACCATTAAAACGCCCGACAACTATTGCGATTTTTGCTTTATCCGTGGTGAGATCACCATTGATTATATTCACGTCAGTCATAGTCTTTCTTTTCCTAAACCCGTTCGTTTATTCAGAGTAATAGTTAACGACTTCGAGTCCGAAGCCAGCCAATGCAAGAAACTTCTTAGGCGCACTAAGCAAATTCATTTTACGAACACCCAGATCAACTAATATTTGAGCTCCAATACCATAGGTCCTGAGTGTATCAGGGTGATCTTCATCCGGACTAAAGTCATTTCTAATCAAAGATTCAATTTTTTTAACCATATCCTTAGGCGTCTCTGCTTGGCGTAAAAATACAATGACACCCTCACCTTCTTTTTCAATAGTTTTCATTACGTCTTGTAATGGCCAACCGCGTCCCGTAGTACCTGATAGTGCATCCTGCAAGGTATCCTGAACATGTACTCTCACCGGAACGGGGTTATCTGGGTTGATATCACCCTTTACTAAAGCCAGATGCAGCTCTTGAGCAATGTTATCTTCAAAAGCATAAAGCTGAAAAACACCATAATCAGTTGGAAATTTTGATTCTAAAATACGTTCGACGGTATTCTCATTTTCAATACGATACCGAATCAGATCTTCAATAGTCCCGATTTTCAAGTCATGTTGCTTAGCAAATACTTCTAGATCAGGTCGGCGTGCCATGGTGCCATCGTCATTCAGTATTTCAACAATAACGGCTGCGGGTTCAAACCCGGCTAAACGTGCAAGATCACAACCAGCTTCAGTATGGCCCGCGCGAATTAATACGCCACCCTTCTTCGCCATTAACGGGAAAATATGGCCTGGTTGAACAATACTTTTAGGGGTTGCTTCGGCCTGAACCGCTGCTAGAACGGTGGTTGCCCTATCCGAGGCTGAAATACCCGTTGTGACGCCTTCTGCAGCCTCGATTGACACGGTAAAGTTAGTTTCTAACTGTGCTTTATTGTCACCCACCATCAAAGATAAACATAATTGCTGACAGCGCGCCTCGGAAAGTGTCAGGCATATCAAACCCCGACCAAATTTAGCCATAAAATTAATACTACTGGCAGTAACCGCTTCTGCGGCCATAAGGATATCACCTTCGTTTTCACGAGCCTCATCGTCCATAATGACGACCATTTTACCGGCCTTAATATCGTCGATAATTTCTTTCGTGGTGTTCAAATTCATACAGACATAAAACCTAGCTAGATTGTATAAAACCAGTTTTTGTAAGCGTTGCCATTATTTGATTATTAGGTGAATCAGTGATTGATTTTCCGTTAATTAAACGCTCTAAGTAGCGAGCGATTATATCAACTTCAATATTAACCATACTCCCCAATTTATAACACCCAAATATCGTATTTTGCTGGGTGTGAGGTACAATATTAACGTCAAACTGGTTGTTGCTGACCTTGTTTACAGTCAAACTTGTACCATCGATGGTGACTGAACCCTTGATAGCGATATAGTGCTGTAATTCAGGCGCAACTTCAAATATATACCGAGTTGATCTTGCATCTTGTTGCATTTCCATCAGCGTTGCCAAACCATCGACATGACCGCTGACCAGATGACCACCCAGAGCCGTGTTCAGCGTGAGTGCTTTCTCAAGATTAATTGAACTACCGACTTGCAGATGCCCAAGACTCGTCTTGCTCAAGGTTTCCTTAGATACATCAGCAGTAAATTGCTCTGAATGAAAAGAAACGGCTGTCAGACATACGCCATTAACAGCGATGCTATCACCCAGTTCGCAGTTATTAAGATCAAGACTTGCGGTATTAATCGTGAGTGACATATCACCAGCTTTGTTTTCAATACTCGCTATTGAACCCACTGTTTGAATGATTCCAGTAAACACGGCTGAATAGCTCCTTTATTTCAATTCAAGGGTGTAACTCGTCATTGGTAAAGACGAGGCATTATCAAAAGTCGCACCAGCAACCACACCAGCTTGAGCTATTTGCTCGGCTGTGTCATAAATTTCATAGGCTGTTTGCATGGCACCCAGCGCAAACTCTGACCCAGAGCCCACCGCCCAAAAACGCGAATATTGCTCAACCTCACGTAATGAATACAGACCAAAAATGCCGTTTGTATTCATAATTAAGGCATCAACTCGTGATGATTCATAAGAGTCTTCATCTTCTTCTTTGCTGTTAAGAAAATATTCTTCCTTCAAAATTGGATGGATTGTTTTCAATGTGACAAATATTGACATACGGTCACTCAAATTAATTTTATCCGCATGGTCAACAACTAAATTTTGTAAAACTAAATGGTGGGCCGCACTACCAACAATACCCATATAAGTCTGGTTCTGAACACTATCATGGGTAGTAGAATTAGATAATGATAAGATTTTATCAGAATTAACAACAAATTCAGCACTTTGTTTAGTATCGCCAAAACTAGTTAAACTATCAGCCGCGATACAAGCGACACCATTTTTCACAGCTGCGACAATTGTCGACATAACTAAATATACTCAGGTGTTAGTGTTAAGCGGATGTCTTTACCAATGGTTCTAACGTCATTAATAATACAATTGACACGATCTTTCATCTGTGTCAACTCGCCCAGATCAAATAACCCTTGTGCTTGATTACCCAGAAAACATGGTGCTAAGTAAAGCACAACCTCATCAACCAGTTGTTGACTCATTAGTTCACCGGCTAATTTTTTCCCACATTCAGTGTGGATTTCATTGATTTCACGCAAAGCAAGATATTGCATCAGTTGCGATAAATCAACCCGTTCACTTTCCTGCATTTGATCTAATACAATGATCTCTGCACCTGACTCAATCAATGGTTTATGCGCTTCTTTAGACGTATTTGTGGTAACAACCCAAACTTGGCCAGGGATATTAAATATTGTTTCCTTACCGGTTAAACATAACCGAGAGTCAATAATAATTCTAACAGGCTGCCTAACATCAACTGATTGCCCTAAGTCTTCACTGGATAAACGAACATTCATCGATGGATTATCTTCCAACACGGTACGAGCCGAAGTTAAAATAGCTGAACTGCTTGCGCGTAAATGCTGCACATCAACTCTGGCTGGCTCGCTACTAATCCATTGACTAATGCCATTAGCCAATGCGGTGCGTCCATCTAAAGACGTTGCCATTTTAACTCTTAAAAAAGGACGCTTTTGTTCCATGCGCGATATAAAGCCAACATTTAACAGCCTCGCATCAGCTTCTAAAACACCACAGATGACTTCAATACCGACCTCTTTTAATTTAGCTATTCCTTTCCCAGCAACCAAGGGATTAGGGTCTTGCATAGCAATCACGACACAACTGGGTTTTAGTTCGATTAACCTATCAACACAAGGGGGTGTTTTACCTTCATGAAAACAAGGTTCGAGGGTGATGTAAAAACAACTGCCAGATTCGATACTCTGACTATGGATGGCATTAATTTCAGCATGTGGCCCACCGGCATATTCGTGCCAACCCTGAGCTACACAAGCATTCTGTTTAACAACTAAACAACCTACCCTGGGATTTGGCGCAGTAGAATAAAATCCACGACGAGCTAACTGTAAAGCTTTCGCCATCCAGTAATGATGGGAAAGTTGAAGGGGGGACTGAAGCATTAAACATTCTCGTCGATCAAAGGTACCTGACGACGATGCATTTCTGGCGTTGGTTCAGATTCAAGCCTCTTAATCACTTCCTGAAAAGATTGAATATCTTCAAAACTAAGATAAACAGAGGCAAAACGAATATAAGCCACATGATCCAGTCTTTGCAATTCGTGCATCACAAGGTCACCAATTTTTCTACTTGGAATTTCTCGCGAATCAACACCCAATAAATGTTTTTTTATTCTATTAATCGCATCTTCAATTTGATCAGCTGCAACCGGACGTTTTTCAAGTGCACGCAACATGCCGCTGCGCAAACGAACTTCGTCAAATGCATCACGACTACCATCACTCTTTATCACCATTGGCATGTTGAGCAAAGCTGACTCATAGCTTGTAAAGCGCGTTTCACAAGAAACGCACTCCCGCCTGCGGCGCACCTGTGTGGACTCTTGAGCCAATCTTGAATCGACTACCCGAGTATCAGGTGTACCACAGAAGGGACACTTCATTTATGTAATCTAGTCAAAGAACTAATTATTATAAACTGGAAGACGTTTACAAATTTCACTCACCTTCGCTCTAACCGCATCAATCACGTCTTCATCACCCATGTTGTCAAGAATATCTGAAATCCAATGAGCCAATTCGCGCGATTCAGCTTCATTAAAGCCACGAGTGGTAATAGCTGGAGTACCGATACGCAAACCAGAAGTAACAAATGGTGATTGTGGGTCGTTTGGCACTGAGTTTTTGTTCACTGTTATATGAGCCCTACTTAAAGCGGCATCAGCATCTTTACCCGTTAACCCCTTGCTAATTAAAGAAAGCAGGAATAGATGGTTTTCAGTACCACCAGAAACAATATCAAACCCGCGTGCCATGAACTCTTCAGCCATTGCATTAGCATTGACCAGCACTTGCTTTTGATACGTTATAAAGTCTTCGCTCATGGCTTCTTTAAAGGCCACTGCTTTGGCAGCAATAACGTGCATCAACGGACCACCCTGAGTGCCAGGGAATACCATCGAGTTAAGCTTTTTCTCAATTTCTGGGTTCGACTTAGCTAGAATGATGCCACCACGAGGGCCCCGTAAAGTCTTGTGTGTTGTGCTGGCACAAACATCAGCAATGCCAACCGGATTAGGACATACGCCAGCGGCAACTAGTCCAGAAACATGAGCCATATCAACAAAGAGATAAGCACCAATAGAATCGGCAATATCACGGAATTTCTGCCAATCGACAACACGTGAGTAGGCAGAAAAGCCAGCAATAATCATTTTTGGTTTGTGCTCATTTGCTAACGCTTCAACTTCAGCGTAATCAATTCTGCCGGTTGTTTTATCAATACCATATTGAATAGCATTAAATAACTTGCCTGAAAAGTTAACTTTTGAACCATGTGTTAAGTGTCCACCATCAGCTAAACTCATGCCTAAGATTGTGTCACCGGCGTTTAAAAGCGCGAAAAAAACCGCTGTATTGGCCCCTGACCCAGAGTGAGGTTGAACATTGGCATAGTCTGCACCATACAGCTTTTTAACGCGAGAAATTGCCAGTGCCTCAGCAACATCGACATGCTCACAGCCCCCATAATAACGTTTCGAGGGATAACCTTCAGCATATTTATTAGTTAGGACTGAACCCTGCGCCTGTAAAACACGTGGACTAGCATAATTTTCTGAAGCGATTAATTCAATGTGATCCTCTTGACGTTGAACTTCATTTTGCATCGATGTCCAAAGTTCTGGATCGAAATCTGCAATATTCATAGATTTTGAAAACATTTAGGTTATCCCAAAAAGAAAAAAGAGATTTATATTACTATATCAATATGACAAAAAGCACTAATAAACACGACAAATATGACTGTAATTTCGGCATGGCATTTGATTTACAAATACACGTCACCATTTAGTAAATGGATATTTAAAACGTAACCACCGTTGATCACAAAAAAGCCTATGTAAATTATGGGTTATGGTAACAAGTTTAAGTGTATTATTATTCAAGTAAATTTAATTAGGAGAATATTATGGAAAACGTTGGCATCTACACACCACCCAGTAAAAATAAACCTGTGCTTACTGGCCTGTCAGGTGAACACTTTCAAGTTAACCTGACAATTGAAGATTTAGAGGTAACGCAATCAGCTCAAGATAAACTAAGGGAGATCGTAACCCAAAGTGAAGATGAAGTGAGTGCAATTAGAATCTATATTGGTGGCGGTGGTTGTAGCGGTATGACTTATGGCATGACCTTTACAGACCAGCAGACTGACTTTGACACGGTCATCGGATTTGATGGATTCAAAGTTTTCGTTGACGTTGTAGCACTCAATTATTTGCGTGGTGCACAAATTGATTATATCCAAGAAGAAGGTCGTGAACGCTTTGTGTTCAATAATGTTTTCGCTGAAACGGGTGGATCTGGTTCTTGTGGTGGTTGTGGTTCAGCTCAATAATCTCCTTTATTGGTAAAATCGAGTGCTACCCGCATCAGAGCCCGGTCAAAAGCCGGGCTTTCTGCTTTTAATCGCTCCGGCGAAAAGTTATCGTATATCACCTTATTTAAAAGCAGCCCACGCTTTAAACCTAAAAACATTAATCGTATCTAATAGCAGATACTCGCTCATGTCAGAAATAGCGCAGGGAGTCACTGTTGATTTCACTGATCGGAGGCAAGCTGAAACTATTATTTTAGAGTCCATCAGAGATTTAGACATCAAATGCGTACTGGCAACTGACGATTCCTGTGTCAGTTTAAGTAACCAAATAGCGAAAACTCTAAATCTAGCACACAATCAATCGTCAGCCACTCTATTAACTCACCGCAAAGACTTGGCTAGAAAAGCAGCACAAATGTTTGGATGCAACACACCCAAGTATCAAGTTCTTGAATTACAACACTTCAAACAATATTCCAGTTCCGTCACCTACCCCGTTGTTGTTAAACCTTTATGCTTATCTGCCAGTAAAGGTGTCATTCGGGCTGATAATGAACAACAGTTTGATGCAGCGTGCGAGACTATTGATTTTATTTTAAGCGAATCAGATGTCACTGGATACGAACGTAATCATGTTCTGGTTGAGGGTTACTTAGATGGTCCAGAATTTGCTGTCGATGGTATTTTAATCAATGGAAACTTTCATTTGCTTGCAATTTTTGATAAGCCAGAGCCATTGATCGGCCCGTATTTTGAAGAAACCTATTACTTAACGCCCAGTCAGTTAACAGAATCGAATCAGTTGGCATTAATCGAATCAGTGATACAGTACTGTGATGCTTATGGTTTGGCACATGGGCCTATTCATGCTGAAGCACGAATTACAAAGGACGGTATATTTTTAATCGAATTAGCAGCCAGAACAATCGGCGGCCAGTGTGGACAATTAATTGAGTTCTCATTGCAGCAAAAGCTTGAAGAGATTGTTATTCAGGGACTTTGTGGTATTAGACCCAATTTACTTGAAAATTCACTAAGTGCGGGCGTGTTGATGATCCCAGTCAAGAAACCAGGCATTTTAAAAAGAATTGAAGGCCTAACTGCGGCTATGCAGGTAGAGTTTGTAAAAGATATAGAAATTCATATTCAAGAGGGATATGAATTAGTGCCATTACCCGAAGGATCGAGTTACCTTGGTTTCATTTTTGCTCAAGCCCCGACTTATAAACAAACATTTGATGCCCTAAAAAAAGCACACCAAATGCTTAACTTTGTTACTCAGGCAATATGGAGGTTAAACCCATCAACGAGTTCAACATAGATCGCTACTTTGAACCTGGCGCTCTGAAACCATCTGGCAACTGACCAAGGTCACCCTCTTTAAATAAGAAGCCAACCATATGTTGCTCTATAAGAGTCAAGCTAGCTGGGTCAACTGTCGACAGCCCATTTTCGTTGATAATTGTAGTTTGACGCTCCAACCAATTTTTCCAACCTTGTTCAGAAACAGTGTTAAAAATTCTTTGACCAAGCTCACCAGGATAAGGCGCTCTCTCTAAACCAGGTTCTTCACTACCCAATACTACACAATTAACCATTCGAGTCATTTCTTCACCAACATGTCTTAACCAAAAAAAGCAGCCGAAATTTAGCTGCGCTTTATTATATCAAATTTAAGTCGCATCAGAATGTATAATTATTGCCAAATGACATTATTGAGTAGATTTTTAAATCGGACTCATAAAAATCCACAGCAGTTGAAAGTCAAATAATAGGTTGAGGTTATATCAACTGATTATTCCTAGTGAATTGACAATGGTACGGACATCAACTTTGAGATCTAACTAAAATTGTATCAAGTTCAGCAGAAACAGCGAATCCACCATCAAAGTTGGATATTCTATTCTTACCAATAACAACGTAGGCTAAAAATTAATCTACTCACTTGATTTCATCTGATAAAAAGTCGTTAATTTAGGAAGAAAATGATGGCAAGCCATTTAAAGAAAATTCAGCCTCTGGCACTGACTATATATTTGATTTCACCATTAGATTTTAATAGACCCGTTGTTAAAAAATCCACCATCGAAAACATACCAATCAAGTGTTAAAAAGCTAGAAACAATATCCGCATAATGAGCTGCATCAACATTTCCCTTATCACCCATATTACCAGCCTAAAAATCCTCGTTAGTATCGTAATAAATATTGTTAGGCCAACCCTACGTTAATGGATTTATCCAACTTAACTTTAAAACCCGTGCCATATACGACACCTTCCAAATATATTAATGCTTAATCCAACCCCAATATTTGCGTCGATAAAATTAAGTTTGGTTCATGAGATTAACAATATAAATGTATAAATTATCATACGAGTTATGATGCCCCTCTCTGGACGCTGTGATTCGATCGAGGATATTTAGATCCAATTTATATTGTGCTTAGACATAATCATGGAAGAAAATCAAATAATTGCCATCCTCTGATTCAAATGCTAACTCTGCCCTATACTTAAACGTTATAAATCACGGCACCACTAATACGGGTCATATTCGAACAAAAAAAGAGGATTCAATCCTACTGCTGCCGGAAGAGTCGATTTGGGTCGTGGCTGATGGTATGGGTGGACATTATGCTGGTGATTTAGCAAGTCAGCCCATTACTCTGAATATGAGTTCACTCAATAAGACAACCATCACTCAAAATGTCAATAGGTTTAAGTGAAGAAAACGTGACAACTTCAAACGGCATCATTTGACATAAAGCACTGGAACTTGGATAAAATGTGACAATAGGCATCACGGTTGTCATTACATAGATTTTGGGTAGATTTATTATTGTTTTTTTGGCGGGTGATAGCAGGCTTTACCGTCATCAAGACAACCAGCTTATTCGAATAACTGAAGATCATAGTTTTGTTGAAGAACTTGTCAAAATTGGAAAGATTGAAGCAAAAGGTGCTGAGGCAGACCCAGCTAAATATTTTACTCAAAGCAGTGGGTACCGTCGATGATTTTCAAATTGATTTGTCTTACTTCGAGATACAAAATAATGACATTTAGGTACTTTATTCAGATGGTGGGGATAAAGGTCTTGATGAAAGTAGAATTTCTGACATTATACAGGTAGGTAGAGAGAATTTCCCCTTTTTGAGAAAATCGCTCCTAAAAGCTTCGTTGGACTCAGGAGGCTCCGACAATACATCGATTATCACCATAAAATTGACAAAATAAGGATTATAATGTCAGATGCTTGCGAATTAATTATTAACGATTATATCTGTGGTGCGCTTAATGTTACTGAGTTAGATGAGGGTTTAAAGAGTCTTTTTTCAGCAATGCCCTCTTGCCATGTTGCCGCACAAAACCACCTGCAAAACTTATTTGCCACCGATAGTATAAACCCAACACATTTCACTGAAATTTCACAACTTATTTCAAAAGTTAATATTCACTCTACTTTAAAAAGTGGTAATGAAACAGATATTCCCTACTTTGATGAGGATCAATTTTGCCACATTACAGATATTACAGAGCCGCCCTTAGATATTGATAAAAAGTCTATAATTATAAAAAGAAATATAGATAATACGCAAGACATTGCGAAGTCATCGTTACCTTTAATTCAACTCCATGCAGACAAGATTTATAGACAAGTTGATGCTCCTTTAAAGACCCAAAAAGTTCAAGATGAGATTACTCTTGGTCCAGGTATGATACTGAAAGAGCGTTTTGTTTTACTTGAAAAGTTAGGACAAGGGGGTATGGGTGTAGTGTATAAAGCCAAGGATTTGCTCAAGGTCGAAGCCCAGGATAAAAATCCTTATGTTGCCATAAAAGTGCTAACAGACGCTTTTAAAAAGTACTCTGGATCATTCATTGCCTTGCAACGAGAGGCGAGTAAAGCTCAGAGTCTAGCTCACCCAAACATTGCAACCGTTTACGATTTTGATAGAGACTCTAATACCGTATTCATGACCATGGAGCTCCTCCAAGGAAAGCCCTTAAATCAACTGATTAAAGAAATCGTTAAGAAACCACTTAAAAAAAATCAGGCGTTACATATCATTGAAGCGCTTTGCAGTGGACTAGCCTATGCTCATGAAAAAATGTTAATCCACTCAGACTTCAAACCAGGTAATTGCTTTTTGCTTAATGATGGTCAGGTAAAGTTACTTGATTTTGGGATTGCACGAGCCCGCACGCAAACCGATGAAGACCGAGAAAAAACTCTTTTTGATCCGGCCAAACTCAGTGCCGTTACACCCGCCTACGCAACACCTGAAATGTTTGCCGGTATGGACCCTGACCCCCGAGATGACATCTATGGTCTTGCCTGTGTTGCCTACCAATTACTTGCAGCGGGTAAACACCCCTATAACAAAGTTGCAGCAATTAAAATTAAAGAGTTAGGTATTAAGCCAAAACCAATTAAAGGTTTAAATCGAAAACAACAGAGAACATTAATGAAGGCTTTGACGGTTTCACGCAAAGACCGAATTACAACCGTTGAAAAGTTTGCAGAGGGGATGCGTTCAAACAAATCACATGCCAAAACGCTGGTACTGGGCACCATATTTATAGCTATTATTGCTACCGGTATTGGGTATAAACCTTTTTTTGAATTTCGTTCTGAACAGGCACTCTATAATAATATTGATTTGATTAAACAGGGAGACAAGGCACTGATGATTGAAACTATCTGGTCACTTGAGCAACTTAATCCAGAGCAAAAAAAAATAATTTCTGTTGGCTTAAGACGAGAAATCATAACTTTTTATAATAATAGAATACGCTCAGTATTCAGGCCTAAGGCAGGTTTATACGACTACCCCCAAGCAAGCAATTTACTATTGCTCGCCAAAAAACTTTACCCAGACTCCATTGCACTCTCCACTATTGAAGATCAAATTAAAGAACAAAAGGACCATTTAATGATCCGGCTTGTATCACTGCATAACTATTATTTTAAAAACAAACTTCTGACAAAGACTAAAAATGGTGAGGATTTAACAACGGTTATGCCATTGATAAAACGCGTCGACCCGAAACACTACCTCTTAAAAGATAAAAAATTGGCCAACCTTTATTTATCTGAAGCTGAAAAACTAATTACACGTCGACTTTATAAAGACTCCAGTGCTTATGTTACGACGGGTTTAAAGCTATTTCCAGATGACATCCGGCTACAAAATCTAAACAAACAAATTAATGCATCGTTTGTGAATTAATGGACAATTTACCGTCATCATTTCGACTGCTTGTTAAATCCTAAATTAACCCTGTCATTTCACGAGAAGAACACGTTAAAATTAGATCTCAAATGTTAAAACAGTTAGAGTCCAATGGATCAACCAAAGAACCTAATGTTAAAAACTTTAGCCAAATATCTCAATACACCAATACTAACCCGATGACTCAAGAGTCGTATAGCGCGTCAAACTGGATCATTATTATCCTCGGACTCACCGCTTCTGTTGTACTGGGTCTTATTGTGTACGGATAACATTGACTTTCAATTCAATGCTCTTCTCTAACCATTTTTATATCTGGCAAAATTTTTAATTGAAACCCATAGAATTCCATATCAACATCGAATTAGACGACACTTTAGTCGCTTCTTTATTAGCGGAAAGAACCCAGCTTCCATTGAGCCAAATTAAGATGGCAATGAAAAAAGGCGCCGTCTGGCTGTCTGATAAGAATGGTGTTAATCGCGTCAGGCGTGCGAAAAAGTCAACATCAAAGGGAAACTCTGTGCACTTTTATTTTGACCATAGCGTGCTAGATGCTGAGATTCCTTCACCCAAACTAATATCAGATGAAGGCGCCTACAGTATTTGGTTCAAGCCTAGGGGTGTATTGTGCCAGGGATCAAAATGGGGGGATCACTGCACCATTCATCGCTGGATTGAATCAAACGACACAAAACAACGTCCAGCATTGATTGTCCACAGATTAGACCGAGCAGCCTGCGGACTCATTGTTATTGCGCATAGTAAAAAAATGAGCCAAAGCTTATCCAGTCTTTTCAAGCTACGCACGATAGAGAAAAAATATAAAGCGATCGTCTGTGGTGAATTCCCAAAGCATGCAGAGTTGACTTCTATTAATTTGGAAATTGACGGAAAACACGCCTGCTCAAAAATTAAATCGTTAGAGTATTGCTCTGAGAAAAATCTATCGTTGCTTGAAGTGCATATTGAAACAGGACGCAAGCACCAAATACGCCAACATTTAAGTCAGCATGGGTTTCCTATTCATGGTGATCGCCTATATGGTGGCGGGGACTCGGTCGACTTGCAACTAGCCGCATTTTTTTTAAGTTTTAAGTGTCCTTTGACCCATAAATTAAAAGAATTTCATTTACCAAAAGAGTTACTGCCCCATTTTTAGCCATAAAAAATACATTTAAATATCAGGTGAGTCCTATATCGGTCGGTATTAGAATCTATGGATGTATCACTATAAAGTTTAATTGGAGGGTAAAAATGACTAAACTGGTACTATAATTAAGCTCAAACCTATCTAAGCTGAAAGTACAGAATTAATTTCATACAACGACATTTTTCGAAATCATTCGAACAGGGTAAATATAGTGGACAATCAGTGGTATGAAGCACTAAAAAGCGGTATTGAAAAACGACCTCTTCTCCAAACACTCGAAGTCAGTGAGGAGACTTTCTCACAAAACTATAAAGTTGATCTGGCTGCTAGTGACGCTTTATATGATCTGTCAATTTTAGCTGGCGTAACAACCAACGATCCTGTTCAGGCACAACTCGTCAAAATAGAAAAAAGTCCTAACCAATACTCGATCAAAATCTACACCATGGGCGCGTCCATAAATCTCTCAGATTCAATGCCAATCTTTGAGTCTATGGGCTTAAGCGTATTAATTAGCCGACCTTATAAAATAACTCTCGGTAGTGAAATTTTCTGGATTCAACATTTTACACTGGGTGAAGGTGAAAATTTATGTGATGTCGATCTCGATAAAATACCCCGTTACTTCACTGAATTATTTGGGAATATTTGGCATCAGAAGAGCGAAAATGATGCCTTTAACGAACTCTTGTTCAGTGCTTGTATAAAGGCAAGCAACATTCAAATTTTAAGGGCCTATACAGCCTATCTGCAACAAATACGATTTCCGCACAGTAGCTCCTATATCACTGAAACATTAAACACTTACCCAGAGATTACCCTGCTTTTAGTTGAGTGTTTTCTAAATAAATTTGATCCTCAAAAAACTGAAATGAACGCCTATTCAGATGTACTTCAAACGATTAAAGAAAAGCTTCATAAAATAGAATCACTCGATCATGATTTAATATACAAACGTATGCTCAACTTAATCGAGTCCAGTGTGCGGACCAATTACTTTCAGCCCTCAGAGTTTAACGATAACCAAATCAGCTTTAAACTCGACTCAAATTTAATTTTAGGTCTACCTAAGCCAAACCCACGCTTTGAAATATTTGTTTACTCTTCGCGATTTGAAGGCATTCATTTACGCGGTGGTTTAGTCGCTAGAGGCGGCATTCGATGGTCCGATCGCAAAGAAGATTACCGAACTGAAGTATTAGGTCTCATGAAAGCGCAAATGGTTAAAAATGCAGTTATTGTTCCAGCGGGTTCTAAGGGTGGTTTTATTACTAAACAAATAGCCAAACTTGATTCTGCTGACATTTATTCAGAGGTAAAAGCTTGCTATTCACTTTATATTAATGCTCTGTTAGCTTTAACTGACAATCTTCAAAATCACGAAATTGAACGTCCTATTAATACTATTGTATATGACGCAGACGATCCCTATCTAGTTGTCGCTGCTGATAAAGGTACCGCGGCATTTTCTGACGTTGCCAATGGCATCGCAGCGGAACACAACTTTTGGCTTGACGATGCTTTTGCTTCTGGGGGCTCACAAGGCTATGACCACAAAAAAATGGGTATTACGGCACGTGGCGCTTGGGAGTCAGTAAAACGCCACTTTCGTGGTATCGGTAAAGACATTCAAACCGAAGACTTTACTGTAGTTGGTATTGGTGACATGTCTGGTGACGTATTTGGTAATGGTATGTTGCTATCACCCTGCATTAATTTAGTCGCCGCTTTTAATCACATAAACATATTTATTGATCCCAACCCAGACACTAAAAGTAGCTTTACCGAACGTCAGCGTCTGTTTGAATTGCCCCGTTCTAGCTGGTCTGATTACAACAAAAATCTCATCAGTCAAGGCGGGGGCGTTTTTCCACGCAAAGCTAAATCAATAGATTTATCTCCAGAAATACAGCGTCTAATTGGCGTTGATCAATCAAGTATTACTCCCAATGAATTGATCGTCTTGCTTTTAAAATCAAAGGTTGATTTGATCTGGAACGGTGGTATTGGAACTTATATTAAAGCATCGGGTGAAACAGATGCTGACGTATCCGATAAAAACAATGATGCCATTCGTATTGATGGTAACCAAGTAAAAGCCAAATCAATCGGAGAAGGTGGCAACCTTGGCCTCACTCAGAGAGGTCGAATCGAGTATGCACAATCAGGAGGCTTAATTTATACTGATTCAATCGATAACTCAGCAGGTGTTGACTGTTCTGACAATGAAGTCAACATCAAAATTTTGCTGTCAGGATTAATTAAAACAGATCGTTTGAACCAACAAGATCGAAATGATCTTTTGGTCGAAATGACAGATGAGGTGGCAGAACACTGCCTGTTTAATAATTATCGACAGACTCAGATCATTGATAATATAGAACAAGACGCCGCTTTGAAAATGCACCGTCATGCTAGGTTTATGCGCCATCTTGAACGTGAGGGTGTCATTAGTCGCCGGCTAGAAAACCTGCCAAATGACGAACAAGTGGTTGAACGGATAGCACAAAATAAAGGATTAACTCGACCAGAGCTATCAATATTGCTGTCTTACAGTAAGTTGACCTATAAAAAAGTACTACTAGACTCTTCCTCACTATCTGAAGATTGTTACAACCCCTTATTACTTGATTACTTTCCTATCCAGCTTCAAGAAAAATATACACCAGAAATATTACAACACCCATTACGTAAAGAAATCATAGCGACCTTGCTGAGTAACATGATTACCAACTATATTGGAATTGGGTTTGGCTTTCGTATTCGTGAAGAAACCGGTGCTAGCATAGAAAATATAGCCAAAGCTTATGTTGTCTGTGTCGAGATATTTGGTTTAAATGATACTTGGCGGTCACTAGAGCAACTTGATAACGTTGTATCTGAACACGATAGGCATGAGTGCTTCCGATCAGTCACTGGACTACTAGAGCGCTCTATCAGTTGGCTATTAAGAAATAAAAGTTCAAACTTTGACGTGAGTCAGTTAATTGAAAGGTACAAAACTGACATCAACCTTTTACATAAGGTGATTTCCAACACGATGATTGGGCAATCTAGGAAAAACTATATCGCTTCGTGTGAACGCTTTATCGAATACAAGCTTCCAGCTGACATTGCTGAAGAACTTGCTGATAAAACTACCTTAGCGTCTGCTTTTGATATAATTGAAATCAAAAGTAAATTAGGCACTGATATTGAGTCCACTGCCAAACTGTTTTACGCCGTATCTGACCGTTTACAGTTGCACTGGATTCGCAGCTCTACCTCAAAATCTATCGTGCTAAATCACTGGAATAATCTGGCGGTTGTTAACATGCGAAACGAATTACATGCAAACCAGCATAAACTGACAGAAATGATATTACAGTCAGTCACTGATAAAAGTCATATTTCTGAGGCACTGGTGCAGTGGGAAGATCAACATACTGAAGCGCTCGAACGATATGACAATATGATCAATGAACTGAGTGCAATGAGAAATCTGGACTTTCCGGCTATTAGTGTTGCGGTGTCAGAAGTGAGAAGATTAGCGTCAATAACCTCTCAAGCCCATTTAAGTTAAATTACCTTTGCTGGCAAAAGACAATATCAAACTTGAAATCGATTTTACTTTGATTTCAAGTTGAACTTCAAATAACACTTCAATCTTTTATCTTGGGATTAAATACGATTAAATCGATATTTTTGAGTCACTCCGACTATTTTTTCTAATTTTATCATATTGATTTAAAGATAATTTAGACATCTGCCATTGATACACTGGGATCCTAGTTGAACTGAAAAAACTTTATAACTCAGACAATTTAAAACCAAACTGCACTGCTTTAAATACGCTAAATTCGTATCTTAACGTGTGCTCCGTTATCAATAACCTGAGGAGTATAGGTGAATTTATTGTACTTCAACCAATCAGCTGATATATAGACAGTCTGAACGATTCATAAATAATCGACTTCAGATTGAAATCTAATTATTTAATCAACTAACGTGAACCACAAAATAACGCATACAACTAAACTTAAGGAGCAATCATGAGCGCCTGGATAAAAATGATATCGGATGAGGAAGCAGACGAAGAGTTGCTCGATGCTCTCAGCCTTTCTCGCACACCCCATGGAACCGTCGATAATGTGATGCGCGTTCACTCCCTAAGACCAAACACGCTGCGGGGTCACGTAATTTTATACCGCGCTGCATTACATGACGACAGTAATACCCTACCCATGTGGCTTCAGGAAACCATAAGTTCTTATGTTTCGATTTTAAATCACTGTCCTTATTCACTGGCCAATCACTGGGCAAATGCACGACATTTAATTGGTGATAATCTTCGCGCAGATGAAATTAGATCCGCACTGGAAAACCGGTCACCCAGTGACGTTTTTGAAGCTGCCGAGTTAGCACTGATGCAATATGCTGAGGTTTTGACGTTACGACCTAGCCAAGTCACCGAATTAGATGTTATTAAACTGCGTGAAAATGGTCTCAATGATGGTGAAATACTCGAAGCTAACCAGATTATTTGTTATTTCAATTACGTTAACCGGAGTTTAAATGGACTTGGTGTTACAACCGATAATGACGTTGTTGGTTACTACGCAAACCAAGCCGATGATGCATGAAAACGCTTCGAATCCGAGATGACTTTGGACTTAAAATCAGTGATATTGATCTCTGTGAGCCACTCTCTGACTTTCAATTTAAGCAAATACTAGACTATTTTTATAAATACTCATTACTAGTATTTCCCAATCAGTCATTAACACCCCGGGCACAAGCAGCATTTTGCCATCGCTTAGGGCAGCCGAAAATTGAAACACGCAAACAGTTTAATTTTCAAGAATGTCCTGAAGTGTCCACCATTGGTAACATCATCGGTAAAAATGATAAACAATTGTCTTTTTTCGCCCGTGGTGGCTTTGGTTGGCACACGGATGGGACAGCGGCCTGCCACGTTAATGCAGCAACGCTCTTATATGCCGTAGAAGTGCCACGAAACGGTGGTGATACTTTGTTTTTAAGTACAGCCTCAACTTATGACCGAGCGCCAAATGAATTAAAAAAACAGCTCGAATCCGTCAGTGTTTTATCCAGCTTTCACGCCCACAATGATCCATTGCTTGAATCGGATCCTGACTCTTTTATAGCACTTAGTCAACAGGAGCGGGATGCTTTGCCCCCTGTTTGGCATAAAGTCATTCAGACTCACCCAGTGACCAAGCGCTCAGTATTTTATCTCAATCTAGATCCCTTGCAGTTTAAGGGTATTGATGATCAAACTGGGCGTGAATTGTTAAAACAAGTCGTAGAGATAGCATCACAACCCGAACATGTCTACCAACATCAGTGGACACCCGGTGAGCTCATTATTTGGGATAACCACAGTCTGCTCCACAGTGGCACACCAACGCTAATGTATGAGTCTGATCAACGCCTCATGCATCGCTCTTTTGTCTATACCCTACCGACCGAAAGGCCACTCAAAAATTATGACGAGGTCAGTCAGATTTTTATGCCGACAAGTGACTCCATAAAGCTTTCTGATTTTGATGTTAGTTGATGGACTAAAAGTAACCCTTGTAAATTTTTAGATGCAACGCCCCATTCATCCATCCAATACAGGCAGTGAAGTCAAATATCGGTAAGCCAGTTCTCACTTTAACATCCACTGTGAAGGGCGGCAGGCTCGTGCACTTCATCAATATTGCCGCAATTTTTGGATCTTTTTTAGGGACCTGCTGAATCGCTAATACCACATTTACACGAAGATCATCAGTCTCATAACTAGTGTCCTTGCCCCCCATACACATCGAATAAAAAACTTCTGACTCGTCTAACCCAACTAAGGTTACTCGATGATTAACCTCTCCACCAACAGCTGAAAAAAATCACTCGTTAGCAGTTTTTTAGATGCTGTAACAACTACGACCGATTGGTCTAGTTTCAGCATTGGCAGAATGATGGGAATCATAATAAAGGTTAAAGTGAAACACATGAATATTAAGTTCTGCAGCAATCACTGGTTGAATGAACGAAAAAAACCACAACACATAGCGATTGAATGTACGCCACCAGCTTCCAGTCGCTTTGTTTTGATAATACAATTTTGCACGACCTCGGTATAACTTCGATTATAGTTAGTTAAAGTGGTATATGGATTACTATTAACGCCCGAGATGTCTCAAATCAGAATTGGGAACGCATAAGTTATAGGATTAACTCAGTCACCAGGAGGAATCGGGTAACGTTTCCCTTCAAATTTCATAATGTCAATACTACAACCTTGAAAACCTTACCCCCGGTTAAAATCGTAAGAATAACCTTACTAGTTTTTGCCGTTAGACCATTTTTTCTAAAACCTTTATTAGGTAAAAGAGGCCCAAGGACTATTGATGGGATGCTCAATATAATTTTTGCTCTTTATATAATTTGCTATTTTAGGCGTTTTTTCAAATGACCTAATGAAAGAGGAAAGTGCTGGTCGATTGGCGTCCTGTATAGAGCCCGGTACCATTAACGTCATTTGCCAGAATAGTTCGTAAAGTACAAAGTCCACCAAGGATAAGCGGTCTCCAACAAAGAAGTCTCTGTTCTTAAGATTAATTAAATAACTTTCAAATCGATCCAGGTAATAAGGCAGGATGTCGGATGAAAACTGTTTGAATGCGAATGCGTAACCATGGCCTAATGTATAAGCCGTTTCAATTATTTTATTGCGAAAGTCGTAGGCCTCATCTTGCAACATGTCAATTTCTATACGATCAATGTCTGAATCACCATAAAAGTCAAACCGACGGGCTAAATATCGAAGAATGGTATTACTTTGAGAAATACTAATTGCATTAGCCTCACTACTATCGATTAAATAAGGCAAATTGGGAAAAGGCATTTCTAACTTGAACTTCACACGGTTCCAATCGTCGTCTTCCATGCTTTCATCTAATATCGTTCCATCTTGCAAAACACCAAACCTAACTTCAGAAAAAGATATGTCACTAGCAATCAGTAGAAATCGAATGGGTTGTGCCAACCCTCGTATCCCCCAGTAACCCAGTGTAATATCTGCTTTATGTTGAATTAGTTTTTGAACCATAATATTTTATCCTACAATTTAGAAGCAAGTTTGTATAAAACATAAGAAGCACAAATTGATCGAAACCAACATATAGCTTTAAGAAGTGTGTGTCGACACATTAACAATTCGCCTACCAAATCAATTTTAACAATTGTTTCAGCTAAATTTGCACAGATTAGTTTACCTAGGTGTTAATGAACTTTGTTCATATCTAGATTATGTATACTAGTTTTAACAATTTTTAAAAACAAACTCCGATGAACGATATCGTCGATAAATTCAGGTTTGCTATCGAACCGTCAGACTGCCAGCGAACACCAAAATCATTCGAACTAGGTGACGTATCCCAGAAATATTTGCCTAGCGGCGTAGTCCATGACTCTCGTGACATCAAAATCTATGATTTGTATTCCTGTCATGCTATGAGATCCAGAAAATGTAATTTCGACAGAAATGAATACATTGACTATTTTAGCGGCCGTGATGCGTTGATGTTGGGTCATAATAATCTTCAGGTAATTAATGCAATGAAAACGCAGCTGATGCATGGCACTCAATTTACTAACAATCACAAACTAAAAGTTATCTGGGCGTAGGAAATTTGTGAAGTGATACCAAGTGCAGAAAAAATTCGATTTCATTCATCTGGAACCGAAGCAACGCAAATAGGCAGCAATGCCTCTCGCTTATTGAATCGTGAAAAAAGCATATATTCCGATACATTTAAGACCTATCTGGTATCAGCGACAACTGGCATTGAACCGTGAAAAAAAATCATTCAACATAGCTCTGCCTTTGAGCAGGTTAATGATATGGCAATCAGAAACAGGCTGGGTTTAAACCATGTAATTAAGCCTAAAGGTTTGGACTGGTTGGTTTATGAAGAGACATCTGCTTTCACTTGTACAGGGGTAACGAATTATTCATCCAAGATTGAGCTAAGTTCTATCCAAAACAGATCGGCCGGCAGAGTCTTAATAAACAACTACCAGACACAACTCGTTTTTTAAAACTTGCGATGAATACTAACCGCGTTGAAATGTCCGGATGGTCAGAAAGATTCATATCAGCAACATACACGGAGGAAGATATTGATGAAAGTATTGAGGTTTTTACAAAAAGTATTGAATTATTAAAGCCTATTTTAGAATTTCAGTTGACTCAGTATCGCTGCAGAAAAACATCGCATTAATTGTCCAAGCGTATCCAAATACTAGTATGTGCCACACTGAAGTGATATTTTCGTTCATGTTCACGGATTAAAAACGGTAGATCAAGGGTCCCTTTCAAACTGAACTTATTTTCAAGCACTGATGTGATGCTGTCATGTGACGTCACTTCTTTTCCATCACTTTTAAATCCGCCTAAGCGTTCTTCAGGAGCAGTAAACTCATCCCACCAAGTAAAGGGTGAACAAATCACAAGCTGAGCTCCAGGATTAGCAATATCTGCTAGATTTTCAAGTGCGCGACGTGGATATGGTAATCGGTCCAAAACATTGGCAAATATGATAGCATCAAAACGGCCAATAGACTCAGGCAAGGCTTCAGCATCACCTTGCAAGAAGCTCACCCGTTTAGGATTAACGCCGTTTGGGATTTGATTAATAACAGCATCACCCAACTTACCTTCCCGCTTCAGTATTAAGGGTATTTGTTGGGTTTGAAGTACCTCGTTGGCAGCGTCGATAAAGGCATGGGAAAAATCGATACCCACTACTTCCGAGCAGAATCTAGATAATTCTAAGCTGGTTCTACCCACCGAACATCCGAGATCAAGCGCCTTGGAATGATGGGGTAATTTCGATGGATCGATGCATTCGGCCAAGCGCGCGTGAAAACCAAAAGCTTGATGCGGTGCAATTTCCCAAGGTAGGGTCTGCAACTGATTGGCATAGTGAAAAACTAGATATTCGTTGACCTGTTCTTCAGTTTCATAATATTCCGGCATGATTATTTCTCCATAGATTTTAAATTATGTACTCATAAACACTAATTGAAACTCAACGGGGTGTTTTTTAACATATAACATAAATTTATATTGGATTACCTTTTAAAGCTATGTCATTATACATTAATGCAATCATACTCTATTTTTTCCTTGGCGCGAAACGCACTCAGTGGACATCAAAATTGGTCCAAAGCGTGGCGCAGCCCTCCCCTTAAAAAACGTTATGATGTGATCATAATTGGGGCTGGTGGACATGGCCTAGCGACCGCTTATTATTTAGCAAAAAATCATGGTATTACTAATGTGGCGGTACTGGAAAAAGGTTGGCTTGGGGGTGGTAATATAGCGCGCAACACGGTAACAATTCGTTCAAATTATATGCGTGATGAAAGCATTCCGTTTTACGTTAAGTCGGTCAAACTTTATGAAGGGCTCACAAAAGAACTCAACTACAATTTAATGTATTCGAAGCGTAGCATGATCGACGTGGTTCAAACTTACCCCAAGCTACGTGAAATTAAGCGTCGTATGTTTAACGGTGATCTTCATGGATCGGCTTATGAACGCATAGAGGTCGATGAATTACGCCGCCGCATTCCGCCCCTAACCGGTGGTGGGCCAGAATCACGTTTACCAATTCTAGCAGGTATGGTGCATCCTTCTGCGGCAGTCTGTCGACATGATGCAGTGGCTTGGAGTTATGCGCGGGCGGCAGATGACCGTGGTGTAGAAATTCACCAGAATACAGAAGTCCTTCAGCTTTTACGTGATTCGACCGATGGCAGTATTAACGGCGTTGAAACCAATCGAGGTACAGTGTACGCCGACAAGGTTGCCGTTGTGGTGTCTGGCCATACTACGTCAATTACTGACACTATTGGTTTAAAGTTACCTCTCAAATCCTTCAACCTGAGCGCTTTTGTCTCAGAGCCAGTGAAGCCGATCATCGATGTCATCGTTAACTGCCCAGACATTGGCGTTTATCTCAACCAATCAGACAAGGGTGAACTGGTAATCGGCGGCGCACCCGATGCGGGTCAATCCTTTCGGCGCGACATTAAACAACAGGTATTTGAAGATGCTGTTTGTTCAATGCTGGAATTATTCCCCTCTTTCAAACGGCTCAAGCTGATGCGCCAATGGGGCGGCACACTCGATATTGCCCATGATGCGACCCCTATCGTAAGCCAAACAGATGTACAGGGGCTCTATGTTTCTGCAGGCTGGTGGGGTGGATTCAAGGCTGTGCCAGCGGGTGGCTATACGCTGGCACATTTAATTGCGAAAAATGAACAGCATGAACTGACGGCGCCCTTTTCACTGAATCGTTTCAAACGGCTCGATTTCATACTCGAAGCCGGCACGACGACAGCAACCTGATGTTACAAATATCTTGTCCATTTTGTGGCCCACGTAACGAAGTCGAATTCGTCTACGGTGGACCATTAAAAAATCGTCGCCCTGACGATATTTCTCAAATTGATGACACGACTTGGATCGACTATCTGACCGTGCCAAAAAACCCACTTGGACCGGTGCAAGAACGCTGGTGGCATGTTCGCGGCTGCGGTTGCTGGCTTACTATTACACGTGATACTCGCAGTCACGACATTATCGAAAGCGAGATCGAGTCATGAGCAAAGACTTGTTTCGTCAGACGAAAGGCGGTTTGATCGATCGCAATCAGACTATTACATTTCAATTTAACGACACCACTTATCAAGGCTACTCGGGTGATAGTCTTGCTTCAGCGCTAATGGCTAACGGTATTTATTTAACCGCTCGCAGTTTTAAATATCATCGTCCACGCGGTATTGTTGGCTCTGGTTATGAAGAACCCTCATCACTGGTTGAACTAGTTGGTGATGAAGAGTCGGGCAACCAACCAATTACGCGGGTACAAATTCGTCCTGGCCTTAATGCCCGCTCTGTCAACTGTTGGCCCTCACCCAACTTTGATTTGATGGCAATAAATCAGTACATCAGCAAACTAATCCCGGCTGCATTTTATTACAAAACCTTTAAATGGCCGAACTGGCACTTTTTTGAACCATCAATTCGCCGTGCTGCAGGGCTCGCATCTGCACCCAATAAAACTCATCATCAAGGACATTATGAGACGCGCAATGCTCATTGTGACCTTTTAATTGTCGGTGCTGGACCCGCAGGTTTAATTGCGGCACTTCAGGCGGCTCGTAGCGGTGCTCGCGTGATACTCGCTGACGATGGATTAGAATCCGGAGGCAGCTTACTATCACAGCATCTTAAAATAGGCGGAAAAGAAGCCATCGACTGGGTTCGAGAAACAACAGCCTCACTGGATGCAATGGACAACGTCACACGTTTGACTGAAGCCACTGTCTGGGCGTATCGCGAGCATAATTTATTAGTTATTACCGAACGCTCGCCCGCCACCCCTAATGTTTTTCAACGTAGTTGGCGGGTTAGAGCAAAACAGGTGCTAATTGCGACCGGCGCCATAGAGCGCAATCTAGTCTTTGCCAACAATGATCGTCCCGGCGTCATGATGGCATCAGCCATTCAGTCCTACGTTAATCGCTATGCGGTAAAACCGGGCAAACGTGCCGTCCTCTTCGCAAATAACAGCAGCATTTATGCCGTAGCGCGCGATTTAAAGGCTTCTGGCGTCGAGCTAGTAGCGGTTATCGACAGCCGCAGTAGTGTTAATGACTTGCCCGAAGACCTTCAGGACATTCATGTATTCAGAAATTTTGTCGTCGAACAATGCCACGGTACAAAACATTTAAGTGCTATCACCATAAAGAATGCTGCAACAGGTGAAACAACCAAAATCGTTTGCGATCTGCTCGGTGTTTCTGGTGGATGGAACCCTACGGTGCATTTATTTTCGCAATCACGTGGCAAAGTTAAATACGATGCCAATCTTGCCACATTCATACCTGGCGAAGCGGTGCAGGCTTGCCAATGTATTGGTTCAGCCTCGGCTATTTTTACTTTGCAACAAGTAATGGAAGACGCTGTTCAAAAGACTTTGCAGGCGCTCGATTTGGACCCAGGCAATGCGATTCTTTTGCCACCGTTAGAACCTGAAGCAGAATACTCAATAGAAGCTTTGTGGCATGTTGATCTTAATGAGTCGCTTTGTTCAAAAAGCTTTATCGACATCCAAAATGATGTCACTTTATCTGACGTGCATCTTGCCATGCGCGAGGGTTTTGATGCTGTCGAACACGTCAAACGTTATACGACTGCAGGCATGGGTATCGATCAGGGTAAAACGGGCAATCTCAATGTGATCGGTGCAATTGCACTCAAAAATGGCTGTGAACCGGATGAAGTCGGTACCACGACATTTCGATCGCCTTTCGTGCCAATCGAATTTGGTGCTTTGACAGGCATCCGAGAAGGCAGTGTTTACCTACCTTATCGGCATACATCGATTACACAATGGAATAAAGATCATGGTGCTAAAATGTATGAATCAGGGGCACGTTGGAGAAGGCCAGGTTATTACCCACGCTCAGACGAATTATTTCAAACAACAGTCAATCGCGAATCACGACTGGTGCGAGAAGGCTTAGCCGTTTATGACGGGGCACCACTCGGTAAATTTGAAATTAAAGGTCCAGACGCCTTAAAGTTGATCGACATGCTTTACACCAACAATTTCGACAATCTCAAGGTTGGAATGGGCCGTTACGGTCTTATGCTGAATGAAGACGGTATCATTTTTGACGACGGCGTAACCTTTAAGCTGGCTGATAATCATTACTTTATGTCGACTTCGACCGGGAATGCTGACACCGTTAATCAGCATATGGAATTTTTTCTGCAAACGCATCGCCCCGACTGGCGAGTCAAAATTACTACAATAACAACGCAATGGGCTAATGCCACTTTATGTGGACCAAAAGCCCGCGAAATGATGCAGGCGCTCGGTACTGATATTGACTTGTCCAATGAAGCTTTCCCATTTATGGCTATGCGTGAAGGCAAAGTGGGTGGTTTTCAAGCACGCGTATGTCGGGTTAGCTTCACGGGTGAGCTCAGCTTCGAAATTAATGTGCGTTCGCGTGATTCGCTCGCTTTGTGGGAAACGATCATGGAAGTCGGCAAACCTTTTAATATTTCACCCGTCGGGTCTGAGTCAAATCATGTGTTACGTGTTGAGAAAGGCTTCCTATCGCTAGGTCACGAAGCTGATGGCACCACGACGCCGCAAGACCTTGGTCTGAACTGGGCCATGTCAAAAACCAAAACCGACTATATTGGCAAAAGAGCCAATGAGATTCGTTTGGCAGAGAATCCATCTCGCTGGCAGTTGGTTGGACTGCTGCCAGATGATCCAAAGGAATTAGTCGATGAAAGCGCCCCTATTACACCCGGAGGCCGGCGAGAGTCTTCAGAAGGTTTTGTTACTGCCTGTGTTTGGAGTGTGGTGCATAATCGCGTGATTGCACTTGCACTATTGGAAAATGGTCAGCACCGGATGGATGAAACTATTTACATTAGACGTAAAGATCACGTGGTAACAGCCAAAGTGACTGCGCCCTGCTTTTATGATGTTAAAGGCCAATTGTTGCGGAGCTGATATGGGATACGACGTAAAAATACAACGGCTTGCACTGAATGCAATGATTGATTTGCAAGGTGACGCAGAGGCCATAAAAAACTGGATCAAAGACGATGATTTGCCAGAATTCCCCAATAAACCCAACACTTCGATCACAAACCAACAGTTCAAAATCTATTGGGTTGGCATAGAGCATTGGTTAATGCGCTCTGAAATTGAACTTGAAGATCATTTGCTCGAGATGACTAATCCCAGTGCAGCACCTATTGAAATCAGTGTTGTACAGGTAAGTGATGCCTTTAAATTCTTTGAAGTGAGTGGCCCTGACGCAGCTGAGATTATTAGTATCGCCAGTCCAATCGATCATCATCTGACAGCATTCCCAGAAAATGGCGTCAGCTTCACCAACATTTTTGGCATAAAAGGTTTATTGATTCGAGTCAATAACGGCTTCGAGATTGCGGTCGAATCGAGCTATGCTGATTTGATGGCTGACTTCCTTCAAAAAGCCAACGCTTAATTTAAATCGTTAGATCATTAAGCTGTCGATCAACCCATTTGGCTGCAGCAAGCAAATCATCATCAGCACCCATGCGTGCCACCAGCTGAACTGACAGGGGCAATCCGTTCGGCCCTTTACCGTAGGGAATAGAAATACAGGGTACTTTTAACAAATTCCATCCGCGACTGAACAATGGATCTCCTGTTGCATCAAGGCCAAGTGGTGCTTCCCCAGGCGCTGCAGGTGTCAGAATAATGTCGGTATCAATAAACATCGTTTCTAGAATTCGGGCAGCGCGGTCACGTGCCGTACAGGCTGATTCAAAATCACTTCGACTCACGGCAAGACCCGATTCGACCAGCTGTTTAAACTGCAAACTTAACTGATCTTTATAATGGCTGTATTCGTAAATTCGGGCATGTGCAACTTCGTAGGCCATGACAGTTTTCTGGGCTTCAGTTAATAACTTGAATACTTCCGGACAGGCCAGCTCACCTGTCTGTGCCCCAGCGACTTTTAATTCACTCATGGCGCGACTGCAGACATCACGCATTTCTAATGAGCCGTCATGCCAGTGAGGCCCTCGAAATAAGGATATTCGCAATGGTGCGGCTTCAAGATCTATAGATTTAGCTGGCGTACTACCGCATAAAACGCTGCGCGCGAGTTCAAAATCTTCTATATCACGAGCCAAGAACCCTAAGGTATCTAAACTGGGAGACAGCGACATCACACCTTGTAAATCAAAACTACCGTGACTTGCCTTATAACCTGCCACACCACAATAAGCAGCCGGTCTTATTAATGAGGCTGCAGTTTGCGAGCCAAACCCAAACGGTAGCATGTTGTCCGCTACTGCTGCGGCAGAACCGCTGGAAGAACCACCCGGTGTATGGTTCAAGTTATGTGGGTTACTGGTTTTACCAGGTTTAAAATAGGCAAATTCAGTCGTCACTGTTTTGCCAAATGGAATAGCACCTGCCCGAATAAAAAGTTCTACGCAACTGGCATTACGACTGGGTTGATAGCCATCGTAAAAAGGGGTGCCCCAGCCCGTTGGAAACATATCGGTATCAATAATATCTTTAACGGCAAATGGTACTCCGTGCAAAGGTCCCTTTGCAGCGCTCGAATCGGCTTGTTTTGCTAACGCCAACGCCGCATTAGCATCGTAATGGACGAAAGCACCAACGTCGGCTTCGCGTTGTTCAATGCGCTCGATACAAGCTAACATTATGGCTTCACTGGTGACTTTGCCCGTCCGAATTTGGAAGGCCATTTGCGAAAAACTCAGTTGATTGAACGTTTGTACTTTTGTCACTATTGCACTCCCAAAGCTTGCATCGCATCAACAAATACAGTGACAGGCATATCGTAAATACCGCCACCAAGTCGACCTTTTTCACCAGTAATATCGAGTATACCGAGACCAATAATAGGGCCACGGTGATTATCGGTCACCTTACGTGCAGTTAAACCCAGATTACAGTTAAGATCACCAAACCCAGGATGCACACCACACATCAGGTGCTTAGCTCGAGTTCGGTAATCGTCAGGCAGAAAATCAGCCAAATTAGTTTCCTGAGCGGGTGAAAGATGAATCGCCATTGCACCAAGCCCTAACCCTTCGACCACGGCACTGTCCCCTATGGCTGGCAATCCACGATCGATCGGTAAATCAATATCAAAACGTCCAATCGGTGCTGTTGCAGCTGCTTGAAACCATTGACCCGGTAAAGCTGAAATTTGAATGCCAGTATCAACTCCATTACCTGCAGCAGCTGTTATTAGACTGGATTCTGGCACGCCCGATCCACTCATCATTATGCACTTACTCGAAGCCATCCACAGGTTCAAAAAAATACTGGCTGAAGTGTCAATGAATTTTCGAGTGTCAGTGTCTATGATACCCGAAGCAATATTACCCTCAATTATATCCATCAACAGCTTGGTACCCACAGGGGTTCGCCCATGGCAGTCGTCACCTTGACGTAACGCAGCAGTAGCAAGTGGAATCATTTCGATCTGTTGAGTCAATCCTGCAGCTAACAAATCAGCAAAGTAATCGTTTAGCCAGTGCATATGGTCTACCACTGCCATTGAGCGCAAACCTAAACGCATCGCTGGACGTGATCCGCCATTAATCGGCGCGTAAATACAGTTTTTAGGATTGTTAATATCTCTTACCCGATGCATTGGCATCGAGGCACTCACAACAGCGGCCAGAGGTGTCACAGTTGAATAATCCTGTGCAGGTTTAAGCAATATTTCACCCGCTTTGATCATAGCCTCCGCTTGTTCAAAATCTTTAGCCGTACCTTCAAAGACAGCGGCGACACAGGCTGAATTCAAAATTGGCTTTGATATTGTTCCGATCGATTCAAAGGGTGGTCCAGCATGCAGTAAAACCTTCGAATCGAGTCCGAAAGCTTCGGTTGCCGTTTCGATACCATCCCACACGGGAATGGCCTTCAACAACTGATCAAACGCTTTTTGATCAGCTGGATGAAGTCTTGCAATGTCGGTCATGATTTCTCCGGTGGAAATATCCAGGTTTCAGTTAGATAGAGAAAGGCAGAAGTGGTTTCAACGTCTGCTTGCACTCGGGTACCAAGCTTACCCGGCAGTGGCTTACCGTTCACTAAAATACTCGCCTGTTGAGCGGGTACTAATACTGAAAACATCGAATGCTTTCGAGAACCAACCTGATGCGGCATCAATTCCAATGCACGGGGAGATTCAAGATCTTCCCAAACTAATTGAACGCTCGTACCTTCACCAGAAATAGTTTCACTATATCGGTGACTCATTGGGTCACCATCCGTTTGCATTGATTGAGCCACCAAATGCTTTAAGCCATTAAAAGCGGGGGCATCACGAAAGACGGGCAATCCACCTACAAAGCTTTCAAGAAGATAATCACTGAGTTTGGCATTATCACTGAGGATAATATTGGGTGCCTCATCACTGCCCTGGTCTGAGTCGGGTGTGCCGTAAAGCAACAACATTTGGCCTTGCCCAAATTTTGACCAAGCAACCCGAAAGAACAGCGCCATCGCAGAAAAACTGCCGTCATCGTTTTTAAGTAAGATACCTGGGTTCTCACCAGTCCAGTCAACTATACCAGGGGTTATTGGTTCGGATAAAGGCATGTTATTTATTACTCCCTTGAGGCGTAACCCAGGTTTCTGAGAAGGCCAGAAATGCCGTGCTCATAGTGCGTCCAAAAAATTGACGAGACTGCACACTGCCAGGCAGTGAAGTACCGTTTACTTTTATATCGGCAGATTTTGCTTCCAAAAAAACCGAGTACATTTCATGTGCTTTGGTGGCAGAGTTCTCGACCGTTACTTCGACCGGTATAGGTGTCCCCATATCTTGCCAGATCATTTCTAATGAGACACCTGAGCCACGTAACGTTTCGCGATATTCAGTTTTAAGGTCACCCGGTGTTTTGTTTACCGAATCAAGGTTTAACCAAGTCATGTGTTGTAGTCCTGCTTTGCCGATAAAAGTCGGCATTTTTGACACCCAGCCATCGACGATCCAGCGCATCATGCGCTGATTATCAGTGAGGATGAAATTAGTCTCATCAGGCCAACCTTTAGCCGCATCGGGTGCTCCCAATACAATGGCAGCATTACCGCGCCCATAAGGCGACATCACAACCCGAAAGAATAGTGAAAGCACGCAATAGTCATCGTCACTTTCATTGTGTTTAAGATAGATCCCGGGGTTTTCGCCAGACCAATCAACACGACCTGGATTAATTGATACACGCGTCATATCCAACTTGCCTCATATTGTTGCAAAACTTTATTTAACTTTTGGTTCTTTCTTGACCTACAAATTGATCGTTTATCTTATAAATGTCAGCATCTTATGCGCTGATTTTTAAATTGAAACATCATCGTTCCCGTCATTTTGGCTTGAAATACGCAACACAGTATTATCATCATAATTTGGAAATAAATTATTAAAAACGTCGCTAGAATTGTTTTAATGCTTAGTTAGCGGAAACGGATCTGAGCATGGTGCAGTCCCAAGCCAAACAGATTTAACTTGCATAAAGTCCTTAACCGCATGGGGTCCCAGTTCACGACCATAGCCCGATAATTTGAAACCGCCAATCGGTGAGCCAGGGTCAACACTGCGATAATGGTTAATGTAAACGGTACCGGCTTGAATTTGTTGCACGATACGTTGGGCTCGTGTTTCATCCTTAGTCCAGATACCTGCCGCTAATCCGTAGTCAGTATCATTGGCTAAACGCACAGCTTCGGCCTCGTCACTAAAACGAATAACGGCCAGCACTGGACCAAAAACTTCTTCACGCCAGAGCGTCATGTTGGGGGTTACTTCCGTAAACACAGTGGGCTGAACATAAAACCCATTGGGACGATCTCGTGGGTATTGTTGTGCCCCACCACAAACACAAATAGCGCCCTGATTTTTTGCATCAGCGATCATCGATAGCACTTTAAGAAGATGCATTTCATTGGCTAAAGGTGCGACTTGAGTTTTAGGATCAAACGGATCTCCAGCTTTCAGGTAACTCACTCGTTCGATAATTTTTTTGACCACTTCATCATGAATACTGTCTTCAACAATTAGCCGTGAACCCGCAACACAGCTCTGCCCGTTCGACAGAAAAATTCCTGAGATAATGCCATTAATGGCATTGTCCATATCAGCATCAGCGAATAGCAATTGGGGTGATTTGCCACCCAGCTCTAGCGTAGCCGGTATAATGCCACTAGCTGCCGCCTCGGCTACTTTTCGGCCACCAAAATCAGAACCCGTAAAAGTCACTTTACGCGTTAAAGGATGCTTAACTAGGGGTTCACCAGCCTCTTGCCCCAACCCTGAAATAACATTTATGACACCTGCAGGAATTGAAGATTCAGCACACAATTGAGCGAATTCGAGGGTTGATGCGGAAGCATGTTCCGATGGCTTTATTACCACCGTATTACCCGCAGCGAGGGCTGGGGCAATTTTCCAGGCTAAAATCATTAACGGTGAATTCCACGGCGTAATAACACCAATAACACCAAAGGGTGAATAATGTGCTGTACTTGAAACACCCTGCGTTTGGTTATTTAATTGCTGTGATTCGGATTCGATATCTAGCATTTGCTCTGCAAAGTACCGAAACCAAGTGTGCAATCCAGCAAATTGTGCTTCCACTTCAGATGCTCGTTTTCCATTATCTCTCACTTCGGCCTCAACGAGTTCAGACCAGCGATGCTCAAGTACATCGGCCAACGATAAAATACAATCAACCCGTTGTTGAACCGAAAAACTTCCCCACTTTCCCTGTGTATAGGCAAGATGAGCTGCCTCTACTGCCTTAGCAACATCGACATCGTTTCCTCGCGGAAAAAAAGCCCAAACGTCACCTGTTGCAGGATCAATCGATTCAATTTCTTTACCACCATTGGGTGCACACCAACCACCATTAATAAAGTTTTTATAATGCCGCATTAATTGATACCTTCAACAGAACAAGAAGTGGCGATGTTTGCAATCAAATCACCACGCTCAACCATGCCTCGATTACTGTGTGCGAGGATGATCCCACTAGTATTAAATTTAAGTTCAAGCGAAGGTCGTTCGGGTTCATTGACAAAATGTAACCAGCCCGCAAATTGTCCCACTACAACCTTATCGCCAATGTGAAAATGACGGTCTAATAATCCAACCGCAGGAGAAACCCAAGCTTCTGTTAGATTAATACATTCCATTTTAGAGCAATATTGATCATCGCTGCCCGCCACAATACCCAGATGACTCAAACAGCGCATCACGGCCGTTTCAGTAAAATTAGCCATAGACGGATCACAACCACCACCACCGCCAAGTTCAGCAGCAATCATCGAAATCTGTTGCCTTGCAGCCGCTGCACTTAACGAACGATTATCATTCTTTATGCCCGCTACCCAGAGATAGGGCGTCGCAAAAGCCTTTGCTAACGCTAAATTGGCTTTACCTAATGAAGTATTAGAATCTACCTGCGCCAATACACAAGGAGCAAAAATTGATGCCTTGCCGCCCGTGTGTAAATCAATTACAACATCACATTCAGGTAGCAACACAGTTTCAACAAAATGAGCCATCATTTGGGTTGGACTACCATCGGCATCACCGGGGAAAGCTCGATTCAAATTTAAGAGATCAACTGGGGATACACGACTAGATGCCTGTACAGCAGCAGCGTTGAGCGCTGGCAATATAATCACCCTTCCATGGATGTCGTCCAGTGACAATTTCTGTATTAGACGCATAAGTGCCACTGGCCCCTCAAACTCATCACCGTGAACACCACCGGTTAACAAAATAGTTGGACCACTTCCATTGGATAGGCAAATAATTGGAACGGGATAATAACCAAGGGGTTGGCGATTATCTGACCATTTCAACTTTATGTCACCAATCTGTCGCCCACGCTTTGACAAATCAATGTTGATTTGTACCCGACTATTGGATTGCTGTTTTGTCATCATGTCGCGTCAAAAAGTGAACCTAAACTAAAGAATACAGTGGAAAACGAGAGGCGGTATAATCATAATATTTTTGTAACTGAGATTAATAATTCCACTACTCATGTGATAGGATAACTGAAAGGCTTATTATTAACCACTTTTTAGAAAGGCTTAAATTGTTATGTCATTATTAAGACCAAAATCTGGAATTCATCAGATAAAAGCACACATGCTGGCTAATGACTCGAGTGACTATCCTCCAACCAGAATCGCATTAAATTCCAACGAAAGCGCTTTTGGCCCCTGCCAGTCAGCGATCGATGCTGCTCGGGCAAGTTCCGTTAATCTAGCTCGCTATCTTGAAAACCCAGTTTCGTTGCTTGCACCATTGATTGCAAAACGGCAGGGTCTCGAGGTAGATCGAATTGCCATTGGTCATGGTTCAGATGATTTACTGGCAAGACTGGCTCGGGTTTACCTTGGTGAGAATTCTGAGATGATACGGAGCTGTAATGGCTATTTGAAAACCCCCAATTATGCTTTTGCCAACAATGCCACTCCCGTTTCAGTGATCGACAGAGCTTTCACTACTTCCGTTGACGCGATACTTGAAGCGGTCACTGAAAAAACACGTATGGTCTATGTTGCCAACCCTGAAAATCCAGCGGGTACTTATATCAGTGGCAACGAAATTCGACGTTTACATTTAGCATTACCCAGCCATGTTGTATTAGTACTCGACTGTGCCTACGAAGAATATGTTGATGCCTCAGATTATGAGGCCGGTCACTTATTAGCCAGAGAGTCTGAGAACATTGTGGTTACGAGGACCTTCTCAAAAATATATGGCTTGGCCGGCGCACGCGTCGGTTGGATGTACGCCAGCAAAGAAATTATCGATATGGTCACTCGTATTGGATTAACTTTTCCAGTGGCCTCTAGCTCTGTCGCAGCAGCAATGGCCGCACTCGAAGATGAAACGCATATTAATTATGTCTTCCAGACTAATAGACGATTACGCAATGCATTCTCGAAAAATATGAAAAACCTGGGCCTCAAGGTCTATCCTAGCCAGACTAACTTCGTGTTGCTTGAATTTGAGCCTGGCGAACATTCTGCAGCCGCCTGTGCTGACCATTTAAGTCGGCAAGGTATTGCAATTCGACGCTTTGCTTCAGTCGCTTATGAAAATTGTATTCGAGTGACTATTGGTATTGAGGCTGACATGAAACGAATAGAAGCAGCAATCACTGTTTTTTTAAACAACCACAATTAAACCTGACGGTATGACTATAAACAAAGACATCAAGCATCCATCAGGTCAGGCCATCATGGAGGCACTTAAGCAGGCGCGTATTCAATTTATCGTATCGGTGCCCGATATCGTTACCAGTAATGGCTTGTTGTGGCCTATCTCAAAAGACCCTGAATTTAAGTTGGTCCGCGTTTGTAAGGAGGATGAAGGCGTTTCTATTTGCGGCGCCATGTCATACAACAAAACTCGCGCGTTGTTGTTAATGCAGCAAACGGGGTTAATGGATTCATTAAACGCCATTCGAGCCATCGGCATCGATTATCAGTTACCCATCTGCATGATGGTCGGTTTGCAGGGAAAAGAACCCCACAAGCTGTCGTCTGAATCATCATCTTATGGTGTTCGTATTATTCAGCCAGTGCTCGATGCAATGCAAATTCCCTATCGAGTCATTGAGGAGCCTGAGGATGTTCAACACATTTCAGCCGATATCGAAAAAGCCTATCAAACGTCCTCTACTTTTATATTTATCATTGGCAGGGCCCCGGTATGAAAAGAGATATGGCACTTGAAGTACTAAAAAAGCATGTCACTGATGAAATCGTTGTTGCGGTATACCAAACCCTTTTCGACTGGATGGCGATCAACCCACGCGATTTAAACTATGTTGCCACTGGTGCTATGGGACAAGCATCATCACATGGGCTGGGGCTGGCTTTGGCTAATCCTCAAAAAGAGGTTTTAGTCTTTGATGGTGACGGCAGTATCTTGATGAATTTAGGTTCACTGGTAACCATTGCCAATGCAGAGCCCAAGAACTTGCATCATTTTATATTCGAAAACGGGGTCTATGAGGTGAATGGCGCCCACCCTATTCCTGGGCATAAAAAAGTCGATTTTGGCGCTATGGCGAAAGCTGCTGGTTATCGATTTGTAACAGTCTTTTCAGATATTGAAACCTTTGAATCGGAAGTAACTGAGTTTTTAAAGCAACCGGGCCCAGCACTGGCAGTAATGAAAATTAAAGCCGGTGAAGCCTATCCGCGCGATTATGACTATATTCACAGCGCTTTGGCGCGTAAGCAATTCAGACGGGCACTTCAATCGAGCTAAATTCTGTTTCAACCATTTCAAGAAAATCTTTGGCTACGGCCGACATATTTTTTTGCCGCGACCAAATGAGTGCACCATTAAACGGAAAGTCTATTTCAAATGGCGTCTGTAAAAAATCTTCTCCCACACTAGGCAATGTTTCCATAGTTACGATAATAGAAACCCCAAGTCCTTGCGCAACGAGCCTACAAATTGCATCAGTAGTTCGCGCTTCATATTGAAGAACTCGCGTAATGCCTCTGCTTTTAAAAACATCATCTACCTCGAACCGAAACTTCGAATCAGGTAAGTAGGATACAAAAGATTCATTTTCAAGATCTTTCACTGTAATAATTTCTTTTTTTGCGAGTCGATGCCCCTTAGGGAACACACAAACGGAACGAGCGTTGGTCAGAGGGTGGCCTAAAGTTGTAGGATTCACCATTGTGGCTGATGCAATTCCAAAATCAAAGTTTTGGGAAATCATCCACTCGACAGCCACATCAGTTGATTGAATCTCAAGCGACACCAGAGCATCCGGTTGTCGCTTGGCAAACTTCTGTATTAACTGGGGTGCAATCAGAGTTGAAAAGGCCGGTGTAGAAATAAGCCTGAGCTGTGCATGTTTGAACTGCTTAATAGCTAGGGCCGTCAGTTTTATCTGTTCGAGTCCAATTAACGCTCGACGCACCTCTTCAACCAACAATAAGGCTTCAGGCGTCGCCTTAAGATTCCTACCCGTTCTGTTAAATAGTTTAAATTCAACTTCACTTTCCAAGTCTGAAATTAAACGACTTACCGCAGGCTGAGATACCCCGAGAATTCGCGCCGATTCGGTTACTGTTCCCGTCTGCACGACTGTTTTAAAGGCATCAACTTGTCTAAAAGTAATTTTCATTATTTCAGCTCTCAGCCAATACAAAGTAAGCTGATCGTACTAACAAAAAATGCCACATTGGCTTTGTTGCAGCATCTATAAAAATCAGCATAAAGCATCTGCCTTTTCAATTTTAATTAATGCATTCAGTTTTTTTCTAAATTTCTTCGAACCGATATCAAGCTGCAAATCGAGGTTAGAACTCCTTTTCTGATTCATGCCAATATCAACTGCCTCAAGAACAATACGATCTTCTTCAAAGGCACTCAGCGCACCTTCATTCAGTTTTTGCCGGACTACCTCGTCATAGATATTGGTATTATAGTGTTGAAACCAATGGTAACGGCTCGAGTGCGCATCAATTGGCGTAATAAAGTGATAGGACCGCATACGGTAACTGTCTTTTGGTAGGTTGGCATTATCACCGCCTAATCCAGTCGGAACATAAGTACCCATATTGATCGCGATAGATGGCATTGAAGCTTCGTAATGTTGTAACCGATCAACCTTGCCTTTAAACGGCAACATATCAGCATAGTAAGGGGGTGGTTCAATGTCTTGGATCCAGCGTGAAACCAATACGCCGGACAGAGTGTCTTCGATAATGAGTGGAACATCTTCAGTGCCCGCAGAGGCAAATGAACTCTTATGCACCCAAGCAACATGGGACGGGTCAAGTAGATTATCAAGCAAATATAAATAATGGCATTGACATTCAAGCATGCCACCATCGGTTAACCCCCAATTTGGGTCATCATAATTATCTAGCTCAAGAATTTTAGATGGATCAACTTTTTCAGGATCACCCATCCAGATCCACACCAGTTTGTATTTTTCAACGGTTGGGTAGCTACGTACAATGGCATTACTTGGCACTTTGTCTTGAGTGGGGGCATTAATGCACTTGCCACTGGCATCAAACGTTAAACCATGGTAACCACATTGCACAGCATCACCAACCAGCTTACCCATCGATAAAGGCAACTTTCGATGCGGGCAAGCGTCTTCAAGCGCAACTACCTTTTGTTGGCTATCCCTATAAAATACTAGGTTATTACCCAAAATCTTAATCGACTGTAATCGACTGTCAATCTGACCACTTTGAGCAACAACATACCAAGCATTCTGAAGAAATTCAGATTCCTGATGAATGGATTGCATTTCATATTGCGACATGATTTTTCTCATCTGGCTATTTATTTATACAGGTACCCAGAGTCAGACTGAAATAGGTATCTTAAATCAACTGTTTATCGTTTTTAAAACGTGTAAAGAGTATTTTCATGATTTCTCACAACATCAATATATAATATTTTTAAAACCTGCGCACACAATTATATTGACAAAGCTATATATTAAATTCAAACTTTAAAGCTCAATAGGGTCGAATAAATACAAAAATAAATCATAAATTAACAGGTTCTTAATAATCAATTTTTTTAGGGAGGGGTAGTGTCTAAAGACACTCATATCGATACAACTGACAACGATCGAAGAAAACGCCCAGCCTTATTATTTGATGTGGCAGCTTATCTTCGAACGTTACGTGAAATCAGTATTGCACTTATAACCTTTACGATCATTGCATGGTTGATCTGGCGAGGTGCATTAGCCATGGAGTATAACTGGCAATGGTATCGTGTTAGCCCATTCTTTTATCGCATTGTTGATGATGAATTTATTTTTGGTCCTCTCTACTGGGGCTTATTAAAAACGCTTAAACTGGCCTTTATCGCAGGCATATTGGCAATTATCATTGGTTTTATTACTGCGTTTGCTCGCATGTCAAATTCTCGTGCTGGGAGTAATATTGCGACTTTTTACCTTGAAGCAATTCGTAATACGCCACTCATAGTCCAATTATTTTTATTCTATTTTGTATTAGCGCCCATTTTTGGTATCGATCGTTTCTGGGCTGGTGTGCTTTGTCTCGCTTTTTTTGAAGGCTCCTTTGCTGCTGAAATCATCCGCGGTGGCATTCAAGGGGTTGATCGTGGACAGTTTGAAGCTGGAGATGCCGCAGGGTTAACAACCTATAATAAGTACCGCTACATCATAGTCCCGCAATCTATGCCCTTAATTCTGCCACCTTTGACTGGGTTGCTAATTTCCTTAATTAAGCATTCTGCTATCGTCAGCGTTATTGCGGTTTCTGAGCTGACGACGACTGGATTGAACCTAATCTCTGATACCTTTATGGCGTTTGAGGTATGGTTCATTATTGCTGGCATCTATCTTACACTGACTATTACGCTATCAATTGGCGTCGGTCAGCTAGAGAAGAAGCTTAATGTTGCAAGCTCGAGTAATAGATCCTAAGGAGGACAAAACTCATGACTATTAGTAAAATTTTTAAAACTTTAACTCTGGCCACACTGCTGACTTTGTCAGGCAATGCGGCTGCAGACTTACTCACTGATATCCAGAAACGTGGCGTGATGAAAGTCGGGATGGCAACTTTTGTGCCCTGGGCAATGCGCGATAAAGACGGTGACTTGATTGGCTTTGAAATCGATGTTGCTACCAAAGTTGCTGAAGACATGGGCGTTAAGGTCCAATTTGTACCGACAGCCTGGAGTGGAATTATCCCTGCGCTAATCGCAAAGAAATTCGACGTCATCATTGGTGGTATGTCAATCACTCCTCAACGCAACTTGACAGTAAACTTCACTGAGCCCTACGCTCATTCTGGTCAACAAATGGCTGCTAGCTCCAAGTTGGCAAGTGGCTTTGATTCAATGGATGATTTTAATAAGTCTAGCGTCACCATTGCTTGTCGTCGTGGAGCAACCCCTTGTAAAGCAGCACAAAAACTTTTTCCTAAAGCAACCGTACTTCGTTTTGATGATGATGCTCAAGCATTCCAAGAAGTCGTTAACGGTAACGCCCACGGCATGATTTCAAGTGCACCCAAGCCAAGATTTTGGTCTGAAGCACATCCGGGTAAAGTATTTCTACCTTTTGGTAGTAAGAACCTAACGCGTGGAGACGAAGCTTTTGCATTGCGTAAAGGAGATCATGACGCCCTCAACTTTTTCAGCAACTGGATAACCATTAATACCAGTAATGGCTGGCTAGACGAAACTCACGCTTATTGGTTCCAAGATCAATCTGCATGGAAGGATATGGTCGCTCCAAAGTAACAATTTGACAGTCAATTAGTAGGTAAAGGGCTGGGGAAAATTGAACCATAACCAGCCCCTTTATTCTGAATATAAAACTGTCCAAAAATTAATGAATAGAAATACTCCACCACCATCAAAATTAAAAAAACGCCTGACTGTCGTTGATTTCTTGCTTTATGGGGCTGTGGCACTGTTTATTTTTTATGCTGTCTACCGTGTTAATGACGTATTGGTCTACCATTGGAACTGGTCAAAAGTGCTGGGCTTCTTGGTTAAATTTGATGACGAATCAGAGGCCTGGGTCTCGAACCTTCTTTTGCAAGGTCTGTGGACAACATTACGCCTAGCCCTTTGGGCTACAGTCCTTGCGACTGTTTTCGGTATTGTGATGGGTTATTGGCGCACCTGTAAGAATTTAACGCTACGTATTATCAGCCGTACTTATGTCGAATTGATTCGAAATATGCCACCGGTTGTTTTCATATTCATTTTTTACTTTTTTGTTTCAAGTCAAATTTTTCCTGCCCTCGGAATTGAAGACATCGATAGTGAAGGGGCATTTGCCTCAAGCGCCATGTTTCATTTTATGTTCGGTGACCCACAATTATTCTCTAATTTTCTGGCAGGCATGCTTTGTTTGGCATTGTTTGAAGGTGCCTATATTACTGAAATCGTTCGAGCAGGCATTCAATCGACAGAAAAAGGTCAATGGGAAGCGGCTCGTGCCATTGGACTATCACCCTTTAATGTCCTTCGTGATATTGTAATTCCTCAGGCGGTCCGAAAAATTCTTCCACCACTAGCAGGGCAATTTATTACTTTAATTAAAGATTCGGCCATCATTTCATTAATCTCTATTCAGGAACTCACCTTTGTTGCAACTGAAGTAGCGGCTACCACAACTCGAGTCTTTGAAACCTGGATTTTAGTTGGATTTATGTACTTTATACTTTGTTACAGTTTTGCCCTGTTATTTGCGCACCTAGAAAGACGCGCAAAACGAAGCCAACGATAAACGAGATTAACCCATGTCTGACAATAAAATTGGCACCCCACTTGTAGAAATTACTGGTCTGTCAAAATGGTATGGAGACTTCAGTGCTTTATACGACATTAATTTGACCGTTTCTTCGGGTGAAAAAGTCGTCGTTTGTGGCCCCTCGGGTTCGGGTAAATCAACTATGATTCGCTGTATTAATCAACTCGAAGAACATCAGGTCGGCACCATTTTTGTGGATGGCCGGGAAGTTAAGCCTGGCATGAAAAACATCGAAGAAGTACGTCGTGACGTCGGTATGGTTTTCCAAAGCTTTAACCTATTCCCTCACCTATCAGTGGTCGATAACCTCACCATTGGGCCAATGCGTAACAAAGGAATATCAAAGGCGGAAGCCACTGAAATTGCAATGCACTTCTTGGAACGCGTTCACATTGCCGAACAAGCTGATAAATATCCACCACAACTGTCTGGTGGGCAACAACAACGCGTGGCCATTGCAAGGGCTCTCTGCCTGAAACCTAAAATTATGCTTTTTGACGAACCCACTTCTGCACTGGACCCCGAAATGATCGCTGGGGTGCTTGATATTATGATCGAGCTTGCAGAAGACGGCATGACGATGATTTGTGTTACCCATGAGATGGGCTTTGCGCGCAAAGTAGCCGATCGTATTGTGTTTATGGACGAAGGTGAAATTGTCGAAGTGGCTGAACCTGAAACTTTTTTTAATAATCCCTCAACCGACCGGTCAAAATTATTTCTCAGTCAGCTTTTAGGCCATTAAAGTAACCCAAGCATCTAATAGCAACTTCTAAGGTTGCTGAGAACTACATGTCAAAAACTCCAAATCATCTTCAAACTGAATCTCCCAAAAAATATAATTTAGGCTCATACAGTCGATGGGTTACCAACAACAGTCAGGCCGCATTGGACTCTTTTAACAAAGGTTTAATCTGGATTTATGCTTTCGATCTAGAAATGGCGGGAAGGTGTTTCCGTGAAGCAATTGAACAAGATGATAATTGCACGATGGCCTGGTGGGGACTCGCTTATTCTTCAGGTATTTACTACAACAAACCTTGGCATCGCATGCAAAAGGATGAACTGGCACAGAAGCTCCAGATCACTTATCAAACTTCCCGTACTGCGGCCAAAAAGACAGATCACATAACCCCCGTTGAGACCATGCTAGTTAATGCTTTGCAGGCACGTTACCAGTCACCAAAGCCCGTCAATGAATCAAATTATCATCAATGGGACGACGACTATGCCGCTGAAATGCGTTTGGTTTACACTGCCTACCCTAACGACGACGATATTTGTGCCTTGTTTGCCGAAGCGTTAATGACTCGAACGCCCTGGGCCTTGTGGGACTTGCGCAGTGGTGAACCGGCTCAAAACGCATCAACTCGGGAAGCCGTTGAAGTACTAGAAACCGCCATGAAACGAACTGAATCGGTTGGCGGTGAACCGCACCCTGGCGTGTTACACATGTACATTCACGTTATGGAGATGTCTCCATTTCCTGAAAAAGCCCTCCGTGCCTGCGATAAATTACGACAACTGGTGCCCAGTTCTGGACATCTCTGCCATATGCCTTCCCATATCGATGTTCGTTGTGGTCATTATTACGAAGCAGTCGTAGCTAACGATCGAGCCATTGAGGCCGACAGAGTTTATGTTGCGAATGAAGGAGCAATGAACTTCCATACTTTGTCTCGTATTCATAATTTTCATCTCAAAATTTATGCGTCTCTATTTCTGGGTCAGTACAATTCGGCTATGGAGGCTGCTGAGGAATTAATTGCTACCACGCCTGAAGCACTACTGCGTATCGAAAGTCCAGCCATGGCTGACTGGATGGAAGCTTACATTGGTATGAAAGCCCATATTTTTATACGTTTTGGTAAATGGCAAGAAATCATCAATGAAGCACTGCCGAATGATGCTGATTTGTATCGAATGACCACCGCTGTTTGGCACTATGCAAAAACAATAGCCCATGCAGCACTGGGAAATGTTCCCGCTGCGGTTGAGCAAAGCCTTTTGTTTGATCAGGCTGTTTTGCGGGTACCTGAAAGCCGATACATTTTTAACAATAGTTGCTTGGATGTGTTAAAAATTGCAGAACAAATGATGCTCGGTGAAATTGAATATCGCAAACAGAACTACGAAGTGGCCTACGACCATTTGCGTTTCGCTGTGCAGTTAGATGACGACCTTAAATACGACGAACCATGGGGATGGATGCAACCTGCTCGCCATGCGTTAGGGGCACTGCTGCTAGAACAAGGTCATATAGAAAAAGCTAAACAGATCTATCTCGACGATCTTGGTTTATCCGACACACTCGTTAGCACTTCTCAACATAGAGATAACCTGTGGAGCTTACATGGTCTCGTTGAATGCCTTGAACGCGAAGGTGACCTGGTTCAAGCCAAACAGATGAGAGCTCGGCTTAACCTAGCTAAAGCACGTGCAGATGTGCCCATCGAGGCATCTTGTGCTTGTCGACTTCAACATCATGAAAAATAAAAGCAGGGTGAAAAATATAACTTCTGTTTTATTTAAGGTGTTAATATTTATACCCATAATATAGTCTCATTAACAGATTGGTCATAATATGAAATCATTAATATTAGGAATAGTAAGTTGCCTTGTGACTATACCTTTATGGGCGGCAAACCCCGTTTGGTTAGAAGGTAAAACAAGTGATCAATACGAGATTACAGTTTATCGCAGTGCCACCTGCGGTTGCTGTAAAGCTTGGGTAAGCCACCTAAAGGATCATAATTTTGACGTAACGGATACGACAGTTGATGACGTCAATAAATTTAAACAACAATTCAATATTCCAACGGATGCGGCGTCTTGCCATACGGCTATGGTCAATGGAGTAGCCATTGAAGGTCATGTGCCCGCCCAAGACATCAAACGCTTACTCAAAGACAAAGGTGATATAAGATTACTGACCGTTCCTATGATGCCTTCAGGCACACCTGGAATGGATAGGCCAGGTGCGCCAAAAAATGATTTTAAAGTCTACTCAATAACCCAAGATGACCAAGTAGACGTTTACAACACCTACAGTAATTACTAAATAAACTGCCTACAGCGACAAACACCTTATATTTTTCTACTGCGGATGAACGGCGCTTTCCGAAACAAGATAATCACCCATTGACTTGCAGCCAACCGAGAGACTCTTCGAGGCCAACCGTATTTTGATAGCGACTCCACTGCCAGTTTTCTGCTTTAACTTAATTACGTGCTTCATTCAAGATGCAAGACTTGACCCTAAATTCTTGCTTAATTCTTAGAAATAATTCTGAAAATTGACATCAGCGTATAGGGCTTTTTTCCTTCCTATACTTGATCACTTTGAATTGATAGTACCCCTTATAGAGTCGATTCTAGAGGCGCTGCGTCAGATTAAACTACCAAGCTAAATAAGGAAAAAGAAGTCATGTTTTCAGAAAAAACTCCAGGATTGGCCCTGCACTCATAGCATTCTTATTTGTTGTGATCGTATAGCTGGTGGCAATGTCGTTGGGTTCTCATAAAAGACTTCACCCTGTATGACCTTTGCATCGGTCTGCGCTTTGGTATAGGTGTTTGCAACTGTGAACGATTGTAATGCAACAATGCGTACAATGGTCCCAACGACTGCTCCATTATTTAGTACCACTGCTGTACCGTTGGTTGCTACGTAGTCGGCTACTAGTATGTCCAAGCCACCATAGGTTACATGTAGGTTGTTTGCTGAGTAAGCCAAGACGATGCTCTTTTATACCTTGATGGTAGGCTAGCCAATTAGCATCGAGCTTATCATAATATTTTTGCACCTTTAAAGCGAGTTGCCTAGGGTGGTTTTTAAAGGGGCTTTAGTGAATCATTTGCTGAGTCTTTTGCTATGATAATGTTGCAAAAACAAGCTAGGCCATCACCCCCTGAGGGCCTAGCTTTTTAATTATGCTACCGTTTTAATACCCCCCTCATAATCCTATTGCCGCCCTGTCCCTGCCTATGTTCCTGAAACTACTGGGCGTCATTCCAGACCAGCGTTTAAAAGCAATGCGAAAACTCCTGACATCCTTGTAGCCTAAAACTAGGGCGATAGAGTCAAAGGAGGTATTCGCCAGTACCAGTATTTTTTTTGCCTCGAAGAATCTGACTTCATCCAATATCTCCTGGTAGGAATAATCCAGCGTTGACAAGCGCCGCCTTAAAGTTCGGGAGGAAATATTAAAGTGTGCCGCCGCTTTCTCTATGGAGGGCTGCGCGGTGAGACTTACCAGCAGATAGTCTTTTAAGGTGGCAACCAGGGTGTATTTTTCCAGTAGTGATACGACTAGGTTTTTGCATAGTTCATCGGTCACTATTGCCTGCTCAGGTTTTGCGTAAGGCAGTTTTCTGGACATCAATGCTGGGGTCAGAATGATTTTATTGTGCTGTGCGCCAAAGTTAACCGGACACTGGAACAGGTCACGATAGGGTTGGCTGTCCGGCCCCCGGCTGGGGTGGGAAAAATACACCGAGTGAAACCTCACCTCCTCCATTACTATCTCATTGATCACGGTGTGCAGCGAGGCAAAGGTGCTATCGGTTTCAAGTTCAACAGCAAAAGGGTCTTCAGGCGTAGGATGTATGCTTAAAATATAATACGGTTCTCCATTGAGCTGCTCGTAGCTTAGCGATAACTCACAGGACCAGCTGATCAGGGGCGTATATTTAACTGCTAATAAGATGGCTTGGTGGACCGTATCAGCGCCTAACATGGCTTGACCCAACATTCCAAAACGACTGATACCCAATTGCTGACCGTGGCGGATGCCAAGGTGAGGGTCTTTATTGTGCTGGGCGATATGGGTATAAAGTTCCAACTCCTGATCCAGCGTCAGCCGAAACCCAGGCTCCCCCAGATCCTCGGCACTGACACCGGTTGCCTCCAGTAAACGGGCCAAAGGCACGCCCTGCTGCTCGGTTAGTACCCGCAGCAGTTGCTGAATTTCAAAGCTGTGCCAAAGAGGAATTGGTGGATTTGTGGCCATATAATTCGATTAATCTGTCCGAATAGTTCTCCCTATTGTCCACTATCTTCCGCGCTATTTGCAACCGCCTGCATTATGTTAAATTATGAATACAAAAAACGTTTCAATCCCTGAGTGGGCACAAGTCGTCATTGTAGGTGGCGGAATTATTGGTTGCAGTGTCGCCTACCACCTGACCAAATTAGGTTGGAAGGATATCCTGTTACTGGAACGGGACCAGTTGACTTCGGGCACCACCTGGCACGCGGCGGGCCTTATTGTGTCGGGACTGTTGAGTGACGAGACCAGTGCTGACATATTCACCTATGGTCGTGACCTCTACAGTCGCCTCGAGCAGGAAACCGGTCTGGCGACTGGCTTTAAATCGGTCGGCTATGTACAAGTTGCCTGTAATCAGGAGCGGCTGGAAGAAATGCGTCGTTCCGCTGCCTTTATGCGCACCCGCGGTATCGATTGCAATGAAATTTCCGTGGAGCAGGTTAAAGAACATTGGCCGCTGGCGAAACTCGACGATGTTATCGCTGGTTTTTATACCGCCGAAGATGGCCGCGCCAACCCGGTAGATCTAACCATGTCGCTGGCCCGAGGGGCCAAGATGGGCGGTGCCAACATTATCGAGGGTGTTAGTGTAACCGGTGTCAATCAAGAAAATGGTAAAGTCACCGGCGTCACCACCACCATGGGGTCAATTGAATCCCCTTATGTGGTGAATTGTGCGGGCATGTGGGCACGCCAGTTTGGCGAAATGGCGGGGGTCAATCTGCCGCTGCAGGCCGCCGAACATTACTACCTGATTACCGATGATATGGACGGTATGCATCGGGATTTACCGATCATGGAGGATCCCGATAGCTACGCCTACTACCGCGAAGAAATGGGCAGCTTGATGATTGGCTTGTTTGAACCCGTGGCCAAATCATGGAACCTGGACCGGATCCCCGACAACTTTTCTTTTGGTGAAATCGAACCCGATTGGGAACGCATGGCACCGTACCTTGAAAAAGCCTATGAGCGTGTGCCAGCGTCAGCCGAATTGGGCATTCGTAAATTCTTTTGTGGCCCTGAAAGCTTTACCCCAGACCTGTCGCCGCTGGTAGGCGAAACCCCTGAGCTCAATAATTTCTTTGTCGCTTGTGGTCTTAATTCACTTGGCATTACCTCAGCGGGAGGCATCGGCCGTTTGCTGGCGCAGTGGATCGTTGATGGTCGTCCCGATATGGATGTCACCGCCATCAATGTCAACCGCTTTCATCATTGCCAGCGCAACCCTAAATACCGTGATGATCGGCTGGTAGAAGTCCTCGGTAAGATGTATGAATCCCACTACCCCAACCTGGGTATGAGTTCTGCTCGCAACGTCAAACAATCCGTTTTACACGAGCGACTAAAAGATGCAGGCGCCTATTTTGTTGAAAGTGCCAGCTGGGAAATTGCAGACTGGTTTGCCCCAACTGGAGCAAAAGCAGAAGTAGAAAATTACAGCTGGGGGCGTCAAAACTGGTTCCCTTACCATCAGGCAGCTCACCATGCCTGCCGCAACGATGTCACTCTGATGGACATGTCGTTTATGTGCAAGTTCATGGTGCAGGGTAATGATGCTGAGAAAGTACTCAACAATATCTGTTGCAACGACATTGCGGTAGCGCCAGGCCACATTGTCTATACCCAATGGGTGAATGAAGCTGGTGGCCTGGAAGCGGATTTAACCGTCACCCGTTTAGCCGACAATGCGTTTATGATCGTCTGTTCCGACACCACCCATGGCCATGTAAAAATGTGGTTGGACAAGCATATTGCAAAGGATGCCCACGCCTTTGTAACCGACGTCACCTCCAGCTACACATCGATCAACCTGCACGGCCCCAAAGCGCGCGCGCTGATGGCGGACTTGACCCATGCTGATGTCAGCAATGACGCCTTCCCTTATTTAACCGCGCAAGAAATTGATATCGATTACGCCCGGGTACTGGCCATTCGAGTGACCTATGTCGGCGAACTGGGTTGGGAGCTTTATATCCCAACTGAACACGCCCTGCAGGTGTACGATCGAATCGTTGCCGCGGGCCAGGCCTACCAGTTGATGCACGCGGGTCTGCAAACCCTGAATAGTTTACGTTTGGAAAAAGGCTATCGCGACTATGGTCATGATATTGATAATATCGATACACCACTGGAGGTAGGCCTGGGCTTTGCGGTCAAACTGGATAAGGCCAACGGGTTTATTGGTCGTGATGCCCTTGCCGCACAAAAAGCCGAGGGGGGGTTAAAACGTCGCATGTTGCAATTCAAGCTGGATGACCCGGAGCCCCTGTTGCATCATGCCGAACTTATTTATCGCAATGGAGAATTTGCGGGTTATATCCGTGCTGGCGCCTACGGGTTTACCCTAGGTGCATCAGTAGGCTTGGGCCTGGTAGAATCTGAACAGATAATCACTGCCGATCATGTCAAAACCGATAGCTGGGAAATTGAGATCGCCAGTACGCGTTATAAAGCCGAAGCCTCACTGCGCCCCCTGTTTGATCCAACTATGGAGCGGATAAAGTGCTAGCGCAAGTAGGTGTCGAAGTTTGCATCACCGATCCAGATATCTCCGAGCCAGTGCTCAATTAACAGATGAGAAGATGGAATGTCTACCTGTTGCAACCTGATACCCAGCCAATAATCATCCAATTTGGCCGAAAGAGTCCGAGATGCCATCTTCGCGCGGACAGGAGATTGAGTCCTGAGTGCCTGAATTATCCTTGGCTTTAAATAGAGGTGTCTTAGATCAAGTGGAACTGAACGAGAAAAGTAGTAACTTCCGTCCTTTAAGTAGGTGTACTGGGGGTGTTTCAATGTCCT
>OJEJ01000072.1_pt1 | contig 66847 bp, 60 predicted proteins | sample 1593271 | NCBI WGS metagenome assembly OJEJ01 (sample SAMN05416877, study PRJEB24817) | seawater metagenome | isolation source: Sea water | place: Canada:Atlantic | collected 2013-11
ATCTACACGTAAGGAGTCGTCGGCAGCGTCAGATGTGTATAAGAGACAGAAGTTATCGTAAGCAACCAGTTGAATTAGACCAAATAGATTAGATAATAAAAATTTATCTTATCTATTTGATTAAATAATTGGATTCTATTTAATAGGACCATTTAAACTGATGGCCTAATTAATCTTTATGGTGAGTCATGAATCAATCTTCAACCCGTTTGGGTGTCGATATTGGCGGTACCTTTACTGATGTTGTTCTCGAAACTAGTGATCACAATGGTTTGGTTAAGCAATTTTCAATCAAAGTTTTAACGACCTACATCGCACCTGAAAATGCCATCATTGATGGCATGCAGCAAGTTTGTCGTGAGGCAGGCATTCAACCTGCCCAAATTGGACAAATCATTCACGGTACAACGCTGGCCACGAATGCGCTAATCGAGCGCCGTGGGGCTAAAACGGCATTGATTACCACGCAGGGATTTCGCGATGTGATCGAAATGCGCAGTGAATCGCGCTTCGAGCAGTATGATCTTAATTTGGTGTTACCAGAACCGCTGTTACCTCGCCAACAGCGTTATACCGTTGAAGAACGTATTGGTGCCCAAGGCGATGTTTTAATCCCCTTGCAACGTCAGGCGGTTGAGAATCTGATCGACAGCATTAAAGATTGTGGTTATGAAAGCATTGCTGTCGGTTTAATGCATTCATACTTGAATAGTGCCCATGAAACTATGATTTGTGATGTTATTGCTGCAAAAATGCCAACCGTAGCCATCTCCTTGTCCTCAGAAGTGTCGCCACAAATGCGGGAGTACGAACGCTTTAACACTGTGGTTGCTAACGCCTATATCAAACCCATGATGAAGAGCTATCTCGATCGATTGGACGGGCAGTTGCGCATAGAGGGGGTTGAAGGTTCGATTTTTTTAATGCATTCGGGTGGTGGCCTTATTTCGTTAGAGTCTGCCGCCGACTTCCCGGTCAGACTGGTTGAATCTGGTCCGGCAGGTGGAGCTGTTTTTGCAGCCAATATTGCGGCTCAATATGGTCTCGATAAAGTGCTATCGTTTGATATGGGTGGGACAACCGCAAAAATCTGTTTAATTAAAAATCAAACTCCAAAAACCAGCCGGGTTTTCGAAGTCGCTAGAACTTATCGGTTCAAAAAAGGCTCAGGCATGCCAATCTCGATACCGGTAATCGATATGGTGGAAATAGGTGCGGGTGGTGGATCACTCGCACAGGTTGATTCTATGCGCCAAATTAGAGTAGGGCCTGAATCGTCGGGTTCTGAACCTGGACCGGCTTGCTACAACCGTGGTGGTGATCGCCCTGCAGTGACCGATGCTGATTTGGTATTGGGTAAAATTGATCCTGATAATTTTGCAGGTGGCACGATCAAACTTAATACTGAGCAGTCAAAACTAGCATTACACAATACGCTCGGTAATGTACTCAATATGGATGCTCAGACTGCTGCCTATGGCCTGTGCGAAGTAGTCGATGAAAACATGGCAAATGCGGCTCGCGTGCATGCCGTTGAAAATGGTCAAGATTTGACAGACTACACCATGATCGCCTTTGGTGGTGCAGCCCCCTTACATGCAGGTCGGTTGTGTGAAAAACTAGGTGTGACTCGTTTATTGGTGCCTTCAGGTGCGGGTGTGGGATCAGCGATTGGATTTTTGCGAGCGCCCTTTAGTTTCGAAGCGAACCGCAGTGTTTACATGCGTTTGTCTTACTTTAAACCCGATATTATTCGGCAACTGTTATCCGAGCTTGAAGTGGAGGCAACTGGATTTGTGCGTTCTTGTGATGCCGATGCACCGATATTAGCCGAATATAAAGCTTATATGCGTTACACCGGACAGGGTGAGGAGCTGCCCGTTTTATTGACAAAAGATCAGGCGATGAGTCCAGATCCAAAAACGTTTAAAATACTGTTTGAAAAAGACTATATCGATTTATTCGGCCGTGTTGTCGAGGGTATGGATATCGAAATTACGGTTTGGTCTGTTAACTCAACTACTTTAGCTGAAACGGTTGCGCCAGCCAAAAAACTAAATGAATTTACTGAGGCGGTATCGATGTTGCAACGACCCGTGTTTGATCCAATATTAGGACAGTTTGTGCCGGCTTCAATTTTTCAGCGTGAGTCATTACAACCGGGCTGTAGGATCTTCGGGCCAGCAGCAATAGTGGAAGATGAAACTACGATTATTTTGCCATCGAGTCGGCAGGCCGTTTGTCAGCTCGATGGCTGTATCGATATTACAGAAGAAGCTTTGTAATGGTACAAAATACAACCGCTGTTGCAAACCAAGTGATGTGGAATCGTTTAATATCTGTGGTCGAAGAACAGGCGCAAGCATTAATTCGAACGGCCTTTTCACCCTCCGTGCGAGAAGCGGGTGATCTGTCTGCTGGCATCTACGACACCCAAGGTCAAATGCTGGCGCAAGCCGTTACGGGCACTCCAGGGCACGTCAACGCAATGGCCGATGCAGTCGCCCATTTCATTCGTCGCATCGGAGTCGAAAATATATTTGAAGGTGATGTTTATATAACCAATGACCCTTGGGAAGGTACAGGACATTTGCATGACATAACGGTTGTAACACCGGCTTTTCATCGGTCAAAACACGTTGGTTTTTTGGGTTGTACCGCGCACATTGTTGACATTGGTGGTCGTGGGTTTGGCGCAGACGCTAATTCGATTTATGAAGAGGGGCTTTATATCCCCATCATGAAACTTGCCGACAAAGGTCAGGTTGATAAAACGCTGATTAATCTCGTACGAGCCAATGTACGTGAGCCTGATCAAGCGATTGGCGACTTTTTTGCGCTCACCAGTTGTAACGAAATTGGTCAACGTCGATTGGTCGATATGATGACAGAATTTGGTTTGACCCATCTGGATGATATCGCCAGTTTTATTCTGGACAATTCGCATAGAGCAACGCTTGAATGCATCGCTGCATTGCCGCTGGCTAAAGCCAAGGGTGAAATGAGAATAGATGGTTATAGTCACCCAGTAGACTTAAAGGTATCTCTAGAATTCCAAAAAGATCGGATTTTATGTGATTTTGAAGGCACTTCTGGATTGGATAAAAAAGGCATCAACGTGCCGTTGGTTTATACTAAGGCGTATGCCTGCTTTGCACTCAAGTGTGCAATCGCACCGGACATTCCAAATAATGCTGCATCCTTGGCGCCATTTAAAATAACAGCTCCAGTAGACTCGATAGTGAATGCGGTTCACCCAGCGCCAGTGGCATTAAGGCATGTCATTGGGCACATGATTCCTGACGCGGTATATGATGCCTTGGATAAAATACTGCCCAATACTGTGCCAGCGGAAGGGGCTGGAACATTGTGTAATTTTCAGCTTTCATTACGACCCAGAACCGATCTATCAACACCAATCAAAGGCGTTAGATCAGAAGTATTAACCTTTAACTCAGGTGGTTCAGGCGCCCGTCCCGGAGCGGATGGTCTGAACGCAACGGCTTTTCCATCTGGCGTGATGACGATGCCTGTAGAAGCGACCGAACATACTGGTCCAGTGATTATTTGGCGTAAAGAGCTGAGGCCCGATAGTGGGGGAGCAGGTCGACATCGAGGCGGATTGGGGCAATATATGGAAGTTGGAGCTTCAGAAGGCTACGAGTTTGACTTTTCTGCCATGTTTGATCGGGTCGACCACCCAGCACGGGGCAGGCAAGGGGGTGATAATGGTGCTGCAATGACTATATCTCGTAGTGATGGCACGCCAATGAAAGGCAAAGGAAAACAGTTTGTGCCAGCAGGTGATCGTGTCATGTTAGCCATGCCAGGTGGTGCAGGTTATGGTGATGTGGCTGACAGAGATCCAACTTTGGTTAAAAAGGATTTAGTGCGTGGTTATATTTCTGCAGCTGTCGCCAAACAAGATTATGGTATGAGTGAGGCTGAGGTTAAAGATACAATGTTAGCTATTAAAGCCGAGTAACTCTGATATGACGTTTTCTACTCATTTACCTACTCATTCCCCAACAATGTCGAGCTATGATGTTGTCATTGTTGGTGGTGCCATGTATGGCTCTTCGGTATCTTGGTTCTTAGCAGATAATCCTGACTTTAATGGATCGATTCTAGTTGTCGAACGCGACCCTAGTTATATGGCCTGTTCGACTGTGCATACTAATAGCTGTATACGTCAACAATTTTCACGTGAAATTAATGTACGTATATCTCAGTTTGGTGCTGATTTTGTGAAAAATCTTCGTCAATACATGGGTGAGGATGTGCGAGTACCCAACCTGCCAATTCACAGTTATGGTTATCTCTATTTGGCCGATAGTGAAGCATTCTCTTCTGTTTTAAAAGAAAGCCAGCAGGTACAAGCCGCATGTGGCGCAGGCACTAAAATACTAAGTGCACAAGACATTAAGCACGACTACCCGTTCTACAATGTCAAGGATATCGTGTCGGGCAGTCACAATCGCATAGACGAAGGTTACTTTGATGGCGGCACTTTATTTGAATGGTGGCGACGTTCAGCAAAAGAAAAAGGTGTCGAGTTCGTTGGTAACGAAGTGGTTTCAATGCAACGAAATAATCAGGGGAGTCGAGTCGAGAGCGTAACGCTTAAATCAGGTGAGGTTGTTAGTTGTGGAACAATCATCAATGCCTCTGGGCCAAGAGCGGTCTTGACATCTCGTATGGCTGGCATTGAACTGCCCGTCGAGCCACGTAAACGTTTCACCTTTATATTTGATGCGGGGCAGCCACTTGACCGAGACTTGCCGTTAACTATTGACCCAACAGGCGTACATATGCGGACCGATGGCCAGTATTATCTGGCAGGTTGTGCTCCAGATGTGGATTTGGCCGTTGACTATGATGACTATGAGCCAGATCATAATATCTGGCAGGAAAAAGTCTGGCCCATTATTGCAAATCGTATTCCACAATTTGAAGCGATCAAACTGGTGAATTCTTGGGTTGGCCACTATGCCTTTAATACATTCGATCAAAATGCGATTCTTGGCTACCATTCGCAGGTAGAAAACTTCATATTGGTGAATGGTTTTTCTGGCCACGGACTACAGCAATCGCCGGCCATGGGTCGTGGCATTTCTGAGTTAATTACTTACGGTGAGTATCGAGCGTTAGACTTATCGCCTTTTAGCTTTGACCGAATTCAACGTAACGAGCCTTTTAATGAGAAAGCTATTATTTGAGATGACCCATTATGTTTGCGCAGGGAATGACCCACCTAATTTAGAAAAATAAATATTGAGAGGATTAATTAATGAAGAAAATAGTACTTACCGGTGCCGCAGGGCGACTTGGCTCATACTTACGAGAGCCTCTGACCAAAATGGCTGATCAACTGGTTTCATCAGACCTGGCAGACGACATTGGAAAACTATACCTGGGTGAAACCTATCAGCGCGCTGACTTAGCTAAATATGACGACATACACGCCCTGCTGGAAGGGGCCGATATGGTAGTCCACTTCGGCGCAATTGGTGACGAAGCTCCTTTTGATGACATTCTTCAAGCCAATATTATTGGTGCTTACAACATTTGGGAGGCTGCCCATCAACAAGGCTTAAAGCGAGTTGTTTACGCCAGCTCAATTCATGCCGTTGGTATGCACAAGAAAACAGTTTTTATCGGCACAGACGCCCCGCATCGACCAGATACATTTTATGGTCTAGCCAAATGCTTTGCAGAGGATCTTGGCAGTCTGTACTGGGACAAACGCGGAATGGAGTCAGTTTGTATGCGCATTTTGTCCTGTGCCCAAGTGACTAATACGCGTGCACTTGGCACCTGGCTATCATATGACGATTTAATTCAATTAGTTGAAAGAGCAATCGATACGCCTGTGACAGGTTTCTCAGTGGTTTACGGTGTATCCAATAATGACCGCGCCCCAGTAGATAACGCAAAAGCCAGCTTTTTAGGGTATCGGCCCAAAGATAATGCTGAACAGTTCGCAACCAAAATTTTGGCAGAGCAGCCTGCGGTTAATATTAATGATGCTGCTCTTACCTGCCACGGCGGCCCGTTTGCAACCACTAACTTGGGCTCTAGTGGTCTGGCAACGATGACAATTATTAACGATGCTAAAACGAACTGACTGATTTTCCTTAAATAACGTCCGATATAGATAGTCTTTTGTTATACGCTTTTCTATTTAATTCAATTTAAGTATCATTATCATCACTTCAACTGAGGTGATGATATGAAATTAAGGCAGTTAGAGGCCTTTAAGGCGACGATTCAATCAGGCTCCATTACTGGCGCCTCAAAACTTTTATACATTTCACAACCAAGCGTCAGCCGACTGATTAGTGATCTTGAGCAATCTGTAGGCTTTCCGCTTTTTTTGCGTGTTGGCCGACAGGTGGTAGCGACGGTTGAGGCCCGACGTTTTTATCAAGCAGTCGAAGGCATGTTTATAGGCGTTGACCGTCTTAAAGAAGTGGCCGACTCGATTAAGACAACGGCTGGTGGTGTGGTTTCCTTTGGTGTGATTTCAGCTTTTTCTCAGGTCGTGATGCCGCAAGCGGTAAAAAATTTATATCAACGCTGGCCCGATATCCGAATTATGGCTCATGTGCGTAATACTCCAGGTATTGTTGATGCCGTCAGAATGCAACAGTTTGATATTGGCATAGTGGGGCGTGCACCCCCTTTTGAAGGTGTTGAGGTGCTGTTTCAAACCTCGTTTCCTTACGTTTGCCTACTGCCCGAAACCCATCACCTAGTAGCGAAAGGTAAAGAAATCGATTTAATCTCCATTGCTGAGGCAGAAAAATTCATTACCTATGGCGGCGCCTTTCCAGATGAAATGATGGACATGTCCCCCCAGCTAGCCGAAAAACTTCGTCAAAATTCACGTCTTTCAGCTGTTAACATGCCCGTTGCAGCGTCGCTTGTACGAGAGACCGGTGCGCTGGCCATTGTTGATCCTTACACCGCTAAAATTGCCAAAAAGTTGGGGGGTGTATCTAGTTTGCCGATAAAACAAAAGTTGACCTATAACATTGCCATTATCACCAGAGGGCTCGACACTTTGTCATTAGAAGCCAAAGAACTGACAAAAGCCTTTGTCGAGAGTCTTGAGGAAACTACCATCTAAAGGGATAGTTTTTCAGTGCATAATCACTATGAAGACACTTTATAATTAGACCCTAAAATTAGCGATGGAGAATACGTAAACAAAGGCGTCTCAATGCAAATACCTCATTCTTAAAAAACTGGCAAAACGTGGAATTCCATTTTGGGTTAGTCCAAAATAACGATAGGTTATCACTGAGCCGATTGGTGGTGGGTTAGCTCGTTCAAAATCAGAAAAGCCCGTTCCTAACTTAAATCGTCGTTGGTCATTAGTCTCGACTAATAGTGAGCCAAGCATACCAGTGTATTTACCTTTCCCTTGATAATGTTCAATGACCGTAGCCTCTGCATCATTGGATTGCTTTAGTTTAAGCAAATCGTCGCTACGGCTGCCGTGATAGAGCGACGAACCTCTGTGTAACATCAAGCCCTCACCTTTATTTTTGACTATATGATCCAGCTTCTCTAACAAAACCTCGTGGTCGTCGAGCTTAAATTGCACAACGGGTAAAATATGACGACGGTTGGCCTCTTTGACAATCGATTTAATGGCATCAATGCGGAGGTCAAAAATTAACTCACTAGCGGGCAGGTCAAAGATTAAATACTTAACGAGACGCCAATCGTCCTCATTGATATGATGGCTTCTAACAATTCCTGAGAGTCGATCGAACTGACCACGGCCTAACCAAAGTTCACCATCAAGAGGTGTTTTGGGTAACGCCGCCACAAACCAAAGTGGTGTTTGAATTACATTACCTTGTCGAGACATTATCTGGGTTCCATCCCAATAACCCCGAACACCATCAAATTTTTCACTTACCCAATACTGAGACAAGTCTATTTGATCATGGTAACGGTTTGCCAACTGTAATTCAGGAACCTTGTTTTTAGCGGATACGCCAGTGAATAAGATAACCAGCAGGAAAAAGCTAATTAGACGACAACGTTGCACAGTTTATTCACTCCTTGAATTTTGCAATACCTTGTACGATACAGTAAAACTGGATAATCAATAGACTTTACTAATTATTACGAGAACACTCTGGTTAGCTTTTAGTGCCTCTGTGTTTGGAACTTTTATTGTCTTTCTGGGTGCCTATTTGGTAGAGAAGCCTCGTCAGGGTCAAGACACCATGATTCGTCAGATAATTCAGTTTTTAGCAATGCTGCCGCTCGCTGTACCGGGTCTGGTACTAGGGTTGTCGTACCTCTTTTTTATTAACAGTCCCAGTAACCCATTTGGTTTTTTATACGGCACAGTGGCCATCTTAGCAATCAGTACTGTTACACACTACTACACTCCAACTCACCTGATGGCAGTGACTGCTCTTAAACAAATGGATCGAGAATTTGAGGCTGTTTCTGCCTCGTTAAAGGTACCACTTACGAAGAGCTTTTGGCGTATTACCGTCCCCGTTTGCATGCCAGCTATTCTTGATATATCGATCTATTTATTCCTCAATGCTATGACCACAGTGTCTGCTATTATTTTCATTTACGGCCCTATGAGCGAAGTAGCGTCAATTGCTACTATCCACATGGACGAGGCAGGTGAAACAGCATCTGCAGCAGCTATGGGCATGCTGATTGTCTATGCTTGTTTAATTGTCCGCATATTGCATGGATTTATTTCAAACAAAATATTAAATCGACTCCAAGAATGGCGTCATAGATAAAATTAGAGCGAAATTCGGCATAAGACACTGTTTATAGTTAACAATCATCGCTCATAATTTTCATTATTGGGACTTTCGAACCCTCTTTAGGCTAGAGGGGTAATAGCCTAGACTATTGCACTTTGCAGATTAGTCGCTGATCTTAACCATTGATTTTAAGTGTAATCTTTAATCAGGTTCTGTGGTCGAACCCAATATGAAAAATCGGGTGCGTTAAAAGCTTCAAGTGCTTCGGGACGATCAGGGTTGAGTATATTGGGTCGGGTAATGCCTTCAAGAAATTGCGTATCAAATATCTCTTCACAACCAGCGGTAAATTCAAATAAACCAATTTGCTTGCCGGTTTTAATGTTAACTATAGCGATGCCGCACAACAGTTTGTCGTGCTTATCCTGTACTGGCATGCCACCAAATATATTGGACTCCCGGATCTTGCATAAACCAATAATAGCGTGGTTATCAACAAAAGACAGACCCCGTAAATATCCTGGTAACTGACACACAACGTCGTGGCTATTTTTTTCTGGGTCAAAGCGCAGCAATTCACCACCGCCTGAGTTCAGCACGTAGAGATGTTTGCGGTAATACCGTGGAGAGTGCGGCATGGCAAGATCACGCATTACCACCTCATTAGTTTTAATGTCAATCACAACACCACTGTTGGCCTTATTCTCACGCCAACCGCCGGGTGTGTCGGTTTGACCTAAACAAGTCACGTATCGTGGTCTATCTTTAACAATCGCTAGCCCATTTAAGTGACAACGATCCTCGGGGGCAAGTGCACTAACGAAGCTCGGCTGCCATTGTGGAACAAAAGAACAGTTATCACTTAGTTTGGCGAGGCAACTAAAACGGGTATTGACGATCCACAAGCCGTCATTACAAAAGGCAATATCATGCACATTTAAATCACTTGTATGCCACGACACCTTGGGTAAATAGAGCGCGTCATATTGCCCTGTTTTTTTGTAACTGCGAGCCAGTACTGGGTCATTAGCATGAATGGTAATGTTATTGCGGGTCGCTAGCGCCAGTTTTTTACCCGACACATTAAACCCCATAGGCTTGTCATACTGGCGCATTAACAGCGTCAACTGCTGACCATCCCAGCCTATCATGAGTAATTTACCCGCCTGATAGGTGCTCACCACGAGGCTCCCTTTACTGTGAGATAGCCATTCGATAAAGCCAGTATCAGGGACACACTGGACTGACTGACCTTGGGGTTGGCTTTGTAATAAGTTATTTTTGGACATATTATTGGCTTCTAGAAAAGAACATTGACTCTAACCCTAACCCAACCAGCGGCGCCTCCACCACTAGATCTAAATCGACGCTGCTACCCTACACCTTCATAAGGCTGGGCGTAGACACCATAAACATCACCGCCGTCAGGAAGACTTTGCCAAGCATTAATAAAATCACTATTGTAGTCAATTACTATGCTGGGGATACTTTGGGTACTGATACTCTGTGAGTTGACCATGAACTCAGCCTTAACATGATAACCTAGGGCCACAGAAATTTGTGAGTTGCATACCGGGCTGATCAGTGAATTCAAAACAGTGCCACGATTGGGGTAGGTTAAAATATTTTGGCCATTTAGTAACTCAATTGCTTATAAGGATAATAAATTAAACTTATTTCAATTTTAGTATATTCAAATAATCTTGTCACTCAAAAACGTGTGGTTATTTTGGAAAGTTACTCAGGGTGTAGGGTCGTTGTTAGTCAATCTAAATTTAATTTTATGCATATTTATAGTATAAAATATAATAGCCTTATAATCTGAAGACGGCCTCTTTTAAGGTGGAGATAGTTGAAGGGCTGAAGATCTTAATTTTTTGACTGGTTACTACTGGATACGGATAAAAATGAAATTAACTTTAGGCTCAGAGGATATAAACAAACTTATGGGTAATGCGGTTCAATTGCATCAAACAGGCGATTTACTGGCTGCCGAAATAGCATATCGTGATATTCTTAAGCTTCACTCGAGCTTTAGCCCTGCAAGTCATTTTTTAGGTGTGGTTTTGTCACAATTGAAGCGACATGATGAAGCGGTAAATATTTTAAATCAGGCGATAATCGAGTTACCGAATGATGCCGTAGTTCAACATAACCTTGCTTTAGCATTATTCCACAACAGCGAAGCCGATAGTGCCATCAACCATTATCAAATAGCCTTAAAGTTAAAACCGAACTTTTCAGATGCTCACTTTAATCTCGGTAATGCACTAAAGGACAAAAAACGTTATGAAGATGCCGTCAGCTGTTATCGTCAGGCGCTTTTGTTAAAGCCAAAGTTTCCAACAGCTCTGAATAACCTAGCCAATACACTGATGACTTTGGGCCGACTTGATGAGGCGTTAGATCAAGTGGATCAAGCTTTAGTTATAAAGCCTGATTATGCTGAATGCTATCTGAATCGCGGTAATATTCTGACAGAGCAAAAGCGGTTTGATGAGGCAATATCGGCCTATGGGGCAGCCCTGAAACTTAATCCTGTTTTAATCGAGGCACAACTTAATTTAGCGAAAACCCATAGCCAATCAGGTCAACATGACAAAGCGATAGAGTTAATTCATAAGGTAATTGCCCAGGAGCCTGATAACCATGACGCACATAATAGTCTGGGTTGTTGCTGGATGGATCTCAATAAATTACAAAGTGCGATGAAAAGTCTGGCCAGATGTATTGAATGTAAGTCAGACTCAGCAGAGGGGCATTTTAACTATGCGTTGGCCCTGTTAAAATCAGGTTGCTTTGCTCAAGGCTGGAAAGAGTATGAATGGAGGATCAAGGGTGAAATGGGTAAGTCACATTACTCTTATCAAAAGCCACGCTGGCAGGGTGAGTCGTTTGCCAATCAAACACTCATGATTTATGTCGAACAGGGGTTTGGTGACTCGATTCAATTCATCCGTTTTATTCCTCAAGTGAAGAAGCTAGGCGGTCATGTGATACTGCTTTGCCAACCTGAACTGATACGTCTTTTCACTGGCGTCGAGGGTATAGACACCATGGTTTCTAGACCATTGGAGGGCGTGCCTGATATTGAATTTGATTGTTTAATACCACTCATGAGTTTACCACATGTCCTAGCAATCAATAGTAGTGATCAGTTTTGTGCAGAAGCCTATTTAACTATTGAAAACCCACCCGCAGCGAAATGGCATCAACAAATTTCCGACGATGGCAAACTGAATGTTGGCATAGTCTGGGCAGGTAACCCAAAACATAAAAACGATTTAAACCGGTCGATTCCTTTTGACTTATTTGGGGATTTAGCAAAAATCAGTGGAGTAAAGTTATACAGTTTGAAGGTTGGCCCCGATTTTGATCAAATTAAAATTTCACCTAATGAAATAAAGAATTTGGGGTCACAAATAACAGATTTTCAAGACACCGCGGAGGCTGTTTCTTGCCTTGATTTAGTCATTACTGTTGATACGTCAATAGCGCATCTGGCGGGTGCCATGGGTAAGCCCGTTTGGGTTCTATTGCCCTTTGCCCCCGATTGGCGCTGGATGTTAGAAAGTGATGGTAGCCCTTGGTACCAGAGTATGCGCCTTTTTCGTCAGCAGCAGTTAGGTGAATGGAGCTACCCCTTCCAACGTATCGGTGAGGCGTTAGAGGTATTATCTACAAAGAAGCAGTGTAATGATGAGCTTAAGTTCAATGCTTGACTTTGTTGACGTAACGATTATGTGGTTCACAATACTTTTGCTTAATTAAGTCGCAACCTATGAGGCTCTTTCATGCTTCAATTTTTTATTATTGTCGATACGTTATTGTTGATACGTTGATACATCGATAGGGCATCTGGCCCGTGCCATAGGTAATCAGTTTGAGTGCTATAAAACTCATATAAAAGCTAAATAATTACAATGACCGTTAGTTTCTGCAACCGATTACGTTGAAACAAAAAATGATGATTCTTGATATTAAGCACAGTGAATTAACTAATAGAATCCTGATTTATTATGCTCTTACAAGCGATAAGGGCTGGCTGAAATTATTTTGATAATGGGGTGAGATTGTTTAGACTGCTGGTATTAGCATATTATGAAACTTAAATCTTACAGAGTGATTATCCTATGAGTCCACAATTAAAAGTTGCCTTGGTAACCGGTGCGGGTACGGGTATTGGCCGCGCCGTGAGTATTGCTTTAATTAAAGCTGGGTATGCTGTTGTTCTCACTGGCCGACGTTTAGAATTGCTTGAAGAAACAGCGAACTTGAGTAAAGCCAATGCACAAGATTATTTATGTGTTAGTTGTGACGTTGGTGACCCAAAGCAAGTCGAGCATCTTTTCTCTGAATTGAAACAGAAGTATTCAAAGCTAGATTTACTGTTTAATAATGCGGGTGTCTCTACCCCCAAGATGTCGATGGAGGATATTAGTTACGAGCAGTGGCGCTCGGTGATTGATACCAATCTGACGGGTGTTTTTTTGTGTTCTCAACAAGCTATTAGAATGATGAAAAGCCAAACCCCCGTTGGTGGAAGGATCATTAATAACGGTTCTATATCGGCTCATGCACCCCGACCATTTTCGGCTCCCTATACTTCGACTAAACACGCGATGACTGGTTTGACTAAATCGATTTCATTAGATGGACGTGAGCATGATATTGTTTGTAGCCAAATAGACATTGGTAATGCAGCGACACCCTTGACTAAAAACTTTTCAAAAGGTGTACCTCAGGCGAATGGAACTATTCAGGCAGAGCCTGTGATTGATGTTGAGAAGGTGGCACAAGCGATCGTTCAAATGGCTGTTTTACCGCTTGAGATTAACGTTCAATTTATGACTTTAATGGCCAGTAAAATGCCTTATATTGGTAGAGGCTAGTTTATACGCAGTGCTACTCCGTCATTTTACTTGATAGGGTTACCCCAAGTGTTTGAAATCGCTGAAGGGTATAACTGAAACTCAATAAATGTTTAGAGACGTAACGCTATGACTCAATTCCCGAATTTATTATCCCCACTAAAAATTGGTCAATGTGAGGTTCGTAATCGCATTTTAGTTTCGGCACACGTGCCTGGCTTTGCTGAAAATTATCTTCCAGGCGATAAATACATTGCTTACCACCGAACCTATGCGCGAAGTGGCGTTGGTTTACAAATCACCGGCGGCACTCCCGTTCATGAGTCAGGACTTCTGAGCACCAATACTGATGCGCTAAGGAACATGAACGACGATATTATTCCGGGTTATCAGATGCTGAGCGATGCGGTCCATGAAGAGGGTGGGCGTATTTTGGCCCAGCTTGCGCACAGTGGCGGCACCGTACTCATTAATAAACCTAACCTTGCAAGCTGGTCTGCCTCGGCGATTCGGTCGGAAACCACAGGCAATATTTCACACGCAATGTCACTCGATGAAATCGAAGAAATAAAAGACGCATTTGCCGCTGCAGCAAGACGAGTTGGTGACGGTAATATGGATGGTGTTGAAATTCTGGGTGCTTTTGGATTTTTGCCTCAGGCTTTTTTGTCACCGTTGACTAATTTTCGTGATGATCAATATGGTGGATCACTGGGCAACCGAATGCGTTTTATACTGGAACTATTACAAGTGGTGCGTGACTCACTGGGCCCTGATCGAGTTCTAGGTTTGCGCCTTCCAGGAGATGAATTTGAGCCCGGTGGCCTGACGCTGGAGGATATGAAAATCGTCACTCGTGTTATTGCCGAAACAGGATTGATCGATTATCTTAATATCATCGCTCACACTAATGTAACCCACACTGGCCGAGCCAAACACTGGGCACCGACACCCGCCAAGCATGGCATCTTTGTTCCGTTGGCTCAGGCCATTCGCAAGCAAGTTAATATCCCGGTGTTTGCTGTGGGTCGTGTGACCGACCCGTTTCATGCTGAAAAAATAATAGCAGACAAACAGGCGGATATGGTTGGTATGACACGTGCCAACATTTGTGACCCGGAGTTGGTTGCCAAAATTAAACGTAATGAAATCAAACAAATTCGACCTTGTGTAGGGTCTAACGCCTGTATTGCTAATCGGTATGTGGGTAAGCCAATCAACTGTATGCATAACACAATGGTGTCTAAGCCGGGGGTTAAATTACAAGCAGCGATCGAACCTCAGTCAATAGTAGTGATTGGCGGTGGCCCAGCTGGGCTAGAGGTGGCGCGTATTGCTGCTGAACGTAGGCATAGGGTTGAACTATTCGAAAAGGATAAAAAAGTCGGTGGACAGTTAGCGCTCTGGGCCGCAGCGCCGTCAATGGGAGAACTCGGTAATATCATTCGTTGGCGAATCAGTGAGCTGGATCGATTGGGCGTTAAGATTTATTTAAATCAGGCGATTGAAAAGTCTGATCTCGATAGTTTGAATGCCGACGTGATTGTAATTGCTACGGGCTCAAATGATGTTAATCAGCCGGTTTCGGGTGAGCACACAATACAAACAGTCACACCGCATATGTTACTCAGAGGGGGTGCAGTTCAAGCAACTAAAGCGTTAGTTATTAATGAAGGCCGTGGGCAGGCTGGTTTGGCAGCCGCTGAATTATTACTCTGTAAAGGCATTGAGGTTGAAATTATTTCCAGTGATATTGCTGTTGGTGCTGATATTGACCCCACCAATAGCACCGCTTGGTTTATGCGATTGGGTGAAAAAGGCTGCCAGTTTAGTGCTGCCCAGATTGTGGTCAGTGCCCAAGGCAATCGAGTCGCTTGTCGTAATGTGTATGATGACCGAATCAAGTACCGTGAAGGCATTGATTTAATTGTTACTTGGCATGGCTGTCAGGCGAATACAAGTGTCGTAGCATTATCGGGTACGCTACCAGACCGATTCCATTATATTGGTGATTGCGTGAGCCCTCGGAGTGTTGAAATAGCAATGGGTGAAGCTGAGGAACTGGCTAACAGGCTTTAGGTTTAATCCCACTTCTTTTTATTAACCAGGGTCGCCAGTCTGTTGGTTGTAATTCTTTTACTTAATACACCAAGGCGAAATCGTTACAGCGAATCCCACTTTACTTGCCGAGACGGGCTTAGATACGCTGCCCTTAGGGTAAAAGTCAATTAGAAGACATTAGTCTTTTGGCTTATATTAATGACTCGACGAGTGGTAAAGTGGAGACAACGCCTTCTCTCACTAAACCATCAGCACACTGAACAGTGACCTTCTGACCAGAGCTCCAATAGTCTCGATCAATCATTGATAGGCCGATGTTTTTTTCAAGTCGAGGGGAGTAGATACCAGAAGTCACCTCGCCAATTTTTATATTTTTATTGTCCCCGGCCATAACAGGCCAAGGCTTGGAGCAAGTAGGGCAGGGTGATCCATCAAATAGGATTGCGCGAATTTGCTTTGTAATGCCGTCGGCTTTAATTTTTCGCAGGGCGTTTAAGCCTATAAAGTCGATTGAGCCATCAAGCACGACGTAGTCATTCATTCCGCACTCAAGGGGGTTATTTTGACGCGTCATTTCGTTGCCATAGGAAAACAAACCACCCTCGATGCGTTCAATCAAATTGGGGCATCCGGGTGAAATGTTAAATGACTGACCAGCAGCCCAGATGGTGTCCCATAGATCGTGGCCTAATGTGGAATCATCAAGATAAATTTCAAAGCCACCTTGCTTGGAGTAACCAGACCGAGCGATGACTTGACTCGTATTCTTGAAATTAAACCTGTCGTATCGAAAGAACTTAACTTGACGAATTTCTTCGCCAAACACTTTTGCCATTAGGTCTTCGGCTTTGGGTCCTTGAATAGCCAATGGGGATACATCGGGCTCATCTATATCAACTTCCATACCTGCGCCAAGAGCGAGTCCTTTGGCCCATAGTAAGACATCAGAATCGGCTATTGATAACCAGTAGCGATCTTCTTCTAATTTTAATAAAACGGGGTCATTAATCATGCCGCCTTTTTCATCAACCAGTGGGACATAAAGGCATTGTCCTATGGTAGCCTTGCTGATGTCTCGTGACGTCATCCATTGGATTAGTTGAGTCGCATCCCTACCTTTTATTTCTACCTGACGCTGGACTGAAACATCCCAAATTTGAACGTGCTCACGCAAATGGAAATAGTCTTCTTCGACTGATTTTTGAAAAGCTTTGGGCAACAGCATGTGATTGACGACTGAGAAACCACGAACACCAACGGCTTCGACTCTATCTGTATAGGGTGTCCGCCGAATGCGACGTGACATGTTTAAACCACCAGATGACATTCAGTATTCCTCTTATAAAATTTTGGGAAGCTTTAAAATAGGGTTAATTTGGATAATATCCGTTAGCTTGCACACCAAACTGAATAACTATTCGGTGAAAGCATTAATGGCATGTGATACTGACCACTGTGGTCTGGCATGGTGAAACGAATAACCACTTCTTGCATAATGCTGACACCAGATAATGGCAATCTTTGACTTTTAAAGTAGTCCCCTGTCTGGAATACCAGTTCGTAATGGTCGTTACAGGCTTCGTCAGGCAATGAAACATTTTCAGAAACACGACCACCCTCATCGGTTGATGTTTGAAGCAATGTTTCGCGCTCACCTGATTGGCAGATTCGAATTAGTTCAACTGCAATGTTAGCGGCGTGAGTGCCATTGACTGAATTGAGTATGTGACTAGTAATTAGGGCCATATTTATTCTCGATAGCGTATTTTTAGAGGCGTCTATTACTCAATAGATGCTTTGTCACGCTTGTTTGTGGTCGCCAACACAATTGGGCTAATGACACCTTTGGCTTTAACGTTAATACAGGCTGTCTTGCCACTGGCAATTGCACGGCGAATAGCGGGTACTAATTGATCACGTGTTTCGACTAGTTCACCGTAGCCACCGAGTCCTTCGAATAGGCTATGGAATGGAATGTCACGAAAGTCGGTGGCGTAGTGCTGACCGTTTTCAAACAGACGTTCTTGCTGTTGGGAAATACAGTCGAGCCCGCCATTGTTATCAATTACAACAACGATGGGGCGGTTCTCTTGAAAAGTCGCCTCGATTGATAAGCCACCAGAAAGAAAAGCGCCGTCACCACTGATTAACACTACATTTTTGTCTGGATGGACTATTTTAGCTGCCATTGCAAATGATACGCCGACGCCAAGCAGGCTAAAATTTCCTGGGTGCAGGGTGCCACCTAATTTTTTGCCATGCCATCCTGCAAGATTGACCGCAATTTCGGACCAAAAATGGGTGTTGCCACCATCAAACACGAGCCAGTCGTCATCACCCATTTCATTTTGAACGTCGAGAGATAATTGCAACGGATGAATTTTATCGGTTTTTGCATCGGCGGCTGCAGTATGAACGGACAGTTCTTGCAAAGTTTCTGCTACCCATTCGCCGCGTTTATTTCGATTTTCTTGATACCACTTGTCATTAAGTTTCCATTTTTTGTCTGTCTTGAGTAGCTTCAAAGCATCGAAAAAAGCACCCGGATCACTCAGTAACACGTGATCTGCTGCACGATTGCGGTCTAGTTCTTCTTGGGAGCCATTCACACAGATCAACTGGGTTGAGTCAAGAAAGAAAGGCGGATTGCCAAAGTTCATTTGGTTGTCGAGCTGGCCACCGACCATGATCACAACATCAGAATTATGAATGGCATGTTTAGACGGTTGGTACTGATGGAAGTCGGCTAGACCCATATAGATGTCTGACTCTTCGCCTAATAATTTTTGATGATAAGGCACATTAAAAACAGGAATATTTAATTCACGAGCAGTATCTTCTAGTTTATTTTCAGTACCTGACCACCAAATACCATGGCCCCCAATAATGACAGGACTTTTTGCATTCGCAATTAAATCAAGAAGGGGTGACAGCGCATTGGGATCAGGCCAGGCTCGTGGAGACGGCTTTGGTAAATGATCGAATGGACGCTCTTCCTTGCCAGCATTCTCTTCGAAAGATGAAAACATAATGTCAACAGGCAAGCTCAAATGAACTGCACCGGGATAGCCACTGAGTGCAATTTTCCAAGCGCGGTCGACAAATTCATAAATGCGAGTGCCGTCAGTTATGCTAATACTGTATTTGGTCAATGGCGCGGCTATACCGACGTCATCAATTTCTTTGAATCCACCGGCACCTTGACGTTTGAGTGTACTCGAACCCGTTACAAATATAATGGGTGACCGTTCACCCCAGGCCTCCATCATTGCGGGCACGGCATTGGCAAATCCTTCTGGCCCCACTATGCAAACCGCAGGTTTACGGGTGATTCGTGTAATGCCGTCGGCAAGATGACCTGCAACTTGCTCATGAGGGCAGTTGATCACCGGCATTTCATAATCCATAAATCCTTCTAATGCCGGATTACAAAAACCACCTGCCAGAGTAAAGACATGCTCAACACCTTTATCACGTAAGGCACGGGCCAGAAGTTTCCCACCTCTTATTTTTTTCAGTTCAGACATTGGAATAATCTACCTTAAAATGAGTAAAAAAATTTAGCCGTTAAATGCTTAGCGTAATGCTGGTGTTGATGGGCATAAAATCTGTCCATCAATATCGCTATTGACCACCTAATACGAAACGGTAAAATCATGTCATTCTGAAGAATGAATTCAATAGCGGGTTGATCGAGTTAGTTCTCACTTTTAATAATGGCTGTGCCATGGGGCAAAATTAAATATACCCCTATTATAAGTGAGAGAAGACAGATTTGTCCTATTGAATTATTTTTTTAATACATGCAGTTATACTATGATTGATTGCCATAACGTCGAATTTTTCAGACTCTAATCTAAACGCAAATCAAAAGGGTATAACTGAAATCGTTGCAAGTTCAAAATAGCGGTGTGTAAGCTTACTTTTGTTCTGAAAATGCAATGATTGAAATCTATTCCCAACTAGCTCCCTACGGGTGTGAAATCGAACTCATCTGAATTTAGAATAGCGTCTATTCCACCGAGCTTCTTTATGGTGTCAGCTTGGTCTGCAAAGGCACGTTTATTCTCTGCTTCAGGATCCACCAATTCGAGCATTTTCTGGTGACATCGGGCCACTACCTGCTGATGCTGTGGCGATGCAGCAAGATCGACTAATTCGTCTTTATCGTTGGCAATATGATAAAGCTCAGGTGAATATCCGGGATAGTAATTGTATTTCCACTCATCAGTTCGCAACATAAACATGCCTGTTGGTGATCCACCGTCGTGATATTCCGAAAGAATGGCGCGCTCCATATGGTCGCTGCTGGCAAGAGATTGCAAAGCAACACCAGGGCGAATTTTGTCATCATCTTGAGCCCCAGTGGCTGTTAATATGGTCGGATATATATCAATTAGTGAGCTCAAGGTGCTCACTGTTTTGTGTTTGGGAATACCTGGCCCAGCAACAATCATAGGGATTGAAGATGATTCATCATACAGGGTCATTTTCGTCCAGAGACCACGATCTCCGTTGTGATCACCATGATCACTGGTATAAATAATTAAGGTGTTATCTGCCTGTCCAGATGCCTCTAATGCAGCCAGTACCTGACCAACCTGATAGTCAAGAAAGCTACATAAACCATAATAGGAAGCCCGAGCTATTTGTTTTGTTTCTGGGGTGAAATGTTTTTCATAGTCGAAATTTTTTCTGATGGTTTTCAAAACTGAATGCGACAAGCGTTGCTTGTCGTTTAAAAAGCGAGCGTGATCCATTTTATCTAATGGGTAAATATCATAAAATTCTTGAGGGCACGTCAATGGATAGTGGGGCCTGAGCCAAGACACGAATAAGGTCCATGGTTTATCAGAAATTTGATTTTTTCTGTCTTGCAACCATTGACAAGCTTTGTGGGTAACACCAAGATCATATTGGGTATATTGATCATCACCGGCACCAATTTTTTGGGCATAACTTGAACAATCAAGGACATCTTCATGATTGCGTAAGAGCCCTTTGGTCCATCCGACACCATCACGGACATACATGGGTAAAATTTCCTGATCAAAACCATTGTCGTATTCATTGCCACGATAATGAAGCTTGCCAATAGAATCAACCCGATGGCCTTGTGATTGAAGCCGATGTCCCCAGCTGTTGGGTTCCCCTTGATAGGCCTGTGCATTAGACCAGCAACGGGTTTTATGAACATATTCACCACTCGCCATTGAAGCCCTTGCAGGCACACAGATAGGGGAAGTGGTGTAGGCGTTTAGAAAACGAGTGCCATTTTGGGCAAGCCGATCTAGGTTGGGTGTTTGCACGATTGGATGTCCATCACAACTTAGGGCGTCGCGTCGGTGCTCATCACTAAATAGAAATAATACATTGAGCCTATTCATTATTTCTCCATTAGTTACGCAATGGCTTACCAGCTTTTAACATATGCTTAATTCTATCCAATGTGCCCTGCTTTTGCATTAAATCTATAAAACTTTTTAGCTCCAAGGCGAGCACATCTTCTTCACTTAAAGGTGTTGTCACGTCCCCCGCTTGGCCACCACTAAGGACATCGGCAAGTGCGTCGCACACCACCACATCATATTCAGTGGCCAACCCCCGTGCTTTAAAGTCTCTCACTGCGCTAGCGAGAACCGATCGCCCGGTAGGGCCAGGCAGAGTTACTTCTGCTACTTCTGGTATTTCATAGTTTTCTGCCAGTTCTAATGCTTTGGCCTTGGCATCGGCTAATAGTCGATCACGATTAAATGTAATGCCGTCATCTGGGCGCAGAAACCCAATGTCTTTAGCGTCAAATGCAGACCCTGAAACTTTGGCCATGCTAATGGTTTCAAAGGCGGCGTTAACGACAGGCATGGGGCCTTTTGGTAATCTCTTACTAACTGAATACCGTTCTAGCATGGCGGTGCAGCCGCCCCAGCCCGGTATAAGTCCAACCCCTGCCTCGACAAGGCCTAGATAACTTTCAACATGAGCCTGTATTGCATTGGCGTACAGTACCATTTCACAACCACCGCCAAGTGCCATGCCAAAGGGTGCGGCTACGACAGGGAAGGGTGAGCGCTTCAAGGCAAGAAAAGTTGACTGTCCTTTGGCGACTATTTTCTCGGCTTCTGACCAGTTTTTCTGCTCGATTAAGTCGACAAATCCGTTAATGTCAGCGCCAACAGAAAAGTGGCTGGCCTCGTTATAAATCACCATCGCTTTGTGATTTTTTGGAACAACATGAATAGATTGATCGATTAAGTCCATGACGTCCATATTGAGTGCATTTACTTTAGTATGAACTTCAAAACAGGTTATGCCGTCACCAATATCCCAAAGGCTAGCTGATTGATTTGAAATAATGGGGCTAGTTTTTCTCTTGATATCTTCAAGTAGCAGGACACCGACTTCTCTTGGGATGTTCTGGTATTCACCAGTAACATCGAGATATTGAAGGTTGCCATCAATCGTACGATAAAAACTGCCCACTTTTGCAGCCAGATTTAGGAAATCTGACACTGGCCTGCCTTCATCTTTCATTTTGGCAACAAAATCTGCTGCGCCAATTTGATCGATCAAAGCGAATGGTCCAGCATTCCAAGCATAGCCAAAGGTCATGGCACGATCGATAGCAACAATATTATCAGCCACTTCAGTAACAAGCGATGCGGTGTAGGCTAGCGTATTTGACAGTACCCTCCAAGCAAATTGTCCGCCTCTGTCAGGATGATTGAGCAAACCAGATAAACCTTCGGTCTTAAAGGCCTTTAAACTTTCGAGTTTTACTTTTTGAACTGGCGCATAGTCACCGGTTTTAAGGTTCTTTGCTTCCATTACCTTGCCGCCACCAGAACGATTGAGTCGGTAAAAGCCCCCTTTACCTTTGCGGCCAGTGTAGCCTGCTTCAATCAATTGGTTGATTAAAGATAGGTCACAGCGCTGGCTATGATAAGCATCATCAGCGGGCAGTAGGTTAGCCATGCTGGCATCTATTTTGGGGTGCAAGTCGATACCGATTAGGTCGAATAAACCAAACAGTCCAGTTTTAGGAATGCCAACGGGACGCGACATAACGGCATCGGCTTCTTCCACGGTGATATCGGATGATAACGCAGCAGCGTATCCGCATTGCATCCAGAAAATGCCAATGCGGTTAGCAACAAAACCTGGTCTGTCGTAACAATGGACAACGCCTTTACCTAAACGCTGATCTGAAAATTGTTCGACTGTGGATAAAACGTCGAGTTTGGTATCAGCACCGACGACCAGTTCTAATAAACGCATATAGCGGGGTGGATTAAAAAAGTGAACGACTAAAAAGTTTTGTCGGAAACTGTCTGATAAGCCCTTGACTAAATGTGATAGAGGAATCGTCGATGTGTTTGAGCTCACTATGGTCGTGTCTTTGCGCACGGTATCAATTCTTTTATATAGGTGATTTTTAATGTCGAGATCTTCAATAATCGCTTCTACGATCCAGTCAACGTCTCTTAGTTGATCAAAATCATCTTCTAAATTGCCAGGCGTGACGCGTTTGGCTGCTGCCGGGTGAACAAATGCCTTTGGACTGCCCTTGAGCATTTTTGCAATAGCATTAGAAGCTAGAACGTTTCGCTCATCGGCGCCCTTAGGGACAATATCAAGCAATAAGGTGGGTACTCCGGCGTTAGCGAAATGTGCTGCAATTTGCGCTCCCATGACGCCCGAACCAATAACGGCAACTTTTTTTATGACAGTCTCTTGAATGGTCATTACACTGCCTCGAGAATGGTTGCGATACCCTGACCACCACCGATACACTGTGCTGCCAAGGCAAACTGCTTACCCTCACGTTGTAATAAAGCAGCCGCTTTACCTGTTATACGAGCGCCCGTAGCACCCAGAGGATGGCCAAGCGCCAGTGCACCGCCATCGATGTTGGTTTTTTCCATATCGACACCCAGCTCATCAACACAGGATAGAGCTTGCGCTGCAAAGGCTTCGTTCAGCTCAATAATGTCAATGTCACTTAATGATAATCCCGCTCGGCTGAGTGCCTTCATTGTGGCACTCACGGGGCCTATACCCATTATTTCTGGGGCACAACCAGCGACGGCAATTGATTTGATTCTGGCTAGTATGGGCAGACCGTGGGCTTTTGCATATTCTTCAGACGTTACTAGTGTGGCTGAGGCACCATCAGTCAGGGGTGAAGATGTCGCAGCTGTAACCGAACCATGGGCTCTGAATACAGGTTTCAGATCCGCTAGCGCCTCTGCGGTTGTCCCTTCGCGAATACAGCCATCGCTGCTGATGATGTTATCGCCGTTGATGATTGGAATGATCTCATCAGCCAACCTGCCACTTTGGCGGGCATCACCTGCACGCTGATGACTGATAACCGTCAATTCTTCTTGACGTTGTCTGGATAGATTGTATTTTTCTGCAAGGTTCTCTGCAGTAACACCCATCGCCATATAAGCTTGTTCATAATGGGTGGCTAGTCCCGGATGTGGCATTGGATTATAGCCACCCATTGGAACTCGACTCATAGATTCGACTCCAGCACAGATAAAGGCATCACCCGCATTCATTTGAATGGCACCCGCAGCCATATGGATAGACTGCATTGACGATCCGCAGAATCGATTGACTGTGGTACCCGCCACGCTAATGGGCAGTTTGGCCAAAAAGGTCACTATTCGCGCCATGTTCAACCCTTGCTCTCCCTCTGGGAATGCACAACCCAAAATAAGGTCTTCAATATCTGCCGTGTTCACCCCTGTTTTTTCGACCAAACCGCGCACTACCTGAGCGGCCATTTCATCAGGGCGGACTTTGGCTAGATGACCTTTTTTGGAAAAATGGAAAGGCGATCGAACATATCCGGCAATAACAACATTTTTTTGCATTCGTTTTTCCTCAGTGATAGCGCAGTGTAACGTTAATAGGATTTAAAAATAAAGTGCTTAAAAACTTGGTTCGATAGGCTATTGACTTTCAATCAATACGCTAATATCCATTAAGAATAATTTATTAACCGTTTGTCAGTATGATTTAATATCTGATGTTCAATTACACTGATTATAAATTTTGGTTATAAACGGTTTTGTCACATTCACGTAAACGAACAGTTGATTTTTATTTCTCGGTTGAATTAATAACTATTTCAGTACTGATCAAATAAGTGAAAAAACAATAACACTACGACCGATTATACTTTTTTTCAGGGTGTCTTTGCCAAATAAGAAGCCATTAGAAAAAGTGACTTTAAGATACTGAATAAAGCGATCTGTTCAATATCGTTTGTTGGGAAAATTGGTTCTAAATTATTGATTCTGTAAATTAATAGAAATTCCTGACACTTAGGTAGTTTCTCAAGTATTTGCAATAACATTGTAGCTTACAAACACCCGACTAGAATTTTAATAGATTTTAGAAGTTGTTTTGGCGGACGACAAATATCTATTTTTGGATAGGTTATTCATTTTTGCTATGTAAAATTTGTAATTAAACAAGGTTGAATACTCTTTAGAAATTAAACTTCCCCAACTGCGTTTTTCATTATGTTTGAGATTACTCAACCACAGTGATTACTCACTGTTAAAGCACACTGATGCTGACATCAAACCTTGATCGCTTTAGGGTGGCTTCACGGGGCCAGTTTAGGCACAATTAAACTATCTTCAATATAGGCGTGAGTAAATGGCTCAACATTCAGCAGACGGCTCGGTATTTTCGGTAGCCCCGCGTATTTGCGACATTGGTGTTTCTGAAATATTGTTGATTGGTGCGCGCGCTAAAGCGCTCAAAGCGCAAGGTCGCCCGATCATTGAGTTGGGTGCTGGTGAGCCTGATTTTAATACGCCAGACAACATTAAGTTAGCCGCTATAGCAGCCATTAAACGGGGTGAAAGTAAATACACCGCCCTGACGGGAACGCCAGAATTAAAAAAAGCGATACAGACAAAATTCCTACGTGATAACGACCTACAATTTGAGGTGAGTCAGATCATCGCGTCGACAGGAGCGAAACAAGTCCTGTTTAATGCCTTTATGGCAACTTTACAGGCAGGTGATGAAGTTATTATTCCAACGCCTTACTGGACTTCTTATGCTGACATTATTTCGATTTGTGGAGGGAAGCCGATACTGGTGTCCTGTAGTGCTGACAATGGGTTTCGTTTGCAGGCACAAGATTTAGAGGCAGCGATTACCAATAAAACCAAATGGTTGTTGTTTAATTCGCCCAGTAATCCAACGGGTGCTGCCTATGATAGGCAGGCATACCGACCGATATTGGACGTGTTACTGCGCCACTCCCAGGTTTGGTTGCTGAGTGATGATATTTACGAACATATAATATACGATGACTTTGAATTTGTTACCGCGGCACAAATTGAACCTAAATTGAGATCTCGGACACTAATCGTTAATGGGGTGTCGAAAGCTTACGCAATGACGGGCTGGAGAATAGGCTACGCAGCAGGGCCGATAGAATTGATACAAGCGATGTCTGTGATACAAAGTCAGGCGACTTCCTGTCCCTGTTCGATCAGTCAGGCCGCTGCAGTCGAGGCGTTAACGGGGCCTCAAGAAATTCTGATTGACAGGAAAGACAGCTTTCAGTCACGCCGTAATTTAGTAGTTGACGCGCTGAATAAGATTGATGGCATTGACTGCCCTCTCCCCGAAGGTGCTTTCTACACCTTTGCCAGTTGTGAGGGCATACTCAATCGCAAAACGCCCTCAGGTGAGATTATTTTAAGCGATCGAGATTTTTGCCGATTGTTGTTAGAAGAGGCTAATATTTCGGTCGTGCCGGGCAGTGCTTTTGGTTTGTCACCTTTTTTCAGGATTTCTTATGCAACCTCAAAAAGTGAGTTGGAGGAAGCGCTTAAACGCATTGCTAGTTTCGTTGCACAATTGAACTAACAATTTTTTCAATATGTTTGAACAAGCCACTGGCATCAGTCATTAAGCGTAAGCTCTTAAAAAGTATTCAGCTAAGGTTTGAGCTAAATGATTGTCATGCTTATCGGCACAGTAGAGCACGACAGAAAACTCCGGCAAGTCGGGTAACTGGCCAGCATGATCAATTGCTACGCGATCTGGATGCTTTTCATATTCGAGCTCGGCACTGACACATAGATCTGCAGAAATCATCGCTTCGATTGCAAAGTCATCTGCCGAAGATACCATGTCGATCCAATCGATTCCGGCTGAATCGAGTGCCTTAGTGGCACTAGGATGAAAGGAACAGTTTTTCGAGTTACCTAAAGGCAGTGGGCGTTTTTTCCAAGCATTGCCTTGGTCTGCACCTGTCCAAATGAGCGATCGAGTATTGATGACCTGACCACCATGACGAGGATTTTTTTCGGTAGTCAATACCACATCTTGTAAGCCCTGACTAAATTGAGTCGTAAGATTAGTCGTTGAACCAGACGAAAATTTAATTTGCACTCTTGGGTAGTCACGATTAAAGGCTTTCAAAATGCTCGGTACGTATGGATATATTACATCTGATGGTGCCGCTAACCTGATGAGTCCTTCATAATCTGGTGAGGTGAGGCGGTTCATACCTTCGTCATTAATGGCGAGCATTTTATGGGCAAAATGGAATAACTGTTCACCTGCCACAGTCGTTGTTATACCTTGTGAAGACCGGTCAAGTACACTTAAACCTAATTGAGTTTCGAGGCGTTTGATTTGCATGCTAATAGCAGATTGAGTAATAAAGAGGCGGCTAGCTGCGCGAGTCATACTGCCCGACTCAACAATGGTGACGAAGCTGCGTAAGGTTACTATGTCGAAGTTTTGGAGTCGTTTTGCAGTCATAGATTGGCACGCTGTCAATTTGCTAGAATCATTTTTAGTTACAACATTTCACTATCAATAATATTGAAGTGAATAATCAATATTATTCGTTTTACTTATACGCATAGAGTCTCGTATAGTCAATTTTAGTTAAGTACATTAGCTAATTGATCACAAATATTGATAGGAATCATGATGACAACCTTTATAAAAAATAGTGCCTTAAACATGAGCCAGAATTTGCACCATGCACAGTACATTCTCTACCAGTCAGTGCTTCAATGGATTAAAATTCAAGCCTTAAAAATAGCTGTAACCAGAGAACGCAAACAATTATTGCTGCTCTCAGATGCGAGCTTAAGGGATATAGGCATTAGTCGATCTGAGGCTAATATTGAAGCGCTTAGTATTGACATACCTATGATTCGTTTAGATCAAATTAAGAAAAAGCATAATAGAAAAAAGTGTGTGGTAACTATATAGATTGAAAAGGTGCCATCTATATTGACCCAGAATAGTTTTAAAATTAAAAATGTAATGGTGTAATGCACGATAAACTATTCTTTTGGAATATTACTGATTCATGATTCGCTATCGACCCCCAGCACCACCAAAATCGCCTTATATTACAATTGAAGGCATGCGAGTTCTTGAGCGCGAACAAAAGGCATTGTGGCCGAAAAGGCGCGAAGTGGTAGTGCACCTTTCGGCCGCTGCCGCAGAAGGTGATCGTTCTGAAAACGCTGAATATATTTATCGAAAAAAAGAGCTACGTGAACTCGATCGTCGTATTCGTTATTTACAGAAACGGTTACCAGAATTAATTGCTGTCAGCGAAAAGCCACAAACAGCTGAGCGCGTTTTTTTTGGTGCCTATATTGAGTTAGAAAATGAAGATGATAACTTCTCTGTTTATCGAATCGTTGGCCCAGATGAGCTAGACCACGGCAAAAATTACATTAGTATCGATTCACCGTTAGCGAAGGCACTAATGAAAAAGATGTTGGGCGATGAAGTGACGGTTGAGGTGCCTAGTGGACGTACAATATATGTTATTAATCATATCAGTTACTGACTTAACATTAACTGATAACCCCACCCAAAAACAATGTAAATTGCATTAGTCCCCGAGGTTAAACAGTAATTTTTATTTTTTAGATACAGTCTTTAAATCGATTGCTGGATCGGCAATGAGATCGGGGGACGGATGCAAACCAGCACCAATCATTTTTCGCCCTAGAGCGTAAGCCATAGTGTCATTCATAGCATCGACTGCGAGTAGCTTATCCTGGGCATAATACCAAACAGATTGACCACCTGGTTTAGAGCCGGGTCGAATAACCGTTTGTGTATAACCCATATTTAAGCCAGCGATTTGTAATTTGCAATCGTATTGATCTGACCAAAACCACGGTAATGGGTCGTAGGTGACGGCTTCGCCAGCAATCACTCGGGCCACCAGGTCGCCTTGGTCGGCTGCATTTTGAACTGATTCGAGGCGAATTCGTTGACCATTCCGCATAAAGCTAGCGCAGTCGCCGGCAGAAAATATGTCTGGGTTTGACGTTTGACAGATTTGATTAACTGCGATGCCATTCTCACAATCCAGACCTGACTGATCAGCCAGTTTGATATTGGGTCTACCGCCAATACCAACCAGCACCAGATCGGCCTCAAGTTGTTCACCGTTGGCTAATTCAGCGCCATCGACTCGGCTGTTGAGCCCATCACTTTTTTGGGTCAATCGGACCAACTGAGTTGATTCACGTACATCGACATCGTGCTGCTGGTGAAGCATTCGGAAGAAATCTGAAGTTTGAGGTGCTGCGACACGCTGCAAAATACGTTCGGCCATTTCGATAACAGTGACGTCAAGTCCAAACTTGCGTGCCACGGCCGCTGCTTCAAGACCAATGTAACCACCGCCTACAATTAATAGCTTACGACCTAACACTAATTCAGGTGCCATGGCCTCAGCATCAGCAATATTACGCAACGTAAAGACACCCGCCAGATCACCACCCATGCGAGTTGGTAACGACAGTGGACTAGACCCAGTACATAAAATTAGTTTGCCATAATCAATGGTTTGTCCATCTGACGTTTTAAGTTTTCGCAGTTGAGGATCAATGGAGTCAACTCGAGTATTGAAATAGGTTGTAATGTTTTGTTCGGAGTACCATTGTGTGGGCCGAATAAATAAACGGTCCCGTTCCAAGTCACCTGACATATAAGCCTTGGATAAGGGTGGGCGTTGGTAGGGTGGTACAGGCTCTTCACCGATTAAAATGAGTGGTTCGTTATTTCCAATACCTTTGTTTGCCAGTGCTTTATGGCGAGAAACAAAAGAAGCGGCAGCCTGTCCGGCCCCGACAATAACGATTGGCTTTGGCATGATGTTAACTCGAATAAATTTTGCGACAGTAATGGAGCATAGAGCCTAGTGTTGTAGATTGTAAGTGTATTTTTGAGATCTGGCTCAACGGGTGCTTTAGGTGGCGTCAATAAAGCACCCGTTCAGTGTAACTTTGGGGTTAGGGTGCAGGTACGTGAAGCACTAAACCATCTAATTCAGGCGATGCAATCAGTTGGCAGCTTAAACGACTATTGTCGCGACGCTCTACATCCGTCATTTCCAGCATGGTGTCTTCAATATCGTCAACTTCCCCGGTTCTTTCAAGCCAAGCTTCGTCAACAAATACATGACAGGTTGCGCAAGACAAGCAGCCACCACAGTCACCATCGACGTCGGGTACGTCGTTAGCAATCGCTGCTTCCATCAAATTTAAGCCATCTTTGACGTCTGCACTAATTTCTTTTCCGTCTTCTGTTTTCCAGGTAATTTTAGCCATAAGTGAATACTAATTGTTGGTAGTTTTAAATAATTTTTTGAAGAAACGTAATGTATCGTTTTTCGTTTGTAATGTCTTATCAAAATAATGATTCTATCGGTCTTTCGACAAAGTTTTTTTAAATCAGGTTGTGCCAAGACAGCTCAAAGGAGTTTTTTGAATAAGCGACCTGAGTTTTCATAAGGAAATGTTCGTCTGATTTGCCACCAATTGACTTTTAAACTTTACAATGGTTTCAAGTGTCGAGGGAGATAAGAACGCATGACCTGACTGATTGATGATGTTGACCTATGTGAGATTATTAATATTCAATGGGTTATCGTCAAATAATGGGACTTGCCGAACGCAAAAATTTTTCCTATTTCAGTTAATAACGAAGCGTAAATTAGTTGGACGCTACTTAAAATAGCGTCCGCCTGGAAAGTTATTTAACTCAGTAAAGCTCTGAATACTGATTTAGCGTAATTAACTTAATTTGTTCAATTTAATAATCAAGCATAGCTACGACGAATCAGAGGATTCAGCATTCTGCCAAAGAATCCAGTGAGTTGAATGGGTGCTTCGGTAACAGCAAGACAAATACAATCCTTATCGATAGTCGCAACAGGGGTGTGCTTGTCAAGACTGTTCTTTACGAGAAAATCACCTTGTTGATAAAATCCTGATTCGTCTGAAAAACTGCCTTCAAGAATAACGGTGTATTCATCACCCATGTGGGTGTGAGTGCCAGAAGTACCTCCCGGCTTAATGCGCAATAGTTCAACTTTTGCGTTATTTTGATCTCTACACAACTCATAACTATATATGTCACTCGACAATCTTTTCCACGATATGTCTTCATATCCAGTTTTAATAAATTGATGCAAACAACGAGGAAGAGAGTGATTGGCTTCATTAGTTGGTAAAGTAACTTTTTCTGTTGTAGCTGCATTAATTAAAATCTGATCGATTTGATCGAATAATTTATCTTTTAATTTTGGTGAGGGCTTTGCAGGTTGGAGGCTAAGCATTAACTCGCTTCCAAGCTGATGTAGTTGATGCAAATTTTGGGTGCATTCAGTGCAATGTTCGAGATGTACCGAAATACACAAAGCTTGGCTCAGGGGCAAGCTACCGGCAGCGTAAGCAGCCAACAGTTCGTCTTTAGGATGGTTTTTTAGCGTTTCCATTACTTACCTCAATATCAAAACTTGAAGCTTACGCAGTGCCAGACGGACTCGGGATTTGACCGTTCCTAATGGCAGCTTCAATTCAGTGCTTGTTTGTTGGTGGCTTTTTCCTTCGAGATAGACTTTTGTCAAGATCTCAGCTTGCTCGCGAGGCAATTTGGATAAGCCTGATTTAATATTTTTTGCCAGTCGATCTTGATGGACTTGTTGAAAGGGTCCTGGATCGTCATCTTCAATGTTGTTAAATATTTCTGTTGGGTCTATATCACTGATGTAACGGCCATTACGTCGAAAATAGTCAATGCGGCAGTTTCTGGCCAAAGTAAATATCCAAGTATTAATATTTGACAGCTGAGCATTATAACTACCCGCTTTCAACCATACCCTAATGAGGACTTCTTGCGCCAATTCATCAGCGACTAAATTTGCGCCAGGCTCTCTGGCAAGACTGTAGGCTCGTATAAGAGGGGCATAATGATCAAACAGTGTAGAAAAGGCTGCCTTATCACTGTGAGTCGCTATGCGAGTCATGCAATCTTTCAACTGTGTTATCTTTTCTGTTGAAGATCTGCTTTGCACTGTTTGCCTTTTATTCCAGTTTCTGGTTTATTTGATAGATATTACTACACTACGTACCGACTTTCAGTTTGGATCACCTAAATGATCCAGAAACTTAAGCTGACCGTATAAACAAGTTATTAGTGTTAACTGAAACCTTAAATGAATATGATCAACCCAGTTTTAGAAAATTTCAAACATACTTTTAAAGATTTAATAAGAACTGATTGGAGCCAGCTAGGTGATATTTATGCCGATGATATTCTTTTTAGAGACCCAGTACATGAAATCAAAGGTTTAGTGTCTTTAGAGGATTATTTTTCTAATATAAGCACCAACCTATCTGAATGTCGGTTCGAGTACTTAGACCAAGTTACATCGGATAACACGGCCTATCTTAAATGGATAATGCATTTCAAACACCCGCGTCTGGGTCCGAAAATTATCGATGTTCGGGGTGTTAGCCACATACGTTACAATGAAAAGATTGAATATCATGAGGACTTGTATGATATGGGCGCAATGTTATATGAAAGATTGCCTGTTTTAGGCACCGTCACGCGTTTTCTTAAATCGCGAATGGTGAGCTGATTGAATGAGCCATAATTCTTTATCAGGCGGAAAAGTAATATGGATAACCGGAGCAAGTAGTGGCTTAGGGCGAAGTCTAGTTTTGTTGCTGGCTAGTCAAGGACATCAAGTCATTGCGAGCGCCCGAGATAAAAATGCATTGCAGAAGATGGAAGCAGATAGTTCCAATATCTGTGCAATGCCCTTTGATATGGTTGATGAATCTAGCTTGGCATCGGTGCAAATTGAGATAGAGCAAAAGTTTTCTGCCATTGATCAAATTATTTTAAATGCTGGAACGTGTGAATATCTTGATTTTCCTGATACAGATTGGTGCGCTATTCGAAGAGTTATGGAAGTTAATTACTTCGGTACAATTAACTGCTTAAAAGTGGCGTTGCCCTTGCTTCGCAATAGTAGTGCATTGCGTCCACATATTGTAGTGATTGCTTCACAGGTAACGAATGCGCCATTTCCACGGTCTGAGGCTTATGGTGCCTCAAAGGCAGCTCTTCAATATTTCTTTGATAGTCTTAGAATCGACCTTATTCCAGACAGTGTGGATGTAACCGTTGTTAATCCTGGATTTGTCGATACACCCCTGACCCGTAAAAATAATTTCGATATGCCTTTTTTAATGGATGTAGATCAAGCTGCCAGTCGAATAATCAAAAACATCGCCTCAAGACCCCGAGTCTATAGTTTTCCAAAGCGTTTACGGGGTTTGCTGTTAATTTCCAAACTGTTACCCAGCGTGTGGCAGAAAATGGTGTCGCAGAAAGAGAGTAATGCCGCTGTAGAAAAGGCTAGTGAGCACAAGAAGCAATGAAAATTGCAATTATTGGTTCAGGTATTTCTGGACTGACTGCCGCTTATTATCTAAGTCAAAATCATCAGGTTAATGTTTTTGAAATGGCGGATAAAATTGGCGGTCATACGGCTACGGTGGATGTTGATCATAACGGTCAGCAGTTTGCTATCGATACCGGTTTCATTGTTTTTAACGACTGGACCTACCCTAACTTTATTGCATTAATGGACGAGTTGGGCGTTAAATCTCAGGCAACAGAGATGAGTTTTAGTGTCCGTTGTGAAGATACTGGCATTGAATACGGTGGCAACAATCTCAATACAATGTTTGCGCAACGACGTAATATTTTCCGACCCAATTTTCATAAAATGATTAGAGATATACTCAAATTTAATCGAGAGGCTATTAGGGATCTTGAAGCGGGGAATATTTCTGAAGCCATCACGCTGAATGAATATCTCAAAGTAAATCAGTATAGCGATGCTTTTATATATCAGTATATATTGCCGATGGGTTGTGCGATCTGGTCGGCTTCAACTGAAAAAATGATCAGCTTCCCGCTGTTATTTTTTGTTCAGTTCTTCAAAAATCATGGGCTTCTTAGTGTTAATAACCGTCCACAATGGCGAGCCATTCAAGGTGGGTCTCGAAGTTACCTTGGTCCACTGACTAACAGTTTTAAAGATTCGATTTTCACTTCCAGTAACATTAAGCACATTCGACGTTTAGGTGAGTCAGTTGAATTAATTATGGCTGATGGTGAAGTTCAAGTATTTGACCATGTGGTACTAGCTTGTCATAGTGATCAGGCTTTAGCGTTATTAAGTGACCCAAGTGATGCCGAGCGTAAGGCCTTGTCAGCGGTTCCTTATCAGCAAAATGATGTGGTGTTACATACCGATGAGAACCTATTGCCTCGTCGTCGTATAGCTTGGTCGAGCTGGAATTACAGGCTTTTTGATCGTTTCCAGACCCGGGCAGTCCTCACTTATAATATGAATATTTTACAAGGGATTAAATCGGACACTACTTTTAATGTTACTTTAAACGCAACAGAAAAAATTGATGAGTCTAAAATAATAGAACAGTTCAGTTATAGCCACCCGGTATTTTCTTTTGACTCAGTCTTAGCAGCGAAAAAAATTGAAGGTTTTAATGGTGCTAACAATACGTGGTTTGCAGGCGCTTATTTAGGCAATGGTTTTCACGAAGACGGCGTGGTTAGTGGACGTCAGGTTGCTACCTTAATTAATCGGTTACCAAACTTACCAGTGACTAGGCATGATCAATTGTTGTCTGGGGATGTGGTCAGTGCATAGCGCGATCTATCAAGGTTGGTTAAGGCATCGCCGATTTCATCCAGTAGCACATAATTTTAGTTATCGCGTGTTTATGATGTATCTGGACTTAAGTGAAATCGATCGTGTATTGAGTTTGTCTCCTTGGTGGTCGAAAGAAAAGTGGCGACCAGCGCGATTTGAACGGTCTGATTTTTTGGGGGATTCCACAATATCTCTAGTACAATCGATCCGTAATAGGATTTTGGAAGTGACGGGAGAGGAGCAAACGGGTCCAATTCGTATGCTCGCTAACCTTAGATATTTTGGCTTCAATATCAATCCAATTACCAATTATTACTGTTTTGATGAGCATGAAAATCTGACGACTATAGTAACAGAAGTGACCAATACACCTTGGAAAGAACGCAAAAGTTATGTGCTGAAATGTGATCCAAATCAGCGCATTCAGCGGCTGAGTTTTCAAAAAGAAATGCATGTCTCACCTTTTAATCCGATGGACATGACATATCAATGGACCAGTAATAGCCCTTCTAAAGTGTTAAGTCTTAATCTTGAGGCATCACAGAAGGGTGAACGAAAAACGGACGCGACCATGGCCTTAAAAAGGCAAGAAATTAGTTCCAGTAGTTTGGCGTGGATTTTGATTCTACATCCATGGATGACAGCGAAAGTGGCGATTTCGATTTATTGGCAAGCATTAAAATTAAGCATCAAAAAAACGCCGTTTTACGATCATCCAACGTTTTCGAACGATTCATCAAACAATAGAAAAAAACCTAAAGAATGAATTTATGACCTATTTGAGACAACCCAAATTAACCGTCGGCAATCAACGTGGCTTGATGAAAAACTTTTCCCAAACGTTGTTGGAAAAGCGATTGATTAAAATGCCACTTGGCACTCTTGTTATTGAAGATGAAGATGAGTTGAAGTGTTTTGGTCAACCATCTGACCTTTCTAATGTGAGTGCGAAAATAGTTATTCATGACCGTAGTGCCTATCGAGATATTGCATTTGGCGGCTCTATCGGAGCGGCAGAAGCTTACATGCTTGGAAAGTGGTCATCACCCAATCTGGTTGATCTGATTCGATTAATGTCAATTAATATTGATTTTCTGAACGGTATGGATGATTCAAAACCATTAACGCACCGACTATTTGATAAGGCTTATCATTGGTTCAATCGTAATACATCAGATAAGGCGAGAAAAAATATATCGGCGCACTATGATTTGAGTAATGATTTTTTTGCCTTATTTCTTGACCCTCAAATGATGTACTCGTCCGCCATTTTTTCGACTGCAGCTAACGCGCAGATAGAAATGGGTCTAGATGAAGCAGCGGTTAATAAGCTAGACGTCATTTGTCAGAAATTAGCACTGCAACCCTCCGATCATTTGCTTGAAATAGGTACCGGTTGGGGGGGTATGGCACTGCATGCCGCTAAGCATTACGGTTGCCAAGTAACCACTACTACGATATCTAAAGAGCAATATGAAACGGCGAAACAGCGAGTTGTAGAGGCCGAGCTAGAAGGTCAAGTGAATGTTATTTTCGAAGATTATCGAGACCTTAAAGGTAGCTTTGATAAGTTGGTTTCAATCGAAATGATTGAGGCAGTTGGTCACGAATTCTATCAACAATATTTTAACTGCTGCGCAACATTACTAAAGCCAGATGGTTTAATGTTAATTCAGGCCATTACTATTCCTGACCAACGATATCAATATGCTCGCAGCTCGGTCGACTTTATCCAACGCTATATTTTCCCCGGTGGTTCTTTGCCTGGTCACGAAGTTATGATGTCTTCTGTTAGGAAGCATACTGATCTACAAATGATTGGTATGGAAGAGATAGGCCTCGATTATGCTAAGACACTAGCAGTTTGGCGTCAGCGATTTTTATCAAAACTGGATGAAGTTAAAGCGTTGGGTTTTGACGACGTCTTCATACGCATGTGGGATTATTACTTTTGCTATTGCCAAGGTGCATTTGAAGAACGTGCCATTGGTACATCACAAATTTTGTTTGCCAAACCAGATTGGCGACGTGAGTAAGCAGCTGAGAGTCCAATTACTAATCTTTTTTTGCACAGTCGAAGTAACTTTTTTTGTATGAAATTTAAAATCCTCAACTTAGTGATTTTTCAATTGGGCTGGGCAGTTTGTATCTTTGGTGGCAATTTAATGGCTGTTGCCTACAGCCTGATAGCACTTTTAATTCACAACCGCTACCTTGTGAAAACTAAATCCGAGTGGCAATTGATTGGGTTAGTGATTCTGGTTGGAATTACTTGGGATTCATTGGTTGTGTTTTTTGGTTTGATTTTTTACCCTGACGCTGTTTGGTTAGGGTTACCCGTTTGGCTGGTGTGTATCTGGGCTTTATTTGCCACTACTTTTATGCACTCACTCTTGTGGTTGTCCCGTTATTATTTTTTTTCCGTAATGCTTGCGGCTGTATTCGGTCCAATGACTTATTGGTCTGGTACTGAACTGAGTGACGCTTATTTTGGTGCGTCTCCAATCATATCAATGTTGGTTATTGGCGCTGGTTGGGCAGCTTTGTTTCCTTTGGGTCTGCATATGGCAGTCCGGATCAAACAATGAACAAAAAATCGAAGTTTGCTCCATTAATCGTTCTAACTGGGTTCATTTTCCCTGCTATAAGCCATTCAGGTGAGTTACTTTATGAGCAGGTGATTGGAAATGCCACCGACTTGCAAAGTGCTAAGAGCCTCTATAAAGAGGTTCACTGTGGTGCTGCTAATGAATTGGCGAGTGATGTATATTATCAATCAAGTGATGGCGTTTTAATTGCACATAAAGCACTTGATTATGAGTCGGGGCGAACCACACCATCATTCATACAAACTGACGCGTTGAACCAGGAAAAAGTTGACGTTAAGTTTGATCAAATGACTTTAACAATGTCGATGGTTAATCGGGATGGAAAAGAAAGCTATCAGAAATATCAAGTCTCGGCTTTAGGTGAAACGCCAGTCGTAATTGATGCTGGGTTTGATATTTTCATTCAAGACAATTGGCAAACACTAATGTCAGATAAAATGATAGAGTTTCAATTCCCATTGGTTTCACGTAATCAGTTAATAGCATTACGACTTAAAAAGTCGCCTTGTCAATACGAAACAAATACGGACCAGTGTTTTGCTTTAGAACCCGCTAACTGGCTGTTTCGAATGCTGGCTTCCCCCATTGAGTTGGGATATGACTCGACCCTAATGCGTTTGAATCGATATCGGGGCCTATCGAATATTAACGACGTCAATGGTGCTGGGTTAGTTGTCGACATCAAATATCAATATCAGCAAGCTGATGTGGTTTGCCGCGTCGCAAAAGATCCTAAGTCAGACAGAATTTAATGCCGCGTAACGAGGACTTGTAAATGAAAAAAAACATTATTCGATTTGGTCTGTTGATGCTATCGATAGGGTTGTTACCTGCTTGTACGAGCGTATCGGTCACAGACTACGCCAGTAATAGCCCTAAACTGGTACTGCAAGAATTTTTTAATGGGTCGCTTCGGGCACACGGTATGGTTAAAGATCGAAGTGGCAAAGTGATTCGTTATTTCAATGCCACTATTGACGCGTCGTGGCAGAATGGCATTGGGACATTGGATGAAAATTTTGTATTTGATGATGGTGAAAAGCAACAACGTATTTGGACTATTATTAAAGACGATACGGGCCAATATATCGGAACAGCGAGTGATGTAGTCGGCAAATCACAGTTAAGCCTGGCGGGTAATAGTTTATTTTTGAACTATGTATTACGGATTCCATACGACGATGGAACGCTTGACCTTAAAATTGATGACCGAATGTACCTCGTGTCTAAAAACGTTTTGATGAATGAATCTGTGATGACGAAATGGGGTTTTCAAGTGGGTGAAATCGTTTTGGTAATAGAAAAAGACGTCAGTGAATAATGATGCACTCCAATATTTCAGAAAGTTACCCTTAACTTTAGGCTGTTTTTCAATCTGGTAATTGTTTCAATATTTTTCTGCAACGACTTTAGGCAAAACAAGTTATTGAAAATAATCTTATGCTTCATGCTCAAATACCAAAATTACGGGTTTAACTATTAACCTTGTAATCAATGGCTAAACTCTATATTGGGCTATTAGCAACGCAACCAGTAATAATAAATAGCATCAGATTGACTTCATTGCTTTATAAAAAAAACGAGTCACCATTAAATTTATCGTTCTGATCAATATCTCAAACTGCTCTTTCAGTTTATGATGTCAATTTAGGCGATGAGATCTACAACATGCGTTTATTGGTATTCCAACATATTGAGTGTGAGCATCCAGGCTCATTACGTCGTTTCCTCAAAAAAGATTGTGTCGCATGGGACGCAGTTAACTTAGATCAGGGCGAAGCAATTCCTGATTTGGATAATTATGATGCGCTTTGGGTTATGGGTGGGCCAATGGATGTTTGGGATATTGAAGAAAATCCTTGGTTAGTGGCTGAAAAAGCTGCCATTCGACGCTGGGTAGGCGAGTTAAAGAAACCATTCCTTGGTTTATGTTTGGGCCACCAATTGTTGGCTGACGCAATGGGTGGCACTTGTGGTCCGCAACGACCACCTGAAATCGGTGTCATGGAAGTCAAACTCACGCAGGCGGGTCAACTTGACCGACTGTTTGAAGGGGTTGATGAACGTCAACACTGTCTACAATGGCACTCTGTACGAGTGGCTCAGGAGCCTGAAAATACAACTATATTAGCCAGTTCTGAGCACGGTAGAGTTCAGGCTATGCGGGTTGGTGATAATGCCTGGTCGATGCAATACCATGTTGAAGTAGAGGAGGATACTGTCGACAATTGGAGTAAAGTGCCTGCCTATCGGGACGCGTTGATGAACACTTTGGGTGAGCAAGGTTTGACTACCATGAATGCTGATGCTGATAAAAACATGGCAAGTTTCTTGTCATACGCTGAGTCCATATATCGAAATTTTATGAAATCGATATGATTTGAAACTAATTTGCACCTGATAAAATAACTTAGATGAATAAAGAAATAAAGATTGCGATACTCGATGCGGTGCCTAAAATATACTGGAAAGACGATGACGGTATAACTGATGCTGAAAAATTTATTGATCTTTTAGCGCCAGAAAATAGCGAAGCTAGTTTTTCTACATACTATGTTGCCGAACAGCAATTCCCTGAATCAGTCGATCATTATGATGCTTTTATGTTAACGGGCAGTCCTGCTAGCGTGTCGGATGATAGTGCTTGGATACAACGATTATCACAGCTTATTCTTGAGGCGAATCAAAAAGGTAAGCGCATCATTGGTACTTGTTTTGCTCACCAACTAATAGCGAAAACGTTTGGAGGAGAAGTATCTAAAAATAAAAAAGGCTGGATGATTGGCAACTACAACCTCCGTATTCAGCCTGAAATAAACTATTCTTGGATGGAGCCGAAAGCTAATGACACGGGTTTATATCTGTTTAACGAAGAACGTGTGACGCGATTACCGGATAGCGCTAAGGCCTTTGCTCACAGTGATGAGTATCCGAATTTTGCCTATACCCTGGGTGATAACATACTGTGTATGCAGGGCCACCCTGAACAGCCTTTGCGTGCAATGAATAATTTCATCGCTGCAACACCTCTATCTGAAGTGGATTTAGCAAAGGCCAAGCTTCATCTTAACAATGGCGCACCAGATGCGAAGGTTTGGGCGCAGTGGATGATGCAGTTTTTATTACAGATCTAGAAGGTTTGGATCGCACTTAACAACTGCAGACGTTAATTGATGTACTTCATATCTAAAGGTATAGAGCAATAATAGGTTAATTTTTTTTTGAAAACGACTAAAATATAATCCAACCAATTAGTCAGAAAAATTCTGGCTAATTGATATTAGGAGCTTACGATTAGTTTATGAATGGTTGTTCTAATTAAGATCAATGATTCTTTGCGTATCTGACGCAAGCTCATTCAAACCGAGGTTTTGATAAGCCAGCAACTGCAGTTTAAGTGCTTGTCTTATAGCGGTTGTTCCCTGGAAGTTTAGAATAATTGATTGAGTTCGATTAGAGGTGGCAACCCAAGCGCCACGCGAAGCGTAATATTCAGCAATTTTTAAATCCGATGAGGCTAATTTATTCCGTAGAAAAATAATACGCTGCTTGGAATCTTCAGCAAAAGGGCTATCTGAATACTTACGAATTACGAGTTGGAAGTCATCATAAGCCATGAGAAGGATATTCCGATTAAAATCGGATAAATCCCGATCAGCAATGATATCAAGTGCAGTTCCTCCGCGATTAAAGTTGACTAGGCCTCTCAGATAATGAGCATAATCAGTGGTTTCATGGCGAGGATTAAGTTTAATAAAACGATCGATAGCCGCTACGGCAGAATCAGCCTCACCAAATTTGAAGTTAGCATAGGCAACGTCTAGTTGTGCTTGAGTTGCGTAGTGTCCAAAAGGAAAGCGTGATTCAAGAATTTCGTATCGGTCGATAGCTGTTTGATAATTGCCTTTATTCATTTCGCTGCGGGCGTTACGGAATAACTTTTCTACGTCCCAGCCCTCAGTGATATCGACTTCTTTGACAGGGCCACAGGCCGCCAGCAAAAGGGTAAAAATAGTGAACAGTATTAAACGTGTAGGCATAGATGAATTTAACTCGTGAATCGACTTGCTGAAAGTACAAACAAACAGTATAACCAGCCGATGAAATTATTACAGCAACAGATACGAATTGAAAGCGAGTTTTCTGGCTCAAGATTAGACCAAGCGCTCCATCGGTTATTGCCCGATTTTTCCAGAAGTGTTATCCAGGATTGGATTAAATCTAATTTTATTCAGCTTAATCGAAAACCTTGCCAACAGAAACAAAAAGTATACGTGGGTGACCTAATTGACCTCGATATCCCCTTTGTGGCAAAAATTTCAGATTTGCCTCAAAAAATTGAATTCAACATTATCCACGAAGATAATGATTTTTTCATTATTGATAAACCTGCTAATTTAGTAGTGCATCCAGCGGCTGGTCACGCCAGTGGGACTTTGGTGAACGGTCTGCTTGATATCGACCCTACGTTAGAACAATTACCTCGCGCGGGTATCGTCCACAGACTCGATAAAGATACGACGGGTGTTATGGTTGTGGCACGCACATTACAAGCTCATGCTAGCTTGGTCGATCAACTCCAACAAAGACTCGTTAAGCGTGAGTATATTGCAATCACACAGGGTGTTGTAACAGCAGGACGAACCGTCGAAACTGAAATTGCACGGCATCCTGTTAATCGTAAAAAAATGGCGGTCCAAATTAAGGGCAAGCATGCCATCACCCATTTTCAAGTAGCTGAAAAGTTTTCGCACCATACATTTGTTAAGGTGCAGCTCGAAACTGGCCGCACGCACCAAATTCGAGTTCACCTAGCACATGTTCACTACCCATTGTTAGGGGATCCTCTGTATGGTGGGCGTTTTAGGTTACCGATGGGTGTTGACGCAGAGTTAGGTACGATGATGCGTAATTTTGGGCGACAGGCACTACATGCCAGATATCTCAGTTTTGCTCATCCAACAACAAAAGAACCTTGTCGTTTTGAGGCTAAAATTCCCAAAGACTTTCAAAGAATGCTGGATGCCCTTAGGGCCTCGATTCCAGATGATGATTCAAAAACTGGATAATGAATATACAGCAACCCGAGTGGGCCATCCCTTCTCATGTTAAGGCGCTTTACACGAAGCGGTTAGGGGGGAGGAGTGAGGCACCATTTGACTCATTTAATTTGGCCGAACACGTAGGTGATGACCCCGTTCGAGTTTTACGTAATCGAAAACTTTTGCTATCACTCCCCTTACCGGCTTCACCCTGCTGGTTGCAGCAAACCCATAGCACAACTGCGATAACGCTTGAGCTTGAGAAAAACCGTGTGGCAGATGCTGCTATTACGCGGGAAGCCGATACCGTTGCTGTAGTAATGACGGCTGATTGCTTGCCTATTTTACTCTGCAATCGTTCAGGTACCGAAGTGGCTGCAGTTCATGCTGGTTGGCGTGGGTTGCTGGATGGCATTGTGCAAGCAACCGTTGCAAAAATGCAGTCACCAACCAATGAATTAATGGCTTGGATAGGTCCAGCTATCAGTCAGTCTAAATTCGAAGTAGGTGATGAAGTGCGGCAGGCCTTTGTCGAAAAGCAGGCGTTGGCTGATAAGCGGTTTATCAGTAACCGACAAGCCCACTGGCTTTGTGATTTGCCCGCCTTGGCTGATGACCTACTTAAAAGTTTGGATGTAGCAGATGTCACTCGCTCTAATTTATGCAGTTATTCTAACGACACTGATTTTTTTTCCTACCGACGACAAGCCGTTACGGGTCGAATGGCGAGTTTGATTTGGATACCGTCCGTTGCTTGAAAATTTCAATGTTAATCCCACTTAACACCTAGGCTATCAAATATCATCTTTTGATAAGTAAAGTTCGATTGGTAATAGCGTATAGGAGATGATTCGACATGAGAATGGAAAAACTAACCAGTAAATTTCAGGCTGCGTTGAGCGATGCTCAATCGTTGGCTGTTGGGCGTGATCACCAGTTTATTGAGCCAGTACACTTAATGCTGTCACTACTCGATCAGCAGGGTGGCTCAATTAGATCACTCTTTAATCATGCGGGTATTAACCTTAACCTACTGCGTTCTCAATTGGGTGAGCTGCTTGAAAAGCAACCCCAGGTCGAGGGTGCTAATGGTGATTTGCATATTTCAAATGCCTTAGCCAAATTATTTAATGTAACCGATAAGTTGGCGCAACAACGTCAGGATCAATTCATATCATCAGAACTATTTGTGCTCGCGGCTATGGATGAAAAAGGGCCATTGTCAGACGTCTTATTGTCATCAGGCGCTAAGAAAGCAAATATTACCAAAGCGGTTGATGCTATACGTGGTGGCCAAAGCGTCGATAATGCTAATGCTGAAGATCAACGCATGTCACTGGAAAAGTATACTCTTGATCTAACTGAACGCGCTGAGCAGGGCAAGCTGGATCCTGTGATTGGGCGAGATGAAGAAATTAGACGTGCGATACAAGTACTGCAACGACGGACTAAAAACAATCCGGTTCTTATTGGCGAACCAGGAGTTGGTAAAACAGCCATCGCAGAGGGGTTAGCTCAAAGGATTATCAATGGTGAGGTTCCTGAAGGCTTAAAGCGTAAACGGGTGCTTTCACTTGATATGGGTGCTTTAATTGCGGGTGCTAAATTTCGGGGTGAGTTTGAAGAGCGTTTGAAATCAGTGTTGAGTGATCTATCGAAGCAAGACGGTCAAGTCATCCTATTTATCGATGAGCTGCACACAATGGTTGGTGCGGGTAAAGGCGAGGGTGCTATGGATGCGGGTAATATGCTAAAACCTGCGCTTGCCAGAGGTGAACTGCATTGTATTGGCGCGACCACATTAGATGAATACCGCCAATTCATTGAAAAAGATGCTGCCCTGGAACGTCGCTTTCAGAAAGTGTTAGTGAATGAGCCTTCAGTTGAAGACACCATTGCGATATTACGGGGTCTTAAAGAGCGATATGAAGTCCATCATGGTGTTGATATTACTGATCCAGCCATTGTCGCTGCTGCAACCTTGTCTTATCGTTACATTACTGATCGGAAGTTGCCGGATAAAGCGATTGATTTGATTGACGAATCGGCTAGCCGAATTCGCATGCAAATCGACTCTAAACCTGATGTGCTTGATCGTTTAGAACGACGCCTGATTCAACTAAAAATAGAACGTGAGGCATTAAAGAAAGAGAACGATGCAGCCAGTAAACGTCGGCGTGAAACACTTGAGTCTGAAATTGCTCGGTTAGAGCGCGAATATTCTGATCTCGATGAAGTATGGAAATCTGAAAAAGCGGCACTACAGGGTTCAACGCACATCAAAGAGGGTCTTGAACGGGCGCGTCTGGATCTAGAGACAGCCCAGAGGGCAGGTGATTTAACTCGAATGTCTGAACTGCAATACGGCCGTATTCCGGAACTTGAAAAACAGTTGGATCTGGCAGCCAATGTTGAAATGCAAGACATGAAGTTGCTTATCAATAAAGTTGGTGAAGAAGAGATTGCAGCCGTTGTTTCTAGTTGGACTGGTATTCCTGTGTCTAAAATGTTGGGTTCGGAGCGTGAGAAGCTACTTAACATGGAGGAGCAAATTGCGAAGCGTGTTGTTGGCCAAATCGAAGCAGTGGTCGCCGTGTCAGATGCGATTAGACGGTCACGAGCAGGGCTGTCTGATCCAGACCGACCCAATGGTTCTTTTTTGTTTTTAGGACCAACGGGCGTTGGGAAAACTGAATTGACGAAAGCCTTGACGCATTTCCTATTCGATACCGAAGACGCATTGATTCGAATTGATATGTCTGAATTTATGGAAAAGCATAGTGTTGCACGGTTAGTTGGAGCGCCTCCTGGGTATGTAGGATATGAACAGGGTGGTTACCTGACCGAAGCGGTCCGACGTCGACCTTATTCGGTTATTTTATTGGATGAAATCGAAAAAGCGCATCCCGATGTATTTAATATTTTGTTGCAAGTGTTAGATGATGGCAGGCTCACGGATGGCCAGGGCCGAACAGTCGACTTTCGAAACACGGTAATTATAATGACTTCCAATCTTGGTTCAGCTGAAATACAAACAATGACGGGTGAGCATCAATATAATGAAATAAAGCAAGAGGTCATGCGTCAGGTTGGTCAACACTTTCGGCCAGAATTTATTAACCGCATCGACGACTCAGTGGTTTTTCATGGCCTTACACAAGCTCAAATCCGCATTATTGCGAGCATTCAAACAAATCGACTGGTGCTTCGATTGAAAGAGAAAGGTATCTCTCTGGTCACCAGCGATCGTGCCCTAGACGAGCTAGGTAAAATTGGATTTGATCCGGTTTATGGTGCGAGACCTTTGAAGAGAGAGATTCAGCAAGTAATAGAAAATCCCATTGCAAAGGCTTTATTGTCAGCCGAATATGGTGAGGGTGATACTATAAAAGTGGATGTTGATGACGAAGGTAATTTTTTGTTTTCAAGTTAGTAGTCAACCATTTTACTAAATGACGTAGCATAGAAAACGGTAGAATGTTTTTCAGGCCGCTACCAGAAACTAGGATAGATAATTATGACGATGCAAAATACGATCGAATCGAAGCTAACCGCTTCGTTTGATACAACGTTTCTCGAAATACAAAATGAAAGTCATATGCATAATGTGGCGCCTGGATCGGAGTCACATTTTAAGGTCACTATTGTCACAGAACAATTTGAGGGCTTAATGTTGATAAAGCGTCACCGTTTAGTCAACAAAGCGCTGGAGCAGGAATTGCAACAAATTCATGCACTTGCCCTGCATACAATGACGGCCAGCGAATGGACAGAACGGGGTGGTAGTGTGACGGATTCACCACCGTGTAAGGGCGGAGGAAAGAATCAATAATGCCGCATAATGATGACTCAGATGCTCTCTAAATAACCCCAGCCCCCGAGGGATTAGTTGCGTAAATAGCGGAAAGGACTTCCATATAGTTAATGTCGTGGGCCTCACCTAAAGCCAGTGCCTGTTGCATATAGCTAGACATATCTTGTTCTTCAGCCTGATAACGAAAACCATAGGCAATCGTGTTGTCATAGCCACTCACTGGGATACAGAGGGTTTGTTGTGAAAAGGCCTCTCGTAAATCTTCATAATATTGATTAAATTCTGATTCATCATTAATAAGTAGATTATAAGCCACTGCACCGGATGAATTAAGTCGGGTGTATAGGCGTTTCATACTGGCAGCACTGAGCAGCCAATCAGGCGACTGGTCGCCGATAAAAAGATCCACCAGTATTAAATCAAAAGTTTGATTACAATGCTGCAAGTAGTGATCTGCATCATCAATGACATAGGTTAGCTGGTCATCCGCTTGAGGCAAATGCATCTTTTCATGCATCAAGTCGAGAAGCTCTCCGTCGATATCGATACTGGTAAGATGACTGTCTCGATAATGATGTCGTAGAAAATGAACCAGCGATCCGCCACCCGTGCCTAATAATAAAATCTGTTTAGGTTGAGGCATAAATAGCAAGATAGCGATCAAATATTGCAGGTTTTTGAGCGCCAGCTTCTCTGGGTGGTCAACATTGATAATGCTTTGCAATGTATTTGAATTAGAGTGAAGTTCCAGAGTGTTGGCGTTAGTCTTAATCGATAAGTCACTATGAAGAGACGTTCCTTTTAAAATATTCGATTCATCAGCCATAGTGAGTATTTAGTGAGCGCGTAAAAAGATACTTGGGTGCTGCAGGTGTTGTCACATTGACAAGCTTCCTTGAGCATGAGCTTGATTATATAAGATTGCTAGCCTATCAAATTTCTTGTCTCTGGTATCCCTGAATTTATTTTTGGTGGCTTAAAGCATGTTTTGACCGAATTTAGTCGGTATTTGACAGTGCCGCGAACTCGAGCGGTTACTTTAGCTAGCGTAAATAGTCAGAGCTTAGCTGTTTCAAAGACTGTTGATTTGAATTGATCGCTTTAAACCCCATATAAATGCAGCTGTTTGTTGGAAATTACACGAGACTATTATAGAATCCCGTGCCTTTTATTGTCGTATGCCGTCTCTTTTATACAGGAACTGCATATTATTAGTCTATCAGGATCACTTTAAGGAAAACTGGGAATGCCAATTTACGAGTATGTTTGTACTGAGTGTGACAATGCCCATGAGGCATTACAAAAGCTTAGTGATTCAGCCCTAATCGATTGTCCGGCTTGTGCTAAGCCTGCTTTGAAGAAACTGATCTCAGCACCACAATTTAGATTGAGTGGTTCAGGCTGGTATGAGACCGACTTTAAATCCAGTAATCAGAAAAATCTGACTGATTCAGGAGATAAAAAAAGCACGGACACGAATAATAAAAAAAGTGCTGATTCGACTGATAAAAAAAGCACCACCACAGAAAAAACAAGCAGTACCGTTAAAAAAGAACCGGCTGCGCCGAAACCGGCAACTAAGGAAGTCGCACGCTAACGAGGCCAGCGCCAAAAGCCAACGCTTTTTAAATGCTAGGCCGTTAGTCATCATTAATTAATCATTAGCATCAAAATACGGAAAACAACATGCGTACCCATTACTGTGGTGAACTCGACCAGGAAAATATAGGCCAAGAAATTAGCGTTTGTGGCTGGGTAAACCGTCGTCGCGATCATGGTGGCGTTATATTTGTAGATCTTCGTGATAAGAAGGGCGTTTTGCAGATTGTCGTTGACCCTGATGATGAAGCCTTATTTAATACTGCAGAATCAGTTAGAAATGAATTTGTATTGAAGATCACGGGCCTAGTGAGGGCGCGCCCAGAAGGTACTACTAATAAAGATATGCCCACCGGTGAAATTGAAGTATTGGCGCTTGGTTTAGAAATACTAAATAGTTCCGAGACGCCTCCGTTTCAGCTCGATGACGATGTACATGAAGACATTCGTCAGAAATATCGTTACATCGATTTACGCCGCCCAGAAATGCAGTACCGCATGCAGTTGCGGGCTCAGGTCACGCACTTCATGCGCAGTTGGCTCGAAGCAGAAGAGTTCATGGATATTGAAACCCCAATGCTCACCAAAGCTACACCCGAAGGCGCTCGAGATTACCTAGTGCCGAGTCGGACACACAGTGGTTCTTTCTTTGCCTTGCCACAATCACCACAATTATTTAAACAGTTGCTGATGATGTCAGGTATGGATCGCTATTACCAAATTGTCCGTTGTTTCCGTGATGAAGACCTTCGGGCTGATCGCCAACCTGAATTCACTCAGCTCGATATTGAAACATCGTTTATGAATGAAGACGATATTATGTCAATGATGGAGAAAATGATTCAAGGGCTGTTTTCTAAAGTACTATCACAAGACATTGGAGGCCCATTTTTGCGCATGCCTTATGCCGAAGCCATGGAACGATTTGGATCAGATAAACCTGATCTAAGAATTACACTGGAACTTCAAACAATATCTGACATCCTCGCTGATGTTGAATTTAAAGTATTTTCTGGTCCCGCAAATGATTTGAAAGGACGAGTTGCCGCATTACGTGTCCCAGGTGGCAACAAACTATCGCGCAAAGAAATTGACGGTTATACCGAATTTGTTGGGCGCTACGGTGCAAAAGGATTGGCTTACATTAAATGTAATGATATTACCCAAGGTCGTGAAGGGTTGCAGTCGCCTATCCTCAAGTTTTTGCCTGACGAAGCGATTGCTGAAATCATTTCACGGACTAAGGCTGAAACGGGTGACCTGATATTCTTTGGTGCCGATAGAGCGAATACGGTTAACGAATCACTCGGTGCTTTACGGGTAAAAGTCGCACAGGATCTTGGTTTAGTCGAGGCAGGTTGGCGCTTTCTTTGGGTAGTTGACTTTCCAATGTTTGAACATGATGAACGTGAAAACCGTTGGAACGCATTGCACCATCCTTTTACTGCGCCAAATACAACCGATCCTGCTGAAGTCGAAGCGAACCCAGGTGAAACACTATCAAGAGCCTATGACATGGTATTGAATGGCACCGAACTTGGTGGTGGCTCAATTCGTATCCATAAAGTAGACATGCAACAGCGCGTATTAAAGTTATTGGGTATTGACGAGCAAGAAGCTGAGGACAAATTCGGGTTCCTACTCACTGCGCTCAAATTTGGTTGCCCACCCCATGGTGGCATTGCATTTGGCCTCGATCGACTCGTCATGCTTATGAGTGGTGCGACTTCTATCCGCGATGTAATGGCATTTCCAAAAACCCAAACGGCGGCTTGTTTGTTAACTCAAGCACCTTCGCCCGTGAGTGATAAACAACTAAAAGAACTGTCTATCCGGGTACGTAAATCCCAAGTTGATGGTTAATTGGCAGTGAATGCGACAAGTGTTATTATTTTCAGTATGACTGAGTTGAGTATTCGTTATGGCCGCTAATAGCGGGTTCAGCAGTGGCATTGGGTTGGACAATGCCACTGCTGAAGGGCGTATTGCCAAAGTGAAATAAGTAATATGAACCTAACTGAAAATCTTGCAGGAACCAAGCGCACAATCACCCGAGCCACACAATTTGTTAATTTAAAAGGTGACTATGGTACTAGTGACTTCGTTATGTGGCGTGGGGGTCGATTATCAAAGATAACGGTTGCTTTTGAGAGTTGGGGTAAGCTATCCAGTAATCATGATAACGTAATATTAATTTTTACGGGCTTATCCCCTAACGCGCATGCCGCATCATCTGAGCTAGATCCAACTCCAGGTTGGTGGGATTACATGATTGGTCCGGGTAAATCGATAGACACTAATGTATTTCATGTTATTTGTGTTAATTCCCTAGGCAGTTGTTTTGGGAGTACTGGTCCTGAAGCTATTAATCCTGCAACGGGCAAGGCCTACCGACTCGACTTTCCTGATTTAACCATTGAAGACATTGCAAAAGCTGGTCATCATTTATTGGTAGAGCTTGGCATCGACCACTTGCACACTGTGATTGGTCCTTCTATGGGGGGCATGGTAGCACTGGCCTATGCCTTGCAGTATCCAGGTGAAGTGGACTACCTAGTATCCATATCAGCAGCGACTCGTGCCTTACCCTTTACCTTGGCAATGCGGTCACTACAACGTGAGATTATTCGCTCAGATCCCGCATGGAAGGATGGCAATTATGCTGAGGACGAAGCTCCTTATTCAGGTATGGCACTTGCTCGAAAATTAGGCTTAGTGTCGTATCGGGCTGCCGAAGAGTGGCATCAACGGTTTGACCGATCAAGAGTTGCAAAAGACCGTCGAACGGGTGCGCCATTCGAACTCGAATTTGAAGTGGAATCCTATCTCGACTACAACGCCAAAAAATTCATTCACAATTTTGACGCTAACAGCTATCTTTATTTATCACGCGCAATGGACTGGTTTGATGTTGCTGATCATGGTGGATCAGTCAATTCAGGGCTGACTAAAATTCACGTTAAAAAGGCACTAATTATTGGCGTTACCACTGATATCCTATTTCCACCCGAACAGCAAAGAGAAATTGTTAAGGGTTTAGAAAAAGCCGGCAGCTGTGAGGAATGCGTTGAGTATGTCGAAATAGACTCAATTAATGGGCATGACGCCTTTTTGGTCGATAGTCATCAATTCTCGCCCGTCATGAAGCAATTTTTGGATGAGACCTGTCAATAATGGTTAAGTTTACTGGCGGGTGTCAGAAAAAAAACTGGGAAAGTGTAATGTTTGCCAATTTAGCTGCAATTAATATCACGGGGTGTCATTAGGTTTACTTGCGACTGACTCGTTAAAAGCCAGCCGCAATTAAGATTAGGTGTTTATCTTTCTAAATATTGCAATTTCCCCTCGACACCGTCCCACTCAACAGCGTCGTCGGGTGGCGGTCTGCTGGCAACAATTACTGGCCAGATCGCTGATAACTCCTCATTCAGCTCAATAAAACTCTCTTGACCTGGTGGCATGTCATCTTCCGATACAATGGCCTCTGCTGGGCACTCCGGCTCACAAAGCGTGCAGTCGATACACTCGTCTGGATCGATGACGAGGAAGTTTGGGCCTTCATGGAAGCAGTCAACCGGGCAGACATCAACACAGTCCATATACTTACATTTAATGCAATTTTCGAGTACGACGAATGTCATGCGGAGCCTCTGTTGATGACTATTGAGTCAGTCTGAAATAAAGAGTAATAAATCACGCGGAATTCTAATTAGGCCTTAGTGAAACTTCAAGTAGATTATCTTGATATAGGAGTTTATAACGTGATATTGCCTAGTTATTCTATTCTTTTGAGAGCGATTTTAATCGGTACAGTTCCTCTAAGGCTTGCCTAGGTGTTAAGCCGTCCGGATCAATGGCCAAAAGTGCTTCCAAGGTCGGGTTGAATTGTACTTCCTCAGGCTCTGGAGCTGCCATTGAGAATAAATCAATTTGTGGCCCTGCTTCACTCGATTGCTGTTCTAACTGATACAATTTACGCTTGGCCAGTTGGAGTGCTGATTTGGGTACGCCAGCCAGCTTAGCGACCTGTAAGCCATAGCTTTGATTGGCAGGGCCTGATTTCACCCGATGCATAAAAATAATGTCATCGCCATGCTCGACTGCATCCAGATGAACGTTGCAAATATTGTCGTATTGTTCTGGTAATTGCGTTAGCTCGAAATAATGAGTGGCGAACAGGGTTAATGCGCCGGACTTTTGTGAGAGATGATCGGCGCAGGCCCAGGCCAGTGCTAGCCCGTCAAAAGTGCTGGTGCCTCGGCCGATTTCGTCCATCAATACTAGGCTGTTATGCGTGGCGTTATTCAGAATATTGGCTGCTTCGGTCATTTCCACCATAAAAGTTGAGCGACCACTCGATAAATCATCGCTTGCACCGATGCGAGTAAATATCTGATCTATGGGGCCGATAATTGCTTGAGTGGCAGGGACGTAACTGCCCATGTAGGCCAAAATAGTAATGAGCGCGGTTTGGCGCATATAGGTTGATTTACCGCCCATATTTGGGCCTGTGATCAGTAACATGCGTTTGGTTTGATTGAGCTGTGTGTCGTTGGCAATAAACGCTTGCTGCATTACCTGCTCGACTACCGGATGTTTACCGTCGCGAATATCGAGTATTGGGTGCTCGACTAAGGTTGGTGCAGACCATTGATAGGCATCGGCACAGCTGGCGAAGCTGAGTAAAACGTCCAATTGAGCCAGCCCAAAAGCGCATTGTTGTAAGGCCGTTAGCACATCGCCAAGCTGCTTTAGTAGTGACTCGTAAAGGTGTTTCTCTCGTGACAACGAACGCTCCCTAGCACTCAAAACTTTGTCCTCGAAAGACTTGAGCTCAGGCGTGATATAACGCTCGACGCCTTTTAACGTTTGACGCCGAACATATTCAACCGGAATCGCATCGATATGTAGTTTACTCACTTCAATATAAAAACCATGCACTCGGTTATAGGCAACCTTAAGAGAATTAATACCCGTTTTTTGCTTTTGTTCGTTCTCCATATCAACTAGGAACTGATCCGCATTTGAGCTTAAGCCCCTTAGTTCATCCAGTTCAGCATCAAAGCCCGGCTTGATTATGCCACCATCGCGAATTAAAACCGGTGGCTCGTCAATGATAGCGGAGTCGAGCAGTGCCAGTGTTTTAGGGTGAGTCGAAATTTGCTTTGATAGAGAACGGATCAAAGGACTGTCTAACTTTTCTAACTGACCTTGTAGGCGGGGCAGTAATTCTAACGTAGCCATCAGCGTGCTTAAGTCACGTGGCCTTGCCGAAAGCAGTGCAATACGGGCTAGAATACGCTCAATATCACCGATAGAGTTCATGGTTTCAGCAGCTACTTCGAACTGTCGGTTGCCAAGTAAACTATCTACAGCCTGTAATTTTTCACGAACTATATTTTGATTGCGAATTGGTTTTTGCAGATTGCGGGTTAACTCGCGGTGACCCATTGCGGTCTGACAAAAGTCGATGACGTGTAACAAGCTATGTTCGCTTGCCTCTGAATTAATCGACTGAATCAGTTCTAGATTTTTGCGACTATTGGCATCGATCAATAAAACATCGGACACTTGTTCAATTCGAATTGACTGCAAATGGGGCAGTGATGTCCTTAACCGGTCTTTGATATATTGCAGCAAACAACCAGCCGCGCGTATGCCAAGGGGTAAATCAGTCAAGCCAAAGCCATCCAGATCGTGAATATGATATTGCTCGCAGAGGAGCCGAGTACAGGTTTCAAGCTCGAAGTACCAGATCGGCATCGGGTGCGCTTGTTTTAACTGTGCGGTTTCTAGTGGCAACTGTTGGTCATCACAATAAATAATTTCAGCTGGGTTTAGTCGAGCCACTTCACCGACCAAAGAATCATTCTGCCCAAGTTGACTCACCGTAAATCGACCCGAGCTAATTTCCAGTGACGCAATACCCCAGCCGGATGTTTGCTGAAATATACAGCTCAATAAATTTTCTCGGCGATCCTGTAACAACGCCTCGTCAGTTAATGTACCCGGCGTCACTACCCGCATCACTTGTCGTTCGACGGGGCCTTTACTAGTGGCTGGATCGCCGACTTGTTCGCAAATGGCAATCGACTCACCTGCCTTCACCAGCTTGGCGAGATAATTATCTGCGGCATGATAAGGGATTCCGCACATTGGAATAGGCTCACCATTCGCTGTTCCGCGTTTGGTGAGCGTAATATCCAGTAATCGCGATGCACGTTTAGCGTCATCAAAAAACAACTCATAAAAGTCACCCATGCGATAAAACAAAAGTGAATCTGGATGGTCCGACTTAATGCGCATAAACTGCTGCATCATTGGGGTAGGTTGTGTTGTCTGGTTCTTACTCATGCAATGTATCTTTCTTAAGGATAATAATTTTTAATAACGACACTTTATAGGGTTTCATGATATTTTTGTATGAACTTCGAAAAAGAAGTTACCCGACAGTCGATAGAGTCTAAAATCAATTCGTTAGCTATTATCAGGTATTTTATTAGGTTCATTCAACTGTGTTTAAAATGAATGATCTAGACAATATAAAGCCTGATTTGCTAGCAATCTAGCGTTTAAATTATTATCATAATTTCTTGATCAATATTGAAGAGTGACCTCTTGAACCTTATAAACACCATGTTATGAGATAAATATTAATAATGACTAAGCCCATAGCTGAATTGATTCATAAACTTGCTACCTTGTTATTGGATGTGAATTTTAAAGTTTGCACGGCCGAATCTTGTACGGGTGGTTTAATTGCGAAATCGATGACCGATTTAGCGGGAAGCTCGGCCTGGTTTGAACGCGGCTTTGTCACATACAGTAATGAATCAAAAGTGGAAATGTTGGGTGTCTCCGAATCAGTCATAGAGCAATATGGAGCCGTTAGTGAACCGGTCGCAATAGCGATGGCTGCTGGTGCCTTAAAACATAGCCATGCGGCTTGCTCAATTGCTGTCACTGGCGTCGCAGGCCCTGCTGGTGGTAGCCATGAAAAGCCCGTTGGCACAGTATGGATTGCGATTGCAAGTCAAAATCAAACGTGGGCACAAAAATTTTTATTCGATGGTGACAGAGAAAATATTCGTTTAAGGACGATGGAATCTGCCATTGTACAGCTGCTTCATATAATAAATGGTAGGTAGTGCATTAGCTACCATTGCTAGCTCATCCTGTGAGCTAGCAATGGATTAAACTCACGTAACCAAATGGGCGTAAGAAATCAAAGAGTGCCACTAGAATGGCCAGATACCACTGGTAAAAAGTTCGCTTTATGTTCTCTCTTGTCTATGGGATAATTTATACAATTAAATTGAAAAAAATGAATAAAGCAACACACCCAATAAATAACAAATAGGTAATGACAATGGACGCAAACAGGAAGAAAGCACTCGACGCAGCACTCGGCCAAATTGAAAAACAGTTTGGTAAAGGCGCCGTCATGCGATTGGGAGACTCGGGTGTTGATAATACCATCGGTATTATTTCAACTGGTTCATTGTCACTAGACGTTGCTCTAGGCATAGGTGGTTTGCCACGAGGTCGGGTAATTGAAATTTATGGGCCAGAGTCCTCAGGAAAAACGACATTAGCACTTCAGGTCGTTGCTGAATGTCAAAAATTAGGCGGTGCAGCGGCATTTGTCGATGCAGAGCACGCACTTGACCCGTCTTATGCGTCCAAGCTGGGTGTTGAAATTGATGACTTATTGGTTTCGCAACCCGATACAGGAGAGCAAGCACTTGAAATTACCGACATGTTAGTTCGTTCTGGCGGTGTCGATGTTGTCGTTGTTGACTCGGTTGCAGCATTAACCCCAAAGGCTGAAATTGAAGGCGATATGGGTGATTCTCATATGGGCCTTCAGGCTCGTTTAATGTCACAAGCCCTACGTAAGTTAACGGGTAATATTAAACGTTCGAACACGATGGTTATTTTCATCAACCAAATTCGCATGAAAATTGGCGTTATGTTTGGAAATCCAGAGACAACCACCGGTGGTAATGCACTTAAATTTTATGCCTCAGTGCGCCTTGATATTCGTCGAATTGGCGCAATTAAGCGTGGTGATGAAGTAGTTGGTAATGAGACACGAGTCAAAGTGGTTAAAAATAAAGTGGCACCGCCATTCAAACAGTGTGAATTCGAAATCTTATATGGTGAGGGTTCTTCACGCGAAGGTGAGTTAATTGACCTTGGTGTCAAGTTGGGCTTTGTTAATAAAGCGGGTGCTTGGTATAGCTATGGCGAAGTGCGCATTGGACAGGGTAAGGATAATTCTCGTCAATTCCTCAAGGAACATCCAGAAATGGCGGAAGAAATTGAGTTTAAAATCCGCGAAGAACTATTACCCAAGCCTTCAGAAAAGGCCAACAACGAGGTGAAGGAAGCCAATATTGAAGCCGATCTGGAAGAAATCTAGTCACCATTTGAGGTGGTTGGCAGACGTGAAATGTCAGTAATAAGTTTCGAAATTAGGCGCTCAAAGTGAGTGCTAGAAATAAAGCAATGGATTTGCTCGCGCGCCGAGAACACTCGGCGCACGAGCTTCGACAAAAGCTGAGGCAAAGGGAGTTTGACCATGAGGAGATCGAGCTTGCGATCGAAGTGCTGCAACAAGATAACCTACAAAGTGACGCCCAGTTTACTGAAAGTTACATTAATAATCGGGTCAATGCAGGTTTTGGGCCGATAAAGATTATTCATGAGTTACGCCAAAAAGGTGTTGCTAGAGACTTAATTGAAGCGAAAATGTCGGTGCTACCAATCGATTGGAACGAGTCACTTGAGCTTCAACGAGTAAAGAAATATGGACTTCAAATTCCGAATGATTATAGCCAGAGGATGAAACAGGCGCGTTTTTTACAAAATAAGGGTTTTTCTCCCGAGTCAGTCATGAGATTATTCCGATAGCCAAGACTCTGACGGCGTTAAACCGCAGCGTCAATCTGAAATATCACATTCACAGGCGACAATTAAAAAGCATTTTTTTTGTCGCCTAATGTATCAAGACGCCAATATATGATTACCAGTGCTGAATTACGCAACAAATTTCTTAACTACTTTGAAGGCCACGGACATTCGATTGTACCCTCTAGCCCTCTGGTTCCCGGCAATGATCCCACGTTATTGTTTACCAATGCAGGCATGGTTCAATTTAAAGACGTTTTCCTTGGCACCGACAAGCGAAGTTACAGCAAAGCAACTACCTCGCAGCGGTGTGTTCGGGCAGGGGGCAAACACAATGACTTAGAGAATGTAGGTTACACGGCAAGACACCATACCTTTTTTGAAATGTTAGGTAACTTCAGTTTTGGTGACTACTTTAAAGAGCAAGCTATCTTTTACGCTTGGGACTTTCTTACTGAGGTTATCGGTCTTCCGGTCGATAAACTTTGGGTGACTGTTTATTCAGAAGATGATGAAGCAGCGGACATATGGCTCAACAAAATTGGCATTGATCCCGCAAAACTAACCCGCATTAGTACCAGCGATAATTTTTGGTCGATGGGTGATACAGGCCCTTGCGGGCCCTGTAGTGAAATTTTCTATGACCATGGACCAGAAATTGAAGGTGGTCCTCCAGGTACACCAGAAGAAGATGGCGATCGCTATATCGAAATCTGGAATCTTGTTTTCATGCAGTACAATCGAGACGAGCAGGGCACTTTAAATCCGCTACCCAAGCCATCAGTCGATACGGGCATGGGCTTAGAGCGACTCGCTGCCATTTTACAAGACGTCCACAATAACTATGACATCGACTTATTCCAGACGTTGATCAAATCGGCGGGTCAGTTAACTGGCATGAACGATTTGGAAAACAAATCGTTACGCGTCATCGCGGATCATATTCGCTCCTGTGCGTTCCTTGTTGTTGACGGGGTCTTGCCTTCGAACGAGGGCAAAGGCTATGTACTTCGGCGGATTATCCGCCGTGCGGCACGCCATGGTCACCAATTGGGTTGCAAAACCCCTTTCTTTCATAAATTGGTTGCCACCCTAGATCAACTAATGGGTGAAGCTTACCCTGAGCTGACACAGTGCCGTGATCGAGTGGTTAAAGTATTACAAAAGGAAGAGGAACGATTTGCTGAAACCTTAGAGTTAGGCATGGGCATTCTTGAACAATCAATTAGTGAGCTCAGTAGCAATACAATTAGTGGTCCGGTTATTTTTAAACTTTATGACACGTTCGGATTTCCAGTTGACCTAACGGCAGATGTTGCTAGAGAGCGAGGTCTAGAAATAGACCTGGCGGGTTTTGAAGCTGAAATGGAAGCTCAGAAAACGCGCGCCAGAGCATCCAGTCAGTTTGGTGTGGTCAGTAAAAAATTCAACCTTGACGGTTATATTGCCACGAAATTTTTGGGTTACGATCACAACAGTACTGCGGCCAAAGTGATTGCCATTCTGCAAAACGACACGTTGATCAATACCCTAGACAATGACGATCAATCCATTGTGGTACTGGACCAAACTCCTTTTTACGCAGAGTCAGGTGGGCAGGTGGGTGATACTGGAGCTTTGACCATAGGCGATAGCCTTTTTGAAGTCAGTGATACCCAGAAGCAAAGCGGTGTATACCTACACGTAGGGCAGCTGAGGGGTGGTCGGATCAGTGTGGGTGATTCTATACAGGCAGAAATTGATGTGGAATATCGTCAAGCGGTGAGACTGAATCATTCATCAACGCATTTAATGCATGAGGCATTGAGAAAAATTTTAGGCGAGCATGTGCAACAAAAAGGCTCGCTAGTGGATGCCGAAAAGTTACGCTTTGACTTTTCACATTATCAGCCACTTACTAAAGATGAAATTACTCAAATAGAAACGTGGGTAAATGACCAAATCCGCCTTAATGTACCGACCAGCTCTCAGTTGATGAATATGGATGAAGCCAAACAGACGGGTGCTATGGCTCTATTTGGCGAAAAGTATGGTGATATTGTCAGAGTATTGAGCATTGGTTCTGATTCAGTCGAACTATGTGGTGGCACACATGTACAAAGAACTGGTGATATAGGTTTATTTAAAATGACGCTTGAGACAGGTACTGCGTCAGGCGTTCGACGGATCGAAGCAGTAACAGGTCACGATGCAGTTCAGCGTTTTATTAATAGTGAGTCTAAAATAGACAGCGCGGCGCAAGCACTAAAATCGAATCGAGACGATCTCGTTGACAGAATTCAGCAATTACAAGCCAGCTTGCGCCTACAGGAAAAAGAACTTGCTGCGTTAAAGTCGAAGATGGCCAGTCAGGCAGGGGGAGATTTGGTTAGTCAGGCCTTAGCGGTGAAGGGTATTAAGGTGTTAACTGCAGTAATTGAAGATGCCGATTTGAAAACTCTCAGAGATACGGTCGATCAATTAAAAAACAAGCTAGTAGCAGCGGTTGTTGTACTGGCCAGTAGCCAAGACGGCAAAGTGAATATTATTGCGGGTGTCACTCAGTCGGAAACCAGTCTGATTAGAGCGGGAGATATCGCTAAATTTGTCGCCGAGCAATGTGGCGGCAAAGGTGGGGGGCGACCGGATATGGCTCAAGCCGGTGGAACTCAGCCAGAAAACTTAGAAAAAGCCTTGACGTCGGTAGCACCTTGGATAGAAAGCCAAATTTAATTGTCATTACAGGCAATAAATAAGTAGATTTCGTTATACAAATGAAGCTATTTTTTCTATACTCCTGCCTCGATTTTTTCTAGCAGAACACATGCCCTTACTGGTTCAAAAATATGGCGGTACATCAGTTGGCTCCATTGAGCGTATTGAGGCAGTCGCAGACAAGGTTATAGTCTATAAAGAACAGGGCAATGATATGGTCATTGTGCTGTCTGCCATGAGTGGTGAGACCAATCGTTTAATGGCATTAGCCAGCGAGATAACACCAAAACCAAAAGGACGCGAGCTAGACGTACTGCTCACTACAGGGGAGCAGGTAACAATTGCCTTATTGGCAATGGCGCTTGTCAAACGTGGATATCCAGCAAAGTCTTACACTGGTGGTCAGGTACGAATTGTGACTGACAGTGCGCACAATAAAGCGCGAATCAAGTCCATCGATAACGAAAACATTCGAAAAGATTTAGATGAAGGCACAATAGTCGTTGTTGCCGGATTTCAAGGCGTCGATGAAGAGTCAAATATTACTACGTTAGGGCGTGGAGGGTCAGATACAACGGGCGTTGCACTGGCCGCTGCCTTAGAGGCTGATGAGTGTCAGATTTTTACAGATGTAGATGGTGTTTATACTACGGATCCGCGAGTAGTCCCTAATGCCACTCGTTTGAACACCATTACTTTTGAAGAAATGTTAGAAATGGCAAGCCTTGGTTCAAAAGTATTGCAAATTAGAGCCGTTGAATTTGCTCAGAAATATAACGTTCCATTGCGTGTTTTATCTTCATTTAAAGCAGGCGAAGGAACCCTAATAACCTCAGAATATGAAGCAGGCGATATTATGGAACAAGCACTAATATCGGGCATTGCATTTAACCGTGACGAAGCCCAGCTGACAGTCAATGGCGTTTCCGATACACCCGGTATTGCATACAAAATATTAGGGCCTATTTCTGATGCAAATATCGAAGTAGATATGATTCTGCAAAATGTCAGTGCCGATGGTTCAACCGACTTTACATTTACCGTGCATCGAAATGATTATGATGCAGCGCTTGAATCATTAAACAAAACGGCGAAAGAACTTAATGCGCGTGTTGTTTCAGGCAATAATCGTATTGCGAAAATTTCAATTGTTGGCGTAGGAATGCGATCACATGCAGGTATTGCGAGCCGAATGTTTGAGCTGTTGGCCAAAGAAGGTATCAATATCTTGATGATATCAACGTCTGAAATTAAGGTTTCAGTCGTTGTTGATGAAAAATATTTAGAGTTAGGTGTAAGAGCATTACACGATGGTTTCGAATTAGAGTCTGAAAGCTAGCCCTTATGATATTAGTTGGGTAGAATGCTCCGAGCTCTGAATTGGTTTAGGGCAATATAATAATAATCAATGGTAGCCTGCATAGGAATTCAGGTTGAGATTGCTGTAATGTATTTATTTGGAGAAGTTATATGCTGATATTAACTCGGCGAATTGGAGAAACCTTAATGGTAGGTGACGAAGTAACCGTTACCGTTTTAGGCGTAAAAGGAAATCAGGTTAGGATCGGTGTCAACGCGCCGCGAGAAATAGCGGTTCATAGAGAAGAAATCTACGATCGTATTAAAGCGGAAGAAGGGCAAGAAGGCCCCGCTATAGATCAAGATCAGGATCAAGATCAAATAGGTAATACAATATCGAGCTAATAACTTATTAGCTCGATATTGAAGTAAAGCGGTGGTTTTATCGCCCTATCGAAAAAATTGGAGAGCTGGCCGAGTGGCTTAAGGCGCGCCCCTGCTAAGGGCGTATACGTTAATCCGTATCGAGGGTTCGAATCCCTCGCTCTCCGCCATGTATAAGCCCTAAGTATTTGATACTTCGGGCTTTTTTATTTGTATCGGTAATTTCATTTACCACTTCACCCACCACATAGTTTTATCGATGCCTTAAAAGTAACTCGATTTTAAGATCTTATTTGCTATCCGGCCCAGCACTTGGCACCGCGTACGACGGCATCGTCCGACGCGGCGGGGTAGGCCAGTAGTAATGACTGGTATCCATTCCAGTCATTAATTGTCAGCGAGTTAAAGCTCGTGGCAATTCACTACCCAGATATTTCTGGATAGCTCAGCTACTTCGCTATTAAGCTCCAGGTCTCTGGCTATGCTGTCGTAATCAATATGGTTACGGATTAAGTCAGGCAATTGATCCAATGGGTATATATCTGATACCAGTTCATAAGCATAGTCTGCGAGGCTACCTCGGTGGAGGATCACTTCATCTCTTCGTTTGATAGCTTCATCGAGATGCATGACCTCTCTGATTCAGACCATACCTGAATAACACTTAGTTATAAGGAGTTAAAGCCCTTTTAAGAAAGCCATTTTTTTGAATCGGATTTCTGATCGGTTACTATACGAGAGAGCTTTGCCCTATTATATTGTTGGTTAGCATTACGTCTCAACTTTTCTTAAATCAGTATATATCTATATCCCAATCAGCCTTTCAAAAAGACTACGCTGTTTAGGAGCTTTGACACTCTCAATTATATGTAATAGTTTCGAAAATTCTGTTGAATCTGCAAAATAGTTAGGATAAGCAGCCTTTATACCACCTACCGCTGCACTCGAAACGAGCGCGACAACTATACGTGGACTATCAATTGTCTCTTTCTCTAGCTCTATGTACTCTTTTCTGCGATTCCACTATCTTCGCTTCCATACACGCGTGAAGATACAGATCTTTCTATAGTATCAATTCGCAACAAAACATACCCCTTACCGGAAAGTTCGCTTAAATGGTCATCTATGATTTTTAGCGAATTGAAAAATGCCTCAAGTTTTTGGGCTGCATTGACTGATGTTGAAAGCTGTTTTGTAACAAAGCAATCTTCTAATAGCTCACCACGGTTACTTACTATTCGCGAGTATTCATCGAACTGCCGCTGATACTCATGCTGACTAAATATATGAACATTTACCATTAGCGCAAATTGCCTGCTTACAGCTGGAAAAAAATCTTTCCACTTTTGTTCTCCTTGGTTTGATTTCAAAGCCTGCCCCGTAAACAGATCAACTATCTCTACCGCAGTAGCCCAATAGTGTTGTATTCGAGTACGAACTTGGATTTCGATACTCCTTGGGGTAGTTTGATGATTCTACTAGCTGATACCAATAGGTGACGGCAAGGTATCGCTATTGGCTAATGATGGCTCCTGTTTGAAAATGATGGGAAATTCGTGAAAAACTGCTGGTGTTGTTGGAAATTCGGCTAATTTAAGAAGGAAATTTATGGAATGGTGGAGATGATTTTTATATTGACATCTATGTGAGATGGCTTTTATGCTACTTATACTTAACGATGGTGATCACTGGCCCTAAACGGAGAGCAGCGTGGCGTTTTTTGGAAATCCATTATGAGCTTTATATGCATTCTCTTCCGTTTACGAAGCGTTTTGATGAGTTACATTTAGCTAGCCCCGACGCAGGCCAGTATTCAGGTTTTGTTGCCAATGAACTATTGTTTAATCTGACAGAAAATTTTCCAGCACACATGTCACCAACAGCAAAAAGTTAAATGTCTTCGTTATTTGGCTGAGCAGAGACTATCGCGACAAAACACATGACACCCGATTTCCCTGTGGTGTTGTCACTATCCCCCGCGTTAGCAAAAAATGGGCATAAAAAAAGGAGGATAAATATTCTAGTGATGTTCTCTGATCTTCAATTATTCAGGTTGTTAAAGCCTAGCCTGAGTTGCTCCTTTGGAGTAAAGCAAAATGGCCTAGCGGAACACGTGTTCCTCCTCATGAAATTCGTTAGTTTGTATGGCTGGCGCTATCCAAGGAATTCGCCACAATAGCGGCACTTAACGGCTTCCTGCTTGACTAGCTCTGCACAGTGAGGACATTTTTTGACTTTGTTAGAGCTGAGGCTTGCTTTTCGACAGCGTCTACATTCTTGCCGACAACGAAGGCTAGTATCAGTCCAAATGGACCAAGCAGTCCGCCCATTAGAAACCAGCCGAACCCGCTGCGGCCTTTATTACTGCCAATGGCTGCACACACAATCCCAAACAATAGCCAAATAATTAGAAATTCCATTGCGCCCCCATTTTTTGCAAAATTACAAATGATTTTTTGACTGCCACTAATATTGCGCTAGCAGACTTTTTATTCTCAACCTGCCTACAACAGGTCATTGGTTTTATCTCATCGGCTGAACATTCGATATTCTTTGGTTAGTCAATATAATTTTCGGTTAAAGGGTACAACTTACTAATAAGCTTATAACGTCATATTCTTGGCTAGCTAGTGTTTTATCCGTATATTCACCGGCTGCAGTTCATGTCATTGCAATCGTTACCGGAGTTTTACCTTATCAATCAGCAATTACGTACATTCTTTCTGGTCGGACTGCTGGCTACCTTTAATGTCTCTGCGGGATGCGTTGAAGGTGATTGCGTCAGTGGCAAAGGGAATTACACATTTCCCAACGGTGATGTTTACGAAGGTGACTTCCTCAAAAGTTTTGCTGAGAGAGAGATACGCATTGCTAAAGAGGAAAAAGCACGCAAAAAATTTGACAAGATTTTTGCCGCTTGTGTGTTAGACAAAAGTTCTAATGTAGACCTACAAGTGCGCGATACAAAAGAGGTTGAGAAAAAGAGTTGTAAATCCATTGCGGAAGACCCTTCATTGTTTGAAATATGGAAGTACGATTAATTAAGTTCGAGAACAAGCCCAAAGCTTATCCCGGGAATATGTCTCTAAGAATTACAAAGCTTGCTACTCAGCAATAGCGAATAAAGTATCTAATATTCATCCTCGTTTTCGCACCAACATTATTACATGCTGATGACCTCAATGGCTTCTGTAAGGTCGTTAAGATTACGGACGGTGATACTGTTCATGTACTCAATCAATTCAAACCGCAACAATAACTAGATTAGGTGGCATCGATGAGTGACCTAGCAAATCAGCAACATCACGCACCGAAACTTCATTCATCATCAACAAAGAAGCAAAGGTATATCTGAAGCCATGTGGAGTTATCCCATGAAACCTTTCGTACGATGGACTCCCTTTAACTGTATCAGCTAAACGCCTTTTAACGGCATGGCTCCAGTCGGGGTAAACTTAGCTCTTGTTCCCCCCCCCTCTGATTGTCAGCCAACTCCATGTGGTGTAAGAGGCTCAGCACAGTCTGACAAGTGGTTAGGAAGCGACGGATGATTGAGCCAGACCAACCCATCGCATACATCGGCTCAGTGATTGGATTGTAGATGAACTGCCGACTGATCTCGTTGAGCTTGATTTCTTGAAAGACAGCATTATCATCCGAAGTGGTAAGCGTCTGTCCACCTGCAAATATTAAAAATTGTGCTATTGCTATGAAAATTGACGGATGAGTTGAACCCTAATTACACGTAAAAAAACTGAAACAGGGGCTTTAAATATGGTGCCAGTACCAATCGACGAACTCAAGATCAACTGATTATAAGTTAGTTTCTCTAACCATAATTGACACCATATGAGTCCTCAAGTGACTGATTTTTATCATTTGAGTCGAATCCAAAAGCAACGGTCTTGATTGTAATTTAAATGAATAGTTATTGAATATAGGTTGAGTTTGACACGAATCAGTTACAGCTAAAAAGTCGAATATGGCAAGCGGGATAGATATAGGTGACTAGCCTCTTATGGAGAGGCCTCAAAGATAGAAAATAAGAAATTAATTGAAATTAAACAACTATAATTTACAACATCTAATTATTAATCAACGAACGATGATCATGTTTAAGGCTCTCCTGCTATCTACCCTACTATTGTGTACGCTACCGGCTCTCGCTGATTTCGCAAAGGGATGGGATGCTTATCAAAACAAAGACTATGCAACGGCCTTCAAAGAGTTGAAACCACTGGCTGAACAGGGATTTGCCCCTGCTCAGTACCATCTGGGTAGGATGTACGAGAATGGATATGGGGTAACTAAAGACTACCAGACTGCCATCGAGTACTTCACCCAAGCGGTTGAACAGGGAGATGTCCTAGCTCAGACGCATCTGGGTTCAATGTACGAGAATGGATACGGTGTCACTAAAGACTTAAAGACTGCCATCCAGTACTACACACTCGCTGCAGAGCAGGGATATGTCGACGCTCAGACCATTCTGGGTAGGATGTACGAGTATGGAGAAGGTGTCACTCAAAACTATAAGACTGCCATCCATTACTACACCCTCGCGGCTGATCAGGGATTTGCCCTGGCTCAGTACAATCTGGGTAGGATGTACGAGTATGGGGATGGTGTCACTCAAGACTTTAAGTCTGCTATCCAGTACTACAGTCTCGCGGCTGATCAGGGTTATGCCTACGGTCAGTACCGTCTGGGTAGGATGTACGAGTATGGAAAAGGTGTCGTTCAAGACTTCACTCGCGCTCACATGTGGTTCAACATTGCGGCCTCACAGGGGATTGAATACGGCAAGAAGAATCGCGATAAAGCGGCAAAACTAATGACTATCTCGCAGATTGCCGAGGCTCAGACGTTAGCTCGTGAATGCTTGGCTAAGGACTATAAGGGTTGTTAGGTTGGAATAACGAATGAAGTACCTATTATCCATTCTTGTTGTCGCTCGAACAATTTCAAGCTAATTACCTCAATGGCCCAGCAAGGTCATTAAGATCACGGATGACGGAACGGTTCATCTACTCGATCAAATACAGACTAAATACAAAATCAGATTAGGCAGAATTGATGTACCTGTCATTCGGCCTCGGGAGAACAGAAGAGAGCAATAGAGCGGCCCTGTTATAATGATAAAAATACACCTGTTAAGGCTCTAAAGAAATGAATGTGTATTATCCTGAATCATTGCCCAGAACCGATTTTCGATAAAGCTAAGTCATTGCAGGCAAAGCTTCGACACTGAAGTTAGGCCTATCACGTTTCACATTGGCATCTGAATTATGAGCAGCAGAAAAAGACCCCTTCCGAAAAAAAGTCCGCAATTCTGGATTGCTATGTAAAACGTTGGCATTGATGGACTGCCGCAAAGTTGCAGAGGTTCAACGCGGGCGTCTTCGAGCGAGTCGGATACCCACAACGTTTAATACAAATATTGCGATCATAATGGGTACCGGAATATGAAACCTCCGGGCCCCTATGATAATAACTAGAGAAGGAAAGAGCACCTTGACCTGGCACGCTTGGACGACTTCAATCCTGCCTGCGAAACAGAAATCCTATTAAGTCTGTGATCTTGTAAATTCCCAAAATAAGGTCAGTCAGAAATAGAGTGAAACGATACATGCACTGTTGTTACCGAAGTGCAGTAAACCGTGATGGTTCAATTTTTTTCATTGGTTGAGACCACAGTACCGGCGTTTCATTCGCTCAGTTAGCAAAGCCTAAATC
>OJEJ01000073.1_pt1 | contig 66233 bp, 61 predicted proteins | sample 1593271 | NCBI WGS metagenome assembly OJEJ01 (sample SAMN05416877, study PRJEB24817) | seawater metagenome | isolation source: Sea water | place: Canada:Atlantic | collected 2013-11
AGTCGTCGGCAGCGTCAGATGTGTATAAGAGACAGTCACTGGATTTATTAATGACAAATACAAAACGATATTTTGATTATCAAATCAATTGATTGTTAGGTCTGACACCCAAACCAACACTGTCAATCCTTGAACTCAGTCATTTAGCTCGGATAGTCATCACCATCCCCAGTCATAAAAGCTTCTTGTAAAATAATTGATTTGCAGGCATATTAAAGGTGGCCCTAATATAAAAAACATACCCAAATGTCTACTTGATGAAATTATTCACTTTTTTCAAAAGCCAAATGAACCAGACTCAATTACGAAATACACTCACCACAATTTCTCTCATTATTGTCTACCAAGCCCTGTGGTATGCCGCCTCAATATTTGAATATAAGCCCGGTGTCAGCTTATGGTATGCACCCGCAGGTTTAACCGTGGCTATTTTAATACTTTGGAAGAAAGATGGTTTTTTAAAAGCATGGCTTTGCGTCGCTTGTGTTTCTGTTATTACTCAGTTTGGTGACCATAGTATGGTCACCCTATTATTAATATCAATCTCAGCTGCATTAGCACATACAGTGCCTTATTGGTTATCTATCAATCTATTCCGAAAAGTGAAAACTATCTTACAGAATAAACCTGAAGGTCCGCTTATATTACCCATAGCGTTTTGTGCGCTTCTACTATTAGGATCATTTTGGGCAGCATTGCTGGGGCTCTTAAGCGAAGTCACTTTAGCCGGTATGAGTCTAACTATCGCTCAAAATATATGGCTAGGCTGGTGGATTGGCGACTATGTCGGTGTTGTTGTGCTCAGCCCCTTTTTTATATTCCTGGGTTGTCAATACATTCATAAATTTATTGTTCCAGAAGACATCTTTTTACTCCATTATTCACAGTCTAAAAGCTGCCTACCAAAGGGGAAAGGACAAACCATTGCTTGGCTTTTTATCATTTTTTCTCCCGCGGTAATAGCCATTGCTAGAGCACAATTAGATGCAAGAATACCAGAGATAATCGCTTATATTATATTGCTATTACCTATTGCCATGTTGTCAACAAGAGCAACTTGGGGGATCTTAGTATCAGCGGTTGCTATCTCATCAATTTCAATTGTTTTTACAGTGACCTATTTTGGCATAATTGGTCAAGCTATTGCCTATCAAGCAACGTTAATTGCGACGGCTGTTACTTCGATATATTTTTATGACCTAGTTCAAAACTTCGAATTAAAAGCTCAAAAACTATTAGAAACAGAACGATCACTGAGTACCGCTAGCAGATTACTGACCTTAAATGAAATTGGCGCCAACATAGCGCATGAGCTCCGTACCCCTTTACAGACGGCACTCAGTTCATCTCAACGCGTACGCAGACGACTCGATAAACTTGACGACGACTGGTCAATTGAGCTGGATGAATTGAATAATACTAAAGATGCAATTGATCAGATCAGTAATACAATTGAATCTGTTAGGGACCTAATCAAAATACCCAACCCAAAAGAGCTTGTTTGTTCGGTTAATGACACGCTAATGATTGTTTACAATCTGATCAAGTCAACAGCCAACCAGCAGGCGGTAAAAATAGACATACCCCGTGTGAAAGCACAGTATTTGGCTCGTATGGACTCTAGTGAATTAATTCAGATCTTGATGAATTTACTGACGAATGGCATTAGAAGTGTAGCTAAATCATCGGTAAAGGAAGTCACGATTTCGTTCAATCAAGTGGATGATACGACCATGTTCCTTGAGATTACTGATAGCGGTAAAGGCATAGCTAGATCTAATATGAATAATCTATTCAAGCTGGGATATCCTCGATCCAATGAGGGCTTAGGTCTCGGCCTTTGGGTTAGCAAATCAATTGCACAAAGACGTAACGGTAATTTAGAGTACATCCACAATGATGATAACTGGTGTTTTAGACTGACGCTTAATCGCATAGAGTGTCAAAAATGACAGCAGGCTTGGTATATACTGTTGATGATGATAAAGCCTTAAGGCGGGCACTGGCAGGACTGTTATCTGACGCCAACTTTGAAATTATAGAATGTGAAAGTGCCGAAGCTTTTTTGCAAACTAAAACTCGTTACGAACCCTCCTGCGTTTTGCTTGATGTTAAAATGGGGGGTATATCGGGCTTTGACCTGCAAGCGCAACTGTCCAAACGTGAATTTTCGCCCCCCATCATATTTTTAACCGGCAGTGCGAGCTTACCACAAGCCGTTAATGCCATGCGCTCTGGTGCTAGTCACTTTCTGACTAAACCCGTCAACGATCAGATACTAATCGACACAATCTCTGAGGCAATAGAGCAGTCTAATGACAATGCCTTATTCTTTAGCTTTTTACAAAAACTCACATCAACAGAACAAACAATAGCCAAGCTCGTTCGGCAGGGTTTACTCACCAAACAGATTGCTACACAGCTGAGTTTAAGTCTTAGAACAGTTGAATGGCACAGAAAAAATATTAGAGCAAAGGGTGGCTTACCGCAATAAGGCCTGTTGACCCTAACACGCCCTTTATTGCAATCAGCTCAGGTCTTTCTGTGCCCTGTCAATGAGTCAGGTCTTATCACGATGGACAAAGCCAGTGACATAAATTGACCCAAGTCAAGCAGTCCTTTAGATTGGATCGGTAGGTGGGCTGACAAACCTGAATAGTCTTTGCAAGGTAAAGTAACTTTTTAAAAAGCCAAAAATAGCGCCCAAAGGCGCTATTTTTTACCCCCAAAAACTCGAGTCAGTTTTCTATAGCCAGTTAAAAAAACCGGATCTTGTATATGAAAACTATTCAAAATCCATCTACCCAATAGTTGAAACTGTAATATCTATTTGCTCCTAAACTACAATGCCATCGCCTTGGGTGTCAAATCCAATTTGCAGATTGGTGACCGTATCGATCAAGTCGACATTTAGGCATGAAACTGCGGCTTAACATGCCCATAGCAATACTCAAAAGAGAAAAATAATCTTACTCACCATCAGCAGCTGCGTAAATACTTGAAGGGTGCAAGTAGCTTGAGTAAGTCCCTTAATGGCTTGGTTGACACTTTTACAATAAAAATCCTTATTAAATGATTATAGAAAGTGTCAGACAAAGCTCTTATCTGTTTGAATTAAGGAACAGATTACATTCGCATCTTTAATTGACATAACGCCTACCGAGCCTAAACCCAATCAACAGCAACCAAACACTGATGAATGGTAAGGGGTTGAATGCACCACTACCACCAGAAGACGCAGGAGTAGCATCGGCAGCGTTGGCAGCGGTAACTGAAGCCGCATCAGCGACAATATCGTCAAAACGAGCATGAGCCTTACCTGCAGCCATTCCTACACGGGTAAAAATATATGACTCAACTTCACCTGATGGAGCGTAGAGATTCCCTGTTGGTACATACGCACTGCCTTCTTCTTCAGTTACATAGGTTGCTAAATCAACAGTATGAACAAGAGTACCGTCCATTTTATAGGTCACAACCGTACCATCTTGCTCAATGAGTAATACATACGCTTGATCCAAGTTAATTTCTTTAATAGTTTCAAAGAAAATATCAGAACTTTTATCACCCGCCGCATCTTCGCTTCTCGCAGCACTAACCGTGGCCCGATTTACACCCTCTTTACGCTCAATAACAAAATAAGTCTCAATTGCCCCCTCGTAACCGTTCATCACATCACCATTTGCCGCATTATAAGTGTCATTTGAAAGGTGATGACCTAGAAGAGCTTGTATACGGGTTGTCGCATTTTGTGTACTAGAACTTAGTAACGTCACTGTTGCGCCAAAACTTGTCATTCTTTTTTGACGCGGAATTAGATTTACACTTTTAATTTCACTGACCTGATTGTGAACTTTCATTTCAAGATTTTGGTTAACTATCGTTGTAGAGTATTGATCAAAGTTCCAAATGGCCTGCGATAGGTTAGCGTCAGCAAAGTCATCAAGCAGGCCTGCTTCCGACGTTAAATTGTCCATATGTCCGCTAATTGTTGCCAAAGTTTTGTCATCAGCCACCACGTCCCCTAGGTCATTTGGTGTTGAATTAACACCACCAAATTTTAAAACTGTTCCGACGTTTCTCATTGATCGAGAAGTCGCCCCTAATCGATTTGGCCCATCAACAGGAATCGCTTCACCGTTATTAAAATTAAAGGTGAATGTTTTAGTTCCATCGTAGAAAATTGAAACCGGGTAGGTTGTATCAAGCGTGACGTCACCTAATTTACCAGTAACAACTGTCGATTTGGTAAAGTCAGTTGTCGTAGATGTGTAAATTTCGTACCAGGCTTCAGGACCATTGCCCCTGTCACCGATAGCCAACCGCACAAAAACATCACCCAAAGCAGAGGTTGGTGCCGCATTATTGGCGTTGTAAAAAGTTCCACCTATGCTAAATAAAGCCTGTTGAGTACTGGAATTCCCCAATGAAACTTTGGTCAGGGTTAAGTCAGCCTGAATCAGATTAATGTCACCATTTTTGAGAACTCCGAAATTACCTCTAGCATTTTCTTTGTTCGCTTTTGCTTTTTGCGAAAAATTCAGTCTTTGGTTCGTGTCATCGATTAATATACTTTCCTCTGCACTCTTATATTTACTCAAACTAATGCCTTGAGAAAAATCTTCAAGAACCGCAGTTGTGGCAAAAACAGTGCTCGTGAACATAAGTCCGCTCAGGCACATCAATTTTAATAATTTAATTTTCATTACGTGACCATTTAAATTTTGATGAATAGATTTTAAGTGTTCATTCAATAACTGGTGGGTGGTAATAAAAAAAACCCGTCATTGACTAAACACGACCAAACTAATGCTCAATTAGATCATATAAGTTAAATTTAAAAACCCGTATTGATTACGGGGGTTCGTGAGGAAATTCAGTACGGGCTCTCACGACTGCTTTTCGAGCGTTCAAAGTCTTGGCAGAACTAGGCACTCTGTTCAGTTTAGCGTTTATGCACAACAATGGTGAAGGAACGGCTAAAGATTATAACGCGTTAGTAATAAACCTAGACAGACAGGGGGTGCCATTTAAAATTCTCAGGTCACTTAGAATAAATGCATTTGCCGTTTACGAATTACGAATTACGAATTACGAATTACGAATCACCCTGACCTGCTCCATTAAATTAAACTTAACTTGAAGATTAAGTGTGGGCGCCAGATAGGTTATAGCAACATTTTCAGGATCGGCTATTCGTTGTAACAGTCCTGTAGTATTTGGTTAATACATAATCCAACAGTAGCTTTAAATCTTTTGTTGCCTTTATGTGAAATTTAACTGCCCGATGTATTATCTTAATTATTAGTCATTCAAATGTTGCTAAAAAACCTATCGTTAGTCAAAAAGTGCCATAGGGCTTCCAACGTCAACAACCCCAATGGAACCGTGTGCTTTGTAGCCGAGTAGTTCCTGAATGCGCATGGGCATCGAGCGAACCTTGTCGATGGGCACAGTCAAAAAGGTATTTTCTTCAGTACGAAGCCAACCAACGACGTAACCGACAAACATTCCGCGTCGACTTTCATCGGTCGTTTGGTTTGCACCCCCACCGTGAAGAGCAGAACCTAAATAAAATAAGGCTGAACCGGCTTTCATTTCGGCGCGGGCTATTTCTTCCGGCTTGGCTTTCCGGTTCTTTCGCCATTTATGACTTCCTGGCACCACCTGAGTAGCACCATTTGCCGTAGTAAAATCATTGAGGGCAAACATAGCCTCAATTTCTAACTGTGGTTTTGGTGAAGGTACTTCGATCCAAGCGTCCTCATCTCGATGGAGTTCTTGTGAGCTTTCCCCCGGGCCAATTTGTATTAACTGCCCAGTATTGAAAAGGTAGTCACGACAATTTGGCAGCAAAAAATGATCGGCTGTTTCACACAATTGCGCTAGTAACATGACATCAAGAAAGGTGCTTGATTTCGCCGGTAAGCCATCAATACGAATGGTCGAAAGGCCATAGAAATCAATCATTTCTTCTTCTGTTGGGTTGCGCAGACCTGGATTGACTTTTGAAACTGACTGATCGACCTCTAAATTGAGGCTAACTAACTGCTCAGATTTAAGAATATCCTCCACAATAACAGCGCCATCCCTCTCCAAGATCTGGCAAAGAAGTTTAGATGATGCGGTGCTTTTTATATGTTCAATTCTTGGTGCCATGCAAACCCCATAAAAATAAATGCGCGAGCATAATAAAAGCTAAGTCCATTATTAGCTACTGCTTATTTAGTACGACATTTACAATGGTAACCGGCCGTTGAGAACAACCTTTTTAACAACACAGCAACATTCAGCTGTTTATCTTAAAGTGGCAATGGCATCAGTTTCATACATTAATATTAATGCCAGTAATGGGATGATGATCGGTCTATGAGGGATTAAAAAAACGCTCAGAAAAAGATTGGTTAAATGGCTATTCGAGGTGCGCTAATTAACTTGCGTCTAATTGAAAAACTTGGTGCAAGACTATATAGATCACCATTGAGTCCAACCAGTTGATATTTGATTCCGGTTGCTTTTCCAATTTGTGAGCACGCTAATAAGTGTTTGGGTTCACCATGAACAGGAACGATACACTTCGGCTTTACCCAATTAAATAGTTGGGTCAAATCGCCTTCATTGGGATGACCCGAAGCATGAATGGTCTGTTCACAACTGGCTGATTCAACAACAGTTATTTCGCGTTCTTTCAACAGGTCAGTTAATCGTTTGACCGACTTTTCGTTACCGGGGATCACAATACTACTAAAAATAACGAGATCTTTTGCATCTAGGTCACAGTCTCTATGGGTATTTAATGCAAGCTTATAAAGGCCTGCTCGTGGCTCTCCTTGACTACCAGTTGCCACTATCAGGACTTCATGCTTTGGTAAATAGCCAATGTGTCGAAACGGAGTTATTTTTAACTCTTCTGGCCAAAAGCCTGTTCTTTTGGCAATGCTCACCATATTTTCAAGCGCTGGACCCAGTAAGCACAGATATCTATTACTGGCCTTCGCTATCTTTGCGAGGGTAATCAAACGCCCTATGTTGCTGGCGAAACAAGTCACTACGACCCTGCCTTTTGCTTTGCTAATGAGTGTACCTAGGCCTTGTTCGCAATCTTTTTCAGACAATGAATGACCCGCGCGGTTAGCATTAGTTGAGTCACACATCATGGCCGTAATATTTTTACTGGCCAGTTGCTTAAACAGTTTTTTGTTGAAGCCCTTCCCTACCACAGGATTAGCATCAATTTTCCAATCACCAGTGTGTAATACGCAAGCAACAGGGGTACTTATCAGGATGGCATTCGCATCAGGGATAGAATGTGTTGTTGGTATCCACTCTATTGTAAATGGACCAATGTCAATAATACTGCCTGTTTCGACTATTCGGATGGGTAATTCAACCGGAATTTCACCTCGGTGGGCTTTACGCCTCAATACCTCAGCCGTAAATGCGGTGGTATATATAGGGCATTGCAATTGCTCCCATTGACTAACCACTGCCCCAAGGTGATCTTCATGGGCATGCGTTAACACAATACCGCACAACCTATCACGTCGGTTGGCTATAAACGAAATATCGGCAGTCACCATGTTATGCCTAGTTACGGCAGGGGCTTCGTCTTGGTCTCGATCAAGCGGTACATTAAAAGTTACCCCACAATCAATCATCAGCCACTGGTTGTTATGCCCATAAAGGTTGACATTCATGCCGATTTCGCCGGTTCCACCTAAAGGCAAAAACCAGAGGTCTTTTTCTGTTGGGTTATGGTTCAAAGTGACTGCTCAAAATAAGATTATTGAATTATAGGTGATTGCAATGTAAAGGTGTGCTTAAAAAATTTAATTAATTAATTACGCCTAGCTTGGATTTCTGCGTTGGACTCTTAGTGCTTCAGCTTAGGGCTGATTATCCTTAATTTGTTGGGCCCAGTTGCCTATCCTTGTTCAACCTTCATCATTTGTCGGTTTATTAATTAACTCGGCCTGATCTTTATTGCGTTGTCCTGATCACGGTGAATTGTCAAAAAACAATTAATCGTAAAATTCACACTATTGCGAACGATTCTCATTGACATCCCATTAGCTTCCGTATTTAATGCGAATGATTCTTAGTAATCATATAAACCAGGTTAAACCCGTCGCGTCAAAATATTCAAATCTAAGATGAATACGATTAAAAATGCACTATTAACGAATTAAATTAAATATCTAACCGAGTTCCAAATGTATTGAGATTCGCCCAACTTGCCTCCACTCCGCGGGGGAGTCTCAATACTTCCAAATTTTGAAATAGTTCTCATTGGAGATAATGATGTGTATTCCAGATAATATCAGCAACCTGAGCGTTTCAAAGAAACTATCAATTTGGCAGGTACCCAGCCACCAGCTTTGCACATTAATAGGCATGTGTATCGATGTGCCTTATATACGTAAACTTCGAAAACGGTTTCCAACAATAACTGCAGATATTCAAGGGGACACCGACTATGAACTGCATGCATTTTGTGTGAACGCATGTTTAGACAAAAACCTATTGTCAATGCGTCTCAATAAACATCTAAATCGTTCTTACCAAACTTTTGTGATTGCATTAAGACAACACAAAACAGATCAGGCCATTGAATCATTTTGGCGCTCAACCGATTTAACTGATGAGCGTCAAATTGCAGGATTTTGCTGGGCAATACTGACCAGCCAATATGTAAGCACAGAGATCAAAAATAAGTTATACGGAGAAATACACATGTTATCGCATGCCACGGGGCAAGTGCTTCGTATTGAGCAAAAAAAACTAGCCATAGAAAATGAACGCTTGTTAGTAGAACAACCCAAACAAGCACGAGCTCTTTTGAGGCATCAAACGCGCTATGAAAATCAACAAGAAATTAACAAATCACTCGAAAATCAAATCATCACTTTGAAGCAAAAACTATCCGAAAAAGATAATACCCCCATTAATTCTTCAGACAGAAAATTAAATGAACTTCTTAAAAACTATGAAAAGACCATCTGGTCTCAACATGCTCAAATCGTACAATTACAAATTAAACTCGAGCATCAGGAAGAAGAATATAAAGCGCTAAAAGCCAACCATGCTAACAGCCCAAAACTAGTGAATGAAACCGATGATAGCAGCACGAGCGTCATTCCTTTCAGCTCTGATCTGTGTGGAAAAAGTATTCTGTACGTCGGTGGTTTTTCGCGTCATAAGGATCGTTTTAAACAATTAATCGAATCGATTAATGGTCAATTCCTTTACCACGATGGTGGTATGGAGCAGTCAACGCATCTGTTAAACATGATGGTTAAAAAAGCTGACGCCGTTTTCTGCCCGATCGACTGCATCAGCCATGGCGCAGTGGGACGTATCAAATCGTTGACTAAAACAGAATGTAAAGATTGCATCTTTCTGCGGAGCCCTAGCCTTACCTCTTTTAAAAAAGAAGTTATGCAATATGCTTCTTAAGTTCGATTACTCAGAATTAAACAATGTTAAGCCGCCAATGGTAAAGATACAGAAAAATTATTTCATTTTACCATCGACACCTATCGATGCTATTGATGTCAACACTGTCTTATCTTTGGGTTAGCTTTTATTAATTTCACTATTTATGACTATCGTTTATTAGCTTTTTTGTAAAAAAGATCAACATTCTCTGCCGACTTTAATTCATTCTTTTCCCTCCGTTTCATCAACATTTCACACAGCAACGTCCTAGGAAGCACTCTCCAACGGTAACGATCCCAACTAGCCAAATGAGACATAGGTTTCTCCATCATCTCATTAACAGGCTCTGGCTTACATCACATCAAGGTACTGACACTTGAACTCAGATAACCACCGCCTAAAATAAAGGGGACCAGGAGTACATTGAAATGATTTTAATATGTCAGTAATTATCTATTCTTAATCAGGTATTCTAAGGTGAATATTATCGGTATTCCCTATATATTACCGACTCTATTCAATCTATTTCTGCTGAGGTATGAAATGACTTTTTCATTCGACCAGTTCGTCATCGAGGCCAGAGCGGCTGTAGTCACCGAAAAACCAACTCAAGCAATACGCCTGCTAATACAAAAAGCGCTGGAAATAAAGGAGACCCTCGTCACCAAAAACCCTCTCGAAAAAAATGCTGATGAAATAATGCTATTTGAAGACGATACTGTTTCAGTCTGGATCTGCCGATTTGATCCTTACAATGTTGTTCCACCACATGAGCATAAAATGAATGCTTTTATTGGCGTTTTCCAAGGTAAAGAGAAACACCATTTTTTTAAAAACGACGCCAACGGTCTCCAGTATAAGTCCACTCAAATCATTGAAGCTGGACAGATGACTTCTATTGGTACAGATGGTCTTCATGCGGTAGTCGCAGAAGGTCAGGAAGATTGTTACTCGCTCCACATCTATACGGGGCCTCTGTCAAAGGTTAAACGTTCATTGTTTGATTGGGATACGGGGCAAGCATTAGAATTTACCGATATGAATTTTCAACGATTAAAAAGATCACCTAATGAATTAGAACTCAGCTAGCAAACTGTGAAGTTAAGGGGTCAGTCATACTGTTGAAACGTTCTGAAATAATCAAAAAACTGGAAGAAAATTTGATACCCTGCGCCCAAATGGAATCGATTCGGCAACCTCCAAGGATTTTTTTTGATAATGGTTGAGTCTATACGATCCACCAGACAGGTTATATGAGCGGTAGTATAAATTTCGGCATCAGAAATAGAGATTGCTCTTAGATTATGATTAAATTCGACTTCATACATTGCGATTTAAAAGGAACACTGATTGGCATAACTATGCTGCCGCCTTTGCCCGTTAACGTTACAAAAACACCCATGTTGGCTTAACACCAATCTTGTTAAAAAACACGTCGAGCCCATCCACGTCTATCTCAAGCGTAAGATCATTGACCAACGGGTGAACATAAAGTTTTCGACAGTTTTTCAGGCCTGAGTCGATAAAAAGCTCAACGCCATTCTTAACACCCGTGATCATCGATAGCGACGAAACAGCTCCTGGACGAATACCCAAATTTTCTAATAGGCGATCGGCAGAGCCAAAAGATAAGCGTCCAGTTCCTAATCGATCAGACAAAGCTTTGAGGTTAATTCGTCTGTCTTGTTTTCACCACCAGCAGAATATGTCGCTTTTTTTTATCGCGCAAATACAGATTTTTAATATGCCCCCCACCCTGACTAGAAGACAAGAATTGTGATTCGACTTTCTTTGCATCGTCTACCGTTTTCAGGGCAACGTGATCGAAGCGCTGATATTGAATACCCCACTGCTCCAATCGCACCATAATCTCGTCAGATGAAACAGGTAAACTGTCCTGATTTTTTGAGGTGGCGTCTAGAGTGTTGTCCATATGTCGCCTTCTATAATGCTCTGTTGATCAAAATGCCATGCTTCAATTAATGGAAACTTTATTGTTAGAAACAAAGCATAGCGCCAACTGTAAAAACTAAAGTGATCATTGGGTTGCAGTTTACCTAAATTCTATACCTAATGAGAGGCGTCACAATTCAAGATCAAACCTTTGGGATTTCACTGGTGAAAGCTGAAAATTAAAATGATTGCCGATTTCATTCATAGTGTAACCTCAACCATAGATCGGTCACAATTAAATCAAAATCCTGACCTACATCAGAGTGACTTAAGTGATCCGTCACCGTATTGAGTAGGCAGGCAATATCCATTGCCTGATTGGTTACATCAAAGAGCTTAAACATGTTACAAGAGATAAAGCAGCCTATTTCTCAGGCTGAATTACGGACCCGAGTGTTTAGGGGAGAGATACTACATTTCACCCAAATACCGGCAATAAATGAATTTTGTGCCATTGCCCGCCAAATTTGTAAATTGACGCTGGAAAACACAGATCCGGTCAACTCTCATCGGGCTGGAAGTTACGATCATTGGTTAAAGGCCATTTATCAGTATCAACTAGCTGCACAGAAAGAAGCACAGTGCAAAAAAGCATTCTCGGAAGCATTGCAAAACATTGGTTTAAAGCTTGATGAAACTTTTTGCGATCGATTTGTTTTTCGGGTGGTGCCACCCCAAACCGAAAAATCTGAGGGTGCAAATAGCTGGCTTGAAACCCACCGAGATACTTGGGGTGCAGGAGTTTATCAACAAATAAACTGGTGGGGCCCAGTGTATTCTTATTCGGCAGGCAATGGCATAGAGTTTTATCCCGATCACTTTAAACAACCCATAGCCAATACCTCTGCCGAATGGCGATATGAGCAATTTGCAAGTGCACGCCAAGTCCAATCAGCCGAGTTAAAGCCAAAATTTAAACCCATACCATCCGTACTAGAAAAACCAAAGGGCCCTATTTTTAAACCCACGATTAAGCCCGGTGAGTTATTGTGTTTTTCTGCGGCTCATTTACATGGCTCTAGCACAAACGTGACCAATCTTACTCGATTTAGCTATGAAACAAGGACCGTGAATTGCCAGGATATTCAGTCGGGTGAAAAAGCGCCCAATGTCGATAACAGCTCAAATGCACAATTGCTTAAATTATTTAAAAATCTATCAGACAACAGTCCTTTGACTAAAACCCATTTTGACTGAATAAAATAACAAGATTAAAGCAATGGTAACAATGAACGCAGTGGACTAAAAATAGAGGGTTAGTGATCCGTTGAATCATTACAATGAACAACCTTACCTCTTAGGCCTGCATGCGGTATTGAATTAGCTATTCCATTTTGAATAAACGAACTGTTTGGAACCACCGTTAAAAACTAAGCAAAAAACCGACAAATTTTCCAATAGGTAATAAGACCATCGCTATGCTCTGCATAAAACATGACCGTTGAAGGCCCTTTCCCTTCTTCAGCAGCACTGTGGGTTCCGACCATATAACTCTCTGTTTCTCGAATGATATGAAAATCACCAATACGAATAATACCTGCAGTAGCCCATTCTCACGTTTCTGATTTTTCTTGTGAATGACCATTTGATTCTACAAAATTAAAACTATCAGATAAAATTGCGCCCAAATAATTGAAATCTTGTGTTTCAAGTGTTTTATCCCAAGCCTCTAAGGCTTGTTTAGCGGTTAGGGTCATAATGGTTCTCTATCTGGTTAAAATAAAAAATGGCCTATCGTAGTATTAGACTAAAAATTAAGAGTCGTCAGTAAGGTTTGGACGATTCGAATATTTTTAGCCTATCCATAATTATTAAAAAAAGAAATAACACCACTTATACTTTTAAATTAAATTCATAAGATTAAGCATACCAATGACTATCCTCTTTATACTCTAAATCAGACCATTAAATGCCTCAATATTAGTCTCAGACTCCGGGTTATGGGTAATTTAGCACCAATTCTTCAAGAACCCTAGCAGGCACTATACGTTCCATTTTTAACAAATTGAAGCTCTTTTGAACGCTATAAATCCAAATATTTTAACCGGACAAAATATAAAATAGTTTGTAGGTTCTGATTTTTTTCAAAGTAGTGACACATTTAAATCAGGTTCGATAAAAAAAAGGGGGCGGTGCCCCATAAAAAAATTCCAGTGGTTCACTGCCCGCATCAATAACATGTACTAACGACCAATTTTATTGACCCATCGCACGACCAACACGTCGTGGATCAGCACCACCCTGCAAGCCTTCGCTATTGATTGTAATGCCGTGCAACCCCGAGTTTAAATCTCGAACACTAATTTTATGACCCAACGCTTGAAGTGCATCTTTTAGCTTTGCTGCATCCGTATTTTTTTCCAGATCCGTTCCACCATTGCGATTAATAAAATGTGGCAAGCTGATTGCCTTTTGAATATCCATATTCCATTCAAGTACGCCTAACATTGTTTTTGCGACATAGTTAATGATACGGCTACCCCCCGGTGAACCGATCACCATTGATAGATTGTCGTTTTCATCAAAGACCATAAAAGGCGACATGGAACTTCTAGGCCGTTTCCCTGGCTGCACACGATTAGCGATTAACCGGCCATCTTTTGCTTCGCTGAATGAAAAATCAGTGAGCTGGTTGTTGAGCAAAAATCCATGCACCATCACGGTGGAGCCGAAGGCCATTTCAATACTGGATGTCATTGAGAAGCCATTACCCATCTTGTCGACAATACTAAAATGTGTTGTGCTGGGTTGCTCAGGGGACTTTGACACCAACCAATTGGCATCTGCGTTGGGTGGAATACCGGGAGACGCCTTTCCCATATCTTGGACGCCTATAAGTTTAGCGCGATCGCTTAAATAATCAGCATCGATCAAGCCCTCAACCGGAACAGCCACAAAGTCAGCATCAGCCATATATTTGTCTCGATCAGCATAGGCCAATTTCCCTGCTTGAGTAAAAAGATGAACCGCTTCTGCAGACAAAGGTTGGTACTGATTTAAATTTTTACCTTCAAGCAGCTTCAAAATTTGAATAACCGTCATACCACCCGATGTGGGCGGACCCATGCCACAAATTTTGAAAGCTTTGTATGGCGCGCAAACAGGAGGTCGTTCAATGGCTTCATAAGCTAACATATCATCAATGGTAATCAGTCCTGGGTTATCTGCTGCAGTGTTACGCGCTGCATTAACAATATCCAACGCAATTTGACCTTTATAAAAACCACTCGAGCCAAGCAACGCAATTCTTCTGAATGTCATCGCAAGCGCTGGGTTTCGCTTGATTACACCAGCCTGCAATGGTTTGCCATCAGGGAAAAAATAATTCCAGCTAGCTTCATAGCGCCCTAGTGCCGGGTTTGTTCCTCTGGCAATAGACGCCCCTAGTTTTGGAGAGATCTCAAAACCGTCTTCAGAAAGCTTGATTGCATCTTCAAACAATTCAGCCCAAGGAAGCTTACCGTGTTGTTGATGGACTTTTTCCATCATAGCGACAACCCCCGGAACACCGACAGCTCGGCCACCCGCCAGAGCGTTCCACCAGTTCATATTAGCTCCGTCCTGCTGGAAAAGTTTACCATCGGCCGCCATAGGGGCTTTTTCTCGTCCATCAAAACTTTGCAACGATTTGTTTGCCTTGTCCCAATAGAGAGCAAATGCACCGCCACCAATCCCGCTCGACTCAGGCTCAACCAAAGTCAGAACCATTTGAACAGCAATGGCAGCATCAATCGCACTGCCCCCTTTCGCCAACATTCGCATACCGGCCTCGCTTGCGTAAGGGTTTGCAGACGAAACCATGTAATGTTTTGATTTAACGAGTTTTTGTTCGATACGGCCATTACCAAACTCTGGATAGCGTGCTTCTTTGGCCACTAGCGTTGAAGTAGTTAGCGAAAGACTGATGGCTGCAACCATTATTGAAATCGACTTATTCATATAAAAAACCATTTTGTTGGGAGGTTATCTTGAGCTCACTTCAGAAAATCATAAAATTCCTATTGAGTAATGTCAATTGCCAGAATCCAATCAAAAAATCAAAAAGTCACTAATACACGAAAATGCTTTTAGCTCTCCACAGAACCTTTAAACCGATAAAATCCTCATTGAGTCTATACCAACGACAACTTGGCATTTTTGGATAAATGTGAACGGTGAGACTAAACTGTTAAATTTAATCTCCAATACATCTACATTTTTTGCCAATTAATTCCCTATTCCACTGACATGCAAACTAATTTATCCTAAGGGAAGGTTTATCATTCAATATGATTGGTAGATTCAATTTAAATAAAGACTATAAAAACAATGAAAAAATTTAACCCAGATGATCTTAGATTCAATCCTCCCAATTTTGATGAAAATATATTACAACACTGTTTGTACGAAAATTATGGCATTACTGGTCACTTCAAAACTCTGGCTGGTGAACGCGATCAAAATGTGAGTGTTACAACACAGCAGGGCCAACAATATATTTTTAAAATTTCTAGCTTTGATGAGTTAAACGAATCAATTGATTTGCAAATTCAGGCACTATTATATTTAGAAAAAAATGACCCTCAATTATCCGTACCACGTCAAATTAGAAACCAGTCTGGTCAGTCCTATAGCACGTTAATCAGCGAGAACGGACACACCCATCTAGCGAGGTTATTAAGCTATGTTGAAGGCATTCCAATTAGTGAGTTCGACCATCTACCGCTTGATGCAATCAAAGAAGTTGGCAACATCACGGGGAGAGTTTGTGCTGGTTTAAGAAGTTTCAACCATTCGGCTGCTAGCCATTTTATGCCATGGGATAGCTTGAACGAACTGATTTTTACTGACGAATTACGTCAAAATTACACCCCAGATGATTTCAAGCCATTAGCCGAAGGGCACCTAATGCGGTTACAAGCCTATACTATGCCGAAGCTATTGGCTCTCCCACGACAAGTCATTCATAACGATGGGCATTCAGGCAATATTATGTGCTCTCCAGACAGTCCCCAAAATGTCACTGGTGTTATCGATTTTGGTGACCTAGTTTTAGGGCCAGTTGTGGTCGATTTAGCGGTCTGCCTCAATAGTATGATCGATCATAATTCTGATATATTAGGTGCCACAGCAGCCATGCTGGAAGGTTATCAAAAGCATACCGTTATTCCTGACAATCAGTTAAAACTCCTCTATGACGCACTTGCAGTACGAAGTATTTTAACGGTGCAACTTTTATACTATCGCACCATACATCATGCTCACGATGTGCAAAAATTACTCGAAGAAGATTTTTCAGGTACGATTGAAAAAGCCAAAATATTCCTTGGATTTGATCGTGATGTTTTTATTGATTATATTTCATCCATTAAGCCTCAGTAATCAAGGCATTTATTGTTATCAATCGCCATTTAATTTGAACCTTATTGCCGACCATTTGAGTTTTTAATGACTACAGCCAACCATAATCTTATTAGCCGTCGCAGCAGAGTGCTCGGACCAACTTATACCCACTTTTATGAGGAACCATTGCATATTATTCGGGGTGAAGGTATTTGGCTTTATGACAGTAGCGGTAAACAATATCTCGATTGTTACAATAATGTGCCCTCTGTCGGTCATTGTAATCCCTACGTTGTAGAGGCTATTACTCGACAAATTAGCACGTTAAACACTCACACTCGTTACTTACATGAAAATGTAATCGAATACGCTGAAATGCTAACAGCAACTATCCCCGAAGATGACTATGTGGTTCTACTGGTTTGTACAGGCACTGAAGCAAATGACCTGGCCTACCGCATCGCCTCCACAGTGACAGGGAATAAGGGTGTTATTATTACTGAAAATGTTTATCACGGTAACTCAACACTGGTATCCGAGTTATCACCTTCTGAAGGACGCCATCACCCATGTCCTGATTTCATTACAGAAATTGCAGCGCCTGATAGCTACCGTGGCAAAGTAGATGCTCAAGAGATAAATGCGGCGATAAAACAGTTAGCAATAAACGGTCATAAACCCGCCATGCAATTGATCGAAGGTGCATTTGAAAACCCCGGCCTTTTCACCCCGGAGAAAACCTATTATCAGGATATGATTGCTAAAACTCGCGCAGCCGGAGGGTTAATTGTATTTGATGAAGTTCAATCGGGTCTTTGTCGTCAAGGTGAAAATTATTGGGCCTTTCAAAACTCTGAGCTGGTGCCGGATATTATAACCATGGGAAAACCATTGGGAGGTGGACACCCGTTAGCTGCAGTAGTTGTCAAACGTCACGTAATAGAAGAATTTGGTAAAGTGACTGATTACTTCAACACCTTTGGTGGCAACCCTGTTTCAGCAGCCGCTGGGCGTGCGGTTCTGCAATATATTCATAAAGAAAATATTCTGCAAAGTGTCCATGATACTGGCATCTATTTTAAACAAGGTCTGGTTGACCTTCAAAAAAAACATAATGTTATCGGTGATATAAGGGGCAAAGGTCTGTTCATTGGTATTGACTTAGTCAAGGATCAACGCACCAAGGAACAGGCACCCGAACAGGCGACTCGCCTGATCGAATTAGCAAAAGATGAAGGCATGCTAATTTCAACCGTAGGTGTTGAAGCGAATGTATTAAAGATTAGACCCCCTTTAATATTCAATCAAGATAATGCAGATATGGCACTAGGCATGCTCAACAATGCATTTAGTGCGCTTTAAAAGGCTGCTTTTATAGTTTTTCTAAATCGTCTGTTTTAATAAACCGTATTTAACATTAGTGATTAGGAAAACGGTTAGTCAAAAATTAAGTATTCAGCTTTAAAAAGGCGTCAGGTGCATCAACTTGGTAGTCATTATTTAATTTGCATATCATAATAACGGGTTCATCCTCAGATTCCCCAGCGACATCGAGTAATCGTAGTTGATGTCAAGTTGAACTCACCTCAGCTGCGAAAAATAACCCATATAACATATCATTTAGGACACTTATTGCGTAAAAATGTATTTACTTATTATATGCGAATGATTATCATTTGCGGATGATGGTGTTACTATCTATACTTGCTTAAACTCAATTGATGATACAACTCTGCCATTCCGTTGGAGTTAAAAAGTAAGAGAGTGCTTAAGTAATATAACAGTATTTAAATGACAGAGGCCCGTTATGGTTATATAGGCCATTTTCCCACTGGGCATGGGTACTTTAAGTCTGTAAAGATCCGCTAGTGCAGTAAGGCCTAATGCACCATATATTGATGAATTTAAATTTGATAATTAGGAGATCGATATGCTCAATCCAAATGTAGTAACCAAAATGAGTGAACTTGAACTTTTAGTCACAGGCTGTGGAGACTCAGTGATTCGCTTGAAATCAGAGTGGAACCATATTATTGAAGCTATAAAAACATTAGGGCCTGTCATGCCTTTAACGCGAAATGAATATGCAGCCTGTGAAAAAAACGGTACCTATAGCAACGTTAAAATCATGAGCAGTATGGGTTTTGTACTTGATGATTTGATTAATCTAAAATTATTTATTAGTCACTGGTATCAGGGATTTTTTGTGTGCGAAAACACAACCAATGGTGAAAGTCAGAGCCTGCAATTCTTTGATAGTGATGGCAAGGCTATTCACAAGATCTACCTACTTGAGTTGAGTGATGAAAAATCTTTTGACTCTTTTATATCAACATTTACTAGTAGTGACCAATCAAATTTTTTGAGCAAGCAATAATTCTTGTACCTTAAACCCTTTAAATTTTGATAAAACTTAAAAATAAAAGAGTAATAATAATGAATGCAACATTCCCTGATATTAATATTGATAACATTGACCCACAGCTGGTAGCAGCCTCTTTATGTTATCTGATAACGCTTCATTTTAGAGGGAATTCAGAAAACCTTACAGCGGTGGTAAAGCACCATTTGAAAATTTTGATCGAACTGAATGAGTATGTTTCACCTGAAGCAACTGCCACTTACCATAAGCTAAGTAAAATGTGGGCCAATATTGAAAATGAAGGGAAAATTCAACCCAGCATTGAATGTAATCACAAAAAAACAATACATTGATTCAATTAAGCTAGTCGCCAACTATATCGACTGACAACCAACTCATTTAATGTTGTATTGGGCTACTCAAAAAACTCCAAAGTGGCGAGGAAAATAAAAATCACAGCCCACCTAAATGAAAGGATCGCGGGTAGATAAGAATAATTTAACCTTATTAACGCACATTAGAACCCTCACCCAGTCACAATCAGAAGCAGGATACATGGTTGTCTAAAAAAACTGTATTCTGTAGGTATCGCTGACTAAATGTGGTCAATGCACTCTCACAAAAATGCTTTAATCGGACCGGCAGTCAATACTATAGACACTGCATCTGCCAATGGTTGTATCGAAGCCTAAACCAATTTTGTTTAAAAATTTGACTGCTTTACATTTTCTAATCATCCAAATTGGTTAGAATGAGATTTGGGTAAAATTTTAAACGAGTCTGCCGTGGATTACGAATTTCAAAATAACTACTTGGGGTGCCCTATAGCTAAATTTTCAATGGGTCATGAAGCTTTTGGCCAGTGGTTTACTGAAGATCTGTCAAATGACATTATGCTAGTCGATAAAATATTGGTCAGCATTTTCGAAATTGAAAATAAAGTAATTGTTAAGAAAACTTTCATTGGGAAAACCTTTGAATTAATGATCGAATTTGAACAAGCCTCAGTTCGAGCTTTGTCGTTAGATTATGATTCAAATCAAGCGCTCGACGATGGCATGGAATTATTTGATCAGGAGCAACTGTCAGAATGCGGTTTAACGGATTTCAAAGAAACGCTGGTTTCCTGGCGGGAATTTATCACTTGAGTCATTCCTTGTAATGGTTGGCATCAAACCTTTTGGTTAAATCTTGTCCCTTGCTTTTTAACCGAACTCAAGTTCTTTAGTAGTACTGTTTTAACTTATATACTGGGATATAAAAACGAGACAATACTCGATCCTACGGCTAATTATGCTGAAAACCCGCCTATTTTTTAAAAAATTCTATATTTATAATTTTTTCTTCTATTAAGGCCTGTCTTCAATATTTCTCTGCTAATTACTGTGATAGCATCACAGCTTGAAGAGTAAAGGCCGTGTTCAAAAACACTGCAGAAGATAGAGCAACACTAATTATTCTCTATTCACTTAGGTTATCTAAATAGTTTGCTCAATTTCTGGATGTTTGGTTTGTTTCGAGCTTTTTATCAACGATCAAAAAGCAATTCTGCAAATACTTAAAGGATAATTGAAAATGACCAAGCAAACTTCAATAAAAGCCCATGAATTAATTTCTCCACTCTCGGGACTGAGACATCTCATTGAAACCAATCAAATTGAAGCGTCTAGCGACGATTTTTTGAGTGATAAAGCTGCAGTGTGGTCTCCCCATAACAAGATCATAAACGTGACACCAGGGCCAGCTTTTGGTTCTGATTTGGTCACTCAATTTTCATCAACCCAAACAAGAGGCATGCGCGGTCCAGGCGCGGCTGAATTTTTTACGACCATTCGTCAAGAGTACGCAAAATTGGTGGATATGCCCGCAGGCGGCATGCCTCTCTTCTTTAACGGTTCTGGAACAGCAGCTACCGAAGCAGCTGCAGGCTCATTGCGGACGCCAGACGAAGTGAGTTCCGACAAGATTGTCATCCTAACCTTGGAGATTGGTTGGTTCAGTAATGCTATGGGCAATTGCGTTGAAAATTTAGGTAGAGGTGTCAATCGCTTACAAGAAGAACTGGGTGAAGACCTGCCGTTTGATCGATGCAAGACGGCACTAGAGAAAGACCTTGCCGATAACTCAGGGGGTGGCATCAAAATAGTAATGGCTCCGCATAATGAAACAGGTGCGGGCGTTACTGCCAACATACAGAGATTGCGTGATTTGCTGGATGAGCTTAAACATCCGGCCCTTCTTGGTATTGACGGCATTTCTTCCATCGGCAGTTTGCCACTTTCAATGGATAAATTGGGGATCGACATGCTCATGGGATGCAGTCAAAAAGGCATGATGGCTTCACCTGGCATAGGCATGATTACACTCAGCCCAAAAGCATTGAAAAAAATTGCCGAGTGTGATCAACAAATGATAGCGGCTGGGCTTAAAAAAGCCGAACACTACCTGAGCCTTACGAAGATGATTGCAGCCATGGAAACGAGTGCGCTTCACACAGAAACCCCACCAAACTACGCCCAATTAGCCGTGGCTTTGGATACTATTGCAATCGAGGGTTTAGCTCGAGTTTTCGAACGTCATGCAGATTGTTCTGCAATCTTTCGGGCTGCGGTAATGGCTGCAGGTTTTGAACTCGTGGCAAAAGACATTCATATAGCGTCCAATGTGGTGACTGCAATCAAGGCACCAAAAGGTTATGGAGAGAAAGAAATCAAAGCAGTTTTAAGTATTATGCATAACAAGCACGCTGTAGAAGCAGCGGCTATTCCAGGCTATCCGGATATGGGCTGGAGACTTTGTGCAACAGGTGGAATACAACCCCAACATGCTCTAATGGCTTCCATAGCATTCTTGAAGGCAGCCGACGAAGCCGGTTTACCAATTGATAGTGATAAGGGATTGTTTGCTGCATCTGAGACCTATGGAAAAGTTGTTCGATATCATCGCCCCCTCCCTGGAATTGATATGTACGGTAGGTAAGTCTGTCATAAAATATGAAATGCACACTCAGCACACATTCAGGGCGGTGGTACCTCAGAATTTTTAATGGTCCACCGCTCCTTCGTTTGCAGCTACCAGGGGCAAGACATAAAATAAATAATGCAGTGACACGGACATTCTGCATGATCGACTGAGCATGATACCATTTCATCCAGGAAGTCTTTTCCTAACAAAAAAGTATATAGGTTATCGAAGTGGTTAAGACTCTGTAGGATTATATCCTCAGGCGGTCTCAGTTAACGACGCATGGAAGCCAAACTAAAGCTACCGTTGTAATCCACCGGATAACTCATGTGCAATATGTATGTGCCACTTTCTGCAAATTCATGCGTGAGGTTAACCGCACAAGAGACTGTATTTAAAAGTACAAAGTTTTCTGTGTATATACTGATGAAGCTATTACTTTTACCCCGACAATAAGATGTTTTTGCAAGATCCAATGGTTTATTTAGGGCTGCCCGGATTATCCACTTGTCTTTAGCAACAACTGTATATTTAAAATAGTTCGTAGATAAGTTGCTAGAAATAGCGTGTCTTTTAGATAAGTTTAACTCAACTGGTAAACCAGGGCTGCCACCAGAAATTGCTGGTCCAGCAGCTTGAGAAAGACTATTTTCAGAAAGTGCTTCCTGGTTAGTTACTTCGATACCAGAAGGTGATACTTCAATAGTAGTTGGTAAAACTATAGTATTCAGTAAGGTGTCTACGTCACTACAGGCAACAAGACCAAGCGACAATATTAAACTAGAGACCAAAGGGATTTTTTTCTTAAATAAATTCATAGCCGTAATTACTACAATATAGCGCTATTGTTGTTTGACGAGCAGTTTAGTTTTTTCATTGATTATAAATAAATTATGAAAATATATAGGGTCAACTACATAAAAAAATGTTAAATAAATTAAGAAAATTTACTATACCAATAGCTTTGAAAATAGATGTAGGTTGAAGATTATTATCACGTAAGATGTTTACTACAAACCTTGATTTTATAAAAGTGAATAGGCTTAATTATGCTTGATAGCGCAGATCACATTACTACTACGTGAATCAGAGGGAGCCAGAACGCGCATAGCCACAAAATGTTAAAGTGAATTGATCACGATGACTTCATCAAAAAAATCATTCTGAAGAGAAACGAAGAAAAATTTCAGTCGGTGTTAAAGCGCTTAAAAGTCTTTGTATACCGAGAAAAATTAAATGGCGGTCTGTTTTAGTGCTCGAAAAACCATCACTTAATAGCGCTATTAGGTTATGATAGTAGAGAATTTTACACTGACTGTTCGCCCTTTCTAGGTTTACGGTAAACAGTTAAAACCCAAATGGATTCAACCCAAAATTTGTAACTGAAAGACGGGTAGCATCTCATCGACAGACTTCTAATCGATTCGGACACCGTAGTATTCACAGAGAAACTGAGAGAAACAAATGAAGCCATATCAAGCCACTATCCTTAATGCCGTCGTATTGGTAATATTCGGCCTTTGGGCTTATCTGAATGTAGCTGCAGAGTCGCGCTCTATGACGATATTAATACCCGTATTTTTTGGCGTTGTTCTCGCCTTACTGGCTATACCCTTTAAAAAGGAAAATAAAGTTGTTGCTCACGTTGTTGCTGGGTTAACACTTCTGATTTCGATAGCACTAATCATGCCGCTAATGGGTTCCATCGGCCGCGAGGATATGGATGCCATATTCCGAGTGGGTGTTATGATGACAGCCTGTTTGTTCGCCTTAGTTGTCTATATTAAAAGTTTTATTTCAACTCGGCGCGCGCGGCAAAATGAGGCATAACCAAGTAATATCACACTATTGAAGAACCCTGTAAAACCCGATAAAGCCCGGTTCAGCGACGTAGGTAGCTGACGGGCTTTATCGGGAATAAAACAAGACAATTTGTGGCGTCAAATTACAACTGATTTTTAGACGAACTAAGCATCGATATACAATAGGCCAAAATCAACAAACTAAAATGGGGTCAAACGTGAGAACTTTGCATTAAAGTTAAATCGCATTTAAAGGCTAAAAGACCTTAATTATATAATAGGCATGCAACTGACTAAATCAGTTTACCCGTCCAATCACACCAAGCAATCTCTCTACCAGGAAAAGCACATTGTTGAAAAGGCCATGCCTCAGCTAACCAGCGCTTTGTTTGATTAAATAGATCATCGTCTAAATTGATCTCACTATCACGCACCCAAAGATAGACTTCACAACTGAAGCCGGGAACCGCTGTCGGATAAAGATAAACACAGCCAATATAACGACTATTGAAAGCAGATAAAACTGCATAGGCAAATCCTTCTCGGTTATTATATTCAGCCTCATGCTGAACCAAATCTTTAATGTTTGATTCAAACGTCATAGAGTCTTCCGGCCATCGGTCATTCTCATTAAATACTTGTCGCAGACGGTTCCGGCTCGACATAACGGCTTCGTAATCTTCATTCCCAACACTTGGCCCCAATACAACAAAAGTAAACTGATCCGTTTTTAAATGCGCCGGAATACTAACACTTGCCGCTAATAATTTTTCCTCCATTATATCTCTCCACCTGTTGACTCAATACACCGCCAAGTAAACCCATTAATCGAATAACTCACACCCATCACTGCTGCGTGAGGCATCGTAAAATCAGTTAATTCACCCAGCCCCCATTGCCACTTCCACCGATTATCTTCAATCAACCAATAGGCACTATTAAAACTAATGCCCGACACCATCATTAAAATATGATTGTCTACCCTAATGAGCATACCCAGCAGCTCTCCACTGTGCGCACGTTGTTCAAAAACACGTGTGGCAGGAGATAAAGCGGTCTGCCTCAGCCAGCGTTCTTTACATTCATAACGCTTACCGACCATCTCAAAGGTCGCATGCTCAAGCAACACGTCTCCATCCCAATCAACCCTACCAATATCAAGACCTTCATTATGGAAATCTAAATCATGCTGAAAGGTTAAATGAGGCGCTTCCCAATTGACACCCCCAGAAAATGACTCTGGCTCAATATTTAGGTTTGCCAGGCTAATACGGATATCACCATAGTAACCCTGACTTTGTAGCCAAATAACATCGCTATTCTCTTTAGGTGTTTCACCCTCCATCTGAATGGATTCTCGTACCCAAGCGCCGACTAATTTATTAGGAACCGTTGTATCCATTTATAAATTCGCAACTAATCAAAAAAATTGATAGGTAAAAAATAACCAAGACATCCATTCTTCAGAAATTTTAAATTCAACCCAAAAGTCATTGGTCCCCATAAAAAAGTAATCACTAGGTAAGAGCTATATTGATTCTAAACAATTGAGTTTGTCTAATTATCCTTCTGCTTTTTTGCAAAGTCTAGAACATAACAATCCGTCAACGAATTAATTGGCTGCGTTATTTATTTTAGTATTTTTAACGGCCTTCTGTAAGGAGAAAAAATTACACGTTCGAATTGGAGGGGTGGTTGGTTTGTAGGGTCTTTTCGGCCAGTACACGTCATTTGATACGAGTGTAACCAGAATGAGTAAACTATCGGTTAGTCCAGCTCTTAATTATAGGCAATCAAAGAGGTCGGTGGTACAGGCAAACCATGCCTAAGGTCCACCGACTCCCGTAATTACAAACTTTACTTTCAGTAACGGTTTAACGGAAAATGATGTCGGCCAACGTCCTCATTAGGCGGCTTTTTGGCGATTTACGTCCAAACGCGCATCGACCACAGAAACGGTGCGATCGACTGCATCAGACTTCATATTTTGACTGGCGGCAATGGACTGCACCAACCGATCGAGTCGTTCAATGTTGGTTGAACCGTTTGCCAAGGCGCGGGCTGCTGAAGACGGGTTCAACAAAGACAACGTGGCATTAGCATACTTTTCAAACGGCACAAGATCCTCTGGATTCGCTCCAAGAGAAACAGACAAGTCAAATACCCAGCTATAAACGGAACGAGATTCTTCAATATCGGCGTGCACCGAGTCCTTGATTGATTGGATGCCATCTTTGAGCACGCAACGATAGTTGCCTGCCAGTAACATGCTCCATTTTGCCAATGGTACAAACACAGAATCATGCACCCTGAGCTTGACCGGTAATTCCACTTCACCATCACCCGTGTCAAAGCGAATAGCATCGATGTCCGCCTCTAACTGTTTGAGGATAGCGGTATGTGCATCTGATTCAAATCGCGCTACCTTGAAATTGGTCGGTAGTCCGACCTGAAGCAAATTGATCTGATCAGTAGAGGGTCTGAAAGCCTGCGGGTCCGGGCTAGCCAATGTCATCAACGATGGATCCAAATTGTCCCAAACCGAAGAATCTGTATAGCTGCCTTTAAGTGCATCTACGTCAAGACCAGGAATGCGTCTCAAATAAGGCATCGGTGGCATGTTCATAATAGACATCACAGGAACAGCGGCATCGGCCACGGCGTTTAATAGCGCATGCACTTCAGTGGCACGATATTGGGGTTCCTGCATCGCCAGCACAACCAGATCGTAATCGGCAGGATTGACCGCACCAGGGACATCAGCAGACAGTGTGCCCGGCATGTTTCGAGAATCGAGCTCTATAGGTTCGGGCAGCCCACGGACCGGTAGGCGGACTATAGCCCCCTCTTCATTAATAATTTTGGCCTCTTCGGCGAGGCATACAAGTTTGACCGTATGTCCGGCCAGGGTAAGTTTTGCGCCCAATAGTGAACCGTACGAAGCGCCAAGAATCAGAATTTTATAAGTGTTTGAAATGCTATTTACTCCTAGATAACGAATTTGACTAGTTTGAAATTGGTGTTCGACTTAAAACCAAAGAACTAATCGGCATGTAATAAAAATTGGTCTGACCAATTTAACAAACTTATGATGACAATGCCAATAAAATTCTTATCCGACAAGAAATGAGCCAGAACGAGAGATGTAATTCAAAACTATTGAGTCCCCAAACTAAATATTTTAGGTCGTTTTCCATCACAAATCGTCCTTAGGCCTTTGCTGGCGATTATTTTTTTTGGCCTATTGATTATCCAATATTACCCATGCTAGTTGACTGATATGGCGTAAGCCAATGGGCAAGGTGAAGTTGTTAAATTAAATTAGGAGCAATTACGTTTTTGTCTTAATTGAGCAGGGCAAACAGGGAATGCATCACGATTTCATCTCAATTATACGCTGTGTTCTGCCGACTATTGTCTTCAGGCAAAGCGACCGGTGCTGATGAATCACCTTGGCGGATATTTTCACCCATATTACCATTTTAATTATCGCCTATAAAAATATAGCGTTATTGGAATATCAATCATGATTCCTAATGCACCACCCTACCCCTTACTTTCAATGCAACCACCAGCATGCCTGTAGCAAACAAACAGATCACTGCGAGCAAGATACAGATCAACTCGAAGGCGACATTTTGGCTGAGTAGGTACCCAACCAAAGCCGGCCCCAAGGCGGATGAAAAAACCATGACGGCGTTAGTTAATGACTTTATCGCACCCAAATGTTTAGCGCCGTAGAGCTCGGCCCAAAGGGCACTAAAGCCTGTGAAGTAAAGGCCGGACGAGACTCCCATAAAGATCATAAAGGGTATGACAAAAAAAGCCTGGTTTGATGGCACTAACACGAGCAAAGCAATGGCCAGTGGAATTAAGAATACGGGCATTATTTTACGGGCGGTGTAACGGTCGATTAACGTGCCCGAGTAGATTGTTGTCACCACCGAGACGATTGAATACAACCAGTAGTTTCCAGTCACCCAGAGGTTTGACCAACCTTTCGATTTGGCAATTTCATTGGGGAAGAAGAACATCGCGGTAAGGATTAGTGACGGCGCAATCATGGCGGGTAACATGAGGTAAAAGCGTGACTCAGACAACGCTTGTTTGCGGGTATAGCCTGCTTGGGCGTCGCCGTTGGCGGTTTGGTTGATGCGAGTTTGCGTTAGTTTGGCGTGACGCTGGCTGTGCCCTTTAAGTAACCACAGCACGAGTATTATGGCGCTAAAGACGAACAGACCGACTAAAAAATAGGTGTCGCGCCAACCCCATTTGGTAATGGCGAATACCGCTAACAACGGTAACAGTGCCTCACCAAAAGCGAAACCAATGGCGGCGAGTGCTATGGCTTTGCCGCGATCATTGGCATGGTACCTGGCCATGGAGGTGAGCCCACTATGGCTGGTTAAGCCTTGGCCAAACTGGCGTAACATAAAAATGCCGATGACTAACACTAACGGTGAATAGGCGGTGCTAATGAGTAAACAAGCCAAACCCAAGCCCAACAAGCTGATGGCGGCAAACCATCTGAGATCGACTTTGTCGATTAACGCCCCACTCCAAGTGATAACAGCAGCGCTGAGCAAGGTGCCTATCATGTAGGTTTGCCCCCAGCTGCCGGCATTTAGGCCGAACTGTGCTTGTATTTCTGGACCGAATACGCCAATGACGTAGGTTTGCCCCGGGCTGGATAAAAACGCCATGACAAAGCCAAAGCCTAGAAATCGTTTGTTCGCCCGTGCAAATTGCCAGTAGTCGATTAGCATGAGTTTTTACATTTTTTAATCACGCGTGGGTCTGCTTTTGCAGTTGGTATTAAGCTTGAACTGGCTTTTGGCTTTTACGGCTCTACCAGCCGAGTGACTATTTGTGGGTCTGACTCGAGTGTTCGGTGGACTGGGCACTTGTCGGCTATTTCTAGCAGCCGTTGCCGTTGGTCATCGGACAAGTCCCCGGTGAGGGTTATTTTTCGGGTTATGCGTTCTATTTTGTCGTTGCAACCCTCGCAGTCTTCGGCATGGTCACGTTCGTGTTCTAGTGTGACTTTAATGTCATCTAACGCTAATTGTTTGTGGTTTGCATACATCCTTAGCGTCATGGAGGTGCAGGCGCCCAGGCTCATTAGAAGCAAGTCGTAGGGGGTTGGCCCAAGATTAGTGCCCCCAGACTTCAATGGCTCGTCAGCCATTAGTGGGTGATTGTCGCTGAACAGGCCACGCAGGAATTTCTTATCTAGCTCGGTGACCAGTACCTCGCCTAATTCAAGCGCTGGTTTTTGTGCCCAACGGCTGGGCTGGTCGACGCTGTCTATGCCTAGGTAACGGCTGGCCCAGGCAGCGAGTGTTTTACCGACATACTCGGCATCTGCGGCCTTACTGAGTAAATGGTCGGCGTTATCGAGTGAGATAAAGCTCTTGGGGTGTTTGGCCGACTGATAAATTTCAGCCGCTTGGTCAATTGAAACAATGGTGTCGATAGGCGAATGAAAGACGACTAACGCGGCATCGAGCTTAGCAATTTGATCGGTTGAATTGTACTTGTCGATATCCTCTAACATTTGCTGTTTGATAAGGAACTGGCGTCCACCGATCCCAACTAGTGCTTCACCCTGCTGGGCTATTTTATTAGATTCAACCTCAAATAAATGTTCAACATGTTTGGCAGTCGCCGGCGCTCCTATTGTTGCGATGGCTTTAACCGATTCGATTTGATGCGCTGCACTGAGGACCGCTGCCCCACCCAGGCTATGCCCTATGAGTAATTTTGGGGCTTGGTATTGTTGTTTGAGTGCTTCAGCGGCTGATAACAAGTCTTGCACATTGGATGAAAAGTTGGTGTTCGAAAAATCGCCGTCACTATTACCCAGGCCAGTGAAGTCGAATCGCAGCACTGCGATGCCCTGTGCCGCCAGTGCACGACTAATGCGTGAGGCGGCCGCTATGTCCTTGCCGCAGGTAAAGCAGTGCGCAAACAAAGCATAATGCGCAATGATGATAGGCTTTGGGGGTATTTCCAACAGGCCCGCTAATAAATGCCCCTTGTTATTAACGAATTCGAATTTTATCTTGCTCATAGATGGGTCTCGTCTTGAAAGGGGCCTAGCTTTTCCAGGTTGCTTAGGCTATTGAAATATTCTTCATACTAACCTGACTATACACCCAGAGCTTGAGAAATTCTGAAGCCAGTACGGCAAATGGTAATTGAGTTGCTTGTCGTAGCGGATGGTTTTGGCTAATGGCTCCGGCTGAAGCCCCTAACTGTTGGGGGGCATAGCGTTGGCAATAAGAGGACCGCAGTTGGTCGACGCCAGACAGTTGTATGAAGTAAAACCCTCCGTTTAAGCCTTTGTCGGAAGCATTGCTTCAAGCACCGCACCTTAGCTGACTAGTTTAGTTGGGTGACCGTTTTTATGGCCAAAAAAAGGACCCAGAAGGGCCCTTTAAAACGATTTAATTGAAGCGGTTTATTCTGCAGTGGGTGGATTCACTATATTGTCCTGCAGGGTTACTTGGGTCTGAGATAGCAGCCTACCGTTAACCTCTGCAAGTGGGTTAAGGGCAATGTGTGTTTTAGCAAGAACAACACCGATAAATTGAGCATTGTCACCGAGTGCCACATTTTCGGTTAGCTGCCAGAAGATATTCTTCGCCAAGGCACCATTTAATATCATCTTTGTTGCGCCTGCCTGATATAAATTACCCGATATTTGAAAAATCCAAACATCATCCTTACCACCCTTAAACGTGATATTCTGATCCATTACTACATTGGTTCCCCATCTATAAAGACCAGGCTTTAGTGTTTGTCCATCACTGATTTTTCCTGCGCCATATTCGCTATAGTCAGGCGAGGCCCTACCAGCCGCATCGGTATAGGCAACGACCATGTCGAGCACCGCATTGTCCACTTGAGTCTTAGCGTCTGCATTACCAAGAGAGCAGGCCGTGCCACCCATGCCACCGGCATAGCTTGCGTCAACGCCGTAGATTGTCCCTTCAGATATTTCTGTGCAGTAAACGTTATCCATAAAATTAGCGGCAATGGGGCTAGAACCAATATTGCCCGTAATTTTCGTATGATGATTGCCAATATTTGTGATGCCTGTTTTTGCCAATATTGTAAATTCTTCTGCCCCTCTGAGATTAATTGGGCGACGAACTGTTCCAGCATAACTATTGACCGAAACAGTGCTTTCAAAATACGGCTTACAACCTTTCGATCCAATTTGGTTATCGGCCCCTAGGGTGATGGCGCCATTCGTACTAAACAGACCACCACATAATTTACCGATGCCTGTTGAAGCAGAGGCTTCACCCGTTAGTTGGATACCCGCGCCAGTAGTGATGTTGGTATTGGTAAAAAAAGTACCTATCAGTGTCGAGCCTGCGCCTATAGTGGTGTGACTGCCTGAATTAAATATAATAGTGCCATTCGACCCTTCTTTAAAAACCATTTTCAGGTTTGCACCTAAGCTAGTAGAAGTATCGACATTGATAATCCATTTGGCGTTACTTTTGTTATTGGGGTCCGAAGCATCAAATGTGAGTGTTATGCCCGCGGCCGTTGTCAGAGCGGATGCATGATAAACGCCGGGTTCTAACGTTGTGTCCACAGCAATCGTTAAAGGGAGGTCTTTCTTGGGTTGATGCTTACCCAAATTATCTTGCTCTTGGGCCAACCTATCTTGCTCTTGGGCCAGTTTATCTTTCCAATCAGTCATCTTGCTTTTTATTTCTGCTGCATCTACGTCGCTCAGCTCCTGACCCTGAAGGATGCTTCCATTAACCGTTGCCGTAGCAGAAATGGAAGCGGAAGTTCCCGCTTGAGCATTGACTGTTTCTCCATTGGCATCACTTGTTGGACCGATTGTCACAAAGGCACCTAACGTTAAGGTTGTTCCCGCTATCACTTTGCCAGAAACAGATGCCTGCGCACCGAGGCCCACTGTGGATAAAGACTTGAGATCACCTTCAATTGTTGAAGCTGTACCAACGGCTATTGCAGCACCAGAAATAAGATCTCCCCCCACATTTCCACCCGTACCGAGTGTTAATGCACCTCCAGCGATAAGATCACCACCCACAGTTGAAGTCGCACCGAGTGTTGCAGCTGCAGCTACTTGAAGATTGCCATAAATAGTTGAATTTCCACCCATTGTTAAAATAGCGCCTGAGTAGACGGTCGGGCTAGGTGATATGGCATGTGCACTCAACACGACAGACAGTATTGGAATTAAGAGGGTACTTTTTTTGAATTTCATGGGAGTTAGTCCTTATTAATTTTTTGTGAATTTAATATAGGCAAACCCACATAGCCTTGCAGGATTGGACTCTACTCTTAATCTTAAAAATTAAATGTAAGCAAAAGAGTCAGTTTTTGTAGGATGTTGATTACGGAATTTGTATTAAGTAAGATTTAACTTACAAATTTCTCATAAAGGTAAGATTAATCTTATAAAAATAGATTTAAGCCAGATCTAACTTACAAATATTATGGTTATAATTAACCAATAATCGGCCTTAACTGACCGTGTTCGATTAAAGCTCAGTGACTATTAATTGATTAACCGGTTTGGCAATTTTAGGGGATAGCGATGGATGTTGAACCCTGGGTTCAATGAATGGCTTGCGTCAAGAAGTTGCTGCTGTCGAAGATCAATCGGTTATTCACAAGATCCTGTTGCATCTCAGGTAGAACGGTGGGCTAACACTCCCTCCCATCGGATTTTTAGAGGACTTGTAACTATATGGATAGCATGAATATCAGAATATAAAACTATTTTTCAAAGGTTCAATGAGTCAGTGCTACCTTGTAATGATACTGATTTACTGCTGACCCATAACCTACTTCAAAATTTTCTCAACAAACTTAAGGAATGTATTACATGAGAAAATAACACGACTCCCAACACTTAGATGAGCTAGTTAAGAAAATTCAAAGCAGACTTTAGACGCCGTTTGTAATTGATATTGTGGAACAAATTAAAACCTGTCTTTCGGTATGAAGTCATCAGTCAGTTAAATAAAAATAAACGCATAGTCACATATTTTGCTTCCCTTATTCTCGCTTTGTTCTCTATAATGATTGTATGACTAATATATCAGAACTGTGGAATCAGCCAGCCCATCCGACACGGGTCCCGTTACCCTTTTATTTGAATCCAGTGCAGGCTGGATTCCCCTCCCCGGCCGAAGATTATGTCGATGCGACGTTAGATTTAAATGAATTCATGATCGACCGCCCTTCTGCCACTTACTTTGTTCGTGTATCGGGTGATTCGATGATCAATGCGGGGATTAATTCGGGTGACATTCTCATTGTGGATCGGTCAAAGACCGCACATCACGGGGCTATTGTGGTCGCTCAGGTTGACAATGACTTCACGGTTAAGCGACTGCAATATGACAATGGCAAGGTTAACCTTTGTCCAGAAAATGATGCCTTCAAAACGATTACGATCGCTGATGATCAGCTGGTGACTATGGGTGTCGTTACGGGCGTTGTGCGGCGGCTTTAATGTGATAGCGTTAATTGATATTAATAATTGCTATGTGTCTTGTGAACGAATTTTTCAGCCTGAACTGAACAATAAACCGGTGATTGTGCTCAGTAATAACGATGGCTGTGCTATCGCTCGTAGCAATGAGGCGAAGGCACTTGGCATTAAAATGGGACAGCCACTGTTTCAACTAACCGATATTATCAAGCGCCATGATGTTCGTGTGCGTTCTGCCAACTTCACTTTGTATGGTGATATGAGCCATCGAATTATGACAATAATTGCAGAACTAACGCCCAAAATTGAAATCTATAGTATTGATGAGTGCTTTGTTGATGTCACCGGTATGCCAGATGTTGAAGCTTGGTCAAAAACACTGAGAAAGACGATATACCAGTGGACAGGGCTGCCAGTTTCTATTGGTATCGCACGGACCAAAGTATTGAGTAAGCTGGCTAACAAAGTGGCTAAATCATGTTCGGGAGTTTATCTGATATCAGCCCATGATGAGCGAGACATTCTAGCAGTGACGAAGATAGATGATTTATGGGGCATCGGTAAGAAGCTGTCAATTCGGTTAAAATTAATGGGTATCTATACTGCAATGCAGCTTGTTAATTCACCGGATCAATTAGTCAAAGATAAATTTTCAGTGGTACTTTCAAGACTCCAAAAAGAGCTGCGAGGCGAATCAGTGTTCGCTTTAGATGACCACATTGAAGCTAAAAAACAAATTGTTTGTAGCCGATCATTTGGCCATTTAATTACTGATAAGGATCAACTACATCAGGCGTTATTACGGTTTGTTAGCCTCGCTACAGAAAAACTGCGGCGTCAAAAAAGTGAGGCGCGTTGTTTGCAAGTGGTTATCAATACGAACCCCTATTCAAAAAACGCTAAGCAATACCATCGGTCTGCTTGCGTGATACTTCCAACGCATACTGCAAATACAACCGTCATTGCTCGGTATGCAACTCAGCTTTTAAACCAGCTATTTAGACCCAATTATGAATACCAACGAGCCGGCATTATGCTCATGGATATCGCACCCGCTCAATGCCACCAGTACGACTTGATTGAGGCTCCATCGAATGATCCCTTAGACGAAGTGAAGGATATGATCAATCGTCGATTTGGCCGTAATAAAATAATGCCAGCGAGGTTAGTTGCTAAAAAGCAGCCGTGGGAAATGCGTCAAGATATGTTGTCAAAAAAGTTTACTACGCGCTGGATTGACTTACTAACAGCAAAGTAACTGGCAACGAATGATCCTCTATTACTGACTATTTTCTTTCACTATGACTGATCAATTAGCACCGAGTTACAGTAGTATTCAGTAGTTAGGCCAGAGAGGGACATTTTTCTCCTCGTGACTACAAGAGCCTTTACTTATCTGTGCGTATAATTAAACCGTAATATGGAATGCTCTGTTGTTTGCCATATCGATCATTAGGTTATTTGAGAGGATTTCCATATGCCTGAAGGCCCAGAAATACGTTTAGCCGCCGATAAAATCGCTAAAGTGTTGGTGCAAAAAGACCTGACCCGCGTTGAGTTCACTTTTGATCATTTGCGTCAATTCGAGAAAACACTATCAGGTCTAGTGGTCACCTCTGTGGAAACACGGGGCAAAGCAATGCTGACCTACTTTGACGACCACTGGGTTATTTATTCTCATAACCAATTGTACGGTCGATGGCTTGTCGCCAGTAAAGGAACACGGCCTGACACGAATCGGCAGTTACGCTTGGCGATTGAGACTGAGGATAAGGCTGCTCTGCTATACAGTGCGACTGACATCAGTGTGATGCGTAAAACTGAACTCAGTAGCCATCCCTTTTTAGCCAAGATTGGCCCCGATATTTTATCGGAGCAACCCGATATTGATACGATAGTCGCTAGATTATTATCACCCACTTTTGTCCGGAGACAATTAGCCACGCTGTTGCTGGACCAACATTTTCTGGCGGGGCTTGGCACTTACCTGTGTGCCGAAATTTTGTTTTTCTCTCAGTTACACCCTAAAACGAAAGCGTCAAAATGCAGCTCCGCGATGCTCAGAAAGCTGGCTAGTAATATACTCAGCGTCACCCGACAGTCTTATAAAACGCAGGGTATCACTAATCCCCCTGAGCTCGTGGCCCGGCTAAAAGCCAACGGCATTACTAACAAAGAGGGTTATCGGTTTAGTGCCTATGGGCGCGCTGGCAAAGCTTGTCATACATGTGGTCATTCTATCGAGAGAAATAATATTGGCGGACGGCCTATATTTCACTGTCCTAACTGCCAATCACTCTAGCCACAATGGTGATGCAGAGAGAAATATCAGATCCGCTATTTTAAGGGCAAACCCACACACAAAACCTATTTATTACGGCGTAGAGCTCAAAACGACCACTGGCAAGTCCGTCCTCGAAAACACAACGGCTAACCATTGCCCTCTCATCATCAATGGCAGTTCAATACCCGTCACCATCACACGACGGTACTTTATCAATCTGTGCCGCTGCCAAAAGCACACAACTGACCAGAAGCGCCAAGGCTATGACCATATATATAACGTATTCCATAGCCTCATCATATACATTAGTGATGACAGTAATCGCCAAAAAAGACTGTTAGAGACGGCCTTAATTCACGAGACTGTTTGGCGTTGACCGATCAGCATACCTGGTTTACTTTACAGTTTGTTCAGTTGAACCATAACAGATCGGATTGTATTCACTATTGATTATGCCGCCAGGTTCAACGCCAGGCATAAACTTTTGAAAATCACCAGAGATCATGGTTTGACTTGGGGTTAATCTTGCACCGTCTTCAAAATAGGTGGTGGCCAAGGCCATACGGGATTCACCCGTCATATTGGCGCCAGCTGTATGAAACGATAAGGCGTGATGAAAACTAATTTCACCTAGCTCAAATGCATCGTCATGAATAGGAACGTCATTATCTGACAATATTTTCCCTAATTGGATGTCGTAGCTCGAGTCAAATTTATTAAAGGGCAAGTGATTGACGAGCTTGTAGGTTTCCATACCGGCGGCAAACGCTAGTGGACCCATCTCCTTAGGGATGGGTTGCAACGGAATCCAAGCAGTACAAACGTTCAGGCTGTCGATCGGGAAATGATGATGATCATAGTGCCAAGGGGTTCGGCCACAGCCCGGTTCTTTTGATAACGCATTGTCGTGATAGAGTCTAACGGCATCTACCTTCAAGAGCTTTGTCGCAATCTGAGCTACCCGTGTACTGAGAACAAATCGTCGAACTAGGTCATCTTGCAGCCACATCATTTCGTCACTTCTAAATGCCAAACCGGGTGTGCGTCCTAGAACTTCTAACAATATCGAGCTGATGCGCCATCTCAGCAGTTTTAATGCACTTGGATCGATAACATTTTTGAGTTTGATATAACCGTCTTTTGCGAACTGATCAATAGCGTCTTGGCTCAGATCATAAGGGTCCAAAAGCGTCTGTTGAATGCGAATAAGTTCACTCGGGTCTATTTTGACATCAGGCTCTGCTTGATACGCCGCAGGCTCATTTAATGAGCAGTTTTTTTCGGCCTCATTATCGGCCAAAGTCATGTACCAATTCCACCACTGCTGGTTGTCTTGGTCCCATTCAGATTCAATACCGTCATGCCCTTTATGGGCGTCTGACAAATAATCGGTTAATGGCGATGTTGGAGAAGTCACTATAGGTTTTGACATGAGTATTACTTCCAAAAAAACGAAAAGGCTAATTCAGTTTCAGATACCAAAGACCTGACAACTTGTTGGAATCCGTATGTTACGTCTTGATTAGCACTTTTAATATTGAACAAGGCAACTACGCCTCAGATTAACTCACTATATACGGTCTAGAAGGTAGGTTTCAAGCGTCGATCGGTCACGTGCAAGGACACTACCTGGCATCGTATAGGTGTAAAAACTATTCAGACCCTGTATAATTAGTCTTAAGTTTACAAAATTATTATCAAACGTAACATAATGTTTGAGAGCATGAATAAATTTGGTCATATTTTTTGATTTCATATCGAAATTTGAACCTTCTCAATATATAAAAAATCGGGTAAAAACAATCAAATTAGATTTTTCTGAGAATACATCATCAATTGATAACGATGACGACAACTCCTTCATTCTTAATAGTAGCAATAGAAGATTGAACCTGACAACAGATCTTTATACTTCAGATCAATGCACAATCATCGACTCTATTGATCGGTCAATCGGTAACCTTGAGCAGGTGCATGCACTCAGCAATAAAGATTACGCTCAATGTCTTGAGGTTTTTGAGGCCAACAGTGATCAACGGTTCAGGATTTTGGATTGGTTAGAAGAAAATATCCTGACTCATATGTTAAAAAGTTCGAATTCTATTTTAAGTGTTGGCTGTGGGGCTGGGGCTTTTGACGAGCATGTTTTAAAGTATCTGAACGGTCGAATGGAGCAAGTTAAATACCTCGGCATTGAACCAAATCCGCTTGAGGCCACCGAGTTTCTAAAACGAATGCAAGCCCAAAGTGTGGGTCAAATGGCTGTTGACACTTCTGTTTTGGTTGAGAAATTTGGAGAGCGTTCATTGGATGCGGCATTTGATCTCATTCTTTTCGTTCATTCGATTTACTATTTGGATGATCGTAATGAGGCTATTGATGCCGCGCTAAGTGCGTTGAAGCCAGGTGGCGTTCTCATCATCGTAGTCGCACCCGATGAATCTCTAAACGTCATTGCGAACCTAATCTGGCAGCGTCAAATGGGCCAAAAGAGCTTTTTCTCAGATGACCTGAGACGCCATTTTGACGCTCGTGGAATTGATTATAGTGAAACCCGCATTGCTGCTAATTTGGATGCGACGGCTGGCTTTAACTCGACGAGTCAAGAAGGTAGAGATATTATCGACTTTACAGTACAAACAAGAATGGCGCTTTTGCCAGAACCCTTACAACACGATATCTCTGAATTTTTATTATCAACGTCTAAGATTGAGGACGGTAACACCTATCTGCCTCACCCTGTCGATGTTTTTTGTTGTAGAAAAGGCTAGCAATTGAATATCTGTCAAGACCCGATCCGTGGCCTTAAAAGAAAAAAGTTGATCTGTTTTTTTACTTGAGTACCCACTAACCATTTTTCCCTATGTGTGGTCTGCTGACAATTCAGTGGTCTGTGGTTAGTAAAAGTTAAATGACTAATTTATTATTGGAGTAAATGATGCCTGCTACAGCAGAAGAACTATCCAACGTCTTGTTCGAAGATCAACAGCCGGCACCTGACGATAATCGGGCTGAGTTGATCGAAGGGTTATCACGCGGACAAAAACAAATTAACCCGAAATACTTTTACGACCAAAAAGGTTCGGAATTATTTGAACAAATTACTCAACAATATGAGTACTACCCGGCTCGAACCGAAAAGTCTATTCTCATCAATAATGCCAGTGAAATTGCTACTTACTGTGGCGAAGATTGCGTCTTAATAGAACCCGGTAGCGGTAGCTGTGAAAAGGTCCGACTATTACTTGAAAAACTAAAACCAGCGGCTTACGTGCCTTTGGATATTTCTGCAGATTTCCTTTATCAATCCGCTCAAAAATTAGGACGCGAATTCCCGTGGCTCAATATCCATGCTATTTGTGCCGACTTTTCTGATCAATGGCAAGCCCGTACTGAACTCAAAAGTGGTCGGCGCGTAGTTTTTTATCCCGGCTCTACTATTGGCAATATGGAGCCAAGATTTGCACAAGCATTCTTGTCGAACTTACGCGAATGGATTGGTTTTGATGGCAGTGTTTTAATTGGTGTGGATCTGCAAAAGCCCGATCATTTGCTTAACGCAGCCTATAATGATACTCAAGGTGTTACTGCAGAGTTTAACTTGAACGTATTGAATTCAATCAATAATATAGTCAACTCAGACTTCAATCTTGATAACTTTTCACACCAAGCCTTTTACAATAGTGATCAAAACAGAATAGAGATGCACCTTGTCAGCAAAAATTCACAAACAGTCACTATTGATGGCAATACGATTCAATTTGAGACGGGTGAAACAATTCACACTGAAAACTCTTATAAGTACAGCCTTACGAGTTTTACCGAGTTATCTGCTGCCGCTGGATTTACATTAGAGAAAAGCTGGCTTGATGAAAACCAATTATTCAGCGTTCATTACTTGAGCGTTAATAACACGTCAAAATAGCCGTAATGCCTAGAATGGAAACAATACAGCGCAATTAAATTTTAAAACTACTGGCGTTTAGCCGCTATATTAATTATTAAAGTGCGTTATTGGCAATGAACTACCCAGAGCTTCAACTCACCTTGGGGCTTTTTAATGGCCAATTTTTAGTTTTACTATTGCCAGCTGCCCTGCTTCACCATAGTCTCCTAACGTGAACGCTGAATGGTCACCCGCTGGCTTATGCTTTATATTTTTTTGAGCGCTCGTTAGAAGCGCTATCAAAGTTAATCAAATATAATGACCCCAACAAAAATCCAGCACTGAGCCACATCATCGTTGTTACCTGTTCTGAAAATAACAACATACCCCAAAAAACGCCACTGACAACCATGACGTAATTCGCGTGAGAGGTAAAGATAGGCCCTCGTAACCGAATTAATTCAAAATAAATATAAATATCAACTAATGCAATAACGGCCATAAAAAGTAAGGCACTGTGACCATCATTCCACGATTGAATATCACCAGAATCCCAATAAAAAAGAGACCCTACGACTAGGATTAGGCTTGCAAATATTGCTTCACCACAAGCCACCTGATAGGTATCAGAATCATCGGGCCAGGCTTTTGCAATGTAGTTGTGATAGATGGCGTAAGAAAGAGGCACAACTGCAGCCAGAAACAGATATGGCCAAGTAATCTCTACCTGGTTGCGGACATCAGGTAATAAAACACCAAATATTGAAATTGTGCCCAATAGCATGCCTAGAATTCTAATCGCATTAATTCGATCAGTCTTCATAAGCCAAGCAATGAGTAAAGTTAAAACTGGCGACAGACTCACAATTAATACCAGCACACTTGCGGGCACTAGCCCAATAACCTGTAACTCACAAAGCATTGGAATTAAATACCCCATCAGTGCGCAGATAACGTAAAACTGAATATGTTTAAAGCCAAACCGTGGAAACTTACGCCGAACCAACGCAATAGCGACCATGCCAATACAAACGCCCAGAGTCGATAATGTTGCTATGCCAAAGTAACTTAATCCGGATAGCACAGCAATTTTCAATAACGAAAAGTATAAGCCCCAGCTAACACCCAGGATCATAAGAAAAGCGATTGGTTTTTTATTGGACATAAACAACAATGATGAATCTAGGTTGAAAATAATGGGAAGAGTGTACATCAAATCTTTAATATTCAATGGTTTCAATTTCATCAGTGCTCGTTGTGTTAAGCGAGGTTTTGATTATTAATTTATCATCTTTTATACAATAGACAAGTGCTCAGACATACCGTCAGATAAAATTCATGATAGAGACACTTTTATTTAACTTACCTAGAAGTTTTAAGGTTACTTCATCGATATCTGAACGAAATATTGTTTCCAATCACCTTGCTTCAGGGGTACATTTGTTTAATTTTGATACGCAAGTTATGTTTAGTCTTAATCCGTGACTATGCTTAAACATGGTCGCCACAACAAACCTGCCATTGCGATTGCCCTTTGCCTAGCCTCGATGACTTTGTTCTCCGTGCAGGATGCTTTTATCAAATGGCTGGCCAGTGACTACTGGCTATTGCAATTGTTATTTGTGCGAAGTCTAGTCATCGTAATTGTTACCGGTTTCTATATTTTGCTCAACCAAGGCAAAGTTGGATTTATTACCCGTCAGCCGATTGGCCATTTGTATCGAACTGTATTTAATTTTTTAGCATTTTTTACCTACTACATGGCGGTCACGCAAATGCCGCTGGCTAACGCTACCTCTATTGGTCTCACCGCCCCCTTATTTATGACCCTACTGGCTGGACCGCTACTTGGTGAACCCGTCGGTTGGCGTCGAATAATGATTCTAATGGTTGGCTTTATTGGCGTGCTAATTGTCATTCAACCGACGGCTCAAGATCTCAATCTCGCGGGTAGTCTTTATGCGTTAACGGGGGCGTTCTTTTTTGCTATGTTGGCAATTCAAACTAGGAAAATGGGCAAAGATGAAAACAGCGAACTGATGGTATTTTATGCCGCTCTGGCTTTTTTAATTATCACGGGTGGCTTTATGCTATTTCACTGGCAAACACTAGACTTACCAGCCTTATTGTCGATGATATTGCTTGGCTGCATTACCGTTTTCGCACAATATACTATTACTCACGCTTATCAATATGCTCGTGTACATGTAATTGCACCCTTTGAATATATCACTGTGATCTGGGCGATATTGATCGGCTGGTTTATGTTTGACGAGCACCCCAGCACAACTATGTACACGGGTGGTATCCTCATTGTTTTGGCAGGCATTGGTATTAGCTGGTATGAAAAAATCGAACACAAACGGGCCACCACAGCACTCATCAACTCCGCCTAACGCTATTGCTAACCGACCAACAATGTGGATCGTGTTGGGGTAAAAATATAAGCCTATAACGCTTTTGCTTGAACGATGAACTTCCCAACAGCAACCCCAGTTACTTCAACTAGGGTACCTGCTGACAATTCTTTTTCGCTACTGAGATTCCAATCGATACCTGAATAACGGTACGCAGGGTTTTTAGTCATGGACACAGCTTCATTTAAAATGAAACTGTGTCCAACCAAATCACTCGTCACTTTTTTACTTTCAACGTTACCTTGCATAGACTTTAACGGGCGCCACAAAAAGATAGCCAATAAGGCGGTTAATACTCCCACACTGGACAATGCACTAAGCATTGAATCGGGAACAATACCAACGGTCATAAGCCCCCCTGCTACCACTGCCGCAAGACCAACAAAAAACAAGACAAAAGTTGAGAAACCCAAAACAACGACTTCGAGAACCAGCAATGCTAGACCAGCCATAATCAAACTTTCAGACAAATTATTGCTGATCCAATTCATTTTTTAGCTCGCAACGTTTTTATTAAGCGTATTTATAATCGTCATCGCCTGAGCAACCATGCTGGCTGCATCTGTGCCATTGTCGGGTAATAAGACCACTGACGACTCTTTCGCTATAGCCAGTTTAGCTTCTATTGCCTTGGTTGCCAAATCAAGCTGTACTGCCTTCTGGCCCTCTTCAGTTGCCGCTGCTTGACCTACTTGTCTTAAAGATTCTGCCTGAGCTGATGCAATAGCCACAATCGCCTTGGCCTCACCTTCTGCGCGTAAAACCTGTTCTTCTTTTTCTGCTTCAGCTGCTAGTACTACCGATGCTTTTGCCCCTTCAGCTCGATTAATAGCCGATTGTCTATCACCTTCTGACTCCAAGATTTGGGCACGCTTTACCCGTTCAGCCTTCATCTGTGCTTCCATAGCTTCCATAACTGATTGAGGTGGCACAATGTCTTTTATTTCATAACGAAGTACTTGAATACCCCATGGACCTGCAGCCTCATTAATCGCAGCGACAATATTTGTGTTTAATATGTCACGCTCTTCAAACGTTTTATCAAGCTCCATTTTACCCAATTCAGAACGCATCGTGGTTTGGGCCAACTGGGTTACGGCGAACACATAATCGTCTATGCCATACGTCGCTTTATATGGATCAAGCACACGAAAATAAAGTACACCGTCAACTGACAGCGAAATATTATCTTTCGTAATAGCGCTTTGCTCCGGCACGTCGACGGCTTTTTCTTTCAGTGAACGATCAGCCGATATTCGATCGATAAAGGGTAGGATGAAATTTAACCCTGCTTCTTTTGTCGACTGGTATTTACCAAAACGTTCGATTACATAAGCACGATTTTGCGGAACAAATTTAATTGAGCTTTTAAGTCCAATTATAATTAAGACCAATACAAGTGTCTGCATGGTTAATAAATATTCAAATACAAAGTCCATTGTTTTCTTCCTGAGTGTGTTATTAATTTAATAAATAAAGTTAGAGTAATAGATAAATCCTATCTGTATTCCCTTTATTTCCAGTTGTAATTAAATGGGGTAATTAATTCAACTATCAAGCTGTTTAAAGCTTAATTAGCATTCTAAAATCTACGGATCATTTATAATAGAACACGCATTACCCCAAGTATTCTCATAGAGAATCTCATCTATCGCTCTTCGTGAATCCCATTCAGCTTGTTCAAGCAATGGTTTAGAGTAAAACTCTTTAACATGACCAATACAGAGCACCGCTGCCGGGTAACTATCTGCTGGCATTGATAAAAGACTAGCCAGATCATCTGGTTTAAAAAATGAAACCCAACCCATACCAATACCCTCCGCACGGGCGGCTAACCAAATATTTTGAATTGCACAGGACAATGAGGCCAGATCCATTTCCGGCATGGTACGGCGTCCAAGAATGTATTTATCTCTGCCTTCCATTAATGCAGCGACCCAAACTTCAGCGCAATCTTTTATACCTTCAAGTTTGAGGGTTGCGTAGATTGTTTTCTTCTCTTTGAGCTGCTCGCCCGTTAACTTAATTTCGGCTTGAGCTAGATCATAAATTTGATCTCGAATAGTCGAGTCCGTAATACGAATAAAGCGCCAGGGCTGCATAAAACCAACGCTTGGTGCAAGCTGGGCAGCATAAATTAATTTTTTAAGAATTTCAGGATCAACGGCTTCGTGAGTGAAGTGCCGCATGTCACGGCGTTCACTAATGACGCGATAGACTGTCTCTTTTTCTGCTTCACTGTAAGAAGACATACCGACTATTTCCAATGCTGGTGGGACTTATTATTTGGTTATTTTACCGGTTATGGACAAAATTCAAAGCACCCATAAACAGATAAGAACAATCATTCGATCTGTTACAAAATGGGAACGTTGTAACAATCCATTCGACGATTATGACGCCTGATGTGAAATATAAATTTTTTTAGCGTCTTGCTTGGAAGGTAGGCAATCAAATTAAAATCAGTGGGCCTAACTCACTAAAAACTTAAGTAAAATACACCAGCGCATAGACCGTTAGAAGCACTACAACCCAAAGTGCCGTTGTACCAATTGCCCAGGTTCTTGAAAATACGCCAAACGATTCTGGACTATTACTTGAACTCAAATGCCTTTTTGCCAAAGCTGCAAGATTGCCTGCTGTAGCTTGAGCTTTAGTTTCGAGTCGAGACCCCACATATGCAACCGTATTGAAGGTCGTTTCTCCAATTTTTCGAAACATTACTCGCCACAACCAATCCGTATCAAGACTAATGGTTAAAGTCCTTTTCATTAATGGCAATAATAAGAAGAAGGCTAATCCAGAAAACAATAGTAACTGAACATAAAACAACACTTTACCCGCCTTATAAGGGACATAATTGTTCTCGTAAGGCAGCAATTGGTAAAAGGTCTCAGGAAAGATTCCAATGAAAAGGCATAACGCAGAAAATATAATCATAGCTACGGCCATATTCCAAGGCGCATCTTTTGGCCTTAAGCCTGAGTCTTTTTGGAAAAACACAAACCAAGGGAATTTAATACCTGCATGAAGAAAGACGCCGGCAGAAGCCGCCGCCAACAACAAATAAACCGTAATCATACCTTCGTCTGCAACTGCTTGAGAAATCATCGTCTTTGTTGTAAATCCAGACGTTAATGGGAAACCGGAGATAGATAGGGCACCGATGATTCCACAGATTGCGGTTAATGGCATTGTTCGGAACAGACCACCTAAATCGGTACATTTACTGAATCCCGTTCTATAAATAACGGCACCGGCACACATGAATAATAAACCTTTGTAGATAATATGCGCGAATGCATGCGCAGCCGCCCCGTTTAAAGCCATCTCGGTGCCTATACCCACCGCGCAGACCATAAAGCCAACTTGATTGACAACTGAGAAGGCCAAAATTCGACGGATGTCATTTTCAAGCAGAGCGAAGATGATGCCGTATATAATCATAAAAATACCAATCCAAACCAAGATACCCTCACCTGGAAACAATAAGATCAACGCTAACACTGCGGTTTTAGTTGTAAAAGCAGAAAGGAAAACAGAGCCCGTTGGGCTGGCTTCAGGATAGGCGTCTGATAACCAAGCAGAGACGGGTGGAGCAGCAGCATTGATTAATATACCGATCAAAATCATCCACGTATCAAAGCTAGTAGCCAACATCGGCTGAATATCAAATGATCCAGTATGGACACCAACACCTTCAATACCGACTTTTAAAATAATGCCACCAAACAAATGCATAATCGCGTATCGCATACCGGCTGCACGGGCAGCTGCCGTTCCACCACACCAAACTACGACAGTAGAAAACAGAGCCATTAGCTCCCAGAATAAGAAAAGCGTAATGAGATCTCCTGCAAAACAAACCCCGATGGCGCCTGCTGCATAAGCATAGCCAGCTGCGAGTTCATACCATTTGGCAACACGAAAGGCGTAGAGTCCACCGACAAGGGCCATAACGGCAAATACAGTAGCAAATAAACGCCTTAAAGCACTGCCCTCAACGGGCTCAATGGTGTAATTGAGGAAAGGCATGGTGGTTACAACACCATCTGGCACTTGCCAAATTGTCCATAGTGTTAATAGTGGCGCGGCCAATAACACAAGCGTACGAAAATGACCCTTGAAAGGGCCAATCAAGATTGCCGCAGCTATCAGGATTAATGCGGGAGGTAACATCTCAGTCATCTTTAAGATCCTTGAGATAGTATTCCTGGTCACGCTTGAGGAACATGCCTAATGCCTTTGCGAATAGCACCATCAGCAGACAGGATATAAAACCAAATACAGCACCAAAACCAATCCAACTATCAAAGCCAAACGATCCCTTTATCTTGATCACTAATTGGGCCAGAACGGTAAGCGTTAGAATCATCCAAAAAAAACGCCACAGTATCCTGATAGACGAAGGCCTGACTAGCCAGGCATCTTGTTGTTTTGGGTCCGTCATTTAACTATCCCCACAATTTGAGACTCCAGTGCAATCAGCGGTGCATTAAATAGGAAGAGTCCAATCGTCAAAGCAGCGGTAATTGAGAGCGCAGTAACCATCGGCCAAGGCGCTTCACCATGGTCAAGCTTTTGTTCAGGGTCTTCGCGACTAAACCAAACCGCAAAAATAATGGGTAAAAAATAAGCGGCATTTAAAACCGTACTGCCAATAATAGTGGCAATGGCAACGTAATTATCCGACTCAAAAGCACCCGCAAGAATAAACCATTTAGACACAAATCCGCCGGTGGGTGGCACACCTATCATGCTGAGAGCACCAATCGTAAAAGCAGCCATAGTCCAAGGCATCCTTCTACCTATGCCTTTGAGCTGCCACACTTCAGTTTTTTTTGCGGCGGTGTAAATTGCACCTGCTGCAAAAAACAGCGTTATCTTACCGAAGGCATGGGCAACAATATGCATTGAGGCACCGACCTCTGCCAATGGTTTTAAAATGGCTGCAGCCATTACGACATAAGAGAGTTGTGCCACCGTTGAATAAGCCAACAAGCGTTTAATATTGGTTTGTTTGAGGGCCACAATACTCGCAACAATAACGGTAAAAGCCGCTGCATAAAGCAACCAGCCACTACTGGGTTCTGCAAACAGATGTTCAACACCAAAAATATAAACAATCACTTTGATCACGGTAAAGACACCCGCCTTCACCACGGCAACGGCATGCAACAGGGCGCTCACCGGAGTTGGGGCTACCATTGCTGCCGGTAACCATCGGTGAACAGGCATCACTGCCGCCTTGCCAATACCAAAAACGAATAAACCCAATAACAACCCCAGCGCTGGACCTTCTAGGTTACCCTCAAGAATACCGCCCGGCGTAAAATCACCTGTTCCAGCAACAAAGTAAGTCCAAAGTATTGCGGGTAATAACAGGCCAATCGATGTCGTTAACAAAACGCCTAAATAAATTCTAGCTGAACGAATTGTTTTTGCGTCACCTTTATGTGAAACGAGAGGATAAGTACATAGCGTTAACACTTCATAAAATAGAAACAGTGTGAACAGGTTTGCAGAGAACGCTATACCGATAGTAGCCGTAATTGACAGAGCAAAGAAAACGTAAAATCGGGTTTGTTTGTTTTCCTTGTTAGCGCGCATGTAGCCAATTGAATAAATTGAATTGACAATCCATAAACCCGATGCCAAAGCCGCAAACAGCATACCTAATGGCTCTATCTGAAAACCAAAGTCGATCCCAGGTAAAATCTCAAACAGTTGTAATTCAGGCCGACCGCCTGACATCAGTTCGGGTATCAGGCTCCAAACATTAATCGCAAGCGCTACTGCAGTTGCCAGTGTGACACCTTCGCGAAGGTTGTCACTGACCCGAGATGCGGCCAGAATTAGCAATGCACCAACTATCGGGATTAAAAACGATAGCGCTATTGTCATTTCAGAACTCATGGAGTTTGGCCATGTAGAAGTTCCGCTGCGCCAGTCGCTAATTCAATTGGAACACCTGGTGCAAAGCCAAAATAAACATTCATTAACACCACAACCCACGTCATTAATAATAAAGGTATAGGGGCTTCTGTAATAACCAAGTCCTCCTCTGGCTGACGAAAATAAGCCGACTCAACTATACGCCAAATGTAAACAACGGCCATTAACGAACTGATCAGAATGATAACAACCAGAGCAATGCCCATTGCCCCTGATTCAAAACTTGCCGTAATCAGATACCACTTACTGATAAAGCCAGCGGTTCCAGGTACGCCGATTAAACTCAATCCGGCTAATACAAAGGCGGCCATCGTCCAAGGCATTTTTTGAGCTATACCCGCAATATTGTCGATACGCAGCTGAGCAATTCGCATACCAAGACAAGCCATCACAAGGAACAACGCACCTTTAGCTAACGAGTGATTAAAAATATGTAAAACACTTGCTGTCGTTCCCGACACGCTCAATAGGCTTGCACCCAAAGTGATGTAACCAATTTGTGCGACAGACGACCAAGCCATTAATCGTTTTAACTTCGGTTCAAAAATAGCAACACTGGATCCAACCAGAATGGCTAAGAGCGATAACGGTAAGAGGAAAAAAGTAAATTGAAAGTCATGTCCAACCAGGTTGGGTTGAAAAACAAAAAAGTCAAAACGAAGAAGAACATAAATCGCTACTTTAGTAGCACAAGCGGCAAGAAATACAGTGACCATATTTGGCGCGTAGGTATAGGCATTGGGCAGCCAAATATGAAGTGGAAAAATGGCCGCTTTAAGCGCAAGTCCGATCGTAATAAAACCAGCCGCTAGTAGTATTGGGGTCTGGTCAGCAACATCCTCAATCCTGAATGCCATATCAGCCAGATTAAGCGTTCCCGTCATCATATAGATAAGGCCGACACCAATCAGATAGAAAGTAGCGCCAATGGTGCCCATGACTAGATATTTAAAAACTGCCGGTAATGCCCGTTTATCAGGACCACCAGAAATTAATACGTAGCTGGCTAGTGAGGATATTTCCATAAAAACGAATATATTAAACGCATCCGCCGTTACCAAAATGCCAGCCAAACCTGATAGTGCGAGTAACCAAGCCGCATAAAAAAGGGGTTGCCGATGATGCTCGATGTCTTTATCAAGACTCTGAGCACCGGCTAATAAAGCAACGCTTGAGGCACCCGTAACAACCAGTAACATGAGGGCACTGAAAGCATCGACTGCCAGCTCAATACCCCAAGGCGCAGGCCATGCACCGAGGGAATATTGAATTGTCTGTCCCGCCATGACGCTCATGGCCAAAGTCACGGCAATCGCAAATGCACACAGACTAGCCGCAGTTGCAACAATCCAAGGCAAACGTTTTTGGTTCAGCAGGATAACCAAAGGTGCAGTTAACATTGGCACAATGACCTGCAGCACTGGAAGGTGAGAATGAAACGCAGTCACTACTTATCTATCTCCTGAATTTCATCTTCTTCAATGGTTCCGTATTCTTCCTTGATTCTGATGACAATACCTAATCCTAGCGCCATGGTAGAAATACCAACGACGATGGCTGTCAGAATTAATACCTGAGGCAAAGGGTTTGAAAACAAACCATTGGCATTAGCATCTGTAACAATCGGTGCTGTACCGCCTTCTAACTTGCCCATAGTGATATAAAGCAGAAAAACAGCAGCTTGAAAAAGAGAAAGCCCAATCAGTTTTTTAATTAAATTCAACTTTACAATGACCGCATACAATCCGATCATAAGTAAAATCGCAAAAACCCAGTAATAGTAGAGTCCCAGTAATTCCATTAAAACTTACCTCTCGCCGCAAACGCGTGGAAAATACTCAATAAAACGCCTGTCACCGTGATACCAACGCCCGCTTCTATGATTAGAAGACCCATTTGCTGACCTTTCACTGGGTTTGATGAGAGCACTGAGTAATCAAGAAAGTTACTACCCAGAAAAATACCAAAAAGACCAACCACACCGTATAACAATGCGCCTCCTGCAATAAGCCCAATAAGGACACTTCGCGGAATAACTTTTAAAGCACTATTTTCGCCTTCTAGCAAAGCGAAGAGAATAATTGCTGCCGCAATAAGTGCACCCGCTTGGAAGCCACCACCCGGACCGTATTCACCGTGAAATTGGACATACAGTCCAAATAACAAAATAAAGGGAATTAGCATCCTGCCAACAACTCGAGGAATGAGGTAATGTCGAAGCCCTTTTGGATCAGTAAGTTTGAAGGGGTTACTTTGCGCGAACGGTCCGGGTTGTGTTCCCAGTAGAAATAAAACACCAATTCCTGCAGTAAAAACAACAAAAACCTCACCTAAAGTATCGTAGCCTCTAAAACTACCCAATACGGCGGTAACGACATTTGGAATATCGATTGCTTCGGCAGTTTTATCTAAATACCAGGGAGCAACATGCTGATGAACTGGCGCATTGGGATCGGCAAACTGCGGGTTACCTAATGTTGCATAAATCAGTACTAGAGTCGCTATTATAACAATGATCAATGCCCCTACTCGACTAGAAGATGGGGCTTTTTCGTGTTTAGCTGTAATCGCTAACGCACTTAAAAGCAACACAGTCGATATGCCTGCACCAACAGCTGCCTCAGTTAGCGCAACGTCAGCGGCATCAAGTAGAAAGAAATTGACCGCCAGTAATAAACTAAACATACCGCTTAACATGACAGAAACAAACAAATTTTGTGACTGTACTATTGCGACCGCTGTAATGAGCAACAAGGTCAGTAGGAAAAATCCAAATATAACGGTCATTCTTCACTCTCAGGCACTGCAGTGGATTTGACTTGCTCAGAACGATTACCCGCTAATAATGCGGCACTTGCTAAGGCATTTGATGCGGTAGGACCCGTTAGCAAAAGAAAAACAAGAATGGCAAGCAATTTAACGCTGGCCAGTGTTAAACCTGCCTGCAACATGAGACCTGGGATGATTAAGATTGGTGCAATGCTATCGGTAATGCCCGCAGCGTGCATACGGGTGTACAAATCAGGCATTCGTAAAGCGCCAAGCCCACCAATAAAAACAAACACACCACCCAAAGACATTAATATCCAACTGGCTATGTCGAGAAACAATTCCATTGTTAGGGCTTTTCCTCAGGTTGCTTTGCCGCCCTATTGCGAAAAAATTCCAGTACAGCGAACACGCCGATGAAGTTAATCAATGCATAGGCTAGAGCAAGGTCAAGAAAATCAGGCCGACCCATCAGAAAAGCGATTACGGACAGAAGTAAAACTGTTTTGGTTCCTAACATGTTTACTGCTAAAACTCGGTCATAAACGCTGGGACCTAGGATCGCGCGCGTTAGGGCTAAAGCCATTGTTATAATCAATGCGAATGTGACGACATAATACATTTTCTAATTTCTATCCAACTCTATTCAGACCGTTTAAAAGCTAAAAACAAGTTAATTCTTACTCAACTGGGCAACCCGTTTATCCATTTCACCCGACAGCAGGTCAGTTGCTCCAGCTTCGGTTAATGCGTGTACCTTAATGACTCCATTGTGAAGATCTAAAGCCAATGTTCCAGGAGTCAAAGTAATGGAGTTAGCCAGTATCACTTGATCAACAGGGTGCTGTGCCGTTACTTTTATCTCAATAACACGTGGGCTGATTGGCAGACTCGGGCTGAGTACAATGCGAGCAACATCAATGCTAGAACGAATGACCTCGCGTCCTAACCATAGCCAAAAGCCAATCAAACGAAAACTGAAGTGCAGCGCAAAGAATTGATCATTGAAATATCCCATGCGTTTCACAACTACATAGGTCAAAAAGCAGGAAAAAATACCGAGACCCAGCAATAGCGGTTTAAAAAATCCAGACCACAGTATCCAAGCAGCAGCCAAGGTAACGAGCAACACGAGCTTCCTGCGAAGGGTATATTTAGAATGAACTTCAATCATTTTGGGGATTTAATAAAAACCTGTGGTTGATGTTTAATTCGTTTTAATCTCAATTTATTTCTGACAATTCTGATCACAGAGAAAGCTTTTCTTTTGAATACTAAATCCTTTCTCAGCCTTCGTATTGTTTGCTTTGATCTTTATTGTTGATAATAAAGTCTATCTAATTATTTACGCGAATAATTTCAATTTTGCGATCAAAAAAAAAGGAAATCTAAAAGACTTCTCTCAAATATAATTAGTCATCGTTGCTTGGTCAGCACGTATCATCTTAAACGTGATCCTCATTGCTAAGCTTCATAATTTGATAATCCACAGCAATCAAACAAAGCTTTTTATAATCTGTAGAACAATTAAAATAGTATCAAATTTTTTAGATTTATTACCACAATTTTATCTTTTTATTCGAGTAGGATGCATACCCGTCTGTTTTTTTCAACCAATGCTTTAGGTCAAAAATTTAAATTGAGACTCAACATTCTGGCTAAATTTATTGATTAAGCCTCTACGCTTATTATTATTTAGAGGCCTAAATACATCTTGGTATACAATATACCAAGAAATCTTAACGCTACTCAAAATAAATGTAAAGCTTTAATCTCCGATCATTCATTCACACTGATAATCGAAGTACTCCTAATATAGACAATCACCAGCAGTTTGTTGTTGATCATAAAAAATTAGGTTTAAAAAAAGAAAAAACTACCGTGAAAACATACACTGGGAACACTGCTTCAGCAATGCTAATTCGAACGTTCTTGGCAATTGGTAATAATTTTTATCAGATAACACTACAACGAATACCGTAGAGTCTATTGTTTTGCCAGATCATCCAGTCAATGATATCAAACTGGCGCGATTTTTAATTCTTAGCCGGTTCTCCAAACGATGTTTATGAATCAAAGAACATTGATAGGTCTTCTGATAAAATATAAATCATAATGTTGCCAAGTAAACAATAACGATTGAACCAATTAGCAACCAACCTAATAAGCTTTTTTCAACCAAACCTATTGATCGTTTAATATCAACTGTAATCGCTGCTTTACCGACACCCAAATAAACTTTATCGACAAACACACCCTCATAATGGGTTGGTCCACCAACGATAACGCCTAAAGCGCCTGCACCACTGGCCATCACAAGCCCCGCATTTGGGCTTTTATGCTGCCCCATTTGATTACGCCAAGAAAGTAAAGCCCCTTTAGAATTTTCGCCACAAAGCGCATAACTCAATCCTGTCAATCTGGCCGGTAAATAACCAAGCCAGTCATCTAACTTTGCGGAAAACCAGCCAAACTGACAGTATTGTTCATTTTTATAACCCCACATGGCATCAAGCGTATTGGTCAAGCGGTGTATTAAGGCCCCTGCAGGCCCCAATACTATGAACCAAAAAATTGAAGCAAAGACGCAGTCATGGCCATTTTCAAGAATAGACTCGATGGTTGATCCCACAATTTGTGATTCATTCATTTGACTGGTGTCACGACTGACGATCATTGATAAATGATAACGTGCTTCATTCAGGTCGCTATTGAGCAATGGGTTAGAGATAGCAAGCGTATGCTGCTTCATGCTTTGCCAACCGATAACAAAATACAATACCGCTATATTTAACATTGACTGCAACCAAATATTCGACAGAAGCAACTGAAGATAAACCACCCCTGAAACAGGTAAAGCCATCACTAAAATAGCAGCAATTAAACCATTAATACGAGATTGACGATTATTCAGCCTCCGTTCCAGTGAACTGGCTATATTGCCAAAAAGCACTAACGGGTGATATTTTGGCTCTCCAAATAACCGATCTAATAGCAGTGCGATAACGCAACAGCCTATCGGTAACAAAGCAATAAGCATTAAATAGAAACTGCTTTATTCAAAATCACTTCAGACCAATATTGGCAGCTAACAGGTCAAAATCAATTTCAGTTTCAATCATAGTGGCAACACGATCAATTTCACGTTGTCGTAGAACCTGATAATCAACACTCGCATCTGCATCTAACCCAGCCCAGTTTAACAAGGCATCACAGGCTTCATGATGATCAAATAATCCATGGAGATAGCTGCAGAGTATTTGACCGTCAGGAGAAATGGCACCATCGGTACGATCGCCGAAATCAATGGCAGGTCGAATTAAATCGGGTCCACTGGTAATACCCATGTGAATTTCATAGCCATCGACTCGAACTTTTGAGTCAAATAAATAACCAGTTACTTGAGTCAGTTGCTTTATAGGTGCCAGCGTTGTTTCAAAATCCATTAACTGTAATCCTGGCTGAGATCCTGCTTCTCCTTCAAGCCCTTCAAAGTCATGGATTTGTTGACCGATCATTTGGTAGCCCCCACAGATACCTATTAACTTGCCTCCATAACGTAAGTGTTTTTTAATTTGTGCTGGCCATCCATTATCGACAAGCCAATTAAGATCATTGATGGTGTTTTTACTACCTGGCAAAATGATCAGGTCGGCTGCAGGTACGATCTGTCCTTCTTCTACAAATGTCAGGTCGACCTGAGGATGTAAGCGTAAAACATCAAAGTCAGTATGATTACTAATCCGGGGGATTCTTGGCACTATCACTTGAAGGCGTTGCTGCGCGTCTTCAGTCACATTATTGTGTGAGCGATGGTCAACCGCATCTTCAGCTTCAATATGTAAACCTTTCAAATAGGGCAATACGCCCAGGGTCGGCACATTGGTTTTATCCGTCAGCCAGTCAATACCGGAGTCAAGTAGCGCCTTGTCCCCACGGAACCTATTGATTAAAAAACCTTGCACTAGATTGCGCTCATTTTGACTCAAACAATCGAGGGTGCCCGTCAAGTGTGCAAATACACCACCCCGATCAATATCGGCAACTATTAAGACCGCACAGCCAACCGCCGTGGCAAATCCCATATTGGCAATATCATTTTCCCTTAAGTTTATTTCAGCAGGGCTGCCTGCACCTTCAACAATGATCAAGTCATATTGCTCTGCCAGACGATAATATGACTCTAACGCAAAAGCCATTGCCTGCTTTTTATAGGCATGGTATTCAATCGCTTCCATATTGCCTATTGAATGCCCTTGAATAATTACCTGCGCCCCTTTATCGCTATTGGGTTTGAGTAATATCGGATTCATATCGGTGTGCGGTTCGATACCACAGGCGAGTGCCTGTACTGCTTGCGAGCGACCTATTTCACCCTTATCGATCGTTACAGCACTGTTAAGCGCCATATTTTGCGGTTTAAAAGGTGCGACTCGATAGCCTCTCGAACTAAACAGTCGACATAGCCCAGCAGCAATAACGCTTTTACCGGCATTAGAAGTAGCACCTTGAATCATTAATGTAGGAGTCATATTTATATTTTATCTCGCCTTAAGCCTGCATGAGAGGCCGTAAACGACCTTAGAATAGTCTGAATGCGCCAACAAACCCTAGTTCCCAGTGGCTCTCAGATAGGAATCACCGTGTTCAAATCATTATTTTTTGCTCTTGTAATTTTGTTTTTCAACACGCAAGCTAATTAATATCATTTACGTTAGGTCATTCAGATGCTTAAAACTGCAGTCGAATTAATTAAAAAAGCACAACAGGAAATATCCTGTGTTGATGTTGCATCAGCAAAACTGTTGTTTGAGGGTGTTAGTTGTTCTTTTCTTATTGATGTGCGCGAGGCAGAAAGTGTCGCAAAGAGTAAAGTCACGCAGTCAATTCATATTTCGCGAGGTTTGCTTGAAATGGAAATTTCTCAGCATTGCCCTCATGCAGACTCAACCATTTTGGTTCATTGTGCTGGTGGTGGTCGAGCTTCACTCGCCGCATTGACATTAAAAAATATGGGTTATAAGCAAGTATATGCAATTACCGCCGATTTTAATGATATTAAGACCGCCTTCGATTCCGAGTCAACAGCCAAACGGTCTGTTTAAAAGCTCTAATTTATTATTTCGTTTTACTGATCGATAGCGTCACTTCGTTTGTCAGAGCGTTTCTATCAATGGTTCCTGTCTCGATATATAAATCGCCTGGTTGAGCCACTGGGTTTCCTGATTTCGACACCCTAGCACCGATGATGATATCTTCAAAAGAAGATAGCATCATACTGGGCATCATCGCATCAGCATCACTCAACTCAACCATGACGGGTAGATCACTTACAGCCAAGCGTTTGACGGCTAATGGCATTGGCGGTCCACTAGCGGCCTTAGCATAAATAAAAACCACGTTATCAGAAACAACTTGTGTCTTAAATTGATCAGCAAGACTCACTGAAATCTTAACACTAGGATTTTGTATTGACTCTTTAGCAAGCAATACCAGGGTGGGGTCTTGATCCTTTAATAAGGCAATGAATCGCTTCACCTCTGAAGTGGAATCAGCACTATTGGCTACCAGTGGCAACAATGTGACCATATAACCGAAGGATGCCTTATAGTCTTGTCGCTGTTCAGCGGCAAGGCCTGCCAACCAAAGACCGGTTGGGTCTTGCGGCGACACTTTCAACCCTTGCTGAATTATTGCTTCAGGCTCGCCCATCATAAGCCCATCATTTTTCATCGAGAGTGCATCGGCTAGTGAGAATAAAACATGAGACTCTTGATCCCCAGTCAGATCGAGCGTTCGTTGAAAAGCAGTGACAGCTTGATCAAAATTACCTTTTTCCATCATTGTCTTACCCAGAACAAACCAACCTCTGGCATCATCCGGATTTTTTTGCAGTCGTTCTCTCACCACCTCAACCATTTGATCAAGTGTCATATCGATTTGGGGTGTTTGATTATTAGGTTGCGCAATCGCTGCCAGAGCTGGATTTTCGATTACTTGATACTCACCGACCTTGAAATAAAGCCCAATACTCGCCATTGGGAGAGCTAAAGCTAGCACCCATAACACCCACTTACCCTTTTGGTTTACTTTGCCAAGCTCTGACTTTTCAAGATCAAGTGCAAGCGATGTCTGTAACTCAACTAAAGCATTGTCGTATTCAGCTTGGGTTAAGCTCGCATCACTCAATTGGTCGTCTAGGCCATTTTTTTTATCTCGTGCTATATTGATGTTTTGCTGCTGCCTGTCCGTCGATAACATATCTTTAGGGGCACTTAAAACAGGCAAAATGACGCACGCCAACCCGACCAGTAGCAAAGCCGCCACCACAATCCAGAATATCATTACTTTTCCTGTGGCTCCGAAAGGAGCTGTTTCGCTTTTTCCATTGCAGCCTGCTCGGGTGCCACTAATACTTGTTTTTTACGCATTTTCACAAAAACTAAAACAATCACCACTAGTAATAAGACAAAAGGCCCAAGCCAGAGTAATAAGGTATTATTTTGTAAGGGTGGTCGATAAAGAACAAAATCACCGTAGCGAGCCACCATATAGTCAGCTATTTGATCCGGACTGTTACCTTCCATTAATAGCTCATGGGTTTGTCGACGTAAGTCTTTAGCAAGGTCAGCATTTGATCCAGATAAATTTTGATTTTGACAAACCAAACAGCGAAGCTCTCCAATCAACTGATTGTATTCGGCTTCCATTTGAGGCGACTTAAATTGATAAGACTCAACTGAAGCAACACATAGCCCACTAAAAGCTAGTAATCCCATAATTAAGGATAATCGCCACTGCCTCATTAATATTCGTTTAATTAGCATAAATTTAACCCAACAATGCTTTTATAGCTGGAATCACTTCTTTCTCAAGTGATTCCTTAGTTACAGGGCCAATGTGTTTATATTTAATATTGCCATCTTTACCAATTACAAAAGTTTCAGGGACGCCATAGACACCCCAATCGATACCCACTCGACCATCGATGTCCATCAAACTGGCTGAATAAGGATTACCAAACTGCTTTAACCAACGACGTGCATCTTCCGGTTGATCTTTATAATCTAGTCCTACAATTTTAACTAGGTTCCTGCTCGCCAAATCAGTAATAAAAACATGCTCGGCACGACACGACACACACCAAGATGCCCAGACGTTCAACACCCAAACCTGACCCAGAAAATCCTTTTTGGAAAGCATCTCATTGGGTGCATATAACATATTCAGCGAAAACTCTGGTGCAGGTTTACCAATCAATGGTGATGGTATTTTCTTTGGGTCAAGCGTCAAACCAAAACCTAGCAAGCCAACCATAAATATAAAAGCGCCTAGGGGCAAAATAAAGCGCACTAAACAACGACCCCACTGTTGAGCTCAAGTTTTTTCACTTTTGTTGACCTTGATTCCTGACGATAGCGCCTATCGCTGGCCGCAAAAAAACCACCCAGAGCCATGATAATAGCACCCAACCAAATCCAACGAATAAAGGGTTTGTAGTAAATCCGAATCGCCCAACTACCCTTATCGTCCAGTGGCTCTCCGAGTGCAATAAATAAATCGCGGGTAAACCCAGCATCAATTGCGGCTTCCGTCATGGGTGATTGCTGAACTCTATAGATACGTTTTTCGGGTGTTAGCTCGACGCGGAAATCATCCGCTTGAGACGTTACCGTAAAGTGTCCTCGTGTCGACACATAGTTTTTGATGTCTTCTTTCTTGACACCATTAAATTGGAAGTTGAAGCCTGCAATAGAGTAAATATCACCAGGAGCCATACGCAAATCTTTTTCTTGGCTATACAGACTGGTTAACGTAATACCAACAATAAATACTGCAATACCAATATGGCCTAAAATCATGCCATAAAACCCACTTGGCGTTGCCCGCAATCCAACCATTATTGGCTTGCCTTTGAATCGTTCATGCACCGCAATAATGGCTGTCACGGCAATCCACAAGGACATAGCCAATCCTGCAAAAGCACTCCAGATCCATTGCGGCAAAGTCAAACTAATCAAGAATGCCACGATTAACGCCGCAATAGCCGGATACTTCACTCGAGAGAACAGGTTTTGAGTCGTATCTTTGCGCCAACGGATCAACATACCTATGCCAATTAATATACCCAGTGGTGCCGTTATGCTTAAGAACACAAAGTTAAAATACGGAGGGCCAACTGAAATTTTACTGCCCATTGCATCTATAGCGATGGGGTACAGTGTGCCAAGTAAAATTGCCGCTGTTGCCACAGTGAGAAAAATATTGTTAAACAACAAGGCCATTTCTCGTGACAGTAAATTAGTTTGCGCGGCACTCTTTAAACTGGGGGCACGCCAGGAATATAACGCCAGCGATCCACCCACAACAATCACTAGAAAAGCGAGAATAAAAACACCCCGGTCAGGATCACTTGCAAAAGCGTGCACCGAAGTCAATACGCCGGATCGTACTAGAAATGTGCCTAACAAGCTGAGTGAAAATGCAAAAATTGCCAGCAAGGCTGTCCAGGCTTTAAACGTGCCTCTTTTTTCTGTAATCGCTAACGAATGCATCAGTGCTGTGCCCATTAACCATGGCATAAACGATGCGTTTTCTACTGGATCCCAAAACCACCAACCACCCCAACCGAGTTCGTAATAGGCCCACCAGCTTCCCAAAGCAATCCCAATAGTAAGAAATAACCAAGCAATATTGGTCCAAGGCCGGGCCCAACGAGCCCAAGCAGAATCTACTTGTCCAGATATTAGTGCTGCAATTGAAAACGCAAATGCAACCGAAAAACCCACATAACCGATATATAACATGGGTGGATGAATCGCAAGGCCAACATCCTGCAACAAGGGGTTTAAATCGCGACCTTCTAATACTGCGGGGAACAGCCGATCGAAAGGGTTGGAGGTAAGCAATATGAAGAGGAGAAAACCGAAGCTAACAAAACCCATAACGCCCAATACTCTGGCACGCATAACGGGTGGCACGTTAGGACTAAAGATCGCAACCGCCCCAGTCCACAACGCCAATATTAAAACCCAGAGTAATAGAGAGCCTTCATGCGCACCCCAGACACCAGATATCAAATAAATAATGGGTAATTCAGTATTGGAGTTAGAGGCTACATATAAAACTGAAAAATCATGCTGTAAAAAAGCCCACGTTAGACAAGCATATGAAATAGCAATAAATAATAATTGCGTCAGCGCTGCGGGTTTAGCCAATGCAACCCAACGAGAAATACCAAGCGAGGCTCCTGCTAATGGAAAGACGGTCTGCACCACAGAGAGGAATAAAGCGATAATAAGAGCAAAGTTACCGATTTCTGGGATCATAGCTTAGGTATCATTCAATTTTAAGACAACAATATCTTTAGAGTGTGCGAACAAATGAAATAATCAATTAATCCAGTTTAACCGCATCAGTTTTAGCTTTCATCGCCGCCGCAATTTCTGGTGGCATATAATTTTCATCATGTTTAGCCAATACTTCCTGCGCAACAAATGCACCGTTACTATTAAGCTTCCCATTGGCCACTATTCCTTGTCCCTCACGAAATAGGTCAGGCAAAATCCCGGTATATTCTACCGTAACGCTTTCGGCATTGTCAGTCAGATCAAACACCACCGTTAAACCTTCACCTGGACGACTAACACTGCCATCAACCACCATTCCACCAAGACGAAACAGGCGATCTTGTGGTGCCTTACCGTCAGCTACTTCGCTGGGAGAGAAAAAAAACATAATGTTTTCATCAAGGGATTTCAATGCGAAGCTGAGTCCAATGGCAACACCTGTCACCATTAATATAATTAGACCTAACCGCTTCTTACGTGCCGGAGTCATGCTATTTTTCCCTGTCGAGATTTAATTTTTCTGAATGACGCCGTTTCAATTCGCATAACACTTGTTGATGTGTCCGACGGGGTAAATACCAATTTAACCACAACACTATTGCCGCCAAACCATAAGACGACCAAACAAATGATGCGTAGCCACCCATGGCAAAAAATTCAGACATCATTACCTTCACTTAGTTCAGCTACCCACTTACTGTTACGCTCACGTTTTAACAATTCACCTCGACAACTTTGAAACAGCGTCAGAACGTAATAAACTTGAAACGCCAATGCCATTAATAAAAGTGGAATTAACATACTCCAATGAATAGAAGGTTTGTCAAATTTGGTAATCGTAGGGCCTTGATGTAATGAACTCCACCATTCAACTGAATAATGAATAATCGGAATATTAACAACGCCAACAATGGCTAAGATAGCAACAGCTTTGGCTGCGATACGTTTATCATCAATAGCATTGTACAAACCAATCACACCAAGATAAAGAAAAAGCAAGATAAGTTCAGACGTCAATCTGGCATCCCAAACCCACCAAGTGCCCCACATCGGTTTACCCCAAATTGATCCAGTGGCTAATGCTAAAAAAGTAAAGCTAGCGCCAATTGAAGCACTGCTGATCAAAACCACCTCGGCAAGCTTCATTCGCCAGACAATAATAATAATGCCACAAAAAGCCATGATGATATAAATCAACAAGGACATCCATGCAGCTGGAACATGAATAAAAATAATACGATAGCTATCACCCTGTTGGTAATCCGGTGGTGCCAACACTAATCCACCATAAAGTCCCGCTAACAGTAACAACAGGAATATGCCTGTTAGCCACGGAATCCATTTACCGGCAATGCGATAAAAGTGCGGTGGAGAACCCCATTTATGGAACCATAAAAACATCGATCTACCTGACTAACGAATACACTAACTCATGCTCATCTTGAGCGCCGATGCAGTCGCAAGTGGCGATAAAGACAATGCAAGAAAAAAAAATGACAACAACATATAAAGCTGCGCCGAAACATCTAAACCACCAGCAGCCCCTTCAATTGCACTGGAAGCGAATATAAGGACAGGTACATACAGTGGCAATATTAAAAGTGACAATATGATACCACCTTTCGCTAAACCTACCGTTAAGGCCACACCAATAGAACCAATTAAACTGAGTATGGGTGTACCAATTAAGATTGTAAGCAGTAAAGTACCCAGTGCCTCTGAAGGCATACCCAACATCAATGCTAGTAGTGGTGATAAAAACAACAGGGGTAGTCCCGTCACTAACCAATGTGCGGTCACTTTAGCCAAAACCAATACCGGCATAGGATGAGCACTCAACAGTAATTGCTCCAAAGAACCATCATCAAAGTCTGACCTGAAAATACTATCGAGTGACAACATAGCGGCCAGTAAGGCGGCGACCCAGATAATGCCGGGTGCAATGCGAGACAATAAGACAGGTTCAGCACCAATGGCGAGTGGAAATAACGTAATCACTAAAATAAAAAATAACAGTGGATTGGCAAACTCAGCACGATTACGAAAACACAGTGTTAAATCACGCTGTAATAAATAAAGATAAGCTTGAGTTAATGAGTATGCTTTCATATCGAACGTTTCATGCAGACAGATCTAATCTGATTAAATTGACTGTGGGCATTTCTATATCATGATGCGATGTCATGACAATAATCCCCCCTCGCTTTAAGTGCGCTTCAAAGATCGATTGAAATAGAGCCATACTTACTTTATCGAGCGAAGTATAGGGTTCATCTAAAATCCACAAATCTGCTTCTGTGACAATTAACCGCGCTAGTGCAAGCCTACGACGCTGCCCCGCCGATAGATTGCTCACAAGGGTATTGCCATAGCGGTAAAGATTCACTTGTTCCAAAGCATTATCAGGATCGACGGTCGATGGGTTGCCCATTGCCTGAACCAGACGTAAGTTCTCGAGACAGGTCAGGTCACGCTTGACCCCATCGTGATGACCCACATAGGTGACGCGTTCATGATAGTCAGAGTTGTGTTCGGCTATGGCATTCTGATGCCAAAAAATATGACCTTCATCAGCCATTTTTAAACCCGTCAATATTCTTAACAAACTGGTTTTGCCACTACCGTTCTGGCCTTCAACAATCAGCATTTGTCCACTATATAACGACAAACTAAGATGCTCGAATAACACCCTGTCATCTCGAATACAAGTAAGATTATCAATTTTGAGCAATGCAGCTTTAGACATGGAGTAGTTAGGTAAAAAATTTAAATGCAGGCTAGCCAAAAAATGGTCGAAATACAATCCAAGAGTTAATAATGACCAAACAATCCACGTTTCACCCAGCAATTTTTTTCTGCGTAATTGAAACTTTTAGACATTACTGCAAAATTTAGTTCATCCAAAGCACCCAAAAGTCTATAGAGAAAGGTTCGAACTGGACGTTGTGACTTTATCAACCTAGACTGGAGCCAAGCTCGATCACTGCAGACCTTGTTGATTTTACATGGGCTCAAGGGCTCAATAAATTCATCATACGCCCAGCGCATGATTAACTATTGCAACCATCACCAAATCGCCGCTATATTGATGCACTTCCGCAGGTGAAGTGGAGAGTAAAATCGACTATTGCGAAGCTATCATTCGGGAGAGACTGGCGATTTAAATCTGGTCATTAAATATCTTAAGAATAAAGGTATTTTCCGTATTGCATGACTTGGATACTTACTCGAAGGCAATCAAGTGATGAAGTACATGGGAGAAACTAAAACAAGTTCTGTTATTTGCTGCGCTATCGGCGTAACGGTCCCAATGACGCTGAGTATTTGTTCCTCAACAATGAATTAAGGCTTTGCAAAAATATATCAAACAGCTTTATTGGGCCGACTCATCACGAAACTAAATCTAAAGAAAACTTAATTGAGCGTAGTGAGCTGAGTTTTTCAGATCCAACAAAAATGAAGCACTTTCAACCGTTTGACGATCACTTCATCTCACCTATCCACGGATTCGACAGTGCTCATGAGTATTATAGACAATCAAGTTCAAGGCAATTTTTGATTAATGTAAACAAATCCTCGTTAATTATACTGGCAAAGGATGTTCCTTTTATGACAACAAAGGTATTACCCACAACTGAGGAACTATCAAAATCCGTCACATTAGAAAAAAGCCAACAAGGTGGGCATGTTGGATTTATTAGATCGAATGCTGTTTTACCAATATCTTGGCTTGAAACTCGTATTCATTCTTTTTAAAGGAATCATTCGAGTTAAAAGAAACCATTAATTAATAATCGAGTAAGCGATATTAGCCGCACTTAGAAAGGTAATTTATCTGCATGTGATTAGCTCGAAACTTGGTAACTATCTATAACACGTTGAAGCTCTGCGGCTGAGGATGACACTTCTAAAGTGGATCGAGTAATAGATTGAATACTGTCAGAATTGTTACTCGTTATGTCACCAAGCTGCCTGATGTTAGTATTCATACCATCTGAAATTTCATTTTGAAACTCGGTGGCAACAGCTATCGAACTGCTCATATCATTAATTTGGGCAACAGACGTGGCAATGGTTTCCAATGAAGTACCCGCCAGTGAGGCTTTGGTTACTACGTCCTGAGTTTGTTCTCGACTTTCATTCATTGCTGCTACTGCTTTACGTGCCCCAGACTGAAGCTTCTCAATGATTTGATTGATTTCTGCCGTTGACTCTTGGGTTCTACCCGCTAGCGTACGGACCTCATCGGCAACAACTGCAAAACCTCTACCCTGCTCTCCTGCGCGAGCTGCCTCAATCGCTGCATTCAGCGCTAATAAGTTAGTTTTTTCAGCAATACCCTTAATCACATGCAAAACCGTATTAATATTTTCACTGTCACGCTCTAACTCAGAAACAACCTCTGAAGTAGTGTCAATTTGACGGGCTAAGTTTTCGATGCCATTGACAGTGTCCTGAACAATTCTCTGGCCACTATTGGCTTCTGTATTGGCTTTATTTGCAGCTCCAGATGCTCCAGCGACACTATCAGAAACATCGCGTACCGCAGTAATCATATTATCCATCGAATTTGATACTCGCTCCGTATCAGACTGTTGCTGGAGAAAATTAACACTAGTCTGCTGCATCGAATTCGCTACCTGTTCGGATGATTTGGATAATTGGGAAGTTGCTGATCCAATGTTTGATATTAGACTTAAAAGCGTCTTCTGCATTTTCACGATAGCCAATTGCAACTTGGTAATTTCATCATCACCCTGGATAACAATTTGTTCATTAAAATTACCCTCTACAATTCTTTTCAATTGACCTTGAGTGTGATTTAAACGGTGAATTAAAGACCGAGAGATCAACCAGCTCAAAATCCCTAGAAATAGCAAAGATATAATAGCCAGAGCCATTATTACTTGTATAAAGTCCTGCCATAACGTTGCAGCTCGAAGGCCAGCCTGTTTGGTAAAAGCGTCAACTGAGTTTGACAGGCCTGTAAGTTCATCATTAAACCTTTCTTGCTCTTGTGTTAATTTGTTTTCTATTAAATAAGCGTCAGATCCTTTATTTTTTGTAATAAAGTCAAAGACTTGGCGTGCATGATCCTTAAAAAATGCAAATTCTCTCTCAAGACGCATCAATGATTCATTAGCACGTGCTAATTCAGACACACTAGGTAAGATTTCATTGATTTCTAAAATACTTTTAACTACTTTTTTACTTTGATGAAGATCTGACTCAACCAATTCACTTAACGCATCGAACTGATTGATTTCCGATAATAAACTCAATTCGACCATTTCATCCAATCGAATCATATCGCCATAACGCAAAGCGCGTTCGAAATGAATTGACTGCTGGAGTTGATAGTTTGTAATTCGGGTCAGAATTTCAGTTAAAGGAATACCCGTTTCAACAATGGCTTTAAGCTCTTTGTCAGCTTTACTCATCACACTCCAAGAATAACCAGCAATCAATGCCATTATAATTAATAAAATCAATGGGTTAATTACAATTTTTGCAGTGACCGACTGATAGCTTAATAAATATTTCATGCTTAAATCCCGTTTTTTAGTAGTTACAGCTCTCTACAACTCGTTAAAATAAAAACTGATACTGGTTACTTTTTAAGTAATTTCGTATGTTCTACATTGTTGGATATATCGGACAGACCGCTATTTACTTAAGTTAAATTTAACCTAATTGATTATCGAAGGTTGAGAATGAGACTGCTGCTTTGGCTATAACTAAAAAGCGAGTTGGGAACCTGCTTCACAAGATTTAGAGCGAGCTATATGCCAGACAAAATGGTCAATATTAATAGAACCTTTCAATAGGAATAGTTAAATACCAACATATTTTTATCGATTTAGTTTCTCGTAAACACACTTTTCGGTAGTGTGAGGCAGTGTTAATATTGGCCTGAAATTAAAAATTCCCGAAGTTTTAATTTCTAACATTCTAATTTTACAGAACCATGAGGCTCTGAATTCAATATTAATTTATGACCAAATCTTGGATAGTAATTTAATCAACCTCATGTTTTTTTTCAAACCAAAAAAATAACGACAAAACACTGGTTGAAAGGTAATGCCCAAGCTTACCTCACGTCTAATCTATTTTAAAAAGTTTGAGGAGTACTAATAATTAGGATTCTAAAGGATCATCCGTTAGCAAAAAATTAACATATGGGGCGTAAGTTAGTACCTGTCTCTTATACACATCTGACGCTGCCGACGACTCC